>Ga0210401_10000283_pt1 | contig 63527 bp, 53 predicted proteins | sample IncBWH32MmetaG_FD_150866 | JGI IMG/M metagenome (GOLD analysis project Ga0210401, IMG submission 150866) | Forest soil microbial communities from Barre Woods Harvard Forest LTER site, Petersham, Massachusetts, United States - Inc-BW-H-32-M | ecosystem: Environmental > Terrestrial > Soil >...
CACGATGCAATTCCTGGCTCAACCGTTGTTGCAGGATACCGTGGACCGGCTCTATCAAATCCTGCGACCCAAGTCCTACCTGCTAGCTTTTTTCCACGCTGAAGAAAAGGCCGACACGATTCCGCTTTATTCGTATCGTATTGTCGAGTCGAAGGTTTTGTCGTTGACCCCGCGGGGACAACGGAAGCCGGCGCAGTACTTCAATAACCGGAGTCTGGAGAAGCTGTTCCAGAAATTCGACTCGGTGAAATTCTTCCTGACACGGGATCATTTGCGAGAAGTGATTGTGAGAAGGTAGTGGGGGGTAGGGGGTGGCAAAACCAGGAGCTGAGCTTTTCCTACCACCTACCTCCCACAGGCCACCGCCTATTTGTGATCCTTCCGAATCTGCAAAAGATCGGTGAAGGATCTTATGCCTTGTCCCATCGTAACCTTGGTTCCCTCCACGTTGCTCCAGCGCACCGGAACTTCCACGGCGCGTAAGCCCAGTTTCTTGGCGATCACGAGGTCTTCGACGTCGAAGCTGAAGCCATCCTGCTCCTGACGGGAAAAAACCTCCTTGGCCGCGTCGGCGCGGTACAGCTTGAATCCACATTGGGTATCGTGGAACGGCAAGCCGGTCACCGTGCGCATCACCAGATTGAAGAAGCGACCTGAGTACTCGCGAAAAGCCGACTGATGAACGGCCACCAGCGACCGGTCGACGGCGCGGGAACCGATCGCGATCACAGCGTTTTGCGCCGCGGTCGCGGAAAATAGTTTTTGCAGCTCTTCGATGGGCGAGGAAAGATCCGCGTCGGTATAGAGAATCCACTCGCCTTCAGCGTCCAGCATGCCGTGACGCACGGCGTAGCCCTTGCCCCGATTTCCGGGATTCCGTAGTAATCGGATGGGCGAAGGGGGCTTGCTGTACTGGTTAACCACCCCTGCGGTGGCGTCGCGCGAGCCATCATCCACAACGATCACTTCCTGGAATTTGAGGTGCTGCTCCGGCAGCCACTCCAAGATTCGATCGAGAGTTGTGGGGAGGCGCTTTTCCTCGTTGTATGCGGGGATGACGATAGAGAGTGAGTCCAACGTCAATTATACTTGTGGCAAAGGGCTATTCGCCCGTGCAGCATCCAAAAACTTAGGAGTTACATATTGTCATTGGAAGACGATCTGTACGATCAGCGTATCCGGCGTATCGCGGAGATTGAGGCGCTCGGTTTTCGAGCTTACGGCCAGCGTTTCGATTTTAGTCATACGATCCCGCAGATTTTGGCGGAGTTTGGCGAAAGGGCCGCGGAGCAGCTTGAGGCGCGCATTAACGTGCGAATCGCCGGGCGGGTGGCAACCAAGCGGCTGATGGGGAAAGCCGGTTTCGCGCATCTGCAGCAGGACGGCGAGAAGTTACAGATCTATATTCGAAAAGACGCAGTGCCGGCGAATGATTTTTCGCTTTACCAGCTTCTGGATGCGGGCGACATCATCGGCGTGGAAGGATATCTCTTTCGAACGAAAACGGGCGAGCTCAGCGTGCATGCCGAGCGTCTGCAGTTTCTGTCGAAGACGCTCTACTCCATGCCGGAGAAATGGCACGGGCTGGAGGATGTCGAGACTCGCTACCGGCAGCGCTATCTGGATCTGATCGCAAACCCAGACGTTCGCAAGGTGTTCGTGGCGCGATCGAAGATCGTGTCCTCGTTTCGGCGGCAACTGGAGGCGCATGGATATCTCGAGGTGGAAACGCCCATGCTGCAACCCATCTACGGCGGCGCCGCGGCCCGGCCGTTCAAAACGCATCACAACACGCTCGACATCGATCTCTACCTGCGAATCGCGCCCGAATTGTACTTGAAGCGGCTGGTGGTGGGTGGCCTGGAGCGCGTCTATGAAATCAACCGGAACTTTCGCAATGAGGGCATTTCGACGCAACACAACCCGGAATTCACGATGCTGGAGTTTTATCAAGCCTACACGGACTTCCACGGGATGATGGATCTATCGGAAGAGCTGCTGCGGCAGGCCGCCATCGACGCGACCGGTTCGGCCGTGGTGGAGTACCAAGGCGAGAAGATCGATTTCTCGAAATTTCGCAGGGTGACGATGCGGGAGGCGGTTGGCAACTCGAACTTGAAGGGCCACGCGCTGGTGGAGGAGTTTGAGCGCAGCGGGGAATCGACCTTGATTCAGCCGACGATCGTTTACGATTACCCGGTGGAAGTGTCGCCTTTATCGAAGAACAAGCCGGACGATCCGGAATTTGTGGAGCGGTTCGAGATCTTTGTCGCAGGAATGGAAATCGGCAACGCGTTCACTGAATTGAATGATCCGCGCGAGCAGCGGCACCGGTTTGAGATGCAGCTCGCGATGAAAGAGAAAGGCGAGGAGGAGGCGCATCAGATGGACGAAGATTACGTGCGGGCGCTGTCCTACGGCATGCCGCCGGCGGGCGGTGAAGGCATCGGGATCGACCGCGTAACGATGATCTTGACCAACTCGCGCTCGATCCGCGATGTGATTTTGTTTCCACTGTTGCGGCCGCTATGAGTACCCAGACCTTCGAGCTTTTTGTCGCGGCTCGATATCTGCGGGCCAAGCGCAAGCAGGCGGTAATCTCGGTGATCACGGTGATCTCCATCGCCGGCGTGGCCGCCGGAGTGATGGCGTTAGTGATTGGCCTGGCGATCAACAATGGCTTTCGATCGACCTTGCAACAGAGCCTGCTCGGAACAACGGCGCACGTCATGCTGCTGAATCAGCAGGCTTCGCAAGGAATCGCGAATTGGAAAGAGCTCGAGCCCGCGCTGCGGAAGCTGCCGCACGTGACTAGCGTATCGCCGGGACTGTACGAAAAGGTCCTGCTGTCTGGACCGCTCGGCGCTCAGGCCGACGGAGCCATATTGAAGGGCGTACCGCTAGATACGCCTCCTGACATGTTGCGACACCTGAAACAAGGATCATTCAACGAGTTAAAGAACGACACTGGATTGCCGGGAATCATTCTAGGCGCGCGTCTGGCGCAGAATACTGGAATGCTACTGAATAGTGTGGTCAATGTGATCAGCCCGCAAGGCGAACTGACTCCCTTCGGCCCGACCATCGCCCGCTACCGTTTCCGGGTGGTCGGCATTGTTGAATCGGGTTTTTACGACGTCGATTCATCCATGGCCTTTACTTCACTGCATCAGGCCCAAATCGTGTACAACACCGGCAACGTCGTCAGCGATATTGAGCTGCAGCTTGATGACATTTACAAGGCTCCGGAGGTGGCTCGGGCAGCAGAAAAGACGGCCGGGCCGCCGTTTGTTGCCAACACCTGGATGGAGCAGTATCGCCAGATCCTGAGCGCCCTGAATATGGAGAAGGTGGTGACCGCGATTACCATCGGTTTGATCCAGCTTGTTGGGGCGCTGAATATTCTGATCACGCTGATCATGATGGTGATGGAGAAGAATCGCGACATCGCGGTGCTGATGTCGATGGGGGCCAAGCGGCAGCAGATCCGCAAGATTTTCGTGCTGCAGGGCGTGCTGATTGGCGTGGTCGGCACTTCCATCGGACTGGCGGTGGGTTACGCGTTGTCCTATTTCGCCGACCGGTATCACTGGCTGACCTTGAATCAAGAGGTCTATTCATTGAGCTACGTTCCGTTCAATCCGCGCTGGCAGGATGGCATTTGGATCGCGGCCGCGGCGATTTTCGTCAGCTTTATCGCAACGCTGTATCCGGCACGTAGCGCGACCCGGATTGCGCCGGTGGAGGCGTTACGATATGAGTGAGGGGAAGATGAAACGGACGAGTCTTTTCTTAGATCAAGCTCTCTTGAGACAAGTGATGCTGGCGTTGGGTGCAAAAACCTATTCCGAGGTGGTAAACCTTTCCCTCACGGAAACGCTGCGCGTCAAAAAGTAGAAGCGCTCCCGAGCTTTTTCGGCAAGGGCTTGTGGGAAGGCCGTCTCTCGAGGATGCGAAAGGATCGACTGTCGGCGCGGAGACCCTTTCGCCGAAAGACGACTAAGAAGTGATCTTGGTTGATAAATCGCCACGCTTTCTAAGAGTCTGGTAGATGGCGAGGCAGCCGCTGCCAATGACTAAGCTGACGCCCACCACGAGCGGTAGTAGCGCCATTGGGAACATAAACATAATCAGGATCGCAGCGCTTAACTTTGTTTGGTGCCGGCTGTTGGCAATAGCCTTCAGGCATCCCACTTCCAGAAGAACGGTCGAGGCGAGAGTGATCAATCCTGTCTTAAGCGTGGAAGCTGGCCGCACTATGGCCATATGATATCGTGTCCCCTCCGCATGCTAGCCCGCGGCGCTACAATCGAAACTAACCATGTTGCAAATCGCGCCTCGTTCGCAGGTCTATGACGTCGCCATCATTGGCTCCGGGGCCGGCGGCGGAACAGTAACCAAGGTCCTCGCCGATCTGGGAGTGAATGTCGCACTGATCGAAGCCGGTCCGCCGATCGATCCCGCCAAAGACTTCAAAGAGCACATGTGGCCCTACCAGGTGCCACACCGCGGCATCGGTGAAGGTGGCGCGGGTTATTTCGGACCCACACCCTGGGCCTTCGGCTACTTCACCACGACCTCGGGCGGCTGGGAGCTTCCCGGCGAACCGTACACCGTGGCGCCCGGCTCGAAGTTCGAATGGTTCCGCTCTCGCGTAGTGGGTGGACGAACCAATCACTACGGCCGCATATCGCTGCGCTTCGCCGATTACGACTTTGCACCCTACAGCCGCGACGGTCTGGGAACGGACTGGCCCATTACTTACGACGAGCTGTCGCCCTACTACGACAAAGCCGAAAGCTTTATCGGAGTCACCGGCAGCAAAGAAGGCATCCGCAGCGCTCCTGACGGCGTCTTTCAGGACTGCCCGCCCCCTCGCGTGCATGAAATGCTGGTGCAGCGCGCGGCTAAGAAGCTGAACATCCCCTGCATTGCTTCGCGCCTGGCTGTGATTACGAAACCAACCAATGGGCGACCTGCCTGCCATTACTGCGCCCAGTGCGGCCGCGGTTGTGTCACTGCGTCCAACTATTCCTCCAGCCAAGTGCAGGTATTCCCTGCCCTGAAGACCGGGCGCGTAAAGCTTTTTACCAATGCCATGGCGCGCGAGCTTATCGCCGATGCCTCGGGCAACGTCACCGCTGTGTCTTATATCGATAAGGCTACTCGAACGGAACGGCAGATTCGCTGCCGCTCGGTGGTTCTGGCTTGTGGCGCGTGCGAGTCGGCACGTTTGCTGCTTAATTCAAAATCCGCGGCGCATCCGAACGGCCTTGCGAATGGATCCGGGCACGTCGGCCGGAATCTGACAGACAGCGTCGGCTACGCGCTTGGCGCAAACATTCCCGCGCTCGAGGAACTACCCCGCCACAATTCTGACGGCATGGGCGGCATGCACGTCTACATTCCCTGGTGGCTATGGGACGCCAAGAACAAGGAGTTCCCGCGCGGCTACCACGTCGAGATCAGCGGCGGCTTCCATATGCCCGGTATCGGCTCGTTCGGGCGCGAATGCCGCGAGCATGAAGGCTACGGAAAAGACCTCAAGGATTTCATTCATGCCCGCTATGGCGCGTACGTAAGTTTCGCAGGCCGCGGCGAGCAGATTCCCAACGAAAATACTTTTTGCGATATCGATCCCGACGTGGTCGATCAATACGGCATCCCGGTGCTGCGCTTCCATTTCAAATGGACCGACAATGAGCTGAGACAAGCGCAGCATATGCATGACACCTTCCAGTCAATCCTTGAAACCATGGGCGGCAAGGTGACCCGGCCGCGGCCTAATTTCATGACCGGCGAAGGTATTTCCATGGGTGGCGAGATCATCCACGAACTGGGGACAATTCGCATGGGCAGCGACCCCAACGCGTCGGTGTTGAACAAGCATTGTCAGGCGCACGAGGTCAAGAATCTGTTCGTGGCTGACGCCGCGCCGTTTGTCAGCAATCCGGACAAGAATCCGACGCTCAGTATCATCGCGCTGGCTTGGCGCACGGCCGAATATCTGGCCGAGGAAATGAGGAAGGGCAATGTCTGAACTTTCACGAAGGGATCTGCTTCAGAGCATCGCTTTGTCGGTCACGCTGGGCGGTTTGAGTCCGGCGGCGGCGCAGCATGTCCACAGCCTGGCGGCGGAGGAGAAGACCTCCACTGGCGTTTACAAAGCGAAGGCTCTGAATCCGCACGAATACCATACGCTCGAGAAGCTGGCGGATCTCATCGTCCCTGCCGACGACAAATCGCCGGGGGCCGTGGCCTCGGGCGCGTGTGAGTTCATCGACCTGCTGGCGAGCCAGAACCCGCGGCTTCTCGATATCTATACGGGAGGAATCGCCTGGCTCGACCAAGCTATGCGGCGGCGCTATTCAACCGATTTTGTAGGCGCGAAGTCCAACCAAGAAACCGCTCTGCTGGATCTGATCGCATATCGCAAGAACGAGCCATCCGAACTCGGGCCCGGCATTCTATTTTTCGATTGGGCGCGACGCATGGTGGTGGATGCCTATTACACCAGCCCAGCCGGCATCAAGGCGCTCGGCTACATGGGTAATACATCCGTCTCGAAATTCGAGATACCGCAAGAAGCCATCGACTACGCGGTGAAACGAAGCCCGGTCTGATACATAAGACCAATAGACTGAAGGTGATACGGAGCTACGGCAAAAATCTTACTCCCTACCCTAAAGCGGGGGGAGTACTCCGCCGATCAATGGGCTAGTACGCCCCCAAAGGAGGGTATCACGAATGAACAAAAATAGGGACCTGACAGCCGTAGCCCACTGCTTGCTGGAATATGTGGAGGATCTCCTAACGGCCAGCCCGAAGGAGTCGTTTAGCAAGGTTGAGATGCTGGTGTTGTTGAATGCCGTGAAGAACGACCCGCAACTGATGGCGCTGCTCGGGAGCTACTCTCAATCCACGGTATCATCGCCGAAGTTCGCCTGATCCCGCAAACGCAGCTACTTCACGCCTAACTGATCGAACAAGAATGCCTGTACGTCCGCTTGCTCGGCGATGTACTCACTGAGCGCGGTCCCGATACCGTGACCGGAGTTGCTGCTGGTGCGCAATAGAACCGGCCGCTTCGTGCCACTGGCCTGAAGGCGGGCCGTCATCTTGCGGGAGTTGAGGGGGTCCACGCGTGGATCGTTGTCGCCAGTGAGAAACAGCACCGGCGGATAATTGGTCCCGTCCACGACGTGATGGTAAGGCGAATAGGCATAGAGAGCGCGGAACTGGTCGGGTTCCTTCACAGTGCCAAATTCCGTGACATTAAATGCGCCGTTCGGTTGCAGCTCCACGCGCAGCATGTCGTAGATGCCGACGTGCGAAACGACGGCAGCGAAAAGGTCCGGATGCTGAGTAAGGGCCGCGCCCATTAGCAGTCCGCCGTTGCTGCCGCCTTCGATCGCAAGTTTCGCAGTGTTGGTATATTTGTGATCGATCAAATAGCGCGCGCAGGCGGCAAGGTCATCGAAGACATTTTGCTTTTTTGTCAGATTGCCGGCCTTATGCCAAGCTTCGCCATATTCGCCGCCACCGCGCAGGTTCGCGATCGCGAGCACGAAGCCGTGCTCCAGGAGAGTCTTTCGGCCTGGGGAAAAATCCGGAGCGATGCTGATGCTGTACCCGCCGTAGCCGGTCAATAGAACGGGATTCTTCCCGTCCAGCTTGGTGCCTTTTCGACGGATGATGCTGAGCGGAACGCGCGTCCCATCCTTCGAAATAGCAAATTCGCGGACCACCTCAACGTCGCTAAAATCGGCGGCTGCGTTTTCATGTAATGCCGTTCGCATGACCATCTTGGTGGCGGGATCGTACCGATACCACGCTGGAGGGTCCACGAAGCTGGTGTTGCGGAACAGCAGCGCGCCATCATTCGACCGAACCAATTGGTCAACTGAGGAGATTGGCAAGATCGGCACGATACCCTGTAGTTTCCCCGAGGTGTCGAAGCTTCGGAGCTGCGAAGGCCCACCCGCCTGGTCCGCCGTGTAGACCATGTTCCCGATCGGCAGAAAGCTATCAATCGCAACGCGGCTTTCAGGCACCACGGTTTGCGCCTCGCTGACGCGCGGCTGGGCCAAAGTCATTCTCAGAATTTTGCCCTTAGGGGCGTTGAGATGGGATAGCAGATACAGGTAGCCATCGGAGCCGAACTCCGCATCGGCGATCTCATCGGAGAGACGTCCAATTTGATGCCACTGGCCATCCGGGCCGAGCAGATAATAGGCGTACTCTCCTCCATCGCCGTTTTCCATCACCGCCAACACGTAGCGGCCGTCGTCGGAAGCGCGCAACTGAATCTCGGCGATACGGGGGAACTCTTTGCCAAGCGAATAGCTATCCTGGCGGGAATCGGTGGATAGCCGGTGAAAATAGACTTGCTGATAAAAGTTCAGACCCTCTGGAGGGCGTTCACCGGCGTGCGGATAACGCGTGTAGTAGAAGCCGGAACCGTCGGAGTTCCAGGCCATGCTTCCGCCGGCAGTGCCGCCATTCACATGCGGGATGGGCGCACCAACTTCTTTGCCGGTCGCCACGTCGAAAACATGCAGATCGCCGCTTTCGCTGCCGCCCTTGGACAGTGAGACAGCCACATACTTGGCGTCGAGCGACGGAACAAAGAAATCGATTTCGGTGCCGCCTGAGGGATCGAGTTTGTTGGGGTCGAGAAGGACGCGCTCGGAATCCAGATCATCAGCAGATTTTAGGAGCACGAGCAGGGGCTGTTCTTGGGGCGGCTGATTCTTAAGCGCGAAAAGAGCACCGGGGCGGGTTTGGAGGGCGGAGTAGCGTGGGAAGGGCTGGGAATAGAGACGTTTCAGTTCATCATAGAGGGAAGCGCGTGGGGGGAGCGCATCGAGATATTTCCGCGCGTATTGGTTTTGGGCGTCGCTCCAGGAGCGTACCGCCGGGTCGGAATAGTTCTCGAGCCAGCGATAGTCGTCGGTCACTGAGACGCCCTGATAGACGTCGACGACAGGCTTTTTCGGGGCCACGGGCGGCCCTGGCGTGGCTGGTGGCGGCTGGGCCGGAATGCATACGTGCCCGATAAGAAATAAGGCCCCTAGAACGCTCCACTGACGAGCGGAATCCATGCGGTCATTGTAGCCCGCGCGGGGCCTTTGAGAACGCTAATGACTGTCGCCGTCGTGATCAACGTCGCCGGCGGCCTGGGTCGCTTTTGCGCTAAGTGCCACGGTATCCGGTGGTTGAGTGTCCTTTGGTTTGGCCGGCTGTTTAGCGGCCTGCTGGTTCTGGATATACTGCTGCGAAACCGCGCTGCTGCCAGTCACACTATTTACCATTGGGTTTTCCTCCCTGAAAGCATATCGGCAGCCCGGCGGAACTCTTAGCGGGAATTTTCGAAATTCAGTAGTTCTGCGAGTTTATGCCGGACCGCGGCTGGGGAGTAGGGCTTGGGAAAATACGCGTCGGCGCCCAGGCCAGCTACCCGGGTCCGAACTCGAGGGTCGCTGTCCCCACTAATCACCAGGATGGGCAGAGAGGAACATCGCGGTTGCGAGCGAATGGCCTCAATCAACTGGTAGCCATCCATGCGGGGCAGCCGAAGATCGGTAACCAGCGCGGACACCTCGTTCGACGCCAGGCACTGCAGGGCTTCCTCAGCAGTGGTGACCGAATACACGGCCAGATTGGGTATTTTCAGGAGCGCTACTTCGAGCGTGTCCCTGCAAAGTTCGGCATCTTCGACAACCAGCACAGTTCGGGTCATGCAGCGGCCTAGGGCAGGAAGCGATAGCCTACGCCATGCACGGTCAGAAAGTGCCGCGGAATCGGGGAATCTTCCAGCTTCTGGCGCAGTCGCACTACGTGGGCGTCCACGGTGCGCGTATGCGGGAACGAATCGTAGCCCCATACGGAATTCAAAATCATCTCGCGCGTCAGGGCGCGGTCGGGATTCGCGAGAAAATAGGTAAGCAGATTGTATTCGGCGCGCGTCAATTTCAATTCATCTCCGCGCTTCAGGACCACGCGCCTCGTCAAGTCAACCTTTACGTCGGCGAACTCCATCACCTTGGTCTCTTCCGGAGAAGTGCGCCGCAACACGGCGTGAATACGAGCCAACAGTTCTCTAACGCTGAAAGGCTTTACTACGTAATCGTCGGCGCCGATTTCAAGCAGCCTGACTTTGTCCATCTCATCGCTGACCGCGCTCAACACGATCAAGGGCGTCTTCATTCCCCGGTTCCGCAGCTCCTTGCAGACTTCCACACCGCTGATTCCCGGCATTCGCAGATCCACCAGGATGAGTCCGGGTTTCATGGCCAGCGCTTGTTCGAGGCCGATGGTTCCATCGCTAGCCAGAACGGCGCGGAACCCGTCGTTCTCGAGCATCAATCCCACGGTATCCCGAAGGCTCGAATCGTCGTCAATGACCAAAGCGGTTTGCATATTCGGGCTACCGCGATTGTAACCGAGAGCGGTCGCCACTTCTCGACCTTTCTGATCCGCAGTGGCGTTTTTACAACAGTTTTACAAGTCGGCAACGTCAGCGCGCGCGTGTGGTCCGAACAGGACGGGCGTCATCTTCCTGCTAAATTCAGCCGCTGAGAATCTTGCGGCATAAGCCTGAAGAGCTGCGGGCGACACTTGGTGCTCCAGGCGTTCCCATAGCTCAACTGCATCGCGCAGGCCATCCTCGGTGGAATCGTTATACAGCAGGCCGCCCACTGGTTCTTGGACCGGGACGGTCTCGAGCGCACCTCCGCGCCCCAGGGCGATCACGGGCTTCCCGCTGGCCAGCGCTTCCACCGCCGTAATTCCGAAATCTTCTTCACCCGGCATCAAGAAGGCCCGGCAGCGCGCATACAATTCGCGCAGATCGGGGTCGCTGGCGCGGCCGCAAAACTCTACGTTGGGGGTGGCCATCCGCCGCAATGATCGAAACTCCGGCCCATCGCCGACCACGCGGAGCTTGCGGCCGGTTTTCGCAAACGCGCGAACCGCGACATCCAGCCGCTTATAGGCGACCAGTTCAGAAACGATGAGATAGTAATCTTCGGTCGGCTTCCAATGGAACTGCTCGACCGCGACCGGCGGATGAGCGACCACCGATTCGCGCCGGTAGGTCTTCCAGATCCGCCGGCAAACATTGGCGCTGTTGGCCACGAAATCATCGACGCGCGCCGCCGTGGCGTAATCCCACAGCCGCAGATAGTTGGCGAGCGGCGTCATGATCGCGCGTTTTAGGCCGGATCGAACCCACTCATTGCGATAGGCGGGATACAGATCCCAGAGATATCGCATAGGTGTGTGGCAGTAACACACATGCCGCGTGGCCGAGGATAGAATCACGCCCTTGGCAGGTCCCGACTCGCTGCTGACCACCAGATCATAGCCGCGCAGATCGAAACTTTCAAGCGCCATCGGCATCAATGGAAGCAGCGACCGGTAGTGCCTGCGAAAGGGTTGTAGAAAGGAAGAGTAAACGCGGCGGGAGCGAATGGCGGCCGACACGCGATCAGGATCGTAGAACAGCGTGAAGATGTCCGCTTCCGGCAATAAACCGCACAACGCTTCCACTACTTTTTCGCCTCCACGCATATTCAGTAGCCAGTAATGGATGATTGCAGCGCGCATGTTTGACGGAGTGGACTATCGTAGGAAGTATGCCATGCTTGGCGAGTCTATGAAGCCGGCGCTCGAAAAGAGCAGCACCGCATCGCCTCGCCGTTTTACGACCTGGCGAATGCTCGCCGATACGGTGACGGTGGGCGGCTGGACGTCGGTAGCGAAAATTGCGGGCGCGGTGAAATTGATCTTGGCGGCACGGCTGTTCGGCGCCGGCGACGCGATGGATGCATATCTAATCGCCTTCCTGCTGCCGTCGTTCTTCATCGACATGTTCGCCGGGACGCTCGATTCGGCGCTGATTCCCACGTTGATCGAGGTGCGGGAGAAGCGCGGTAAAGAACCGGCTGAAGAGCTCTATCGCAGCACGCTCGCGGCGGCCGGCGCTGGACTGTTGGTGGCGGCGGCAATGGTGGCTGGCGTGTCCGCCCTGCTCCTTCCGCTAGTGGCGTCCAGTTTTCCCCCGGCTAAACTGGCCTACACCCAGCAACTTCTGCTGCTGATGATCGCTGTGGTGCCTCTCAGCGGGCTGGCATCCACTTGGCGGGCGGTGCTCAACTCGGAACACCAATTTGCATATTCGGCCGCGGTGCCTGCTATTACGCCGCTCGTTTCGATTTTCGCTTTGTTGGCGGCCGGAAAACAGTACGGAGTGCTGGCGCTGGCCGTCGCGACTCTGGCAGGCGGCACGCTGGAGGCGATCCTGGCGGGTGCGATCGTCAAGCGCCTAGGTTACAGGGTGGTCCCGCGCTGGGCTGGCATTTCTCCCGCACTGCGACAGGTCGCCACGCAATACGCGCCGCTGGTTGCGATCACCTTGGTGATGACCGGGTCGGCGCTGGTAGACCAAAGCGTAGCGGCCCGGCTGGGCTCGGGAAGCGTCGCCGCTTTGAGCTATGGCACGCGCTTATTAGGGGTGCTGGTGGTCATTGGTCCAACCGCCATGGGGACCGCGGTGCTGCCCCACATTTCCGCGGCTGCCGTGCAGGCCGAGCCTGCGGCTCTTCGACGCACCTTCCGAAGCTATGGCTTCTTTGTGCTATCGGTGATTCTTCCGGTGACGGTCGTGTTCATCTATTTCTCCGAGCCGATCATCCGCATCCTTTTCCAGAAAGGCGCGTTCGATGTAGCCGCGACGCAGCTGGTCTCGACCGTACAGAGAGCAGCGCTGCTGCAGCTTCCGATCGCGGTGTTGCTGGCGCTGGAAATCCGGCTAAGCTCGGCACGCAAAGCCAATCGGCTGTTGTATCGCGTCGCGGCGCTCAGCTTGCTGCTCACAATCGTGCTGGATGTGTTGTTCATGCGCTGGTGGGGGGTGGTGGGAATCGCGCTGGCGGGCTTCTGCACCCGGCTTGTTTCGAGTTTGTACCTTTCTTGTAAATTCGCCAATCCCAGCGCCGCTTCCACTGGCATTACTGCGAATGATCGCGTAAGCTGACAACGAAACGACTGTAATTATGCCTGAATCATCCATGCTTCAGCAAGCCTTCGAAGATCCAGTGCTATCGAAGTTCGACCTGGGCTATCGACGGCTGTTTTATCCGCTTGGATTTCCACTCGAAGTGCAAAGCAACTCTTTGGAAGTCATCGAAGGGGCGGCGGAAAACTGGGGAATGTTTTCTCCTAGCTTTGACATGGCTCCGATGCGTCTGGCCTTGGGTGTAAGAGAGGGCACAGCGGCGGAGCCATTCCCTGAGAAATCGCATTTCTTTTCGCGCGAGCACCTGATGTCCATCATTGCCAACGCGGACAACTTCGTGACGTGCGACTTCCAGCAGGCCTATTCGTTCGGCTGGATCACGCCCGCGGTGGCATCCGACTCCGATAACCTGCGCTATCGCTTCCTGACGCCGACAGCGATGGTGATGGCGGAATATCAAGCGCTGGCGACGCTGCATGGCGCCTTGATTTCGCGGGGCGATTGCGGCGTGATGCTATGCGGGGAATCGTTTGCCGGCAAGAGCACGCTGGCGTATGCCTGCGCCAGGGCCGGTTGGAGATACATAACCGATGACGGAACTTTGCTGGTGCGAGATCGATTGGACCGCTACGCGCTGGGAAATCCACACTTCATCCGCTTTCGCGAAGACGCGCGTGAGTTGTTTCCGGAGCTGGCGGACGAGCTTGCCCATATCCGGCCGAATGGAAAGATCGGGATGGAATTGCGGACCCGCGATCTACCCATCACAACCGCGCCAGGCGCCAGAATTGAACACCTGGTCATGCTCGATCGAAAGCGCTCCGGATCGGCGCGCCTTCGACGCTACCCGAAGGATCAGATGCAAGCCTGGTGCGAGCACTTTGTGAATTTTGGTTCGGACGAAGTGCGGTGCGCCCAAAGACAGTGCCATCGGCGTTTGTTGGATGCCTCCCTTTGGGAGATGTCTTACGCTTACTTGGACGACGCCGTCAGGCGTCTGGAACAGTTAGTGGACCTGGGAGGTTAGGTTGTTGAGATTCCTTCTTATTCCAGTGGCCCTGGCTGTCTCTGGTTGGTGCCAAGTCTCATCGGGAAGTCTCCTGGGCGATGTGCGCGATGAGAAAGGCGCATCGGTGGCCGGCGTTATTATTCAAGCTCGCAGCAATCAGACTGGTTACCTGCGCAGTGCGGTCACCAACGACTTCGGCAGTTACCGCATCGACGACCTTCTTCCTGGGGCGTACACGGTTAGCGCGCAGCACGACGGCTTTCAAACGGTGACCGTGTCGCCCTTCTTTGTCGAGGTTGATCAGAAAGCGCGTCTGGACTTCGATCTGCACCTGGGGTCGGCGCACGAGACCGTAACCGTCACCGCCCGCACTTCGCCGCTGCAGACCGACGAGGCTTCCGAAGGTTATCAGCTCGGTTCGGACTTTATCGAGGCTCTGCCGTTGCTCGGGCGCAATATCATCACGCTGGTAACCTTAGGCCCCGGGGCCGTTCCCCGGCAGCTCGGCGGATTCACGCACGATATCATCAACGATCTGCAGGGAAATCGAGGCGCAGTCGCGTTCAATGCCCCCGTGAACGGCGCGCGGTCCACCGGGAACAGCTACATTGTGGACGGAGCATACAACACCGATCGCAATGTCTTTTCGATCGCGGTGGTGCCGTTGATGGAGACGGTATCGGAGTTTCGGATCCAAAGCTCGCTCGCTCCGGCAGAGTTCGCGCAGTCCGGGGGCGCCGTGATCGACGTCGTCACCAAGCCGGGCAGCCCGCAGTTTCACGGAAACCTGTTTGAGTTCATGCGCAATGAGGCCACCGATGCCCGGGGGTTTTTTGACGTCCCTGGATTGCCACGCGGCGTCTTCCGGCAAAACCAGTATGGCGCGACGCTGAGCGGGCCCTTGGCAAAGTCCACATACTTCTTTGCGTCATATGAAGGACTGCGCAGCCGCTCGGCTAGCTCCACCCAGCATCTGGTACCAGGCGCGACCGTGCGCAGCGGAGACTTTTCCGGAGGCCAGATGATCTTCGATCCGCTCAGTCTCGATTCCTCAGGCAACCGTCTGCCGTTCGCCGGCAACATGATTCCCACCAGCCGCATCGACCGCGCAGCTTCGCGTTATCTGGCGCTCTACGAACCCCTTCCGAACGCTCAATTGTCCAACGGCGACGATTACGTGGATTCGACACCTAATCGCGATCACAGCGACAACGGATCGATGCGGGTGGATCGGGCGTGGGGACAGCGTAGCCGGCTTTTTGCGCGTTACACCATCAATGACGAGCGCACGCTTCTCGCGGGCTCGTTTCCTGCCCTTCCGACTTCTGAGAGCTTGCGCGCGCAACAGGCCTCCATCGGCCACACCTTGACGGGCGCGTCGTGGGTGAACGAAACACACTTCTCCTTCACCCGGCTGCGGGTCTTCGATCTTCCAGTCAGCGCTTTCGGCAGCAATGTCCTTGGCAATCTGGGAATCAACGGACTGGCGAGCGATCCTTTTACCTACGGACTCCCCGCTCTGACTGTGACCGATTACGAAATGGTCCAAGATTCATCGAACTTGCCGCAAGTGCAGCGCGATAACACCTCATATTTTTCGTCATCCTTCTCGCGAACGCGGGGCCGTCATACCTGGAAGGCAGGTTTCCAATTTACCCACTTCACCATGGCCTATCTGCAGAGCCAGTTCGCTCGCGGGAATTTCATTTTCAACGGCGCTTACACGCAAGACCCGGCGAACCCAAACACCACCGGCGATGCCTTTGGCGACTTCTTGCTCGGCTTTCCCAATCAGACGCAGCGCGAGGTTGGATCCGCCCAAGCTTATCTCCGCCAGAACAACTACGGCGCATTTATGCAGGACGATTGGCGACTCACTTCGCGGATCAGCATATCTGTGGGACTGCGCTACGACTATTTCGCACCGTTCAGCGAGGATCGCGGAAATCTGCTGAATCTCGATTATTCTACTCTGCCGAATGCGCCGGTGCTTCGGCACGTGAACAGCGTAACAGCACCGGATCACAAAGACTTCGCTCCCCGCATCGGACTGGCCGCGCGGCTGCCCCATCTGCTCCACAGCTCGAGGGATACCGTGTTCCGAGCCGGCTACGGGCTTTATTACAGTCCCGAGATCGCCATCGAAGCGTATGATCTGGTGCGCAATGGAATAGGGAACGAAAACAACGAGCCGGGTGGCTTGCAGCCAGTTCTGACTTTGGAGAACGGTTTCCGGCAGACTGCGTCCACGGGTTTTCCGAGCTACTACGGAGTCGACCAGCATGCGCCCACGCCCTATGTCCAGCAATGGTCGGCCAGCATCCAGCACGAATTGCCGGGAAGCACTCTATTCGAGATCGCGTATGTCGGAACCAAGGGAACTGATCTCGGCTTATTCCGCCGCTTCAATACCCCCGCGCAGGTGGAAACGGGAGCGGATCTTCCACCCCGTCCGGGCGATTTGCAATCGCTCAGAACTTTTCCAGAGCTGGGAACGATCTTTCAGCTTCAGCACATCGCCAATTCCAGCTATCATTCGCTTCAGATCAAGGCCGAGAAGCGTTTCACCGGGAGGCTATCGTTCCTGGCCAGCTTCGTCTGGTCCAAATCCATCGACGACGCGGACACCCAGATTCCAGGATTGTTTGAAAGCTTCGGCGCGCAGGACGAGCGAAACTTGGGACTCGAGCGCGGGCTTTCGTTTTTCGACGTGCGGCGCCGGTTGAGCGCCGGTTATGTTTATTCGTTTCCAAGCGCACCGGTATTGCGGCCGGTCCTGAAGAATTGGCAGCTTAGCGGAAACCTGACGTTCCAGGATGGCACGCCGCTGAATCCGGTCTATTTCGCGACCGACTTTGCCAACTCCGGCACTCCGAATCGTCCCAATGTCGTGCTGGGACAGTCCGTGCTATTGCCGAGCGGCCAGCGCAATGCTGACCATTTTTACAACGCTGCCGCGTTCTCAGCACCAGCACCATTCACTTTCGGTAACGCGGGCCGCGACATTCTGCCTGGGCCGGGCAACGCAGTGGTGGACGTCGCGCTTCACCGGCGGTTCGTTGTCCAAGAGCACAAGACCATCGAATTTCGCGCCGAGACCTTCAATCTCCTGAATCATCCCAATATTGGAATTCCGGGCGAATATCCCGACTTCGGGCCCTTCTTCGGCAAGTCTTTTTCGGCGGGCGACCCACGCCGTATGCAATTTGCTTTAAGATTCGATTTCTGAGCCGATTTACCTCACGCATCCCGGCTTACGCCCGAGCAGTGCTCGAGGCGCTTCAATTCTCGTCGCCTAATCCGTCGACCCTGGCAGAGCTGTCCGCCCAAGAATGGAAGCAAGCGCTAACGTTTTCGGATCGTGCGCAACTCACACTGCCGCTCGGCCTTACCAGCCGCGAGCATCTGCCGGAATGGGTGCGGCGACGCATCGATCTCAACCTTGCCCAGAATGCCGAGCGATGGCGCCGAGCCAAGGTAGCTTTCGAGGTACTCGCTGCAGCGTTCGAAGCAGAGAGTTTGCAATTTGCCGCTCTCAAGGGCTTCAGCCATTGCCCGTACTTCGTCGCTGATCCCCGGCGGCGCTGGCAGAGCGATCTTGACCTTTTGTTTCAACCCGACCACCTACTTCGGGCTCGCGACGTAGCGCTGGGCCTCGGATATGCACCCGCTTCCGGGTTCGAGCGCCATCCCATCGATCACCTGCCAGTGATGGTTCCGAAAACTGAATGGCAGTGGCGCGGCGATTTTTTCGATGTCGACATGCCTCTCTCACTGGAGTTGCATTTTCGGCTGTGGGACGAGCAAACCGAGCGGTTCGGGCCAGAAGGCCTCGATCAATTCTGGACGCGGCGGCAGAATCGGGAACTGGATGGGCTGCAATTCACGGCGCTGCATCCAGTGGACGCGCTGGCGAACTCGGCTCTGCATTTGCTCCGGCACTTGCTGCGCGGAGATCTGCGTCCCTCGCACGTTTACGAGTTGGCTTCGTTCCTTCATCACAATTCGGAAGACGCGTGTCTCTGGAAGGCATGGGCAGAATGGCATCCTGAGTCGCTACGGCGTCTGGAGGCGATCTCGTTCGCAATCGCCCAGCGCTGGTTTGATTGCCGGATGCCGGCAGAGGCATTCCAGCAGGTCGAACTTCTGCCGCAAGACATCGCTCGTTGGATGGAGCTGTATTCTATTTCCCCGCTCGCCCGCATTTTCCATCCGAATAAAGACGAGCTATGGCTGCATTGGAGCCTACTCGATTCTCCGGCTGACCGGCTATCCGTGTTACGGCGCAGACTGCTGCCGCGTCAGTTACCGCCACGCATCGATCCAGGCTCGGCGCGCCAATATTGGAGTTATTTAGTTTCTCGCGGCCGCTATCATCTTGGCGCATTGCCGTCCACTGCATCGAGCGCGATGCACTGGTTCCTTGCGGTCCCTCGGCTGGGCGCGCAATTCTGGCGCTTCTACGCGGCTTTCTTTTTGTTTAACTTCGGGCTATTCATTTTCTTTCTGCTTTATAATCTTTACCTTCTGCAATTGGGATTTCGCGAAGACTTCCTCGGGTTTGTTGCGAGTGCCTTGACCGGCGGCAGCATCGCCGGTTCCCTTCTGGCCGCGCTGGCTATCCGGCGCTTCGGGATTCGCAATACGCTCGCGGGATGCTTCCTCTCGGTCGCCTGCATTGCCGCTCTGCGCGTCTTGATAACACCAGCGCCCGCTTTACTCGCGCTCGGTTTCACCGCTGGTATCGTCACCGCTGCCTGGGCCGTATGTATCTCACCAGCCGTCGCGCAGCTCACGGAGGAGAAGAATCGTCCAGTGGCCTTTAGCTTCGTCTTCTCCACCGGAATTTTGATCGGCGTTTTGGGCGGACTCGCCGGCGGACGGCTTCCAGGCTTGCTCGTACGGTTGCACCTCGCGGCTGCTGGCGTCGAATCGTACCGTGGCGCCCTACTCACCGGATGCGTGCTGGTGTTATTCGCAATCTGGCCGCTATCACGGGTCCAAATCGTCGCGCCGCCGCCTAACAAACGGAGGTTTTATCGGCCCAGCCCAATGGCAATCCGATTCCTGATCGCCATTGCTGTTTGGAACCTCGGAATTGGAATGTTCAATCCATTCTTCAACGTCTTCTTCAACCGGCTCCGCATGCCCGTGGAGCAGATCGGATCGGTCTTCTCCGCGGCACACGTCGCGCAGGCGGGTGCTGTGTTAATGGCGCCGATCGTACTAAGAAGATTCGGACTGACTCGCGGCGTTTCCGGCATGCAGTTCGCAGCCGCCCTGGCGCTGTTGGGGCTGGCGGCTGCTACCGGTCCGTTGAGTGCCGGCCTAGCATTCGCGGCCTACACCATGTCCCAATACATGACCGAGCCGGGGGTGTTTACGCTTTTGATGGATGAAGTGCCGGTGGAAGAGCGGAGCAATGCATCCGCTCTCAATTTCCTGGTTACGTTTACGGCGCAGGCTATTGTCGCGGGCATCGCCGGCCGGATGCTTTCGCGCTTCGGATATCCCCCGGTGCTTGTTTCGGCAGCGATCATTTGTGCGCTGGCGGCGGTGCTTTTTCGCGTTCTGCTCGCCAAGACAGAATTGTCTCCTCCATCAGGTTCATAATGCGGCTCTGATAGCTCGAGACCGTATAGGATTGCTCCCAGCCCCGGCGGGCGTTGATCACAACTCGCCGTACGGCGTCCGCATCGCTCAAGATGACTGCTCGTATTCGCGCCGCCAGTTCTTCTGGTGTGGCCGGAAAGACCAGGAATCCCGTCTCGCCATCAGCGATCACCTCGGGGATCCCGCCGGTGGCGAACGCAACCACTGGAACGCCCGCCGAAAATGCCTCCACTATTACGCGCCCCATGCCTTCGTGCTTCGACGGAACTACCAGCAGGTCGAGTTCCGCCAGCACAGACGCGATGTCATCCCGCCATCCCAGGAACTCGACCGGTAGCCCGCGCGCCAACTCGCTCACAGAATGGAGATATTGGCCCGCTGGAATGATGGGCGCACCACAGATCACGAACTTCGCCGCGGGGAATTCCGGCGCCAGCGCTGCGACAGCTTGCAGGAACTCAGCTTGGCCCTTTTCGGGACTGATACGCCCGATCAGGCCGATCCGCCAGCTTCTTTCGGGACCGAAAGCACGTTCGCGGAATCCAGCGTCCGGCGTGCCATTGGGAATCACGTGCAGGCTGCCATCGCGAACATACTGAGCGAGTGGCTCGGCGACAAAGTTGCTGCATGCGATTACAGTTGCCATAGAATGGCGGATACTCCAACCCGCTAGACCGGCAGCGTAGCGCTGCATAAGACGGTTGTGCGCGTGAAACAGGAGCGGCAAACGGTCGCGAGCCACCAGCGCCGCAGCAGGCAGCATGCGCGGACCATTCACATAGATGAGGTCGAAACTGCCACGGTTTATTATTTCAGTGAGCATCCGTTTCTGCCGCCAGACATCGAGAGGTAGCTGAAAGAAATCAGCCAAGCCCTTGCTACCTGATCGATACCGTCCGCTTGGGATTTGGTCGATGCCGAAGCCTCGCGAGCGCACCCGTTCCGCCAGTGGGCCATCGCCAGGAAGAGCAATATGCGCGCGCCAGCCGCGCTTTTCCACAGCATCCAGAATGGCCAACAGGCATAGCTGCGCTCCTCCCAGCACGCTGAACTGATCGAGAAACAGGATTTCCACCCGTTTCCAGTATCCTTGTAACTCAAGGGCTCTTGCATCCGTCATAGCAATGATGCGGTGTGTCTTAGCGGCATTACTAGGGCTGTCGGCGTATCCGTTATTTTCGCAGTCCCCGTTGGATAAGGTGTCCGACGCCCCTGAGCCGGCCGTTTCATCTACCCCTGACCAGCGAATCTTTGGCGTTATCCCGAATTATCAGACGGTTTCCGATCCCAATAAGAACTTCATCCCCCTCACGGTGAAACAGAAGTTCGGACTCTTCGTGAAGGAAACATTCGATCCATTCGTCGCAGTATCGGCAGCCGCGGGTGCGGCGCTGTCGCAGGCCGACAACGATCATCCCAGGTATGGCCAAGGCTCCGGGCCTTATGCACAGCGCTTTGGCGCGGCGGTAGCCGACGTCACAACCCAGAATTTTTTCAGTGACGCTGTAGTGGCATCGTTGCTGCACGAAGATCCTCGCTATTTTCGCAGAGGCCCGGAATACCGATTTTGGCCACGCCTGGGTTACGCCCTAAGCCGGGTTGTGGTCACCCGGACGGACGCCGGCAAAGCCCGGTTCAACAATTCCGGCATTTTCGGCATGGCCATGGGCATCGCTCTGTCGAATGCCTATTACCCCAACAGCAGCGTTAGCGGGAATGTGGTTGCGGTGCGTTTGGGCACCAGCTTAGTGTCCTCTGCGTTGTCAAACATCCTGCCGGAATTTTGGCCCGACATCCGGCAGAAGTTCTTCCACCGCAAGCAACCCTAGCATAGGATAAACTACTGAAGCAGGAGTTACTGGAAAGTTTAAGGGAGACTATGCCCTCAGTCAATCGTTGGTGGATCGCGGTCGCCGGGGTATGCATGCAAATGGCTTTAGGGGCGGCATACGCATGGAGCGTATTTCGCATTCCTCTAGTGAAGGAATTCGGCTGGAGCATCGCTCAGGTTTCCTCAACGTTCACCATCTGTTGGTTTGTGCTGGGCTGCACGTCCGTACTCGGCGGGCTCTGGATGAATCGAAGCGGCCCGAGAATTGTCGCGGTGGCAGGCAGTATCCTCTGGGGCAGCGGCGTATTTCTGACAAGCTTATCCGCCCATAAACTGTGGCTGCTCTACCTCTCCTACGGCGTGATCGGAGGGCTCGGACTGGGCCTGGGTTATATAGTTCCCGTAGCCGTTCTCGTCAAATGGTTTCCTGAACGCCGCGGTTTGATCACCGGCATCGCCGTCGCCGGTTTTGGAGCTGGCGCCCTGGTTGCCGCCCCGGCGGCTGGTAAGCTGATGCAGAGCGTCGGTCTGATGCCGACGTTCGCGTATCTCGGCGTTGCATACGGCATAGTTGCTGTGCTGGGCGCGCTCTTCATGCAAAATCCCCCTGAAGGTTGGCACCCGGCCGGCTGGCAGCCGACCGCCTTGCAATTATCGCAACGATGCAGTCGCGACTTCACACTGGGCGAGGCGTTGCGGACCTGGCAGTGGTGGGCGCTCTGTGGTCTCTTATCCATCAACACCATGGCGGGACTGTCCGTTGTCTCCCAAGCCGCGCCCATCTTCCAGGAGATTGGGAAACTCAGCGCCGTAACAGCGGCCGCTCTGGTTGGCGTGATCAGCATCGGCAATGGCGTCGGCCGCGTGTTGTGGTCTTGGATCTCCGACCTCACTACCAGGCGCGTGGCGTTCTTGACGATGTTTCTGATACAAGCGGTGCTATTTTGGACGTACCACTACATCGCTTCGCCCACGCTTCTCACCGTAGTCACGTTCATCATCGTGATGTGTTACGGAGGAGGGTACGGAATCACTCCGGCATTCGCGGCCGACTATTTCGGTCCGCGCCATGTAGGACCAATCTTTGGCTTGATGCTGCTGCCCTGGGCGTTCCCCGCGGCCTTGGGGCCGCTGCTGTTCGCCTATTTGCGCGAAACGACTGGCGGATACACTCAAGCGCTCTATCTGATCGCGGGTATGCTGACCATCGCGATGGTCCTGCCTATGATCGTTTCGCCGCCTCGAGGCCACCAAGTAGCGGCGGAAACGCCGGTCGGTTCCGCCGCAAGCAGCAGCGCAGCCTGACACTCTTCTGCGGCGCCGCTTCGGCGGCTAGGACGCAGTCTGATCATTCTTCCACCAACTCTCAATGACCGTCCGGAAATGCGAGTAAAGGAATGACGTCGCTAGCAGCAGCGCGCCCAAGGCCACGAATGCGGAGATCCGATACACGCGTCCGACTTGCCAAACATCAAACAGGTACAACTTGACGACCACGAATCCCATCAAGCCGAGGCCTGCGATGCGGTTGATGGCGGTGCGCGTGGCGACTCCGGCGCTCACCAGCACTACAGCGTAAATGGCAAACAGAATGGAAATCGATACCGTTTCGACGCTAAGGAGATTTTGAGGAGCCGACGTCCGGGCGGCCCAAGCCAGGGCCTCCATGCTTAATCCCCAAAGCAAAATGACGTGCCCCGCGACGTACTCAACAAGTGCGCTCGGATTGAGTTTATTCCAATAGGCCGCGAGCCAGGAACAAATTGCCGCAATGAAGAAAGTAAAGAAGCGCGCGTTCCAGATCAGCGCATAGGACTGGACGCCGTGAAACATCCAGGCGTCTGTGGTGAGGAGCCGTACCCAGACGAGTACGGAAACGATCAGGGCGCCGAATGCTAGCTTCGAATTTCTTGTTTTCAACGCGATCCAGGAAAGCGCCAGAAACTCAAGTGACCATGCCATCGTAATTCGGTAACCGGTGAATTGGATCGGAGCAGCCAGGACCAGGAACGCGACGGCAACTCCCGCCGACAACGCCATCGCCTCCGTGCGTTGTGAGCGCCACATCCAGCCGGCTAGAACTAGATGAAGTGCTGCAACCGCAACCGCGAACATGCCCATCCAGGATTGATATTCGGCATTCAGCAACGCGTAAGAAGCAGTGAAATAGACCGCGCCATTCAGCGCCAGGATGGTGAGATCTTCGGTCCGGGGAGTTTCGCGCCGGTAAATCAGTCGCCAGGGTATCCAAGCCAAGAACAAGAGGAACGAACTACTGGTCCCGACAAACAACGGTGCGATGGGGAGCGAATGAAGGCTCGAGTACCACAGTCCGTAGAACGTCCAGAAAGCAACAAAGCTAACACTCGCTGCGGCCCGGATTCGACGGAGGTCGGCAACCACCAAGCCGCAAAGAGCGAGCGCCCAGGTGAGCGAGAGATATACGCTGGGAGAATCCGGCCACATCCGGCTAATTCCAAATGTCGCTAAGATCTGGGCCGCCAAAAACAACGGCTGGACTAGCGCCTGGGAGAAAAGCGCGTAATAGATCAGCACGAAAAAAGTGGCGACTGCCTGGCTTTCCTGCCTGAACTCCTTCGCTAACCAAGCCCCGTAGATTACAGTTGTGGCCAGCACACCCAGAATTTCTAGAGGCGGCCACACCCGGAGTCGCGCAAGCAGGAGCGCCCCGACGTTGAGCAGAAGCACATAGCTAAATAGAAACCACGGACGGTCCTGTCCAGTATTCAGAATGATGGGAGTGAGATAACCGCCCACCAAACCCAGGACGGCCATGGCTGTCGACTCGTAGCGCAAGGCGAGCGCCACCGCCAGCAAGGTAGCCGCAACCATGCATGCGAATGCAAGATCTTGCTGGATTAGCTGGTAGTACTCGGACGCTGCGTATACCGCTACATACAAGATTCCAAGTCCAACCGCCGTGACGCCCTGGGCGAAAATTCGCTGACCTCTGCGCCAAAGCAGATCCGCGACGCCGATGGCCGCTAAGCCGGCGATCAATCCCAGAATCACTCGACCTGCCGGTCCAATCCACTGGTTATCGACGGCCCATTTGAAGAAGAAGGCGATACCCAGGACCAACGTCACCACCCCAATGCGATTCACCAGAGTGAGGCCGATATTGGTTTCGAGACCTCGCGGCGGAGGCGTCGGCACCTCCGGCGTGCGTAGCGGCTCTGGAGTTGGCGCCGGAGGCTCCGGCTCCGAACGCGCGGTAGTCTCTGGAACGATGGGTTGTAGATTTAGAGCTGCTTCTACTCGGGCCAGCTGTTTTTCGATCCGCTGCTGCCGGCGAAGTAGCCGCAGGATGGCCTCCGACAGCGCATCCATCCGTTCCTGGTCCGGATTCGGCAGGTTGGTCTCCGGTTTAAGCTGTGCCCGTTTGACTTCTAGGGTCGAGCAGTTCGTTCAGGCGGTCTTCCGGGATGCCGCTCGTTTCGCGTGCGACCTCGCGGACGGTTCGTCCACTCCGGTAAGCCTCCTTGGCAATCGAAGCCGCCTTTTCATATCCGATCACGGGCGCGAGAACTGTGCACATGGCGAGCGACTGTTCAATGTATCCGGATGCTCGCTCGGCGTCGGCCTCCAGGCCTTGGATCAAGCGCCGGTCGAAGTTTCGCGAAGCCCCCGCCAACAGCTCGATGGATTCTAGCAAGTCGTAAGCCATCACTGGCATCATCACGTTTAGCTCAAAATTACCCGCGGCGCAACACCACGTAATCGTTGCATCATATCCGATTACTTGCGCGCACACCATCAGCAGGCTCTCGGCGATTACCGGGTTGACCTTACCGGGCATGATGCTCGACCCGGGCTGCGTCTCGGGAAGCTTGAGCTCGCCCAATCCACATCGCGGCCCCGATCCCAGCCAGCGAATATCGTTGGCAATCTTGGTCAGCGCGACAGCGTAGGTCTTAAGGGCGCCGCTCAAGAAGCTGATAGCGTCCTTCGACGCCTGCGCTTCGAAATGGTTGGTGGCTTCGCGAAAAGGCAGACCGGTTCGAGTCTTGATTTCAGCGATGGTAGCGGCGGCAAATCCCGGAATCGCGTTCAGGCCGGTACCTATGGCAGTGCCTCCGAGCGGCAGCTCATCCAGCCCTTCCAGCGCCACTCGAATCCGCCCGATGCATCGCTCCACCTGGGCCGTGTAACCGCTGAACTCCTGGCCGAGTAGCATCGGCACGGCGTCCTGCAGATGTGTTCGGCCGATCTTAATGATGCCCTTGAACTCTTCGGCCTTCTTCCGCAGCGAAACCTGCAACCCTTCCATCGCCGGCATCAGCTCTTCGTTGGCAAGTAAAGCGGCCGCTATATGAATGGCAGAGGGAATGACATCATTGCTCGATTGCCCGCGATTCACGTGATCGTTGGGATGCGCTTGGGCCAGGCGGCCGATCACCTCGTTGGCATTCATATTGGTAGAGGTGCCGCTACCAGTCTGGAAAATGTCGACCACGAATTGATCGTCGTATTTGCCAGCGGCTATATCTTCAGCAGCCCTTTCGATGGCAGCCGCTAGATCCGCGGGCAGCTCTCCCAGGCGGCCGTTAACCAGCGCGGCCGCGCTCTTAATCAATCCCAAGGCACGAATGAAAGCCCGGGGAAAGCGTAGCCTGCTGATGGGAAAGTTCTCGACGGCGCGCTGTGTTTGGGCGCCGTATAGCGCATGGGCGGGAACGCGGACTTCGCCCATGCTGTCATGTTCGACGCGGTGATCCACGCTTTGAGTTGTAGCACAGGCGAGCTACTCGGCTCGCTTCTTCCCCTGCGAGTCGTAAACTTCCACCGGGCCGTATTTTTCAAGCACCGGCCTGATCTTCGCGGCGTCGCCCACCGCCACGATCTGCAACGTGTCCGGGACGACATATTGTTTTGCGATGCGCTGCACTTGCTCGGCGGTGACGTTCATGATTTTGGCTGGATAGGTATCCCAATAATCCGCTGGCAGGCCGTAGATCTTCTGCGTGATTGCGTAATCCAGCAACTGGCCCGGATCTTCGAGCGATAGCGCGAAGCCAGCCACGATGGCGCGCTTCGATTCCTCCAGCTCCGACTCTGGCACCGCTTTGTCGCGAATGCGATTTACCTCGTTCATGAATTCGGTCATCGCTCCACTGGTGGCGTCGGTGCGCATGCTGGCTTCGGCGATCCACGGGCCCGCGAATTTGCGAGCGACCAGCATGCTGTACGCGCCGTAGGTGTAGCCATGCTCCTCGCGGAGATTCATGAACAGGCGGGCCGCTGACCCGCCGCCCACGATCTTATCCATCACTACCAGCGGCACATAATCCGGATCAGTGCGTGCCACGGCGATATTTCCGAGGAAAATCGAAGTCTGCACGGAGCCGGGCCGGTCCACTACATAAATTCTGCGGCCGCTGGCGGCTTTGGTGGGCTGCGGCGCCATCACTTTACTGTCGCTGGCCTCCCAAGCTGGCATGCCCTGGAACATTTGAGCCAGGTCCGCCGCTCGAACATCGCCCGCGATCGCGAGGATTGCATTTTGCGGAACGTAGCGTTCTTTGTACCATTTCGCAAGCAGTTCGGGCGTGATCTTGTCGATAGATTCCGCGGTAGCGGAAGTAATCGCCGCGGGATGATTGCCATACACAGCGCGATTGAATCGCTCTTGCAGCAGAAACATCGGCGATGAGCGCTGCTGCTGCAGCTGAACTCGCAGGCGCTGCTTCAACTTCGCCAGCTCGCTTTCATGGAAAGTAGGATGCAGCAGAATATCCGCTGCCAGATGGAGCCACTCGGGGAAATTGTCGCTCAGGCCGGACGCGCTAAGCGTCGCCGTATCGCCGCCAAACGGCGCACTGACATTGATGGCAGCGCCCAGCCGCTCTGTGTCTTCGGCGATCTGCTTGCTCGACCGCGTGGCGGTGCCTTCTTTCAGCATCGCAGCCGTGAGGCTAGCTAGACCTGGAAAATCCGAGGGATCGTTGAGTCCGCCGGCGCCCTGGATCAACAGGCGCAAATTAACTGTGGGCAAGCGATGATTTTCGAGCACCAGCACTGTCAATCCATCGTCCAGCTTCAGCTCAACCGGTTTAGGGAGTTGGACTCGCAGGATGTCTTTCGAGACCGGCGCCTCGTTCTTACGCTCGACTTTACTGAGTGGGATGCTCTTGGAGCCGGCCTCGGGCTGGGGCTGCGCGAAACCGGCGACGCCGCATAAAGCCACGGATAAACACACACTCACACAGATTCTCATCTCAAACTCCTAGTTCGCGGCCTTGGTGGCCACCTCGGGCTTAGGCTTCGGCAGGGTCGTGACCACCGTGCGGTTGTTCTCCATCAAATAAGTCTTCGCCACGCGCTCAATATCTTCTTTACTCACGTTTTGGATTTTGCTAAATCGTGTATTGATCAGATTCGGATCATTATAAAAGACGGCCATCTCTCCGATCAGGTAGGCGCGAAACAGTGTGCTTTGCAAGCGCTGCGCGGTTAGCCGGCGCGTGGACAGACGAACTTTCTGCAATTCCCAATCGGCGATCGGATCGGTCTTCAGCCGTTCTATTTCGGCATAAACGGCTTTTTCCACTTCCTTCAAGTCCTTGCCTGGACGTACCATGATCGCGATGTCGAAGGTAGACGGCCCTCTGTGATCCTCCACCTCGGTGAATACGTTGACCGCCAGTTCCTTCTCCTTGACGAGGGTCTGATAGAGTCGGGAGGCCTGACCGCTTCCGAGCGCATTCGCCAAGACATACAGCGCATACCAGTCCTCGGTGTTGCCGGGTGGAACCTTGAAAACGATATCCAGGCGCGGAGTTTGCGCGAACGCGTCTTCGATCGTTTTGCGCCGCTCGCCAGTCGGCTTGGGCTCTGAGAGGTCCGGAACCGGGGGCGCCGGCTGCGCTGGAATCTCGCCAAAATATTTCTTGATCTTCGCCAATGCCTCGTCGGCTTGGATGTCGCCGACCAAGGTCAGCACCGCATTGTTCGGCGCGTAGTAGATGCGGAAAAACTCCTGAACGTCCTTCACCGTCGCCGCATTCAAATCTTCCATCGACCCGATTACGTCGTGTTTATTCGCGAAGTTGTCGTAAACCAGATCCTGCACCACCTCGGCTGTCTTACCGTAAGGTTGATTGTCCAAACTAGATCGGCGCTCTTCCTGCACTGCATTCCGCTGGTTGTCCAGATTCGCCTGGCTGATCACGAGCGAGCGCATGCGGTCGGCCTCCAGAAACAAGCCGAGGTCTAATTGATTCGCTGCGAAAGCCTCGAAATAGTTAGTGCGATCCTCGGTGGTGGTGCCGTTCATCGAACCACCATTATTTTCAACCAGGATCATATGCTCGCCCTTGCCGACGTGCCCCGAGCCTTGAAACATCATGTGTTCAAATAGGTGCGCGAATCCAGTGCGCCCAGCTCTCTCGTTATGCGAACCGACATTGTAGGTCACCGAAATAGCGTAGGTGGGCGCGGAGTGATCTTCCGACATCACAATGCGAAGCCCGTTATCGAGCTTGAACTGCTGAATCGGGATCTGCGGCGCTTTCGGCTGCGGTGGCTGAGCGGGTTGAGGCTGCGCCTGGAGTAAAGACACCGCGAGCGTGAGGGAAATTGCGGGGATAAAACGCATTTACCTTAATTGTAGCAATCGAGCGGACCGCGCCTGACGCTCAATTGCTGGTTGTGCCTGTGATCGTGACCTGGATCGGCGCGACTGATCCGAAGCTGAACGTATAGGTGTTGTCCACGGGCTTGGGACCGAGCCGCAGAGCGATTAACCTTACGTTCGGGAAGTACACCGCCGGAGAAAGTGCGATCGCTCCCCCTCCAGCGCTCACCTGTGATTGAAAGCCCAGATGAGGATTATCGGTGATCGCATATCCGATCAGGTCGGTGACACGTACAAATAGGTCAACCGTAGTGCCTGCGGCGGCGCTCGTGGGCAGCGAATTCATAAACGTAACACTTTGTGGCGCGCCCGATGGAACACCATACCAGTACGGCACCAATGCGTCACCCTTGGCTCCTTCGACGAGAATATCTCCCTGGTACTCGCCGATCGCGAGAGGCGTGTCAGTAGTCCAATAAGCGTAGATTGTTTTCGACTGGCCGGGGTTGATCGGTAAATCCAAGGTCGAAGTTGGATTATCGTCGCTCGACACAGTTGAAAACTGTAGTCCTGGCGCCGTATCGAACGGGATTGTGGAGATGTGAAACACGTCCGCGGTCTTGCCGACGTTGGTAAGAGTCAACTGATCGACATCGCCCGTCGTCGCACCGCCCAAAGTACCATTGCCAAGCAAGTAGGTAAGCGATGTTGGATACGCGGCGATAGTGCTCTGCAAGGCAGCATCCAGGGTTAGGACGCCCACGCCCGCTTGTTGGACGCGCTCAATCTGTCCGTCGGGACGAGTTATGGGTGTGGCGGAATTGATGATTAATGAGCGGTATTGGTCGACCGTTAGACCGGGGCGTGCTCCGCGGAGAACCGCCACGGCGCCGGCGGTAAGAGGCGATGAGAAACTGGTCCCGTTCGCCACGATGTAACCGCTCTGCGAATACAGTTGGCCGGTCGGATCCAAGCTCTGGGTCGCCATGTAAACGTCCGTACCCACCGCAACCAGGTCGGGCTTGATGCTGTAGTCGTAATTGGGACCCCTGCTAGTAAAAGAAGCGAGAACGCGCGGGTCCTCCGGGTACGCAATACCGTCGAACGTCACTGTAACGGTAGTGGACGGCGTCGTGTCCACGGCGGCCATGAGGGCTACGCCGTCGGAATTGCCAAGCAGGACCGTGGGCAGCGTAGCGGCGCCAATGGAAGGATGAATGGGCGTCTGACTGGGCTGCACGTAAATGATCGCGGCTACGGCGCCTCCGGCCGCTGCATTGTTCACCTTTTGTTCGAAGGTGCAGGTGCCGCGCATGATGAGAGCGATCTGACCGCTGGCGGAACCGGCCGGCAGCGGCGCTGAACAAAGCAGTCCCGTTGGATCGACGCTCGAGACATCGAAAACAGTAGTTGTCATAGGACCGGGGACTGGTCCGCTGCTGGAGAAAGCCTGCACGGGTGCGGCGCCTGCGATGAACACGCTGCCATTGAACGCGCGGTCGCTCTGCACCGCGCCCACGCTGATCACCGAGGCCTGAGAAGCGAAGTCGCCCATCGTATTCAGATTCGGACCGCTATTGCCGGCCGAGACGACCATCACCATACCGAACTGCCGTAAGCGATCGACCGCTACCGCCGGCAAATAATCCGGTCCCTCCGGGAATGCGCCCGGCGCCCCAAAGCTGAGATTGATCACGTCCATGCCGTCGGCCAGCGCGTCGTCCATGGCCTTTAGAATGACGTCGCCACTGGCGTTACCGCTATTTCCCGGAATTATCTTGTAGCCGCCGATCCAGGCTTTGGGCGCAACCCCGGTGATGGTAGCGTAAGGACCCGTATTGGTCACTCCGGCAGCGCACATCGCCGTCTCCGTGCCGTGTCCCATGCGATCTTGCGCGTCATCCGGATCGGTCTCCTGGTAGATGTCCTCATAACTTCTCGCGACGATGATCTTGTTGTTCGTGAAAGCGAGATTTTCAGGTTTGGAGGCCTGAGGGAATCCGGGCGGCGGTTTGAGCGTCGGGTCATGGAAAGCCGGATGATTCGGAGACACGCCAGTATCGAGGATGGCAATTCGCACCCCTGCGCCCGCTTTATCCTTGCCGCCGATGAGCGCCCATGCTTCCGGAACGTGGTGAATCGGCAGCGCGTGATCTAAATCCATCTTGTACTGGTATACCGGGTAGACCCGTTTTACACCCGGTAGCGCCGGCAGCGCAGAGGCGTCCACATCGCCGATCTTGACAATGAGCGCATTCATCAAACTGTCCAGGGAAGATAACATTTTGCCATTGCGTTGTTCTATGAGCGCTCTGACGCGCGCCTGTTCCGAACGAATCGCCGCCACGCGATCCCTCAACCCGTCCCTGCCCTTGGTTCGTACTTCGGCACCAAGTGGAGCGCCGCTAAGCTCCACGACATAGTGGCCGGGCACCTGTTGTGCGAATGCCTCAGAAGCCCAAAACAGGAATCCAATAAATGCGCGCACAGATCTCCGCATGAATCCTCCTAAAGATTCTTAAAACAAATGAAAATCGATTATACCTGTTAAATGGCGCGCGGAGGCCGAATATCTTTCAAGGTGGCCGACCAACCGCCCCAGCCGCGGCTAGCCGAGTACGCGTCTTCTTCCAGTGAAAAGGCGGCATCGGTCCGCGCGCCAGCGGAAAACTCTCCCGCACGCTCCGCGAAATTCCACGCGGTCGACAGAAGATTTCTACCGTTTTGCCGAAAATGCACGCGCAAATGTTTATCCTTCACAAGCACGGGCACGGTCGCGATTTCGGCATCCAGGATGGCCAACAGCGGCGAGGGATTCCCGAAGCCAAACGGCGCCATTGCGAAAATTTCTTCGACAGCCGGTCCGGTGGTCAGCTCTTTTAAATCCACCAGAGCATCAATCGCCAATTGCGGCCGGAAATCGGCGGGAGTGAGCCGCTCTGAAGCATACGCATTGAGCAGGCGGCGAAACTCGGGCACCTGTTCCGATGGCAACGTGACTCCCGCAGCCTGTCGATGGCCGCCAAAACGGGTGAACAAATCGGGCATCGATTCCAACGCGTCCAATAAATGGAATCGTGCGATGCTACGGCCGGAGCCGCTAGCTTCACCCTGCTCTTCGCTCAACACGAAAACCGGGCGGCAAAATCGTTCCACCAGACGGCTTGCCACGATCCCCACCACGCCGCGATGAAAGTTGGCGCCGGTGAATACCAGAGCGCACTGGTCTTCAGTAACGGGAACCTTCGAGCATTCCTCCAGCACTAACCGCACGATATCGGCCTCGGTCTCCTGGCGCTCCTTATTGAGCGAGTGTAGCTGTCCGGCGAGAAAGCGCGCCTGTTCCAGGTCGTCGGTCAAGAACATGCGTATGACGTTCTGCGCATCGTCCATGCGGCCCGCCGCGTTGATACGGGGCGCGATCTGAAAGGCGACCTGGCGAGCGTTGGGCGCGCGACCTTCCAGCATTCCTGAGACTTCGAGCAAAGCTCGCAATCCGGGATTGTGGACACGCTGCAGCCCTTCCAGCCCGTACTTGACGATGATACGGTTCTCGCCCAGCAATGGCACCACGTCCGCTACCGTAGCCACCGCCACCAATTTCAGGAACGACTTCAGCATCCGCGCCAGCTTTTCATCCGGCCATCCCAGCGTTCGGAGCAGCGCTTGCACCAGCTTGAACGCGACTCCGGCGCCGCATAGGTTCTTATCTGGATAGCCACAGTCCCGCCGATTCGGATTTAACACCGCCAGCGCAGGCGGAAGCTCGGCCTCCGGCAGATGATGATCCGTGACGATAACGTCGATCCCAAGTTCGCGCGCTCCACGAACCACCTCGGTGGCCCGAATCCCTGTATCCACGCTAATGATAAGCCGGACGCCCATCGCGGCGGCGCGCTCGATCACCTCGGCTCGCATACCATAACCGTCGCGAAGACGATGCGGAACGTGGTAGTTCGCTTCCCCGCCCGCCAGTTCGATCGCTTTCTTCAGAATAACGACCGAGACCGTGCCATCTACGTCGTAGTCGCCATAAATAAGAATTTTCTCTTTGGCGGCGATCGCCGCACGCAGTCGCTCGACGGCCTGGACCATTCCAGTGAGCAGCAGCGGATCATGCAGATGGTCGATCGATGGAGCCAGGAATCTCCGCGCAGAATCTGGGTCAGTGAGTCCCCGGCCCAGAAGCACACGTGCAGTTAGCGGCTGGATGCGAAGATTCTCCGCCAATTCGCGCGCGCACTGCGCGTCCACTTCGGGGATGAGCCACTGAGAAATTCGGGTAGGCGTCAAAGTCTAAGTTAGCGCACTCTTCGGAAACGCATGTCCCAGACACGCTGCTCGCCGACGCTTAACTCACTCACATTTCCTTGAGCATCGCGCAGAAAGCGAATACTTCCGAGGGACGAGCTGAAGCCGTCCCGATAGGTGGGCGTCAACGCGATGGTGGCGTCGGGACGCCGGTGAATGACGAGATGATCTCCTTCAAGCGCAACCTGAAAAATAACTTCGGCCTCGTCGCTCGCGAATTCGCCCGCCATGCCTTCGAGTTCGGCCGCAGTCGGAGTCCAGCGCTCGACCTTTTCGTAGTAATTACCCTCGTCGACCTGGGTGCTCATGCGAAGGCCTTTGCCGGTGGAGTCAAATTCGGCCCGGGGACCGTCTTCGCCGAGACTAAACACATAGGCGGAGATCGGAGTCAGGACTCCGCGGCGGTCGATCCGCACTTTGCCGTCCTCTACCTGGATCGAGAGGGTTTGATGATCGCGCACGCTACGATACAAGCCGGCCTTGGCGGCCAGCGAAGAGGTATCCGTCGGCGTAACCTCAACTTGTGGTCGTGTTCCAACTCCAGCCAGATAAATATCCGCCACTTGATGCCCAAGCTCGGTCGCGCTGGCCGATGACACATTGCAAAGCACGGCGACCGATAAGCCCTGCTCCGGATACCGTCCGAGCCAGCCTTGATATCCGGCCGTGCTTCCGCTATGGCTGACCTCGTTCAGTCCCCTCCAATGCAGGACCATCAGTCCGGCCGCGTAGGCGATCGTTCGGCCATCCGTCAATCGGCCCCGTTGATGCTGGGCATCGACGAAGGCGCGTCCGCCCACCTTGGCTTCGGTAAAATTGCGGTTCCAGCGCAATAGGTCGCCGACCGTAGTGAGCAAGCCACCATTTCCGAACACATCTTCAAACGGCATGTCTTGCCGAAACGTGTTGCCGCTGGACGAATACGCGACTGCGCGATTGCGCACGATGCGGCGAAAATCGTCGCGCCACTGTGTCGACGTCATACCGAGCGGCGCAAAGATCTGCTCGCGCGTAAATTCAGGGAATGTTTTGCCGGATACGCGGCTGACGAGAATTGCGGCGAGGTTGAAGCCGGTATTGGTGTAAGAATACTCGGTGCCCGGCGGATAGTTGAGCGCGCGCTGACGGCTGACGATCTCCAGCACATGCGCGTGCGTATACTCGCGCGTCGTGCGAGGCCAACCGCCGATGCCTTCCACGCTGCCCCAGTCGCGCAGTCCGCTGGTGTGGTTGATGAGGTGCCGGATGGTGATGGGAGTGCCGTAATCGGAAACCTCGGGGATATATTTCCGCACCGGATCATCCAGCGCGAGTTTGCCCTGCTGAACCAAGAGGAGCACCGCCGCGGCAGTGAACTGCTTGGCGATCGAGCCCGGTTCCAGGACCGATTCAGGCGCGAGCGCGATGCCATGTTCGAGATCGGCCATGCCGTACGCGCCGCTAAACACAGGGGCGCCATCGATGGTCGCGCCGGCCACGCAGCCCGGGCTGTCGGTGCGGTTGTAACGCTCGAATATTTTGTCGACTTTGACGCGAGCATCGGCAGGAGCCGTGAGATTAGCGCCAAACGCACCCCAAACGAGAGCAATGAACAAAGGCAGGCAATTCAACCTCATGCTTCGATCTCCTTATTTCTCTGGCCCCAGGACCTTATTCAATGCCGCGACCATCTCATCCAGCTCCTTCCGAAGCTCCTGATATCGCTCGACCGCATCGTGGCCGATCTTCTGGTCCGTCGCGTTGGTCAAGCTGTAGAGATAAGTGATATGCGTTTGCAGCTCCGGCTTGCTGTAGCGGATCGGCGGCGTGATCAAGCGGGATGCCAGGTCGTTCAATTGCGAAAGCTTATCGCCCGATCCGCCAGCCGCATCGCGCAAGCTGGCCTGCGCCGCGCGCACCCGCGCCACGGCCTTGTTCACCTCGCTCACCATATCACGAACGCGCAGGTTGTGATCGAACTGCTCGCGCAGATCGGCGGTTGTTACACCCGTTTTGACTACGCGCGGATCTTCGATCACGGTCAGAGGCTGCGTCGATGTCCACGATCCGACCGTCAGCCGCAGCGCGTACTTGCCTGGCGCGGCTACCGGACCGTTCGGAGCTTCCGGGCGCGAGTTGCTCATCCACGGCCCCGGATAGCGCAGGTCCCAGGTGAAGCGGTGCATGCCCCCGCTTTTATCGAGCCGCGTCGGTCCGCTTCGGATGCGGAATCCTCCGTCTTCGTCATCCCCACCGCCGGTCTCGGCGTCTGTAGTCCGTTCATCGCCAGGAGGTGCAGAGCTGGTAAACTTTCGGATCACTTTGCCCGAACCGTCGAGCACGTCTAGCGTAATCTCACCCGGTGGAGCGCTGGCGACGTAATAGTCGATCATCGCGCCAGACAGCGGATACTGAACTCCCGAACGTCCGCTCAATCCTCCCCCGCCCCGCTGCGGTGTCCGGACCGCTTCTCGCGGCTCGAACAAAATCGTCTGCGCGGACGTGTTCTGGTCGCTCAACTGATGCAGCGGCGTCAGGTCGTCCAAGATCCAGAACGAGCGCCCTTGTGTCGAAAGCACCAGGTCTTTGTGCGCGATCTTGATGTCCGTTACCGGCGTCACAGGCAAGTTCAACTGGAACGATTGCCAGTGCGCCCCATTGTCAAACGAGATGTACATTCCGAACTCCGTGCCGGCGTACAACAACCCTCTGCGTTCTGGATCCTCGCGCACCACGCGCGTTGGTTCGTCTTTTGCGATTCCATTACTGCCGTCGGTCAGGCGCGTCCAGCTCTTGCCAAAGTCGTCGGTGCGATAAATGTACGGCGCGAAATCGCCCAGCAAGTAGCGATAAATGGCCACATAGGACGTTCCGGCGCGATGCGGGCTAGGCTCGATATTTTGGATGCGGCCCCCAGGCTCGAGACCGGCCGGCGTCACGTTGGCCCAAGTCTTCCCATCGTCGCGCGTCACATAAACCAGACCGTCGTTGGAGCCGGTCCAGATGACACCCTTTTGCACCGGCGACTCGCGAATCGAGTACAGCGTGCTGTAGACTTCTTCGCCCGTGTCGTCGCGGGTAATCGGTTCGCCGCTCGAGCCCTGCGTCCCCGGCGGATGAGCCGTGAGATCGCGGCTGATCTTCTCCCAAGTTACGCCGCCGTCGCGCGTCCGATGCAGATACTGGGAGCCGTAATAAATAACGTGCGGATCATGCGGCGACAGCTCCATCGGCGACACGCGCTGGAACCGGTATGTCAGGTCGCTACCCGCGTTGCCGTAGAGTGACTGAGCGCCGATCCAGTAGCGCTCTTCGTCTGTGGTGGTGAGGTTCAAGCGGGTGAACTGGCCCTTACAGCTTCCGTATACCAGATCAGGATTCACCGGATCGGGAATAATCGGACCCGTTTCACATCCAGGGCCCACGCGGAAATCCTGCCCGTTGCCGAGCGGCAGGCTGGGCGCAATAACAGTTGTGTTGTCCTGCTGGGCGCCATAAACGCGGTATGGATACTGATTGTCGAGCGCGACTTGATAGATCTCCGCCGTCGGCTGATTCGACTGCGTGCTCCAGGTCTGGCCGCCGTCGAGCGAGACATTTGCGCCGCCATCGTTGGCCTGGATCATGAATAGCGAATTCTTCGGATTGATCCATACATCATGGTTGTCGCCGTGCGGCACCGGTGACCGGCGAAAATTCTTGCCGCCGTCAACGCTCTTGAACCAGCCCTCGTCGCCCACCCATACGACGTCCGCGTTGTTCGGATCGACGCCCAGCGTGTCGTAATAAAACGGTCGCGTGATCAGCGAGCCCGAGCCATTAACCAGCGTCCAGGTCGCGCCCGCGTCTTCCGACCGGTACAATCCGGACCCCGGCTTGGCCTCGATCAGGGCATAGATGCGATTCGGCATGGCCTGTGAAATAGCTACATTGCTCCGTCCGAACAGCTCGTTCGGGAGGCCGCCCGCGAGCTTGGTCCAGTTATCACCGCCATCGGTGCTCTTATAGATTCCTCCTTCACGCGCGCCGCTGATGATCGTCCAAGGCTTGCGCTGCCCGTGCCACATGCACGCGAAGACGACGTTTGGATTGCCGGGCTGAAGCTCGAGATCCGCAGCACCGGCGGTGTCGGAAATGAAGAGGACATTCTTCCACGTCTTCCCGCCATCGTTGCTGCGATACACGCCGCGCTCTTTGTTTGCAACGAAAGGATTCCCTAGAGCGGCGACGTACACGACGTTCGGATTGGTCGGGTGAATCCGCACGGTCGAAATTTGGCCCACGTCGCGCAGCCCAGCGAATGTCCACGTTTTCCCCGCGTCGGTCGATTTGTAGATCCCCCGCCCGATCGACACATTGCTGCGAATCTTCGACGAGCCCGTCCCGGCGTACACAATATTCGGGTCCGACAACGAAACCTCCACTGCCCCCATCGAGGCCACCGCGAAAGATCCGTCCGACACGTTCATCCACGTGTGGCCGGCATCCGTGGTCTTCCAAACGCCGCCGCCCGTCGATCCCATATAAAACGTATAGGGCTGCGACGGAACGCCGGTCACCGTCGTCACACGGCCACCGCGCTCCGGGCCGATCATGCGATACTTCATGCCCGACCACAACGCCGGGTTATAGGTAGTCCGTTCAGTCGCCGCGAAAATGATGAATACCAGCGCGCCGCCAAGCGCCAATCGAAGAACGTTTCGTTTCATGTTTGATTCCTAAGACCGGAATTGATCCTCATGATAACGCACCAGACGAACGGCGACAGGTAAACGCCATTGGTACAGTATGGTAGACTTATGGTGTATATACATCATATGGCTCTTAACATAAAGAATCCAGAGGTCGAGGCGTTAGCTTCCGAGGTGGCTCGTCTGGCCAAGGAAACAAAAACCGAAGCAATTCGCCGCGCACTCCTCGAGCGCAAGGCGCGACTTCGTTTGCGGCCATCTCCACTCAACCGGCGGGCTCGCCTCGAGGCGCTTTTGCGGAACCGTATCTGGCCGGAGTTTCCAGCGGAGCTCTGGGGCACACGGCTGACCAAGGAAGAAAGGGAAAAGATTCTCGGCTATGGCCCAGAAGGCTATTAATGGCGCCGAGCCGCTGATCCTCGACTCATCCGCGATTCTGGCCGCGCTTTTGGGAGAGCCTGGCTACGACGCTATTCTGGAGCGCATCAGCAACGCTCCGAGTGTCGGGGTTGGTGCGCCAACATTCGTCGAGGCAGCCATTGTGCTCTCGTCAAAACTGCGCCGCGACGCCAGACCCCATTTGAATGAATTCTTACGTGAGGCGGCGGCTGAGGTTATCCCTTGGGGACCAGAGCATGTTGATGCGGCGTTGGATGCATTCCTAAGATACGGAAAAGGCCGTCACCCTGCGTCACTGAATTTTGGCGGCTGCTTGACCTATGCGGTCGCTGCCGTTGCGGGGGTACCTTTGCTATCTGCAGGCAACGACTTTATTCAGACTGACCTAGACAGGGCTTAACAACAAGTTCTAGTTCTTCGAGAAATACCCGCCCATGGTCGGATCGTCGTCAGCATCCGCCGTCAGGACCTGAATTTCGTCCAGAATCTCGGTCAGTTCGTCGTACCATTCCGTACGCAAATCAAAAAGAAAAACCCGGCCTTCATGGTCAAAGGACAGTTCAATCGCGCAAACGAATCCGTCGTAGGCGCGCAGCTTGGTCAGCCGCTGCTCGAACTCGCGGTATTCTTCGCGCGGCAAAGTGCAGGCCGTGAGTTCTTCGAGCGCATCGTCCACTTGCTCCGACATAAAAGTGCGTTGATGAAAAACCACCACGCGCGCGCCGGCAATCCGGGCTGCCTGAACGAACCGTTTATAATCCGGGTATTGATCGCAATCCCAATATACCGCTGGCGTCGAATCTAACGCCCTTGAATAGCCGTAAAAGACGGCCAGCCCCGACTCTTCCAGGTACTGCTCGATCTCCGTCTTTAGCGTGTCCAGGTTTGGTTTCATGATTTGGTTTCATGTTACGCCTTCATTCGGAGGCGCTCTTCTTTCGCGCGGTTGCCTGCTCGGTCATGACTAACGTATCGTCTCGCAGCGCCAGATCGCGAGCCGACGGCGTAACGATCGATCCCGGCCCGACATAGATCTTCTTGGATTGCCCAATGGCCCGCCGCACGTCATCTTCGCAAACAAAGTCCGCGATTTCGAGCGGCGCCGCGACAGGCGCTGAAGACTCGCTTTGAGCGGCCGGCTCCGGGGAGCCATTGCCAGCGCCGCGTTTTCCCGCCAGAAAACGGTCCACCACTGACGCTGTGAGGCGGGGAGCAGCTTCGACGCCTCGCTTCGCCAGATAGCGCTCCACTGCCGCCACTACCTTCTCGCGATCGAGGGCGCCTGAAGCACCGGAAGGTCCCTGAGTTTCGAAAGCTTCTTCTGCTTTGCGTGCCACGTATGCCAGTCTTTTGATGTTAATCAGATTCAGCGGGCCGATGTTGTCGCTCGTAATATTACCCGCCACCGCCCCGCACCCCAGTGTCATCGCCGGAAAAACGTTGGTGGTGATGCCCGTCGATCCCTGCGGCGCCGAAGTATTCGCCAAAACCCGGAAGGCCGGCATGCGCAGCGCGAACTCGCGGATCCGGTCATCGTCCTTGGCATGGATAACACAGGTATGGCCTAGCCCGCCGAAGCGCAGGATCGCTTCGCAACCATCCAACTCAGCGGCGAAATCCGCGACAAAGTACAACGACAGCACTGGCGACAGCTTCTCAGCGGATAGCGGATGCTGCTTACCGACGCCCTGAATCTCAACCACCAGGATGGACGTATCGGCGGGCACATCGAAGCCGGCCATCTTGGCGATCTTCCCCGGCGGTTGTCCAACGCACTCGGGATTGATTCCGAAACTCGAGGTCACCAGCAGCTTCGCCAGCGCCTCGGTCTGGCGCTGGTCGCAAATAAATGCGCGGCGAGCTTTGAGCGCTGCGACAATCCCTTCCCGCAATCCCTGCTCCGCCACAATTGCCTGTTCGCTCGAACAGACCGTTCCGAAATCGAAGGACTTGCCATCCACCACCTTGCCGACCGCTTCGGCGACGTCCGCCGACTTGTCAATCAGCACCGGCACATTGCCGGGGCCGACACCGAAAGCCGGCTTTCCGCTCGAATAGGCCGCTCGTACGATGCCGCTGCCGCCGGTCGATAGAATCACGCCCGTTCGGGGATGCTTCATCAAGGCGCTGGTAGCGTCGATCGTCGCATTGAAAACGCACTCCACCAGACCCTCTGGCGCGCCGGCCTGAAGCGCGGCCTGCTGCAGTATCGTTGCTGTTTCGCAGGTGCACACTTTGGCGCGGGGATGCGGGCTTAGAACAATCGCGTTGCCGGCCTTCAGCGATATGAGTGTCTTGTAAATCGCGGTCGAAGTCGGGTTGGTGGTGGGCAGAATCGCCGCCACGACGCCCATGGGAACACCGATCTCAACGATTTTTTGCTCCGGAAGCTCGCGCAGGACGCCGATGGTCTTCAATCCGCGCATGGCTCGCGGAAGCACATCAGACGCCAGCAGGTTCTTGGCGAGTTTGTCGCGAGCGTTGCCGTAGCCGGTCTCTTCCACCGCTAGTTCCGCTAAACGCCGCGCGTTGGCCCGGGCCGCGGAAGCAACCTGCTCCACTAACGCGTCCACCTTTTCCTGCGAGTAAGACCGGTACTTCTGCCAGGCCGCATACGCATTCTCGACCTTGGAGCGGACCTCCTGGAGGGAGATGAGATCTGGGTCTTTGAGCATGGAGCATATCGAACGGCGGGCAGCGGAACCCCGCGCAGATTCGATTTACCGGCTGTTCCCAATCAGCCTAACGATTTGTCGCCCTTCTTGGCTCCGGGCAACGAGGATTCGATTTCAGAGTGCGGCGCGGGAATGACGTGAACCGATACGAGTTCTCCCACCCGGCGTGCCGCGGCCGCTCCCGCATCCGTGGCGGCCTTCACCGCGCCTACGTCCCCCCGCACAGTGACCGTGACGTAGCCCGCGCCAATGTACTCCTTTCCCTGCAGTGTGACTTTGGCGGTCTTCACCATCGCGTCGGCCGCTTCGATTGCACCCACCAATCCTTTGGTCTCCACCATGCCAAGGGCTTCCATTGGATATTCCTCCCGTTACGAACTCTATCTCACCTGAACCCTACACGGTATCACACCAGCAGTCAACGCCGAGCTTGGATGGTTTATTTCCATGCGGGAAATGGATTGATCCGGCCGCGCTGCGACTCCCTAAGCAGATCCGGGATGCGCTTGCGGCGCGACATCAGCTTCACCAGCAGTGCCTCCACCAAAGATTCGTCGTCCGCCAGCCAGGCGGGAGGAATTTGCTTACGCGCCTCGTCCACCACTTCTTCGGGAAAGTGCACCAGTCGATCCAACCACGGTTGAAAATCATCGAGGCAAGTAACACTTTGATAGACACTGGGCCGAAAGTAGAGCCCTTGCAATGGTGAATCGGCGAATTTCCAATGGGGCCCGTCAAACACATAGCCATGGTCCATCATGTGTGCAACGAGGCCCAAGCGGCGCGGATCATCGCCAGATGGCGACCATTGCTGCAAGCGCGCCCTGAAGAAAATCGCCTGCCGTGCGTCGGCGTTGCCGATCCATTTGTCGAACGCCAGTACACCCAGAAATTCATTCCGATTGACGATCTTGTCCAGCAGCAGGTCGGGTATGAAATCGTAAACCATCACCTTGGCGGGATCGCCCGGATATCTCGATCCGAAATGCCAGCCCGCTTCTACCGCCAGCCGCCGCGATCCCATTTGAATGTGAATATCGGGATTCTCGGCCAGGAATTCATCCGTCAGATTTACGATCGCGATAGCGGGAGTGGAAATCTGTAAATAACTCAGGAAAACCGACGCGAACCACTCATTGACCAGAATACGGCGGTGCTGTGGATTATTGCGGAATTTCACCACGTAGAAGTGCCCGTCGTCGCACTCCAGCAGGTGCGCTTGCGCCCCTCCGCGCATTTTCCGGATCAGCCGTATGGAATTGATGGGCATCGGAAAGATGGAAAAAATCCATTCTACCGGTGAGCGGCCGATTGCGGCAGAGTCAGAACAAACCCACGTTGATCCCCGCGCTGAACATTCGCGCCGATCATTCGTTAGGATAAATACTTATGCCCGAGGAAACTTCCACCACTTCCGCCACTCCGAGTCGCAGCAGCGACGAAGTCGCCCTGGAGATGATGAAATTCATTGCCGTGACAACCGGCTATGGGAAAGGCGTGGGCGGCGCAGGCTTTACCGGTAAGACCACGAAAACACCGGAAGAGTACGCCGACGCTTTGCTCCAGTTGTTCGAACGTTGCCGGCAGGTAATCAGAAAGCCGAAGGAGTAGAATCCATGTCAACTCGGGCAGGGGGATTGCACCGGTCCTGCCCGAAATGAACGTTACTTCTTGCGCGAGGACTTCTTGCCGCCCGACTTCTTGCCGCCCGACTTTTTGGCGGTCGCCTTTTTGGCTGTCTTTTTGGCTTTCTTAGCCGGCGCTTTCTTGGCCTTCTTGGGAGCCGACTTCTTCACCGCGGCTTTCTTAGCCGGCTTCTTAGCTGCTGCTTTCTTGGCGGGAGCCGCTTTTTTTGCGGGAGCCGCTTTGGGGGGCGCTGATTTCGCCGCCTTCTTCACTGGTTTCTTTTGTGGGGGCGCCTCGCCAGCCGGCGCACCTGTGGGCGACGGTGATGACGGAACTGCGTGACCTGGCTCCGGCATCGGGGGATGGTGCGGTTTGATTAATTCGTCTTCGTCTTCGTCCTCGGGTCCATATTCGCCGACTTCGGATTGAACGTCCAGGTGCTCTTCCTCATACCCGAAATCGTCCATGTCATCATCTGCGGCGAAGCGGAAGGTGTCAAACATTATTCAGGCCTCCTGTCAGGCTAACCACACCCTAGAATAACTCGTTTTCATCGGAAGGCAAGACCCATCTGCTGACTTTTTGGCGCGCTCTCGAATCGAGCCGCGAAGTCAGTTTGCCGGAGCGCTATGTTTCACGGCGAGGCTGGCGGTTTTGTACGAACTCGCCGCCGTTTGAGGGCTCGGCGCGGTAGCTACGCGACGGTGAGCCTGATGGGCGGGATGCGCAATTTTGCGATGCGTGGCGGTCTTTGGAGCAGCAGTACGCTCAGCCCGGTAGCTGGCCGGAATAACGAGCAGATCGCCCGCTTCGGGCAGCGCGTTCATTCTCTGGTTGGCGGTCGAGATCGCAGCCACCGGGGTCGCATAATGCTTCGCGATCTCGGCCAGCGTCTCACCACTCGTCACGCGATGGATACGCCAGTTGGAGCGGTGCTCGGAGGGGATAATATCCAGCGCCATCAGAACCGACGGCGAGGCGCCTTTGGGGACCCGCAATTGATAACCCGCCGGCGCAACCGGCTTCATCAAGGCCGGATTGAGCTCCTGAATCTCACTCACCGGGCGATCGCTGGCGTCCGCGATGAGACTCAAGCTGGTGGCGCAATCCACTGAGATCGTGTCATACTCCACGGGCGGATCAAAATCCACGTCCTCCAGATTGTAGTCCTTCGGATTCTTGGCCATGATCGTTACCGCCAAAATGAGCGGCACGTAGTTCTTGGTATCGCGGGGCAGCGCGTTGCGATCCCGCAGCTCCCAGAAATCGGCGTAACCGGTTCGCTGCACAGCGTGATCCACGCAGCCTGGACCGCAGTTATAGGCGGCCATCGCCAGATACCAGTCCCCAAACATGACGTACAGATCGTGCAAGTGACGCGCCGCGGCGCGAGTTGCTCGTTCAGGGTCCATCCGATCATCGGTGGTGGGTGTCTGGTTTAAGCCGTATTCGCGTCCCCGGAATTGAACGAACTGCCACATCCCGACCGCCTTCTTATAGGAGCGCGCGCGAGGCAGAAAACCGGACTCAACCTGCGCCAAATAGATCAATTCTTGCGGCACGCCTTCGTCGTCCAGTATGCGCTGTATAAGCGCGCGATACCGCCCGGCATGCCGAAGCCCTGCCATCAATGTCTTACGGCCACGATCCGTGGAAAAGTAGTGAATATAGCTTAATACTGCGTCGTTCTCTTCTAGGGGCAATTGAGAAACCGTAGCTTCGATCTCCTCTTTGACCTTAGGTCGCAGGTTGGGATCGGTCGGAAACGTCATTTCGAGAATACTGCCCAGAGGAGGCTTATCGTAAACCACTTCTTGCTGAGTTTCGCCCGACCCAAGCCGGTCCAAGTCATAGCGGTAAATCCTATCCACGATCTGGTCGAGCCGGCGCTCCAATTTCTGGCGATCCGGAACATTATCCGGGGTCGAAAGAAGGATATCGACGGCGCCATCGAACTCGCGGCGCGCGCCCGCTAAGTCTCCTTGTTGGTATAACTTCCTCCCCGCTTCCATACGATCTTCAGCCCTCACGATCCGGCCATCCACCTCGGGCGGGTGCGGCATGGTCGTGAGCGCGTGCTGGATCAAATCTGGCGTGTCGTTGGAATAGAGACCGGAGGGCAAGGGCGGCGGTTCTTCAAAGGCCAACTCCATCGGAACGGGCGTCGACGGCAGGAAGGAAAGCCGGAACGCCTGCGACTTGGCGGAGATGCAACCCGTAAGGAGAAACGCGAGCGGTATGATGACGATTGCTGTTAAGAACCAGGAGCGGTGACTTAGGGTCATCGTTGTCCTTGTGATTGAATTTCCTACAAGCTCTCTGACTTTATACCACACTGGACCGACGGTCAAGCAGTACTAATGTAATATAACTAACATTGTAACAGTCCCATGTACCCCCGCAAGATCGGTGGAATGGAGCGATTCCTGTAGTCACCGCCAAATCCCTGGTCTAGGCCACACGATATCTGCTTACGCCTGCGCTACGATTCTACATGATGGCGTTCATCTGCGTCTCCGGGGAAACAGCCTGCCGTCACGAAGAGTTGGCCCGCATCGCAACTCAGCGATTCGGTTGCGAATTGGTTACCGAATCACGCTTGGTGGAAACGATCGCATCGGAGTTTGGAGCGCGGAATGGCATTCCAGACAAAGCTTGGCCGCACCTGGCCACCTCCATCCTTGCCAAACTCGGTTCCGAACATCATTTGGTCATTTCGAGCACCGGATCTGAACTGCTGTTCCAAAACCTTCCGGGAGTACTGCGGGCCCACGTGCTGGCGCCTGAAACTCGTCGTGTCGGCAATCTAATGGTGGATAGGAGCCTCGAACGACAAGAAGCCAAGGAAATGTTGCGGCGTTTGGAAGCCGACCGTGCCACCACTCTCAAGCGACGCTTCGGCCGCGCCGGAATCCGGCCGCAAAGCTTCGATCTGGTCATGAACGCCAATTCCTTGACCGTCGAACAAATGGCCGACGTCCTGGAAGCGGCCGTGAAAGCTAAGGGATTGCTCGAGGATGGGGTGCTCTCGCTGGCAGCCGAAGCGCAAGTGCTGTTTCAGGTGCGCCTGAAGCTGGCGCGCTACGGCATCGTGCCGCCCGATCGCGTTACCCTGAAGAACAAGGATTTCGGACATCCCAGCGAAGAAGTTTTTGCGAATTTGCTCGATTTTTACCGGATTGCCTGGGATTATGAGCCGCGCAGCTTCCCGCTGCAGTGGGACAAGGATGGAAAAGTGATCGAGGCGTTTACTCCCGACTTCTATTTGCCGGAGTTCGATCTATACGTGGAACTAACCACCATGAAGCAGGTCCATGTGACCAAGAAGAACCGGAAGATCAGGCTGCTACGCACGATCTACCCCCATGTGAATATTCAGGTCTTCTATCAAAAAGATATCCAGGATCTGGTTATCAAGTATGGGTTACCTGAGCGGCTGGCCCGATGAGCGACCCTGTGATCGAACGGGTACTCTTCACCGAAGAGCAAATTGCAAAGCGCATCCGGGATGTTGCCGCGGAGATCTCTGGGAAATATGCCGGGCGGGAGTTGAAGCTGATCGGCGTCTTAAAAGGTTCTATCTTTTTCCTCACTGCATTGGCCGGCGAACTGAAACTGCCCGTGAAGATCGATTTACTGGGAATTTCCAGCTTCGCCAATAAACGGGGCGCGCCCGGAATGGTTCGGATCGAAAAGGATTTGGATGATAGCATTGAAGGCGAAAACGTACTGCTGGTGGAGGACATTGTCGATACTGGATTCACGGCGCGCTATCTGCTTCAGAACCTGGCCGGACGAGGGCCCAATTCGCTCGCTTTATGCACGCTGCTCGACCGGACTTCCCGGCGCATTGTCCAGGTACCAGTAGACCATCGCTGCTTCGAAATCCCAGATCGTTTCGTGGTGGGCTTCGGGCTCGATTACAAACAGCTCTACCGGAATCTCAAGTACATAGCCGCCTTGAATTTAGATACCGGCAGCTAAATAAACTTGACGGCCGCCAAAATAGGTTTCGATTACCTCAATCTCTTTGCGCGCGTTGTCATAACGGAAGCGGACGAGATCGGCCCGCTCTCCAGTGTTCAGCCCCCGCTGGCGTGACGCGATTCGGCCGACACGGGCCGGGTTGCGCGTAGCCATCGCGACCGCTTCCCGAAGGCTCACACCCGCCAGTTGCATGACATTCTGAATGGCGCGATCCATTTTCAGCGCGGAACCCGCGAGCCGGCTTCCACTCCGCAGCCGGACGCTTCCATCCGGATGGAGCTCCACATCCACCTCACCCAGCTTGTACGCGCCTGGTGCGCAACCGGCCGGCATCACAGCGTCGGTGACCAGAAGGGACCGCTCCAGCCCTTTGGCCCGAAGAGCCACTTTCAGAAATGACCGCGCCAGGTGGATTCCGTCGACAATGAAGCTCGCCGCCAGCCGATCTTCGGCCAGTTGATCCCAAAGATAATTCGGGTGTCGAGGAAGCGCCGAGTGAGCCCCGTTCCCCAAATGCGTCGAAAGAGTCGCGCCCGCGCTGACCGCCGCTACGATCTCGCCCGTTGAGGCGCCCGTGTGCCCAATGCTCGCCACCACACCTTCCTGAACCACGGTCTCGATGAAGCGGGGCGCTTGCGGCCACTCGGGTGAGAGCGTAATTAGGCGAATGTTCCCGCCCGCGGCATCCTGAAAGCGGCGGAATTCATCCAGATCCGGCGGCCTCACCCATTCTTTGGGATGTGCTCCTCGCGGCCCGTCTTCGGGTGAAATGAAGGGACCCTCCACGTGAAAAGCTTCCATTGCAGGGCCTTCGGGAAGCGCCTCCCTGGCAGCGGCAAGATTGCGAAACGCACCCAGCATCCCTTCCGGCGACCCGGTGATGACGGTTGGAAAGAAGCGGGTCACTCCAGTACGGAACATCGAGCGGATGGACCCCGCGATCGCTTCGTGAGCCGCTGATCCGTCGTTGTAATCGACACCCGCAAAGCCGTTCACCTGCAGATCGATCCAGCCCGGCGCGATGTATTCCGCGCCGTCGGATTGCGATAACAGAGGATCTACGCCGCTGATGAAATCGGAGAACGAAACTTCAGTCCGCTCCCCAGTTGCAACATCGATGCCATTACATTTCATCCAGCCGCCGGTTTATGCACAAGTTTCCCACAGTGCTGGGGCGCTAACTCCAAGAGGCAGCATGCGGAAAAAACTTGTTGAAAAGAGCAACACTAAGTACAAATAAGTCTGGCGCTTCTTTCATTCGACTGTTACAACAGAATGCATGATCCCCTGCGAGTGCGGTTCTCGCGGTTAATCTCGGGGGAGGTGGCCGTCGGAATCGCACTTGCGGATCGTTCCCCTGTGTTCTTTCATTCCTCCGAAAGGACTCTATGGTTGCCCGTGGCCGTCAAACGGTCACGGGTTCATTTTTTGTGATAGGCGTGAGCCAGCCGAAGCGATCCGACGCCTTTCCGTTCACGATATCGAAGAATGCCTTCTGCAGCTTCTCGGTTACCGGTCCGCGCGACCCTTTGCCCACCACGATTCGATCAACCGAACGTATGGGAGTGATCTCAGCCGCCGTTCCCGAGAAGAACACCTCGTCTGCGATATAAAGCATCTCCCGCGGAACCAACGTCTCGACCAGCGGAATTTTCATCGACTCGGCGAGCTGCATCACGGTGTCGCGAGTGATGCCCGGCAGCACCGAGGCGCCTAGAGGCGGAGTGAGAATCTTGCCGTCGCGCACCACAAAAATGTTTTCGCCCGAGCCTTCGCTCACATAACCCGCGCTGTCGAGCGCAATGCCCTCGGCGTAGCCGTTGCTCTGCGCCTCCATACGAATGAGCTGCGAGTTCATGTAATTGGCGCCCGCCTTGGCCAGGGCCGGCAGCGTGTTGGGCGCGATGCGAGTCCAACTGGATACGCACACGTCCACACCTTGCGCCAGAGCCTCCTCGCCCAGGTATTTTCCCCACTCCCAGCACGCAATGTAGACTTCGGTGGGATTGTTGTTCGGAAGCACGCCGATGTCGCCGTAGCCGCGCAGCACGATGGGCCGGAAATAACAGGATTGCATACGATTCACCTTGACCAGCTCGATCATGGCGTCGGCCAGTTGCTCTGTGGTCGGCTTAACTTCGATACGATAAATTTTTGCCGAATCGAACAAGCGGCGAATGTGATCGCGCACCCGGAAAATAGCGGGACCCGAGGGCGTATCGTAGCAACGGATGCCTTCAAATACCGAGCTGCCGTAGCTGGTGACATGAGAAAGAACGTGAATCTTGGCATCATCCCAGGCGATGAAGCGGCCGTTGTGCCAGATTTTTTCGGTGGGCTTCAACATATACAGCAATTATAACGTCTGCTCCTGATGTGTATCCTGAAGCATGAGCTCTAAACTGCATTCGGGCATTTTCGCGATCTGTTGTCTGGGGCTTCGCCCTGCCCGCGGTTGCTCAACTCAATTCCTCCGCCCTGCGCTCAAAATACGGCCCACCATTGAATCGAGAAACCTTCCATATGCCGCAGGGATTCGACCTGGTGGTCGACTACGATGCGGCCAATCAGGCATGCAAAATGGAAGTTCCCGCTCTGATGCCAACCAACGCGAAAGTTTCCAACAGCGAAGAGATGAAGAAGCGAATGTACGATTTCCTGGCGGATGTGGTGCCTGCTGCCATGCGCGGAAAAGAATTGGCAAGGTCCGGGTTCATGAGCGGCATGATTTCTATCTCGTCCGTCCAATACGAACACGTCACTATCAATGAGCTTCAATACGCGAATCAGCCCTTTGACAGAAACAACACCATAACCGTCACGTTCAAGAACTGCGAAACACCTCCGCTTCAATGAGCATCTGAAAATCATGCGCGCCGTTTGTTGCTGGGTTGCCGCCGCGATCCTGGCGCCTTCCCCCGCGCCTGCCCAACTCCGGGAACTACGCCCCGGCTTTAACCTCTTCACCGTCCAGCAGGATGTACAACTCGGCAAAGAGGCATCGGTCGAGATGCAAAAGCGGATGGCGCTCGTTCACAACCGCGACGTGGACGCATACCTGAACGTCTTGCTCGCCAAGCTCGAACGTTCAACCTATGCGCGTACTCTCAGCCGCGACGGATCGCGAGGCGAGATCTTTCCTTTCACCATCCACGCCGTCGCCAACAAGAAGATCAATGCGTTCTCCCTGCCCGGCGGACCGATCTTCGTCAACACCGGGTCAATTGAAGCCGCCGACAACGAGGCGCAATTGGCCGGCGTGATCGCTCATGAGATGTCCCACGTGGTCTTGCGGCATGGCACCAAGCAGCTCACCGCTCAGAACCTGGTGCAGCTTCCGCTCCTCTTGGCTGGCGCGCTCGCGGGTCACAGCCTGTTGGGACAGCTTACGCAAATCGGCATAGGGCTGGGCGCTAGCTCTGTCCTGCTGAAGTTCTCCCGCGCCGACGAAGAGCAGGCCGACTACAACGGAACGGAAATCATGGCGGACGCCGGCTACAACCCCGTGGAGCTTGGCCGCTTCTTCGAAAAGTTGGAAAAGAAGAGCGGGGCACAGGGCTCGCTCGAGCAGTTTTTGTCGGACCATCCTAATCCCGGCAACCGCGTGGAGGCGATCAATGACGAAGTCCGCCAGATGCCCCGCCGCCAGTACGTCCTCGATGAGACCGGACAATTCCAACACATTAAAGAGGTTGTCCATCGCCTTCCTGCTCCAGCCAAAGTTCGCGAAGATAACGAAGACACCGCACCGGCCCCGGTGGCGGCCATTCCAACAGAACGGCCCAGCAGCCAACTCCGTTGGTATCGCGGCCAGTCATTCTCGCTCGAATATCCGGAGAACTGGCAGCCCTCAGGCGATCGGCGAGCGAATGCTGTGACCATTGCCCCATCCGACGGCGTGGTCGAAGGGTCCGGCGGCCAGGCACTGGTTGGATACGGCCTGGAGGTGGATTACTTTTCGCCGCAGTCGCGCGCTGTTGAACCAAACGAGTTAAACCGCGATACTGAGGAGCTCATCCGACGGCTCAGGCAAAACAATGCAGATCTCCGGATCAGCCGAAGCACTCGCGGCATCGAAGTCGCGGGCCAGCCGGCCTTGCTCAGCACGCTCCATTCCCGATCACCCTATCGCAACGAGCAGGAAGTGGACGTGCTGGCCACGGTTGCCCGCCCTGAAGGCCTGTTCTATGTGATCTTCATCGCGCCCCAGAGCCTGTTCGACCAAGTCCAGCCGGTCTTTGAAGACATACTTCGGTCGGTCCGCTTCAATTGACTCTCGACCCCGCTACCGCCGAACGATTCGCTCTCACGGCCGGCGCTCGGCTACACTCAGAAGACATGCTGCGGAGCGGCAAGCGCTCCAACCCTAAGAACAAAACTGCGGTAGAATGTTTTTGAAACTCCCCCGAATGCATTGGTGGTTTGCCTAGTTACTGAGCTTCTGCGATGCTAAAGAGTGATTTACCATTCGGCAGTGAGTTTTCGCCGTCTCAAATCGAGTTGCCAGTTGTCTTAGATCTCTCTCAGACGCACGGCGGCGATTGGAGGGCTTTTGAAAACGCGATCCGAAAACGATACTTCGATAAGCACGATACCGACGCCTACAATCGCGGCAAGCTTGCGAATAACTGCAAGCTTGGCATGATTGCCTATGGAATTATAGACCGTGATGCTCGGCTGACAGACTTCGGGAAACACCTGTATAGCCTCCGCGAAGATGAAGCGTCGCTCTATTTCGATTTCGGGCGGCATATCCTCCTTAATCTCTATGGATCAACGCTTGTCCAATGCATCCAAGACATGCAGCACGCGGGTGATACGGTAGATCTCGTCAAACTCCGCGACTGGCTCGACGAACGTGGCGTCCACTTTCCGAGGGGAGGAAAACACGCCAGCATCATGCGCCTTTGGCTAGAGAAAGCGGGCGTCTTCAGCAAAGGATGGCGCATTGACGAGCCCCGCCTTAAGGAGGTCTTAGGGATTGGTTCTGAAGAGGTCGAAATTTTATCGACGCTCAGTCGAGAACAACGGTACTTCCTCAAAACGCTCGTCAACCTTGGCGGCGAGGGCCCATATCCGTCCAACGATATAGAGCGGATGGCCACGGCTACATACGGCATCAAATTCAACGAGAAGATGCTCCCGAAGACGGTTCTCTATCCACTCCAAGAGGCCGGTTACATAAAACTTCAGCGAGAAACGACAGGAAGGGGAGCAAAGCCATTTCTTGTTATCGGTACGCCAAAGCTTATCGGTGAGCTAGTTGAACCACTTCTTGTGCAACTGGAAAAGCAAACTGGCGAAGACCTCCGACCGTTCTTGCGGAAGCCGCTCTACGAGGTGCTTGCGGAGGTATCATCAGACGACAAGCACGTTCGTGGGTTGGCGCTTGAAGCGTTGGCTTTCAAACTCATGCGTCTGGTTGACCTCGATTATGTCGCCACTCGACTCAGGGGGGTCACCACGGGTGGTGCGGAAGTTGACTTGATCTTTGAGTCCAGTAGATTGGTCTTTTCACGCTGGCAAATTCAATGCAAAAATACATCCCGCGTTTCTCTTGATGATGTCGCCAAGGAGGTGGGTCTGTCCCACTTCTCGAAGAGCGGTGTCGTTATCCTAGTGAGCACCGGCTCAATAGGCGGCGATGCCCGCCGATTCGCGAATATGGTGATGAATAGCTCTGATCTTTGCGTGGTCTTGATCAACTTGCGAGATATCACCCAAATCGTAGAGCAGCCGTCTTCCATAGTCGATATCCTCTTCCGAGAATGTCCACGGGCCATGTCGCAAATGCCCTTCCGCCCGAGACTCAGCTACAGCGCTAGACTAGCCTAGACACAACGATGAAATTGTCGGTGCGGGCGGACATCGTAGCAACAACCGCAAGCCTTCCGCTCGAGAGCCGATCGAAATCAGACTGGGTCGATCCGTGACTATCCCTCGTCTTCCAACGGGCCTAGTCAGAAGTCCATGGGAGCAGTTGTTCCAACAGCTTATTTCGGCCGCCCAGCATGACCTCATTCTGGCCTCACCGTTCATTAAAGCCCACTCCGCGGATCAGATTGTGTCGAATTTGCGGCGGCGCGGTGTCGAGAAGGATATCCGGGTCATGGTGCTCACTAATCTGCGTCCGGAAAGCCTCCTGAACGGCTCGACAGATATTGGCGCGCTTTCGGCGATGAGTGGCGCGCTGGCTCGGTTCGAATTGGTTCACCTACCAAGCCTTCACGCGAAGGTCTACGTTGCTGACGAAAGCGTCGCGGTTGTGACCTCAGCGAACCTGACACCACCAGGCATCACCGGGAATCTTGAGTATGGGGTTGCATTTGCAGACGAGACCTCAGTGCGAGAGATCCGCCACGATTTTGAAAATTACTCCTTGCTCGGGGCGAGAATCGGCCATGACAACATTGAAGTATTGCTTCGGGAGACTACCGAGCTAAAAGCCGCTTTCCTCAAGGCGGAACGGTCGATTCGATCAGAGTTTAGGCGAGCTTTCCAAAAAAAGCTGGAAGCAGCAAACCTTCAACTATTAAGGCGTCGCGCGGAAGGCAAGACCACACATGCTATCTTTTCTGACACCATTCTCTTCTTGCTCGCGCGAGGTCCCCTCAGAACGATTGACTTGAACCCATTAATTCAACAAATACATCCCGATCTCTGCGACGACACTATCGACCGGGTGATTGGCGGCGTTCATTTCGGAAAGCGCTGGAAGCATTACGTACGTAACGCGCAAGCGTCCTTAAAGCGCACCGGTCGGATTCATCTCGACGGCGAGTATTGGCACCTCGGCTCTTGACGGGGCTGCCGAAGAAGAAAATGCCGTTTCTAAACCTTGACCCCGCCACCGCCGAACGATTCGCCAACCTGGCCCTGGCTTGTATTCATCGCGAATATCCCAACAAAACTGGCCATCATATCCTTACCTCCGATCGCGACGCCCGGCCGCCGCGTGAGCTGACTCCCGCCTTCTACGGCTGCTTTGACTGGCACTCCGCCGTCCACGGGCACTGGATGCTGGCGCGCTTGACCCATCTGTTCCCCGAAGCTGCATTCGCCGCCAAAGTCCGGCACGCCCTCGCCCAAAGCCTCACCACCGACAACCTGTCTCGCGAAGCCGAATATATGCAGGCGGACTCACGCGCCAGTTTCGAGCGGCCCTATGGTCTCTCCTGGCTGCTCCAATTGGCGGCCGAACTGGCCGAATGGGACGACACCGGCGCCCGCGCGTTTTCCGCCGCGATGCAGCCGCTGGTGGACATAGCAGTCCGGCGCCTGGAAGCTTGGCTCCCCAAGCTCTCCCATCCGGTCCGCTCTGGCGAGCACAGTCAGAGCGCCTTCAGCCTCGCTTTAATGCTCGACTACGCCCGCGCCGCCAGCCGCCTCGAATTCCAAAATCTGCTCGAATCCACTATCCGGCGCTTCTACTTGCACGATCGCGATTGCCCACTGGCCTACGAGCCTTCCGGCGAAGATTTTCTGTCCCCTTGCCTGGCCGAAGCCGACCTGGTGCGCCGCGTCCTGACCGGCTCCGAATTCGCAGCCTGGCTCGATAGCTTCCTTCCTTCAATTCCCCGCGACGCTTCTCTATGGCTACAACCGGTGCAACCGCTCGACCCAACCGATGGCAAGCTCGGACACCTCGACGGCCTGAACTTGAGCCGGGCTTGGATGCTAAACGGTATCATCGGCGCGCTTCCCGCCAGCGACCAACGTATTCCCTCGCTCCAACGGGCGGCCGAACAACACGCCCGCGCGGGTCTCGCCGCCGTGACTAACGAGCGCTATGAAGGCGCGCACTGGCTCGGAACTTTCGCCGTTTATTTGCTCACCCGCCCAGGACAGCGCCCCTGACCGGCATCATGCGATGATAGTACTAACGTGGCAGTAAAAGTTCAGGTCCCCAAGAAAGCCTCTGCGGTTCGTTTTTTCCTTCATCCCGCCGGAAAGATCCTGGTAGCAGTTCTGGCTCTGTCTATAACCACCGCTTTGGCCGTCTTCACTTACTATTACGCCAAGTACTCCCGGCTGATCGAGGTCAAACTGACCGCCGGTCCTTACGCCAACACATCCATGTTGTTTGCCGCCCCGCGGACGGTGGGCGTCGGCGACCTGGCCAGCCCCCAGGAGCTAGCCACCGAGCTTCGCCGCAGCGGTTACAACGAATCCCGTAACAATCGGATGGGCTACTACACCATCAAGGCGGACGAGATCGACATATATCCGGGCCCGGACTCCTACTTCAAGCGCGACGAGGGCGTAGTCAAGTTCCGCGGGCCGAAAGTTTCCCAGATCATATCGCTGGCCGACAACACCGACCGCACCGAATACACGCTGGAACCGGAGCTTATTTCCAACCTGTTCGACAAGACCCGCGAAAAGCGCCGCTTGATTCGATACGAAGATATCCCGCCAGTACTGGTCCACGCGGTGGTCTCGGCCGAAGACAAGCGCTTCTTTCAGCACTCCGGCTTCGACCCGATTCGCATCATCAAGGCTGCCTGGATAGACGTCCGGACACAGCGTTACGCGCAAGGCGCATCCACTCTCAGCCAGCAGCTCTCCCGCATTCTGTGGCTGGACAACGACAAAACCTGGAAGCGCAAAATCCCCGAAGTGCTCATCACCATGCACCTTGAGCAGAAGCTTTCCAAAGAACAGATCTTCGAGTACTACGCCAATCAGGTGCCGCTCGGCAATCGGGGAAGCTTTGGCATCCGTGGATTCGGCGAAGCCGCGCAGGTCTACTTCGGCACCGATGTTACGCGCCTGACCATTCCGGAAGCCGCCACTTTAGCGGGACTCATCCAGCAGCCTAGTTTCACCAACCCGTTCCGTTGGCCCGATCGCGCTAAGCAGCGCCGCAATGTCGTTCTGAAGCTGATGCGCGACAACAAGTACCTCAGCGACGACGAGTATGAACGCTCGGTGGCCTCGCCGCTGGTGCTGGCCAAGCAAGGAAGCATGGAGTCCACCGACGCTCCTTATTTCGTCGACCTGGTGAACGACAGCCTCCAAGACAAATTCTCCGACTACAAGTTCCAAACCAATACCTATCGCGTTTATACGACGATCGATATGAACTTGCAGCGCGATGCCGCCGAAGCAGTGCGAATCGGCATGGAAGAGGCCGACAAGCTCATTAAGCATCGCAAGAAGCGCGATCCTAAGTATCCCGATCCGCAATGCGCCCTCATCGCGCTCGACCCGGAAACTGGCGAAGTGCGGGCCCTGGTGGGCGGGCGCAACTATGGGATGAGCCAGCTCAACCGCATCCTTGCAAAGCGCCAGCCCGGATCGTCATTTAAGCCGTTTGTCTATGCGGCGGCGTTGAATACCGCGCTCTCGGGCGGTAGTCTGCTGCTTACGCCCGCCACCATGATCAACGACGAGCCGACCACTTTTTGGTTTGACGGCAAGCCCTATGAGCCGAGCAACTTTGAGCACAAATTCTACGGCTCGGTATCGATGCGGGACGCGCTCGCCCACTCGCTCAATGTCGCTACGGTTAAATTAGCCGAGCAGACCGGATACGCGGCCGTAGTGGATCTCGCGCGCCGGGCCGGCCTGAACCTGGATATTCAGCCTACTCCAGCGGTTGCCTTGGGCGCCTATGAAGTGACGCCGCTTGAAATCGCCGGCGGATACACCATCTACGCCAATCACGGCATCTATTCGAAGCCCTACTTCATCTCCAGCATCACCAGCGACCACGGTTCCAATATGTTCGAGGGCAAGCCTGAACACCGTGCCGTGCTCGATCCGCGCGTGGCGTTCTTAATGGACCAGCTTCTTCAGGAAGTGGTGCGCAGCGGAACTGGCGCCTCAATCTGGTCGAGAGGTATCAATTTTCCGGTAGCGGGCAAGACGGGCACTTCGCATGATGGCTGGTTTGCGGGCTTTTCGTCGAAACTGATCTGCATAGTTTGGGTGGGCTTCGACGACAATCGCGAACTGAATCTGGAAGGGGCGCACTCGGCGCTGCCTGTATGGACGGAGTTCATGAAGCGCGCCTACCAGCACCGTGAATATCGGAACGTCACCGATTTCAAGGCGCCGGCCGGCGTGGTGAGCGTGCAGATCGACCCGCAATCCGGCCAGCTCGCGACCGCGGCCTGTCCCAAGGTTCGCACCGAATATTTTGTCGAGGGCACCCAGCCCGTCGAATTATGCCATCTGCATGGCGGCGGCGGAACGCAAGTGGCTAGTTGGGAGACTCAACAGCCGGCGCAGCGCGCAGCCGAGCCGCCCGTTGTAGCGCCACCGGCCCCCGGCCAGCAGAATGTCTATCCGCTACCGCAGCACGTCGCCCAGGGAATTCCTCCATCTACTCCCGACTCGCCGCAGCAGCCGCCCCCTGCCGCTGAACAACCAGCTGCCAAGCGCAAGGGCTTCTTTCAACGGCTCCGCGGCATTTTCCGCTAGTGCGGCCCATAGCTCACGCGCCAGATCACCCGAGCGCCGTCGTCCGTCACCAACAACGAGCCGTCCGCTGCTACAGCAACTCCGACCGGTCTTCCCCAAGCCGTTCCATCCGTGGTGAAACCCGTCAGAAAGTCCTGGTAGACGCCCGTAGCTCGCCCCTTCTCTAGCGGAACGCGGATCACTTCGCGCCCTGAGCCCTGAGAGTGATTCCACGATCCGTGCTCGGCCGCAAATGCATCGCCCGAATAGCCGGCTGGAAACATGTTGCCATCGTAGAAGGCCATGCCGAGCGAAGCGCTGTGGGCCTGAATGAGGACGTCGGGCACGATCGCCTTATCCCTCAACTCGGGGTGTTTGCCGGCATGGGCCGGATCCTGGTTGCCGCCGATGTAGAACCACGGCCACCCGTAGAAGCCGCCGCGCGCCACATGTGTCACATAATCGGGAACCAGGTTGTCGCCCAGGTTGTCGCGTTCGTTGACGGAGGTCCACAACTCGCCCGTTTCCGGATTAATCGCCAGGCCCACCGGATTTCGAATGCCCGACGCGTAGATGCCAATGAACTTGCCATCCGGTGTGTACTCCAGGATGTTGGCGCGGTGTAATTCGTCCGCATCGTCGTTATGGTTAGACGCCGATCCCACCGCCAGGAACAGGCTCTTGCCATCTTTAGAGAAGACGATGTCGCGGGTTGAGTGTCCGCCGCCCGCGGGAATATCGGTGATCAGCTTCTCGGGCTCTCCGGTGGCTTTGAGATCGCCGTGCTTATATGCGTATCGCACCAGCGTGCTGGTGTTGGTTACATAAACCCACTGTGGATTGGGTCCCGGCGGATAGAAGTTTATGCCGAATGCGTCCGGGAGACTGGCGTATACCGAAGATTCCTGCGGCTTGCCGTCGGCCGTGATGCCGCGGAAGATTCGAACCGTTCCGCCGCCTGTATCCGCCATGAAGATGTCTCCGTTCGGAGCCCTCCGCATTTGCCGCGGATTCGTGAGACCGCTCGCGACATAGATGTCGACCTTGAAGCCAGCCGGAGCCTTCGGGATGGCGTTCTCGGGGCGCTTGCCGGGCCTGGCAAAACCGGCTGCCACGTACATCCTCACTCGTGGCAGCATCGCAGGGGGCTGAGACTGCGGAAGATCTTGTGCAGTGATCTTGCGGGTCAAACCGGGATTGAGAGAAGCAGTATTGGTGAACGCCTTCGGCCCGGTCATGACGTTCATGCCGTCAGTTTTGGCCGCATACAGCAAGAGACAGGCCGCGATGCCGATGCCTGCCATGAGGGCGATCCAGCGATACTGCTTCATGGGTTGATGTTACTAAAGTAGTATCTGACTCTTCCGCTGACAGACTTTCCCGACCCGATTCACCGCACTATCAGTTCTGTCTTCCGTTTCCTTTCATCCGCTTCCCAACTTCCGCTGCGCCACGCCTTGGCGACGCGTGGTATTCCAAGGTATGCAGCCTTTCAACCCTCTTGCCGCATCTGCCGGCTCTACCAGGCAAATGGGTTCGTTTTTTCAAGTCACGCGTCCCGCCGCCCGCCTCGCCGCGAGATGCGTCAACCAAGTCGGCCGCCGCGACGGCGCCTCCCCGGGAATGGCTTCGTTTTTGCGAAAGGCGGGGGTACGCAGGTGTCGGTTGAAACTGGTAGGCTATATGAAAGTAGCGTTCCCCGATATAAGGCGTCTAATGTATTGTCCGAGGCAGCCGATAGTTCCCCAAAGGAGGCCGACGATGGTTTCCGTACTCTGGATCGTTCCCATAAGTCTGGCAATGGCCCAGGCTCCTCCCGTGGCGTCTTCGCATTCTAGCCCCCCACCCAGCGGTTTTCGCGATGAGCCCAAGCCCACTCAGTCCGCGGCGCAATCGCCGAAACCGGCTCCGGTTATCTCCGCCGAGATGCGCGGCGACATCCTGATGGCCCGTAAGATGTACCGCGAGGCCGCCGAAGCGTATAAAGAAGGGCCCAAAGGCTCAGCAGTCTTGTTGAACAAGACCGGAATTGCGTATCACCAGATGCTTGAACTGGTACCCGCCGAGAAATATTACAGGCTCGCGACCAAGGCCAATAGAGAGTATTCCGAGGCAATTAACAACCTTGGAACGGTCTACTACGCTCGCAAGAGCTATCGCCGAGCCATCGTCGAGTACAAAAAGGCTCTCCGCATCAATCCCAAATCCGCTTCCATCTGGAGCAACCTGGGCATGGGTTACTTTGCGCGCAAGGATTACAAGCAAGCTGAAGAATCCTGGCAGCGGGCCATGACACTCGACCCCGATGTTTTTGAGAATCATGGCACCCAGGGTGTCCTGCTTCAGGAACGCAGCGTCGAAGAGCGCGCCAAATTCCACTATTTCCTGGCGCAGGGTTATGCCAAAAAGGGCGAGAATGACCGCGCGCTGCTGTATATTCGCAAGGCGCTGGAGGAAGGTTTCAAAGACCGGAAGAAGCTCCAGGAGGATCCCGCCTTCGCCGCTCTGCAGAATCTTGACGAGTTCAAGCAGTTGCTGGCCCTGGAGCCGCGTGTTCTGTAGGCCACTGGGTCTTTCTTTCTTAGTCACTGCTCTTCTGACACTCAGCCTGGTAGCTTGTGCCCGCAAGGAAACTCATGCGGTGGAGCGCTTGGCTATTCTCCCGCTCGAGAACCTCAGTTCCGATCCCAGCTTGGATTGGATTGGCCGCGCGGTGTCGGCGGCGCTGGTCTATGACTTGGCAGGCGCGACGAATGTTTACGCGGTGCCTGTGGAGTCGCTGGCCGGCGCTGAATCGATTCGGGCTTCGCGAATATTACAAGGATATTTTGTCGCCAGAAACCGCCGGATCGAGCTCCAAGCTACTCTGCTGGATTCCCGAAAAACCACTACCGTCGCAAGCTTCGCTCTGAACGGTCCGCTGCTCGCGGGCCCGTTGCCGCTAGCCAACCAACTCGCCAAGCGTCTCAATACCTCTACACGTGATTTCTCAACCAACAATGCGGCGGCGTTTCAAGATTTCGGCGCAGCGCTGAGCAAACCGGATGCGGCCAGCGAATTGTCCGGCTTCGAAGCGGCGACTGCGGCCGATCCCAGGTTCACGAGCGCGGCATTGTCTACGGCCAGGTTGCTGATTGAGACCGGCAATCACGATCAGGCCCGCACTATCCTGGCGACCGCCATGAACGCACATCCGGACCCGATTGACCAGGCTCGCCTCGAATACCTGGCTGCTACTGCAGCCAGCGATACCGCCGCGCGCATTAGAACCCTGGAAAGGATGACGCGGCTTATTCCAGCAGATTCTCAGGTGCCCCGCGAGTTAGCCGACCTCCAGTCGGTCCAGCGGAAATTCCAGGATGCCGTGCGGAATTACGAAACCGTCACGCGGCTTGATCCTGAGGATGCTCAGGCTTGGAATCAGTTAGGTTATGCCTATGCTTACGCGCAGAACCTGGCCGCCGCCCGTCGCGCGCTAGACCATTACCGGCAATTGCTTCCCCCGGAAGAAGCGAATCCGCTCGATTCGTTGGGGGAAGTTAGCTTCTATTTGGGGGATTACGCGGATGCTGAGCATTATTTCCTGCAGGCGCACGATAAGAATCCCGCCGAGTTCGCGGGCGCCGAGTTGATCAAAGCCGCCCAGGCCCGGCTTATGCTGGGCGATCTTTCAGCCGCGGACGCCATCTTTCATCGCTACCTTGGCCTATTGCAGCATTCGCAAGGCGCCCTCGCGGGCTACCAGCAAGCCCAGTGGGAGTTTTTGACGGGCCGCCACCAAGCAGCTATTGCCCGGCTCGAAAAACTCGTGCCAACCGTGGAAGGGGAGGCGCAGGCGCTGGCTCTCTGCCAGCTTTCGATTTGGAAACTGGAGAGCGGCGATTCGAAAGCAGCCGCGGATTTGGCTGCCCAAGCCGTTCCGGGCGCCCGCAGCCCCCGCCTTCGGAACATCAGCGCCGTATGCCGTTTTCTGGCTGCAATGCCCGTTCCTAGTTCCGGCTCACCCCTTGCAGACGCCTACGCTCGCTTGTTCGAACGCAAGTTCGGCGAGGCTGTGCCGCTGCTGGAAGGCTTGTACCGTGAGACCAATCCATCCACCGACGCCCAAATTCGCACGCTGCTGGCATGGGCCTACGTGGAAACTGGGCGAGTGAAAGAAGCCCAACAACTGGTTGAGCGATCCCCCATCCCACTCTCCTCGGGCGAACCGCTCTTCGCGGATCTGATATTCCCTCGCTATTTTTACTTGCGCGGAGTAGTTCTTCAGCAGGCAGGAAAACGCGCGGAGGCCAAGCAGAGCTTCGAACTATTCCTCAAATATGCGGGAGACATCCCCGACATCTTTGGGGATCAGTCCAAGGACCGCCAAAGCCTCGGCAATCTATAATCCGGCGCGGTTACAAGCTTACGCTGGCGATGCAGGCCGAGGAAGCCATCCAATAGACCCCGCGTCTCCAGTCGCCCTCCAGAAAGCAAGCGACCCCGGACGCGATGTTGCAGAAAAAGAGGATACCAGGAAATAAGAGACGGTTATTCAGGTTCATTTTGGCAGTACTCCGCTACCTGCCTTATCTATCGACGGGGTGCGTGCCCTTGTTTACAGTACAGTTAGGATATGCCATTCGCTCTTAACAACGGCGTGCGTATCTACTGGGAAGAGGCCGGCGGCGGCCCGCCCTTACTGCTGATCATGGGCCTGGGGTATGCGCACCAGATGTGGCACCGGACCACGCCGCTGGTCTCGAAGCATTTCCGCACCATCCTCTTCGACAACCGTGGTGTGGGCAAGAGCGATCTGCCCCCAGGTCCATATCCGATCGCCACGATGGCTGCCGATGCCGCCGCTGTGTTGGATGCCGCGGGCGTCGACGCCGCCGACGTGTATGGCATCTCGATGGGCGGTATGATCGCCCAGGAATTTGCGATTCAGTATCCTCAGCGCGTGCGTAAGTTAATCCTCGGCTGTACGGCGTGCGGTGGACCAAAGGTCGTGCGCGCTGAACCGGAAGTGAATCAGGTGCTCATGATGCGCGGCAACATGACCATGGACGAGGGGATCGAGGCGGCGGTGCCGTACATTTATGACGCCGATACTCCGAGGACGCGAATCGAAGAGGATCTAGTCATTCGGCGCGCGACTTATCCGAAGCCCGAAGCTTATGCGGCTCAGTTGCAGGGGATTCTCGCATGGGAATCCTACAGCCGGCTGGGCCAGATCAAGGCGCCCACTCTGGTGATCCACGGAGAGACCGATCGCCTGGTGCCGGTAGGCAACGGAAAGCTCATCGCCGAGACCATCTCAGGCTCCAAGCTGGTGACGATACCGCATGCCAGCCATATTTATATGACCGATCAGCCCGAGACAAGCAATAAAGCGGTGATGGACTTCTTGCTGGAACCCAAAGAGGCCGGCGTCGGAGTGGGGCAGGTCTCCTGACCTGCCAAAGAATCTTTACTGCTTGCGTTCTGGTTGATCAGAGCCCTGTATGCGATCCGCCCGCTCTTTTATCTTTTCGGCTGCCCGACGGCTCTCTTCCTTGATCTCGCGTCCGGCTTGGTCGAGTTTGGGGCCCGCCTTGCGATCTAGCTCCTCCACGCCATGCTTCAACTGCTCGGACGCATGTTCAGCCTCGCGCTTCATTTCGCGGCCTGCTTCACGCGCCTTTTGATTGGCCCGCTCTTGATCGGAGGGTGAACAACTCGACAACAGGAATACAGCGAAAGATGCCAGTAGAGCTCGTTTCATATACTCCCTATCGGATGGACGCGCCCCGATATAAGTAGTTTCCCTAGGTTGGGGCCTTTTCTACCCCATGTCGCCTTTTCTACCCATTGCTCCCAACCCCTGCTGGATCTAGAATGGGCTCTAGCGTGCGCATCCTCTTGCCCTCCAAGCTGGCTGGACTAGTGGTGCTGCTGGCGTTGATCGCACCCGCCAGGGCACAACTGGTGCAACTCCGTCACTGGACCGGACAAGGCGTCTCGCCAGTATACGAAGGTTACGACGTTAACCCCGATGGTTCCTTCAACATGTGGTTCGGCTACATGAATCGGAATTACGAGGAAGAGCTGGACCTTCCAATAGGCGCCGATAACCACTTCGAACCCGGAGGCGATCGCGGGCAGCCGACGCATTTCATGATCAGGCGGCACAAGGACGCGTTTAAGGTGGTCGATCCTAAGGATTTCGGGGAACAACAACTGGTGTGGATCTTGACGGCGCACGGTCAGACCCAGCAAGTCATCGCGACTCTGAAGCCGGTCTGGATGATCGACCGTTTGCGCACCACGCGTGGCGGAAACAGCGAGCGGGTGGATTCGAACACTCCACCGGTGGTGAATGTCGAGCCATCGTCGCCGGTGGTTGAGTTCCAGCGACCT
>Ga0210401_10000284_pt1 | contig 63340 bp, 56 predicted proteins | sample IncBWH32MmetaG_FD_150866 | JGI IMG/M metagenome (GOLD analysis project Ga0210401, IMG submission 150866) | Forest soil microbial communities from Barre Woods Harvard Forest LTER site, Petersham, Massachusetts, United States - Inc-BW-H-32-M | ecosystem: Environmental > Terrestrial > Soil >...
TGTTTGCTCTACGCTTCCTCCAGACCCCACCTTGCGATGACGCCCTTGCGCTTCGCTACCCTTCACCTCCATCAGGTTGGTAGAGGACTTTCACCTCCAAGCTGTCGAACATGCACGGCGTACAAACAAAACGCGCGCCGCAGCGCGCGTCAGTCTCAGGCGTAAGCCACATGCCAAACTAGATCACCATCACTCCCACTTCTTTTTCCACTTCTGCCGTGTCGACCATGGCGATCGCATCCCACGGGCAGCCGTCCAGGAAACATCCGTCGGGACCTTTGCTGATGCATTTCTTGCAGCCGATACACAAAATCGGGTCCACTTGGATTCGCCCGAATGGCAGACAGTCCTCATCGGGGACCCAGAACATGCAGTCAGCCACCGGGCAATATTCCACGCAGGCAGGCGATCCGGCGCAGCCCGTGCAGCACTCGGTGATCACTGCCAACTCTTTGGGCTTTTTCTTTCGGGGCGTGGCTAAACCCTTGGATTTGGGCTCGAATTTGAGTTCGTCCGGGACCATCCCGGCGGTTTTCTTGGTAACGGGTTCAGTGGCCATCGTAACTACATTATACCGTTAGTTCGATTGATCTGAGGCCGGTTTTATGCGCCTTTGCCGAGGATTTTCGTCACATTCCGGCCGTCCAGATACCACAATTTCCACCTGCCTGTTTCTGCTATAGTGACCCTCCGAAGGAGCCCGCAATCATGGCAAAGAGTGTCAACAAAGTGATTTTGATCGGTAATCTGGGCAAAGATCCGGAAGTGAAGTACACACCGCAGGGCACCGCGGTCGCGCGCCTCACCGTCGCTACCAACGAGCGCTACAAAGACAAGAGCGGCGAATGGCAAGACCGTACCGAGTGGCACAACGTCGTGCTTTGGCAGCGCCTGGCCGAGATTGCGGGCGAATACCTGAAGAAGGGCGGCAAGGTCTACATCGAAGGTCGCCTACAGACGCGCTCCTGGGACGATAAGCAGACCAATCAGAAAAAGTATATGACGGAAGTGGTCGCCAACGACCTGGTGTTGCTGAGCGGACGCAGCGAAGGCGGAGGCGAGGGTTTCAGCGGCTCACGTGGCGGCTCGAACAATTTCGATCAGCGGACGCCGGAACACGAGCCGGCGGCAGCTTCGCCGATCACGGACGAAGACATCCCGTTCTAGCCACCGGCGAGCGAGCCAAGAGGTTGTTTATGTCGGATCTGGCGAGTAAGACATGCGTTCCCTGCCGAGGTGGAGTTCCTCCTTTGAAAGGTGCGGAACTCCATAGCTTCAGTCACCAACTGCCAAATTGGAACGTGATCGACGAGCATCAAATCACGCGCAAATTCACCTTCCCCGATTTTCAGCAAGCCCTCGACTTCGTAAATCGCGTGGGGGCGGTCGCAGAGGAACAGGGACATCATCCCGACATCTTGCTTACGTGGGGCAAGGTCGAGATCACTCTGTGGACCCACGCTGTCAACGGGCTCACGGAGAGCGATTTCATCATGGCCGCCAAGATCGATCGAATCCCCCAGGTAATGGTTTAAATCTGCCGGCCTGCGTTCGGTCTTTGTTCCGTCAATTCTTGAGCGCCCGCAGAATCAATCTGCCGCTTGAGCCATCTCCGGTCTTGCACTGGGCCTCCACAGCTTCATTGCCCATGCCCACAAGCATGCGGGGATGAGCATTGCGAATCCCGTCCACGTAACTACCGTTCGAGCGGAGACTCCACCATCCAAGAACCTTCCGCTCAAATAGGCTCCAACCGCGATGCTCAACATGCAGAGTCCAAGGTCGGCCGAGAAGACCCGGCCTCGGAAGCGGTCTTCGGTATTGAGTTGTAACAGTGTCGTCGAGAACACCCAGACGGTCGCGCCTCCAAGGTGCGCGAAGGCCGCACAAAAACAAGCCTCCCACACGTTGCCGGACCTCCCAATCAGCACGTAGCCAATCGCGCTAAAGAGATATCCATAGAAAATGCCGAGACGCAGTCTGCGATTACTGTGCCCAGCCCAAGGTGCACTGATAAGCGGCCCAATGAGTGCTCCTAGACCGCGACCACCCAATAGAAGGCTCATACCCAGCATCGCGCCGCGCTGCGGATCCAGATTGTGCCAACGCACGGGAAAATACCTTTGCCCCATCACAGTAAAAAGAACCCAACTCGGTCCGATCACCAGGTTTCCTGCCTTGGCGAACACTGTGGCCAGCACACCTGGTTTGTTTCGTACGTAATGAATTCCCTCCGACACAGGAGAGAAGTCAACCAGGTCACGCGGCCGGAGTGGCGCCAGTCCTTCGGCGTGTGGCTCGGGAAACCGCATTCCGACAATTAGCGCCGCAGAAACAAGAAATGACAATGCGTTCAGGACGAAAACAGCGTCGCGTCCAAGCCACGCGGCTACGATTCCCCCGATGGTCGCCCCGAGAACCAGGTTCATCGACCAGGTGGTGGACGAGAGCGTATTTGCGACAATGACGTCTTCCCGCGCCGTGATATTCGGGATCACCGAACTCCGTGCCGGCTCGAAGAATGCTGCCATGATCGTTTCGGCCAGCAAGAGTGGATAGACGAGCCAGACCATGCTGCGCGAGCGCACCAGTAGCATAGAGAACACAATCACCACCCGAATCAGGTCGGCGGCGATCATGACCTTCTTGCGGCTGATGCGGTCGTTCACCACCCCCGCCATCGGCCCGACGAAAGTCTGGGGCAACACCTGCAACACCAAAGCAAGCGCCACCGAACTCGCCTGCCCCGTAAGTTGCAGCAACAGGGTGTAGATCGCCAGCGTGTAGAACCAGTCGCCGATTTCGCTCACGATCTGCGCACACCACAAGCGCCGGAAGTTCCTATTCTTCCGAATCAGCCGCATATACGACGCGAACGAGATCGTGTTAATTGGGTGTTCCGGCTCCGGATCCATGAGCTTTCCGTCAAAGGACGGTCCACCAAGATAAACGATTGCGTCGTCAGTGGACGTGCAGCTAAGTGGGGTAGTGGACCGTCTGGAAGCTAAGTCTTTATAAATAAATTGCTTACATGAATTAATGAAGGGCTGAGGAGGCTAAGGTTCACGATCTTGGCAGTGTATGCCAGGCCCTTTGCTCATGAAGTTTGTTGAGCTTCGATTGGTAGTCCGGACAAATTCGAGGTCTTTTCCGGACAATGTGCAGGAAATTTCACTCACGCCTGGACTGACGCATTTTGTCAAAGCACACTTCACGTGCACATCCCGTTCAGATTCAGATTATTACGGGACCTTGTATGAACTCTTGCACGAGCCCCAGACTTCGCGGTTAGGCAAGGCATTTGCTCTATTCCGAAGTGAGGAACACAGCTTAATGCCTTCGAGAATCACGAAGCTGTTCATTGCTACTCTGTCACTGCTGCTTCTTGCGGCTGCGCTTACGCAACTGACCCATCGTCACTCGGCCACATCGCCGCGGCCTTTGCTGCTCTTGGGCGGCGGCTTGATCAGCCTGGCGAACCTGAGCCGCCGACACTTCGCCGACGAAGAAGAGTAGCTTTCCTCGCGACTTTACCCTCGTCTCAAAACTCGTCCGGCCCGGAAGCAAGTCTTCCGGGCCTTTTTTTGCCGAACCGCGCGCAGAGCTAAAGCCCCGCGAGCCTTCTATAATCCCGTCATGCTCGATGAACTCCAGTTTCGCAACCATGCCGACGAAGCGTTCGCGTCCCTGAAGAAAAGCCTTTTTGAGGCAGAAGACTCTGCCGACATCGAAGTGGAAGACCAGGCGGGCGCACTGAACATCAGCTTTGAAGACGGCACGCGTTTTGTGGTCTCCCCGAACGCTCCGGTCCGGCAGATTTGGATCTCAGCGCTAACCACGAGTTTCAAACTGGATTGGTCGGAAGATGAACACGATTTTGTTCTGCCCAAGACTGGGGAAGGCCTGAAGCCGCTCATGGGCCGGTTGATCAATCAGCAATTAGGAGAGGAATTGGTCGATCTCGAGTAGCCGATGTCTGGGAAGGAGTGCGGTCCACACGTTACCAGCTGCCGCTTCAATTCAGATCACTTCCCGCTCTTCGCCGGGTGTCAACTTCTGTCGCAGATGAGCTGCGATCTGCTTCCCGTGGAAGCGGCCGTTCTCAATAAAGATTTCACTCGTCCGTGAACCGGCCACGATGACACCTGCTACATAAATCCCGGGCACATTGCTCTCCAGAGTTTCGGGATCACAAACTGGTCGCAATTGCATTTCGGAGAGTTCCAGCCCCACGCTGCGCAGGAAATCGTAGTCGGGATGGTAGCCGATCATTGCGAATACGAAGTCATTTTGCAGCCGCACGGGCCCCTTCGGGGTTTTCAGAACAACGAAGTCAGATCCAATCTCCTCTACAGTGCTGCGGAAATAGGCGGCGATTTCGTCGTTCTTGATGCGATTTTCGAGGTCAGGCCGAACCCAGTACTTCACGCTGGGCGAGGGTTTCTCGTCACGGTGCACCAGCGTGACGCGCGCGCCATGGCGCCACAAATCCAGAGCGACCTCGGCGGCTGAGTTCTTGCCGCCGACCACGACCACATCGCAGTCATAGTACGGATACGGCTCTTTGTAATAGTGCAGGACCTTGGGCAGATCCTCTCCCGGGATGCTCAGCCGGTTGGGCAAGTCGTAGTATCCGGTGGAGACAATCACCTTCTTCGCACGATAGTCGTAGATCTTGCTGGAGCGGTCGGTTGCCGTGATGCGAAAGTCTCCGTCACGACCGGTTACAGTCTTCACCCAGTGATACTGGCAAATATGCAATTGATAGTGATCGGCGACGCGACGATAGTATTCGAGCGCATCTTGGCGAGTCGGCTTCTGGGTCGCACACGCGAAGGGGATGTCGCCAATCTCCAACAGTTCCGGCGTGGTGAAGAACACCATGTTCGTCGGATAGTTGTAGACCGAATTCACGAGGCAGCCCTTATCGAGCACGATCACCTTGAAGCCAAGCTTTTGCGCTTCGATCGCGCATGCCAGCCCGGTCGGCCCGGCACCGATCACCAGCACATCGGTATACATATCCGGGCGCGAATGAGCTTGCTGCCTGGGTAAGGTATCGGGAATGTGCTCCGTGGTAGCCAATGGCGTCCTGAGGTCCTTGGGAGCGCTCTACAAGCGAGTCAAGTCTAGCCTTCCGCGCTCGATTCTAGCATGCGGTCGCGGCTTGCTCCGGATGCGTCACACTTGAACGTGCGCCGGCGCACAAACCAGATGGTTGCCAGAGTTATACTTTTTAGTTGCACTTATTTCGTCTATCGCAGGAAGAATCGATGGCAACCACAGTGGAACCGGTGACTCGCACGCGCGTTGAATCCGACAGCATGGGGAAAATCGAAGTCCCCGCCAACGTTTACTGGGGTGCCCAGACCCAGCGTTCCCTTCTGCATTTCAACATCGGGCGGGACATCATGCCTCCGGAACTGATCCGCGCGTTTGGCGTGCTGAAGAAAGCGTGCGCGCTCGTCAACCAGGATCTGGGGAAGCTACCGGCGGAGAAGACGAAGCTGATTGTACAAGCGGCGGATGAAGTCATTGCCGGCAAACTCAACGACCAGTTCCCGTTGCGCATCTGGCAAACCGGCAGCGGCACGCAAACCAACATGAATGTCAACGAGGTGATCTCGAACCGCGCCATCGAGATCGCCGGCGGGCAACTCGGGTCGAAGAAGCCCATTCATCCCAACGACGACGTGAACATGTCGCAGTCGTCCAACGATACGTTCCCGGCGGCCATGCACATTGCTGCCGCGGAGCGCGTGAAGAACGCGCTGATTCCCGCCATCCGGACAGTGCAGAAAGCGATCGAGGCGAAGGCGAAAGAGTTCTCCGATATCGTGAAGATCGGCCGCACTCACTTGCAGGACGCCGTACCTCTGACGGTGGGCCAGGAGTTCAGCGGATGGGCCAGTCTGCTGGAGCGCGACGTCCAACGGCTGGAATTGACGCTGGACGGACTCTACGACCTGGCAATCGGCGGGACGGCTGTGGGGACCGGGCTCAACGCGCATCCGGAATTCGCGGAAAGAGCCGCCGTCAAGATCGCCGAGCTCACCGGACTTCCCTTCCGCTCGCATCCCAATAAGTTCGCGGCTCTATCCGCCCATGATGAGATCGTGTTTGCACAAGGCGCGCTGGAAACGCTCGCGGCCTCGCTGATGAAGATTTCCAATGACATCCGCTGGCTGGCGTCCGGTCCGCGCTCGGGCTTGGGCGAATTGATTATTCCCGAAAACGAGCCAGGATCCTCGATCATGCCAGGAAAGGTGAACCCGACCCAGTGCGAAGCCATGACAATGGTCTGCGTGCAGGTCCACGGCGCAACCGCAGCTGTCGGCTTTGCGGGTTCCCAGGGAAATTTCGAACTCAACGTCTACAAACCGGTTCTGATTTACAACTTCCTGCACTCGGTCACGTTGATCACCGATGCTTGCCATGGGTACGTCGAGTACATGATCAAAGGCATCGAAGTGGACCGAGCGAGAGTCGGTCATCATGTACACAACTCTCTCATGCTGGTGACTGCGCTTGCGCCAAAGGTGGGCTACGACAACGCGGCCAAGATCGCGCACACCGCACACGTCGAACACACCAGCCTGCGTGAGGCAGCGGTGAAGCTCGGCTTCCTCACAGGAGAGGAGTTCGATCAGTGGGTCCGGCCAGAGAAGATGACGAAGCCGTAAGATGAGTCGCCTAGAACTTCGCGTACAGCAGAAATTCCCGATTGCCTTCCGTTCCGAGAATCGGAGAGTCGATGGAATCTATGTGCTTTGCGCCAAGTTGCAAGACGTACTGCTTGACTTTTTCCAGCGCCGCAAGCTGAACAGCCTCGTCGCGCACGATTCCGCCTTTGCCGACTTCAGAGCGTCCAGCCTCGAATTGCGGCTTCACAAGCACGACCAACCGGCGACCGTTGCGAGCCGTTTGTTCTTCCGGAAATGCGGAATTCAACACAGCAGGCAAAACCAGCGTTGCCGAGATGAATGACACATCCATACAGATAAAATCCACAATTTGACCAAGCACCTCACGAGTCAGATACCGGGCGTTGGTTTTTTCGAGCAATCGTACGCGCGGGTCTTGCCGGAGGCGGAAATCGAGCTGACCATATCCGGTATCGATAGCAATGACGTGCGCGGCGCCGTGCTGCAGCAAGCAGTCGGTGAAGCCCCCTGTAGAAGCGCCAACATCCAGACAGGTGAGGCCCGCGACATTGATGTGCCAATGATCGAGTGCCTTCTCCAGTTTGAGGCCGCCGCGGCTGACGTATTTCAAATCTTCGCCAAGAAGCCGAAGGTCGCAGTCCTGATCGACCGTGGCTCCGGACTTCACGATCTTCTGCTCGTTGACCAGAACCTTTCCCGCTAGTATGAGCGCTTGCGCTCGTTCACGCGAAGGCAGGAGACCACGCTCGACGAGCAACTTATCCAGTCGGGATTTCATTTTTCGCTGATCGCAAAACTAACGCGTATGGCTGAGAAGTTGTAACACGGAGGTGCCAGCCTCGGACTCTGTGCAAGGAGCTAAAACGACTCTGCCTCAAGGACTTACCTGATTTCTTTCCGTGTTTTGCACAGAATTTTCCACGGGTATGTTGAAAACTGGTTACGAAAAGTGGACGACCTCATCCATTTAGCGCATGGAAGCGACCTAAAGTGTCCGTCCGAAGTTCGGAGCGAACCGAGACGCAAGCGTGGTGATCCAATCGGAAACAAAAAGGGCCACCCGCAGGCGGCCCTAAAATCAAATCGATGCGGACCTCAGCCCGCCACTTCCTCGAGCAACTTCTGATCGATGTCGAAGTTGGCATGAACGTTCTGTACATCATCGTGCTCTTCGAGAGCTTCCAGCAAACGAATCATCGTCGATGCAGCGGAGCCTTCAAGCTTGATGTAATTTTGCGGGATCATCGAGACGCTGGAGGATGTCGGTGTGATGCCGGCTTTCTTCACGGCTTCGAGCACGGCCTCATAAGCTGAGGGTGCGGTGAGCACCTCCCAGCTATCGCCGTCGTCGTTCAGGTCGTCGGCGCCGGCTTCGAGCGCGATCGTCATCAAGTCGTCTTCCTTGGCGGCGGACTTAGGGACGATGATGTCGCCTTTCTTGTGAAACATCCAGGCGACAGCGCCGGCCTCGGCCATATTGCCGCCGTTCTTGCTGAACACGTGACGGATTTCGCTAACGGTGCGATTCCGGTTGTCGGTATTGATCTCGGCAAGGATGGCCACACCGCCCGGGCCGTAGCCCTCGAGCGTGAATTCTTCGTAGGTCGCGCCGGGGAGCTCGCCGGTGCCGCGCTGGATGGCGCGCTTGATGTTGTCCGCGGGCATGTTCTCACCCTTAGCGGCGAGGATCGCCGTACGCAGACGAGGATTGCTATCCGGATCGCCGCCGCCATTCTTGGCGGCAATGCTGATTTCCTTGATGAGACGCGTGAAGATCTTGCCTCGCTTGGCGTCGAGCGCGCCCTTCTTGTGCTTAATTGTGGCCCACTTTGAATGGCCGGACATAGGAATACCTCGTGTCTAAAGAACTGAAATTGCGCAGGATTCGCCTTCGGAGGAGATCACAGGATAGCCTCGGAAACGAAAGCAGGCGAAGCGAAATTATAACATGGTCCCCGCCGGGGACCGGGTCTGTTGCAGGGCCATTACGTTAGCGTCGAGGTTACCTTCGAGAGTGAATTTCTGTCGCTTCGTGGCAGATTGGGCTCGCGTTTTTCGAGTTTCGACGGGCTTACTTTGTTTTCGAAAGTTCACGATCCGCTATGAAAACCGAGTCCCATCTCTTGAACCGGGCTTGTGATCGCCACGCGTTCGAATGCGGCAACGAGCGATTTGGCCTGGGAGATGGCGCTCTTGACCTCAGGCAAAGAGAAGGAGGCTTCGTGGCTGGCTGCGTTGTCCCACACCTCGGTCACCCAAACCACGTTGGCGTCACGGGAGTCTTTGGCCACGATGTAGCTAAAGCAACCGGGCATGTGGGACGTGCTTTTAGTGAGGACTTCGATGAGGTCCTCGCGCTTGCCTGCCATGGCAGTTATCTTGGCGATCATTCCGTACACGGAACACTCCTGGACTTAAAGAAAACGACGGCCAGACCGAGGTAGTCTACCCGTCATCGGGTTAGGGTGCAGCGATTCGGTCACGGTGACGGGGGAATGCGAGGCGCAGCATGAGAATTCTGCTAAGCTGTTCCGCGCAAAAATTCGAATTTCACACAATGAGGCAAAAACCGTGGAAGTCGTAGCCGGAGTCGATTTGGGCGGCACTGCGATCAACTACACATTAGTGGACCGCGAAGAAAAGTTTCTGATCGAAGGGTTATGCGAACATCCAGCGCTCGCCAAGCAAGGACCGGAGGTGTGCCTTCAGCAGATCGCCGACGGCTTGAAAGCCGCGACCGATCGGGCAGAGATTGCTTTCACGGACGTCGTGGCGATCGGCCTCGATACGCCGGGGCCGGCGAGTGCCGCCGGGCAACTCAGCGCACGCGGATCGACGAACTTCGTGCATCCGAAGTGGGCTGGCTTTGATATCCGCGAGGGCCTGGCGCGCAAACTCGGTAAGCCGGTTTCGTACCTGAACGATGCGAACGCGGCAGCGCTGTGGGGACACTACTCCATCTTTGGCGCGAATAGCCGCGAGACGTCGATCTCGGATGTTGTGGGAACGGGCAATGGAGGCGGCATCATCCTCGATGGCAACGTGGTCAAAGGCAAGAATGGCTTCGGCGGGGAACTGGGGCATGTGCTGATTCCCTACCAAAGCATCCGTGGAGTTGAAGGCGTTGAACCGCGGTGCAATTGCGGACGAGTCGGGGACCTCGAATCTCTGTGCTCTCTGACGGCAATCGAGAAAACACTGCTGCCCCATTTTCTCAAGAACTATCCGGGCCACGAGTTGAGCAAACAAGACGCACATCAGGCTGCGAAGGCAGTGCGCGGGCTGGCGGATAAGGGCGACGCCATGAGCAAGGAGATTTTCCGCGTGCAGGCACACGCATTGGGTCTGTTTTTCGACGAGATGATCAATACCTTCGATCCTGACGCGCTGATTGTTGGTGGTGGGGTGCTTGAGACCAGCAAGGAGTTTCAGGCGTGGTTCCTGGAGGAAGTTCGCCGGGGAATGCCGAATCAGCGGGAAGAACAAGCGGGAATTCCGATTCACGTGATGCCGAACGGCGACACCGCCGGCGCCCGAGGAGCAGCACTAGAAGCTTTGAAGCTCGCGCGAGAAGGCGGGTTGGCATAAGGACTTGGCGTAAGGGCAAAAAGATGCGGAGTGAAAAGAGCGGGCAGCATGGCCGCCCGCTTCATTTCTTTCAAGGCGAGGCAATCTTTTCTCAGTGAAACAACTCGGCGCTTGGATAAGTGGATCAGCAACCCTCTCACTGTCCCGTGACTTTCGCATGCCGCTCCTTGTACGCGTAGATGACGGCGAGCAATGGCGCCGACAACAACACGCCCCAGAACGGGAGGATGATGCCTAGAATAATTGGGGCGAAGATGGACGCCCAGATCGGAACGCGCGCCGTGCGCTTCATGATATAGGGCTGAAGGAGAAAGCCGTCAACAACGACGATGATCGCATAGAGGATCAGAACGTAGAGCGAGTGTTCGAAATCTTTCCAGTGAATGGCGGCCGCAAGTGCAGGACCGAGCACGCTCAGGATCGGTCCTATATGAGGAACGATCTGTAAGGCTGCACCCAGCAGTGCCCAGAAGGGCGCCCACGGGACTTTCAGGAGATAGAGGCCAAGCCACCAAAGCAGACCGACGGCGATGGAATCCTGCAATTGGGCGACGGCCCAATTTTTGAGGGCTCCTCCGGTCAGACGCGCGTGGTCTCCAAAATTCATGAATTCGGTAATCGGGATTCGGTCTTTGGCGTTTGGGTTAGATGCTTGGCTTCGATTCAGTAAGCTCAGAAACGGCAGGTGTCGTCGCTTCGAATTGTGCGTAATTCCTTTCTTTCCAGCAGGATTCAGTGGTCAACTTCTACCATTCTGAAGAAATTTCTCGTCAGTGTAAACCTCGCAGTGCCTGGATTCGTCCATACTCATAGCCAGAGAGATCCGACTGCATGGAGACAGCACTGACCCCCGCGCTTGGTGCGGCAGCGCAAAACATCACGGCAGAAGAGTTCGATACGCTCGTGCGCCGTCACCAACGACGAGTACATCGTCTACTGCTGATGCTGTTACGCGATCCCGACGAAGCCGACAATCTGACGCAAGAGTGTTTCCTGCGGGCCTACCAGAGCATGGGCAGTTTCCGCGGGGAATGCAGCCTGGAGACTTGGCTGCTTCGGATCGCTGCTAATCTCGCGCGCGACCACGTGCGCAACCGTCGAACAAGCTTCTGGAAAAGGCTGCTCGGGTTCGGCGATGACGGCGACGATGGATGGGCGGAAAGAGTACCTGCCAAGCAGGCTTCGCCCGAGCAATCGCTGCTAGTGCGCGAGGAAGTGCGCGCAGTGTGGGAGGCGGCGAACACTCTATCCCAGCAACAAAGGGCCGTCTTTGTGCTGCGTTTTGTCGAGGACATGGAACTGAATGAAATTGCGACCGTGCTCGGACTGCAAGTAGGCAGCGTGAAGACGCATCTTTTTCGCGCCCTGCAGGGCGTGCGAGGCAAATTGAAGGACCTGCGATGAATCCGAATGAGAATACACACGATCCGCTAGTAGACCGGGCATTGGTCGGCTTTGACCTGGCTGCCGAACATCATTTGGCAAACTGCCAGCCCTGCCAGGAGGAGCGGGAACGAGTCGAAAACGCTCTGCGACTATTCAGTGCCGCCAACCGCGAATATGCAAGTCGTCCGGAGAGTTTCTGGGAGCAGCAGGCGCTGCGAATCCGCGCTGCCAGTAACGAACGAGCGAGGAAGTCTAGAGTAGCGATGACGCTTACGCCGGGTCTTGCAGTTCTTCTGCTCGTCGGGGCGGCCTTGTTGAGCCGGGTGCCGAATTCGGCGCCGGCTGTGGCGATTAATCCGTCAGCCGCCACGACAGTAAAGCCGGATCCATTGTCGGATCATGAATTGTTGCTGGAGGTAGAGCGTGCGGTTCAGAGCGACACGCCGCTCTCTCTGGAACCAGCCATGTTGATGGTGGAAGAGAACGACAGCAGTCTGCCGTTAAGTTCTTCAAATGCGCGTAAGGAGCTTCATACTCATGAAAACTAAATGGGCAGTCGGTATTTGTGCCATCGCGCTCGCCGGAATGTTACAGGCGCAGAATCCGCCTGCCGATCCCGCGCCTCCGCCACCGCCGCACAAGGGTGGGCGGATGATGGTGCGCCACGAAATGGGCCAGTGGTGGAAGAATCCGGAGATCGTTTCGAAGCTGCAACTCACCGACGCTCAAGTGGCCCAGCTCAACCAGGTCTTCTTCGATCACAAGATGCGCCTGATCGACTACGGTGCCGACATGGAGAAGCAGGATCTCAAGCTGCAAAACCTACTGGATGCGGATCAACCAAACGAGTCCCAAGTGAGCACCCAGGTGGACCAGGTATTAGCAGCACGCGGCAAACTCGAACGCGAGTTCACGATGCTGAGTCTGAATTTGCGCAAGGTCCTGTCCCTTGACCAGTGGCGGCAACTTAAGGCTGTACGTGGCGATGCTGGGCCGGGCGGCAGAATCATGAGGTTTAGGCAGCAGTTTGGCGGTCCCGGAGGGCCCGGGCCGGACGGTGGTGACGTTATCTACAAACGGCAGATGGGTGGAGATCCTGGCAATCCTGATATGCCGCCTCCGCCACCGCCTCCCGGCGCTTTCGAGTAAGCTTCCATTTAGCGCAAGCGACGAACGTAACTTCTGAGACAACCGCCTGGCACTTCCTGAACGTGCCAGGCGGTTCGCCTTTTTACGCGTGGTACACTCAAAATATTCCCTTCTTCCAGAGGCTTCCAGCATGAAGTTTGGCGTCCTGATTTTTCCCGGATCGAATTGCGATCACGATGCATACTGGACCATCCAGCAGGTCGCGAAGCAGCCGGTGACGTTCCTCTGGCACGAGTCTCATGACCTGGAAAACTGCGACGCGATCATCGTGCCGGGTGGGTTCGCTTACGGGGACTATCTGCGGACGGGAGCCATCGCCAAGTTCTCCCCCGTGATGGAGGCGGTGCATAAGTTTGCCAATGGCGACGGCATCGTCCTGGGCATTTGCAATGGATTTCAGATTCTCTGCGAGTCGGGGCTTTTGCCGGGCGCGCTCATGCGCAATGTAGGATTGAAGTATGTATGCAAGCCGGTGCAGGTGCGCGTGGAGGCCGCGGACACGCCATTCACCAACTCTTGCCACGAGGGAGAGGTTCTGACAATCCCGATCGGCCACATGGAGGGCAATTATTTTTGCGATGAAACCACGCTGAGCGACCTGAAGCGCGACCGGCGCATCGTGTTTCACTACGCGACGCTATCTGGCGAGATCACTCGCGAGGCAAATCCCAACGGTTCTCTCGAAAACATTGCGGGCATTTGCAGTGAAGGTCGCAACGTCTTGGGCATGATGCCCCACCCGGAACGTGCAGCCGAGCCCGAATTGGGTGGAACCGATGGCTTCAAGATTTTTCAATCTCTCGTAGGAGCGATGGTGACGAAATAACGGCGTATCAATCTGAAACCGAATTTCTTTCTTCCTAACGATATTTCTTGGTCCTCAACGCGCTCCTCTGTTAGTCTCCCGGCACTTCCCCTTTCGCATTTTGCCGTATCCTTGGCCTAAGTGCGCGGGAGGAGTGTCTTATGGGTTTGCGACAAGTCCTCGGCTACCTTTCTGAGGAATCTGGCCGAGATGAAAACCTTCTAAGTTCGCAAGAGCGCGAGCTTCTCACCAACATTCTGAAACAAGCGAAGGCGAGCAGCGCGGATCCGCGTCTAGTAAGTACCGTGGAATCGATTCTGGCGCGCGCGATTGGCGACACGCTGCTGCAACGAGCGTCGGAGGCGGCCGGACGAAGCCTCCTCGGAACTCTCGAATCCCTTCTTTCGAGTGGCAAACTCGCGGAACAGACGAACGGAGTCTTCGTCGGCCCAGGACCTGAGACTGGCCCGCGGCCGCCATCGCCCTCGGGACCTGGGCCGGGACCCAAAGCCGTGGCGGAGGATCATCGGCGGGGTTTTTTGAACTCACCTCCACCGCCCGCCACAGGGCCGAGACCGCCATCGCCGTCTGGGCCCGGACCACATCAGAGCATCGGCGCGCGGCGCGCGGAAGCAGCTTCTGGTGTCGCTGTGCAGGAGTCGTCCGAAAATCTTCCGGCGCAATGTGTCATCTTCGACGAGTTTCTCGCTCCGGCCGAACTGCAGCGGCTGACGGACTACACGCTGTTACACGAAGGGAACTTCCAGGTCAGCGAGGTGATTTCGCCCGGCGTTGTCGGCGGGGTCATCGACCCGGAATACCGTCGTTCGCGCGTACTGATGGACCTTGGGGAATTTGAGGAGATCTTTCGAGCGCGCATCGAAGCGGCTCTGCCGAGAGTGTTGGAAAGACTTGAGATGCGTCCTTTCCCGATCACGCGGTTCGAGTCGCAGGCCACGGCGAGCAATCACGGCGATTTCTTCCGGCATCACAGCGACAATGCCGAGGAAGAGATCGCGCGAAGACAGCTCACTTACGTGTATTTCTTCCACCGAGAGCCTAAAGCGTTTGAAGGCGGTGAGCTTCGACTGCACAACGCTTACAAGCAGAATGGGACATGGATAAGCAGTGGGACATACAAAGCGTTGGTTCCGTTGCAAAACCAGATCGTTTTCTTTCCAAGCGGCCTCCTGCACGAAATCACACCGATCGTATGTTCGTCACAGGCGTTCGCGGACAGCCGCTTCACGGTGAACGGATGGCTACATCGTTAACCGACGCAGCGTGGCTGGGCTGGATTGGAAATTTGATGGATGCTTCGGCGGGGCGTGAATCCGACTCGCCGAAGGATTCCGAGGACTTTGGCTGTCTTCTCGACGGGCAGCCGTCACACCTGGTTCCCGAGCGGCTTCGCGGACTTGGGAACGTCGGGACGGACGAGCTGAGTTTTGATCCGTGGTGTCACCTGCCTGGTCCAGGCGAGTTAGTGGGTGGCTTGGCGGAAGCGAGCAGGACTTTACCAAATGGCGGGCAGGCCAACTCGCGTCTCGTTTGGGTTCAGGACGCCGAGACAGAAAGCTGGCAGCCGTACTGGGTAAGTCCTGAACTCGAAGAGACGACCCGTCGAGTGCAGCGCGACGCAACGGAAATTGGGAATCTTTCTTCCCAAGTTCGTTCACTTTTCAAGCAAGCCGAGATTCTGGTCGGTCGAAACGATGTGGCGGAGCGCCGCGCGCGTTGGAAACACACTGTTGAAAACTGCCGAAGAAAATTCTATGCAGACGGTTATGCTCCAATTGCTGGACTGATTCATCCGTTTCAGCTAGGGGAACTGCGAAGATATTTTCGGCGTCAAATCCGTACGGGAAGAGTTCGTCTTGGAGACGGCCAGAGTCCCCTTCGTTACATTGCGCACAACGATCCCGCGACGCGCTTTTTTCATGGACAGCTCACGAAGGTCGTAAGCGACCTCGTAGGTGAACCTGTAAAGCCATCGTACGTGTACATGGCGTCGTATCAAAGCGGCGCACGACTGGAGCATCACAAAGACCGCACACAATGCGAATTCAGCGTGACGTTGTGTCTCGATTACGCTCCAGAGCCGAGCGGCGCCAGTCCGTGGCCACTTTATCTCGAAACGCGGACCGGCACGGCGACGATTTACCAAGCCTTGGGAGATGGACTTCTTTATCGAGGAAGGGACCTGCCGCACTATCGGAAGACACTGGCACCCGGACACACGTCAACGTCGATTTTCTTTCACTATGTGGCCGAGGACTTCGACGGACCTCTCGAATAGGGGCTACTTCAAACCTGAGATCACGAACAGAGTCGAGAGATTCTGATAGTAGCTGAAGGCAAAGTGTGTCGCATCGGGACTCATGGCGATCGGTGCGATTGACACCACGCCGGCATGTTGCGAAGGCTCCAATTCACGAACGAGAGTTCGCTTACCCGTATGAATGTCGAGACGGTAGATGCGTGCCGGCATCTCGCCGAAGTGATAGACATAGAGCGCCGAACTGTCTGCTGACCATTGCGACGAGGTGTCGCCCGGCTCAACGCCCGGAAGCTGCGACATCGCACCGGTTTCCATTGAGCACAGCACCAGCGAGGCACTGGGACCGTGGGCTGCGGCATAACGGCCGTCAGGAGAGACGCGAAAGATCGCGACGCCTTCCGGGGTGACAGGCCGTGGCTTTCCGCCGTCGAGGTCCAAAAGATACCCGCGCACAGGGTGGCCTGCCTCGTTGGCATTTACGACGATGTGCCGGCCGTCTGCCATGAATCGAGCCGACCCGTTCTGCACGTGCTCGAGTCCACTGAGGGGCACATCGCGCGGTGCGCCGGGACCGATCGGTAGCAGCGTGACGCGTGGAGGATCGGTGGTGGCCACGTCGAGCGCCCACTTGCCATCGGGTGACAACCCGCCGGCACTGCCATCTCCCAGATGAATTGGCGCGTCCGTTAAACGACGGACGGAAACGGCGTAGCGCCCTGCAAAGGGTTCTCCGGATTCTTCGAACAACACCCATTGGCCATCGGCAGAGATGTCCTTGACGACGCTCCAGTCGTACCAGGAGAGGTCGCGTGCCCGATTGTCGGGAGGCATGAGCGCTTCCAGCGCGACTCATTGGCTTTCAGAGGAGACCAGTACGCGACCGTCGGCGGAGATATCCTGCAAATTCAGGCCTTCTGGAGCATTCAGAATCTGGCGCATGCGACCGGCAAGAGTGGCCGCCATGAGTTTGCGGTTGTACCCGGCGTCGATCGCAGTAAACCAGACCTCGTTTCCGTTGGGACTCCACGCAAGGCCCGCTTCCGACTCCCATTCTGGCGAGACCGTTCGCAGGTTTCCAGAACGATCAACGGTGCGCACCATTCCGCGGTCGTCCCACAGCACCGGATGATCCATGAAAGCAAGCTTGTCGCCGGACGGCGAGAAGCGAATGTTGGTGATGGAGCCGGAGCTTTCGTAGAGGACCTTGCCGATCGGAAATTCGAGCCGGCTGCGGCCGTCGACATTGTGCGCTACCGCAAGTTCGTTCGACGTTGGATCCCAATCGGCCCAACTGACATCTTCGAGTACTTCGCGGGGCGACCCGCCAGCCAAAGGTGCCTGAGCCAGGGTTCCCCCGGTGTAGTCAAGGAATGAACCGTGCAGGCCGTGGAGTTGGAGTGCCATCTGGTTCGATTTAGAGAGCGCGAGCAGGTGGGCGTCGCTAATCTCGAGCTGCTGCGTCTGGGGAGACGACGAAACGGTGGAGAATAACCGGGGAGGGTTTCCGTTCCATGACGCTTCGTAAATGACGTTTCTTCCGTCCGGCGCAAAGCGGGCGCCGTAAACCGTGCCCTCCTCAAACGTCAGGCGATGATATTCCGGAGAGCTCGTTCCCAGGTGAATCCATGTGCTGACCAGCCAGCCGGATCCGAAGAGAGCCGCGACCGCGAGCGTTCCCAGCACAAGTTTCTTCAGCGGGAAGCCGGCCGTCCACAAGCCACGCCACCCACGATCAGACCCGGCGCCGAGAGTTTGCAACGCGAACGCTAAGTCTCGAACTGACTGGAAACGGTGTTCCGGTTCCTTTTCGAGGCAGTGGTTCACAATCTGCTCGAAAGCCTTCGGCACACTTGCACGCTCCCTGGTCACTTCGGGCGGCGTCTCGCGCAGAACGGCGGTGATCGTGTCGACATCGGTTTCGCCTCGAAAAGCACGAATGCCCGTAAGCATCTCGTAGAGAATCGCGCCCATGCTGAAGATGTCGCTGCGACCGTCAATCGTCTTCCCGCGCAACTGTTCGGGCGACATGTAAGCAACAGTGCCGAGCACGGAACCGGCGCGCGTTTGGGTAGTCAGCACTTCAATGCTTGGAGTTTTTGTGGATTCGGGATGAACGAGCTTGGCAATGCCGAAATCGAGAATCTTGATCAGATTTTGTTTCGTGATGAAAAGATTCTCGGGCTTCAAGTCACGATGGACGATGTGCTTGTCGTGTGCCGCAATCAGGCCTTCGGCGATCTGCAGTCCGAAATTGGCAGCGTCGCGAACAGAAAGTGGGCCAGCAGCCAGGCGCTCGCGCAGGGTCTTCCCTTCCAGAAGTTCAGAGACAATGAACGGCACCCCTCATGCATGCCAATGTCGTAAATGGCGACGATGTTGGGGTGATTGAGGGCGGCGGCGGCGCGCGCTTCGTGCTCAAAGCGGCGCAGGCGGTCGGGATCTTTCGCGGAAGAAGGACGAACTAATTTCAGGGCTACGTCACGACCGAGGCGCTCGTCCCGGGCACGGTAGACTTCACCCATACCGCCGGTGCCGATCTGCTCCAGAACCTTGTAGTGACCAGGACTTGGCCTTTCATTTTTGGGGGCGCGCTTGCGGAGGATGTTAGGTCTGCCCCGAAAGCAAGTCAATATCATGCGCTGGCTAGTGGGTTTGGCGGAGTCGATGTCGAAAGGGTATTCTTTGCGGTGCCCAAAGTGACCGATCCATTTTCCCTTGAGTCTTCCGGTACAACGTTCGGCCGAGAGGTAGTGGCCGGCGTCACGACGTTTGTGACGATGTCGTACATCATCGTGGTCAATCCAGCAATTCTGAAAGCTGCCGGGATTCCGGCAGGACCGTCGATGATCGCAACCATCGTCACGGCGATTTTCGGAACACTGCTGATGGGGTTGTATGCTAATCGACCGTTTGCAATCGCGCCTTACATGGGAGAAAACGCGTTTATCGCGTACACGGTCGTCCAGGTTCTTGGGTACCGCTGGCAAACCGCGCTGGCGGCCGTATTCCTGGGTGGGACTTTATTTCTGCTGATGACGATATTTCGGCTGCGCCAATGGCTGGTGGAGGCGATTCCATCTGGTTTGCGATACAGCTTTGCAGTCGGAATCGGGTTGTTTCTTGCGTTCATTGGGCTGAACGAAACAGGGATTGTTATGTTGGGCACAACCGGTGCACCTGTGCGCACTGGGCATCTCACTGCCGGGCCGGTTTTGGTTGCGGTTTTTGGATTTCTGCTGATGGCAACGCTGATGATCCGGCGCTTCCCTGCTGCGATCCTGGTTGGAATTCTTGTTACTTCATTTGTTGCGTATGTGGCCCACGTATCGCCAGCACCGACCCAGTGGGTAAGCCGGCCGCCGAGCCTGGCGCCAGTCTTCTGGCAGATGGATTTCAAGGGCGCGCTGACCTGGGGATTCTTTCCGGTAATCCTGACGATTTTCGTGATGGCCTTCGTCGACACGATGGGAACACTGATTGGAGTGTCGGCAAGGGCGGGGTTTCTGGATGAGAACGGGAATCTTCCGCAGATCGAGCGGCCGATGCTGGTGGATGCCCTGGCCACGATGGCCGCGGCTGCGGTCGGCACGACAACTTCAGGAGCTTATATCGAGTCTGCTACAGGGGTGGAGGCAGGAGGGCGTACTGGCCTGACGTCGATTGTCACGGCGCTGTGTTTTGCCGGCACTCTGTTCTTTTCCCCATTTGTCGCAGCGATTCCGGCGCAGGCCTATGGCCCGGCTTTGATTGTTGTTGGCTTGCTGATGCTGGCCCCGATCACGAAAATCCAATTCGACGACTTTACGGAGCTCATTCCCGCATTCGGGGTGGTTGCGCTGATGAGCTTCACGTACAACATTGGCGTCGGGATCACGGTGGGTTTCCTGTTGTACCCGTTCTGCAAAGTGGTATCTGGCCGGATGCGTGAAGTGAAGCCGGGGTTGTGGGTACTGGCGGGTTTATCACTGCTGTTTTTCGCGTTTTATCCGTACACGTAGAAGATGATTACCACAGAGAACATAGAGAAGAGAATGGTGCGATTTGGGATTGTTGGATTCGGTTTGCATGCAGTGCGGCGGCTGATGCCGGGGTTTGCACTAGCACAGCGTTGCAAGGTAACTGCGCTGTCCAGTCGCGAAATGGAAAAAGCTCGCGAATCCGCAGCGGAGTACGGGATCCCGCAAGCCTTCGATTCAACTGCCGAGTTGTGCCGGTGCAAGGAAGTGGACGCTGTGCTCGTGACGACTCCGAATGCCCTTCACCTTAAAGATGTGCTGACGGCGATCGAGCACGGCAAGCCGGTGCTCTGCGAAAAGCCGATGGCCATGAATGCCGGCGAATGCCGGCAGATGGTGGAAGCGGCTCGGAAGGCGAATGTCTTATTGGGTGTGGCACACGTCTTCCGGTTTGAAGACAGCACCGCACGGTTCCGGGAACGTATCGCCGCTGGACAGATCGGGAGGGCGATCTTCGCTCGTGCTGAATTTTCTTACCAGGGCAACCAGCATCGACGGGCGTGGCTGACGGATCCGGCGCTGGCCGGGGGCGGGCCGATTGGAGACGTTGGCGTCCATTGCGTGGACGCTATGCGGTACATCCTGCAGGACGAAATTGTGCGCGTAGGGGCTCGCGGTATGTGGGACAAAGAATCGGGTGGTGTAGAAGCAGCCGCAGTCCTTGCTCTGGAATTCGAGCGCGGCACGCTGGGAAGCGTTATGGTTTCCATCCGCGCTGACTACCGCACACCGGTTGAATTTGTCGGGGACGCGGGGAACTTGCGCGCCGACGATGGTCTCACAGTCGATCATCCGATCATGCTCGAGCTCCGCCGATCCGGGAAGCTGATCGAGATAGAGGAGATTTCAAACAAGCTCGCGTATGCGCGCCAGGTCGATGCATTCGCCGACGCCGTAGAAGGCAAAGCCCCGTTCCCTGTCCCCGCGGAACAGGGCTGGCAGAACCAGGAGATTCTGGATGCCGCGTTCCGCAGTTTAAAGACCGGAAAGATTGAAGATGTGCCGCGAGTTGTTTAGGAGGTTTGGGCTTGGAGAGAAGACCCACGGTTCTGGTCACCGGAGCGAACACGGGGATCGGGAAGGTGATCACATCCAGACTCGCACTTGCTGGCTACGACGTCGCCCTCAACTACAAGGTCGATGAAGCTGGCGCGTCAAAACTTGCGGTGGAATTGGAGCGGATGTCCGGCCGGCAGATGATGGCAGTGTATGCCGATGTTGGACATGGCGAAGATGTTGACCGAATGTTTGCGACGATCCTTGATCGCTTTGACCGCTTGGATGCGCTCGTTAATAACGCCGCGGTGCAGGTCGAGAAGCCGCTGCTGGAGCTTGAAGAGTCCGATTGGGATTTCGTGATGAACACAAATGTGAAGGGCTATTTCTTATGCCTGCAGCGGGCGGCAAGACATATGAAGGACCGCCATGCGGGGTCAATTGTGAATATTGGCTCGGGCTCTAACAAGCTGCCGTTTCCGAATCTGTCGTCTTACTCGGTAAGCAAGGCGGGAATCGACATGCTTACGAAAGCCGCCGCGGTAGAGTTGGGGCCGTTCGGGATTCGCGTGAATTGCATTGGACCGGGGGCCATCGATACAGAGCGGACCAGACGAGAAACGTCAGACTTTGCGGGAAAATGGGCGAGGTTGACGCCGTTGCGCCGTATTGGAACGCCAGAAGATGTTGCCGGTGCTGTTGAGTTCCTGCTGAGCGAAAAGGCGTCGTTCATCAACGGTCAGACCTTCTGGGTGGATGGCGGATTGTTCACAGCAGCCCCGTGGCCAGAGGATTACGGCCGCTAGGCTGCCTGTCGACGAGTTTCTCCGATCGGATAGGACCGAGCATCGATCCCCACACAGTTTGAAACTATTTCGTCGATGGGACAGGGTTGACGTCGGAGGGCGGAATTGCCATCAGCTTTGCGGGCGGTACGCCCTTCGCCTGCAGAATGGCCCAATGCCATTCCTCGTCCGGACTGAGGTGGATGGCTAGCTGAGCCTTAAAGATTGCGGTAGTTGCAGGCAAGGCGGTGGCACGCAGGTGATGGATGGTAGTTGTGTCGGGGTGCTTCTCGTCGGCAAGTACCGTTTCCTCGGACGCAGGTACCAGATGGCCGGCACCGTAAATTCGAGCCGCCGGGTTGGCATGCCGCACGATAGTCAGGCCTACCGTGATCTCTTCGATCTTCCATTCCGTTCCGTTGAAAACGGAAACCTGCAGCCCCTCGTCGTTGAGGATGGCAGGACCATCCAACTTGCGCAGTTCCTCGTCAGGAAGGTCGATCGGAACGTAGGGCCGAGAGAGCAGCGAGGCGGTGTTCGAATTGAAAGACAGACTGCAGGTAACGTCTGGCGCTGACACCTGGAACGTCTTTCCCGAACTATCGAACGAATAGAGGAGGCTCGAGCCGTTCATGCGGTGGCTCTGAACCTCGTCCATGACCTGCGACAGGTTGTCGTTATCGATCACAGTTTTAGGAGCAACAGCCGGATTGGGCTGGGGTTGCTGCGGCGCTGGCTCTTCTTTCTTTTTGCGCATCGCGCGGGCAACGTCACCCAGGGGGACGGGTTGATCGTCGGACTGAGCCCAGGAAACCGAAGCAGCAAAGAACGCACAGAAAAGGAGTGCGATTCCCTGCCTGAAAGTCCGCCCCATCCACCCTGACTCGGTCATTCCCAAAGGCTCTTCCCGTGGCCCATTCGTCCGCGCGTCGAGAAGTCACAGTCCGTGCGCACGAGCTATCACTAGAATTGTAGCGGCGAATGAGGCGGATAGAACCGAGCGGAAAACGAACGTAGGTGCTAGAACCTCGGACGGAAAGCGCCTGCAGACGAGAGAAACGGAGGGCACGTGCTACTCGAAGTGGCGTGCAACGGGGCGACGCACCCTCAAAGATCGCTGCGCTCAGTTACAACAGGCCAGAAGTACGAAAACGGGCGACAGGATCTACCACCGGCTGACGTTTGAAAATCCAGCGGGCCACCGCAAATCCCAGCGCCGCATAACAAACATGCATAAACCGCATAGCCCCACCCCCAAGCAAACACAAGATGCGTCGTTGCACCTTAGGGGAGGAGCCTCTTACGGGGACAAAGGTAGCGCTGGTCAACCGAAGGGTCAATGCACCAAAGGTGCTATTGCGTAGCACCGAAGTAATACATGGTCACCAACTCAACGATGAGTCCCCGCAGTTACTAAGGGTTCCGCCGGGCGCCAATTTCGGTGGAACAGGAAACGGAAGAGACAGGCCTCTTGCACGAGTGTAAGGGGGCAGACACCCAATGACACCATAAAAGATACCCACGCCGAGTGGCGCGCTGACTTCTGATTGCATCTAAAATGTTTGTCGCCCTTTGCAGTTGCCTCAATTTACAATGACGGCCCGGGTGGGGCACACTCCTGACGGCGAGGAATGGTCGTATCGGCGCCAGGGCCTGGCATGGACTAGTGGACACGGGAGTTCGGTATCCCTGCAGCCGTGCCTGGCAAGCGAACTTTATTGACCCTTATGCGTTCACGGTGCTCTCCGGCGGTCGCCGTTACCGCGACGATCTGCCTGCTGCTGGTGGAAGCAGGAACCGGCCAAAATACGACGCGAATCACTCTGGACCAGGCCATCGATTTGGCCTTGGCGCATAACCACTCGATTAAAGCGACCCGAACTCTGATTCTTCAGAATCAAGACCAGGAGATCACGGCCAACCTGCGTCCCAATCCAACCTTGGGGGTCGACACGCAGTTCGTTCCATTCTTCAGTCCCCAGTACTTTTCCAGCGACAATCTGAACCAGACCCAGCAGTTTGATATCGGCGTCGGATACCTCTTCGAACGGGGCCACAAACGGCAGCGCCGTCTGCAAGCGGCACGCGATCAGACCGCCGTCACGCGGGCCCAGGTCGCCGACGCGGAGAGAACACTGGCATTTAACGTAGGCCAGCAGTTCGTGAGCGTGCTGCTGGCGGAATCTACTCTCCAATTCGCGATGGAGGACCTGAAAGGGTTCCAGCAAACCGTCGACATCAGCGAAACTCAGTTGAAGGCGGGTTATATCGGCGAGGGCGATTATCTAAAGATCAAGCTCCAGCTCTTGCAGTTTCAGACCGATGTGTCTTCGGCTCGCTTGGCCAGAGTACAAGCTCTGGTTGGATTGCGTGAATTATTGGGATACGACGCAGTCCCAGCCGACTTCGACGTGATGGGCGATCTGGCGTACCAGCCGCTGCAGGCTAATCTGGAGACCCTGCAGGCACGGGCGCTCCGGGATCGCCCGGATTTCCGTGCGGCACAACTGGGCGTTACCGCGGCCAAGAGCCAAATTCTGCTGGCAAAGGCGAACGCCAAGGTTGACGTGAACGGAACCTACGACTTCACTCACGTATCGGGGGAGAACACGGCATCGATCTTCGCGAATTTCGAGTTGCCAATCTTCAATCGCAATCAGGGTGAGATCTTGCGTACCAATCACGCGCTTACCCAGGCGGAGGAGCAGCAGCAAGCGGCGAGCGACACGGTGCTCTCGGATGTCTCCGACGCGTACGAGGCGCTAAGGAGCAACGATGAAGTCGTGCAGCTGTACATGTCGGGGTACCTGAAGCAAGCGCAGGATTCGCGCGACATCAGCGAGTATGCTTACAAGCGGGGTGCCGCAAGCCTGCTGGATTATCTCGACTCGGAGCGCAGTTACCGTGCAACGCAACTGGCATATCGCCAAGCCTTGGCCTCTTACATGACAGCACTGGAGCAGTTAAAGCAAGCAATGGGGGCGAGGAACCTGCCATGAGCCTTGGGAGGGCTTCGTTTTGGATGGCTTCTGCCGCCGTCACCGCGATACTCATCGGGACAATGGGCTGTGAGGGACCGTCGAATTCCACCTCTGCGGCCAAGAACCCGAACGATCCGGAACTGTTTCAGATCCCACAGGAGCAAATGTCTCATGTCCAGGTGCTGAAAGTTCAGCCCACGACCCTTTCGCGGACACTGCGGCTAACGGGCGCCGTGGCATACAACGGCTTTCGCACGACACCGGTGATCACACAAGTGAGCGGGCCGATCAGCCGGGTTGTTGTGGTTCCCGGACAAACGGTACATCAGGGTGAGCCGATGTTATACGTGGCCAGCCCGGACTATTCTCAACTTCGCACCAACTATCTGAAGGCCAAGGATGCCTATGCCTTGGCGGAAAAGGCATACAACCGAGCCAAGGACCTGTACCAGCACAAAGCGATTGCGGAGCAGAACCTGGAGCAAGCTGAATCTGCCGAGGTGCAAGCCAGTGGTGATCTCGCCGCAGCACAAGCCGCACTCAAGGTGATGGGCATTACAGATCCCGACGCGCTGGTAAAAGCGCCTCCATCGCCTGAGGTTCCGGTGAGAGCCCCAATTGGCGGCATGGTTGTGGAACAAGATGTCGCCGCGGGACAGCTTCTGCAGACCAGCACGACCCAGTGCTTCATGATTTCCGACATCCGCAACGTCTGGGTGCTGGTCAACGTCTATCAAAAGGATCTGCCGTATGTGCGGGTCGGAGACGCGGTATCGATCCAAACGGACGCCTATCCGGATGTGTTCCACGGGCGCATCGCATACGTGGCCGCGTCGCTCGATCCGAACACGCGCACGTTGCAGGCACGCATCGAGACCAGCAATCCCAGCGAGAAGCTGAAGAAAGATATGTTCGTGGTGGCGACGGTGAATGCGGGAACGATCCGCAATGCCATCGCGTTGCCCGATGCGGCGGTGCTGCGCGACAGCGAGAACCAGCCCTTTGTTTACGCCGAGGTTTCCCAGAACCAGTTCGGGCGGCGCACCGTCACGCTGGGAGAGAGCCTGAACGGCCAGACCGAGGTCACCAGCGGGCTGAAGCCGGGAGACAGCGTGATCGGCAACGGCAGCCTGTTTCTGCAATTTGCGAATTCGCTGCAGCGCTGAAGGCAACGGCCTCTGGAAGATATTTTGCGAGAACAATCAAGATCGTGACTACCCCATCTGAATGATCCATCGAATCGTCCAAGCGGCTCTGCGTCAAAGATTTCTGGTCCTGATGCTGACGGCCTTCATCACGGTCGGAGGGATCCTGTCGTTTCAGCGGATGCCGGTGGATGCTTACCCGGACCTCTCTCCTCCGCAGGTTGAGATCATTACGCAATGGCCGGACCATGCGGCAGAAGAAGTAGAACGGCTGGTCACACTTCCGCTGGAACTTCAGATGAACGGCGTCCCTCACATGGGGGTGATGCGTTCCATTTCGCTATACGGGCTATCGGATCTGAAGCTGACCTTCGAAGAGGACACCAACGACTACTTCGCGCGGCAGATCGTATTCGAGCGGCTGGCACAGGCCACACTCCCAACCGGAGTGACTCCGGCCATGGCTCCCCTGTTTAGTCCCAGTGGACTGGTGTACCGATATGTGCTCGAGAGTCCTGACCGCAGCCCGCAAGAGTTGAAGACGATCGAAGATTGGGTTGTCGAACGGGCGTACCGTTCGGTTCACGGGGTTGCCGACGACTCGGGGTTTGGCGGGACAGTGATGCAGTACCAGGTCCTGCTCGATCCGGCGCGGATCTATGGCTATCACCTGACGGTGCCACAGGTGACGGCGGCTCTGGCAGCCAATAATGCCAATGCGGGCGGCGGTTTCTATTCGCAGGGCGGGCAGTTCTACTACGTGCGGGGCATTGGACTCGTGCGCAACACAGACGACATCGGTAACGTTGTAGTGGGCGCCAACAAGGGTGTGCCTATCCGCGTGCGGGATGTGGGCCAGGTAACGATCGGGCATGCGCCGAGATTAGGTGAGTTTGGATTTCAGAAAAATGACGACGCAGTAGAAGGCGTCATCTTGATGCTGCGTGGAGAGCAGACCCAGAACGTGCTGAAAGGAGTGGAAGCCAAAACAGAGGAGTTGAACCGGCAGATCCTGCCTTCCGACGTCAAGATACACCCTTATTACGATCGCAGCGAACTCGTTGACCTGACCACCGACACGGTGGAGGCCAACCTTCTTCGCGGGATGGTGCTGGTGCTGCTCGTTCTGATCTTCTTCCTGGTCAGCATACGAGCAGCCATCATCGTGGCACTCACGATCCCCCTGTCCTTGCTGTTTGCTTTCATTGTGCTTCACGCGCACGACGTTGCGGCCAACCTTCTCTCCATCGGTGCGATTGATTTTGGGATCGTCATCGACGGCACGGTCGTAATGATGGAGAACATCTACCGTGAACTGGCGTTGCGCGAGGGACAAAGTTACGAGCTGAACGAGGTCATCCTGGCAGCAGCGAAAGATGTTGATCGGCCGATCTTCTATTCGGTTGCGGTCATCCTGGCGGGGTATTTGCCGATCTATGCGCTGTCGGGTCCGGCGGGAAAACTCTTTCATCCGATGGCGGAAACGATGTCGTTTGCGTTGGTGGGAGCGTTGATTTTGACTCTCACGCTGGTGCCGGTACTGGCGTCGTACTGGTTCAGGGGAGGCGTTCGCGAGAAGACGAACCGTCCCTATGAGTGGATGAAAGAGAAGTATGCGAAATATCTGGACTGGGCACTCGACCGGCCCCGAACCACGCTGGCGGTCGCGGCGCTGATTTTTGGGGCAACGCTGTTGCTGGTCCCGTTCATCGGAGGAGAGTTTATGCCCCACCTCGATGAAGGCGCGCTCTGGGTGCGGGCGACGATGCCGTACACCATCTCATTCGAGGAGGCCAGCCAGATTGCCCCCCAGATACGTGACATCTTGATGTCATATCCGCAGGTTACGGTGGTCGGCTCCGAACTGGGGCGACCAGACGACGGCACCGATCCCACCGGCTTCTTCAATTGCGAGTTCTATGTCGGGCTGAAGGCTTATAAAGATAAAGCGTGGCGCGGAGATGTCAGTGACAAGAAACAATTGATCGAGTCGATCAACAAGAAACTGACCGCCTTTCCGGGGATCATTTTCAACTACACGCAGCCTGCCGAAGATGCCGTCGACGAGGCCCTCACCGGCCTCAAGAGCTCCCTGGCGGTCAAGATCTACGGCGACGATCTGACCGTATTGCAGGACAAAGCAATACAAATCAAGAACACGCTGGCGAAGGTGCCGGGGTTCACGGAACTCACAGTCGTGCGGGAACTGGGCCAGCCGAGCCTCCTGATTGATGTAGACCGCGACAAGATTGCACGCTATGGAATCAACGTGGCTGACGTCGAGGCGGTGATCTCAGCCGCAGTAGGCGGGCAGGCGGTCACGCAGGTAATTCAGGGGGAAAAGCTGTTTGATCTGGTCGTGCGGATGCAGCCGCAATTCCGCAGCAGCGCGCATGAGATCGGGAATCTTCTGGTGGGTACGCCGGATGGGCAACAGATTCCACTCAGCCAACTCGCCGATATCCGCCAGGGGAATGGTGCGTCTTTTATTTATCGCGAAAACAATTCCCGTTACATCGGCGTCCAGTACAGCATCGAAGGCCGCGACCTGGAGCGGGCCGTGCGGGATGGACAGACGGAAGTCGCTAAGGCCGTTAGCCTGCCCCAGGGTTACCAGATGCAGTGGGGTGGCGAATACAGTCAGTTTCTAGAAGCGAAGTCACAGATGTCCTTCATCGGACCGCTGGCCGTGGGGCTCATTTTCATGATTCTGTTCGCCCTTTACGGCAACTTCAAGTTTCCGGTCACCATCGCGTTGGGCGTCATCATAACCGAACCCGTAGGTGCGCTGATCGCTCTCAAGCTCACCCATACTCCATTCAGCGTTTCCTCAGTTTTGGGTTTGCTGGCACTGCTCGGCGTCTCGGTTGAAACCGCGGTGATTCTGGTGTCTTACATCAATAAGCTTCGGAACGAAGGGCTCGATATACGCACCGCTACCCGGGAGGCTTCGCTGCTACGACTGCGACCGATCATGATGACTGCCCTCGTGGCGTGCCTGGGACTGTTGCCGGCTGCACTCTCCACGGGAATCGGTTCCGACACACAAAAGCCTTTCGCCATCGTCATCGTGGCCGGTCTGATTTCCCGCCTCTTTATCGGTTTTTTCGTCAACCCCGTGCTTTACGAGATGGTCGCCCGTGAAGGCGACGTGCTCCAGGTCTAGAAGACTACGGTTCGTTCTGCCCCGAACTGATCGCGCTTCCTTCAGCCGGTACTGCCACCGGCGGGATGCCGCGATCGATCGCCAGCTTCTGGAAAGTGGCAACGTCGCTCTTCTGCAGGTCGGTCCACTTGGCCAGCGATGCGTCCACTTGTTTCTTCAGTTCCTGATAACGCTGAACCGCCGCCTCAGTGGGACCGCAATCGCAACCGGAAGCAACGATCATTGCGAGAAATGCAAGCTGGCCGTCGAGTTGCGGGTGATACGCGAGTGAGTCTTCGTTGGCGCTGATTCGCATGTTGATGAGCGGTTCGCGAATCGAAACGAGCTTGGTTGTGAGCCCATCCGCGGAAGTCGCCAAGGCCCGGCCATTCTCGTCGGGTGGCAGGCGGCGCTTCATCGCTTCGGTCTGGGCGCGCACGTCCTGGATCTGGTTGACCGCGGCGTATACACGGTTGAGTTGCTCACGGATCTGCATCAGCAGGCCGAATTGCTTCTCGAGATCGGCCTGTGACACTTGGACACGCGGATCGAGTTTCACTTCGAAAGGCGCGGTTTGGCTCTTGCCACCGACCGTGAGCCGAACCTGGTAATTGCCAGGCAGTGCGAGCGGTCCTCGCGCTCCTCCGTTGTATTCCCAGAGATAGTAGCCGGGAACGCGATTGGCTCCTTCGTAGCGCATATTCCAGACAAACCGGTTCAGGCCGGCCTCGAGTTTGATTTCCTTTTCCGGCTTCTTGTCATCGGGATCGAGGGGTTCGTCGGGGATCTCGGTCTTCAAACTGGAGAACTTGCGGATGACCTGATTCTGGCTGTCGAGAATCTCGAGGGTCGTCTCGCCTTTTGGAAGGTCTTTGAGGAAAAAGTCGATGACGGCTCCGGCCGGCGGGTTCTGCCCGACCACCACGGACTTGGTGATCTCGTCAGGGTTCTGCATCCGGTACGCGAGCGCGGGAGTATAGAGATGCACGTCCTGCTTAGGAACATCGTCGGTAAATTGGCGAACAGGCGTGAGGTTGTCGAGAATCCAGAACGACCGTCCGTGAGTGGCGACGACAAGATCGTCGTTTTTGACGATCAGATCGTGGACGGGTACACGCGGCAAGTTGAGTTGCAGGGGACGCCAATCGCCCCCATCGTTAAAGGATACAAACACGCCCATCTCCGTACCTGCGTACAATAGGCCGCGCTTTTTGGGGTCCTCGCGAACGGCACGCACGAAGGTCGTGTCCGGGATGCCTTTCACGATCGTCGACCACGTCTTGCCGTAGTCGCTGGTCTTGTAGATGTGAGGAGTGAGATCGTCGTTCTGATGACGATCAATCGCGACATAGGCAGTGGCTGCGTCGAAGGACGACGCATCAATCTGACTGACGCGGCTCCACTCCGGCAGATCCTTTGGGGTCACATTCGTCCAACTTTTTCCGCCATCGCGCGTGATTTGAATCAGTCCGTCGTCGGTGCCCGCCCAGATCACACCCTTGGTCGCGGGAGACTCTGCGAGAGCGAAGATCGTGTCGTAGTACTCGGTTCCACTGTCATCGATGTTGATCGGACCCCCCGATGGCTGCTGCTTCGCCTTGTCGTTGCGGGTAAGGTCAGGGCTGATCGCTTCCCAGTTGACGCCACCGTCCGTCGTTTTGAAGAGCTGCTCGCCCGCGTGATACAGCGTTTCGGTATCGTGGGGCGAGATCATGACTGGAGACGTCCACTGGAAACGATGTTCAAGCGGAGCGGCGCCGCCCGCATCTGAGAGATGGGTCTGGTTGGTTATGTTGCGAAGTTGTCCGTTCCGTTTATCGAGGCGGGTGATCAGGCCTTCGTAGTCTGCGGCAAAGACGATGTTCGGATCGGGAGGATACGGAGCAATGTAGCCGGCTTCCCCGCCCCCGACGTCATACCAATCCGGACGATCGATGAAGCCGTTGTCGCTCCGGCTGGCGATGGCCACCGTGCTATTGTCCTGCTGGGCGCCGTAAATGTAGTACGGCATCCGCGTGTCGGCGATCACGTGGTAGAACTGCGCGGTCGGCTGATTATTCTGGTGGCTCCAACTCTTGCCGCCGTCGAGCGTGACCGTCACACCCCCGTCGTTCGAGGCGATCATACGGTTGTTGTTCCTCGGATCGATCCATAAACCGTGATTGTCGCCGTGAGGAACCTTGATCTTGTTGAAGCTCCGACCGCCATCGGTGGAGCGATAGGCATCGACGTCCATGACGTAAACGGTGTCCGAGTCCTGCGGATCGGCAATCACGTGCATGTAGTACCAGGAGCGCTGGATCAGGCTGTGACTTCCATTGACAAGCTGCCAGGTATCGCCTGCGTCGTCGGAACGGTACAGGCCTCCTTCGTCTGCCTGAATCAGCGCGTAGACCCGATCCGAATTCGCCGCGACGGAAACGCCGATGCGGCCGTAGGGACCTTTCGGTAATCCCTTCCCCTTGCCTTGGTCTTTGTCCTCGAGATGTTTCCAGGTGGTGCCACCGTCGTTGGAGCGATAGAGCCCGCTGCCCGGGCCGCCGCTGGAGAGAGTCCAGGGCGTGCGGCGCACCTCCCACAGAGCAGCAAATATGACATTCGGATTCCGTGGATCGAAAGCGACGTCGATCCCGCCGGTATTCTCGTCCTTGTAGAGAACCTTTTCCCAGGTCTTGCCGCCGTCGAGCGTGCGGAAGATGCCACGCTCAGAGTTCGGTCCGAAAGGATGCCCGAGAGCCGCGACAAATACGATGTCGGCATTCTTCGGATTCACGATCACCTTACCGATCGCGCGCGAATCCTTCAGTCCGACATTTTTCCAGTTTTTCCCGCCGTCGAGCGTCTTGTAGACGCCGTCGCCATGCGAGATATTTCCGCGCAAGCAAGCTTCGCCGGTGCCCACATACACGATGTTCGGATCAGAAGGGGCGACAGCCAGACTCCCGATCGCGGACGTTCCTTCCTTGTCGAAAACGGAGGTCCACGTCAGCGCGCCGTCCGTAGACTTCCACACGCCCCCGCCCGTCGCGCCGAAGTAGTACGTGGTGGGGTCGCCGGGGATGCCAGAGGCGGTTAGCGACCGCCCTCCGCGGAAAGGCCCGACCAGGCGGTACTTCATTCCCTTGAAGTTCGGATCTTCATTTTCGTTTTTCTCCGAATCTTCCGTCTTGGCGGCTTCTGGCGCCTGAGCGGCGGCGTTCGCCTTTTGCTTCTCAGCTTTCGTTCTTTGCGCGAAGCTGGAAGGGACGAAAAACGAGATGATTGCAATGAGCCAAACAAGCAGAATCGTAGACCGATTTCGGGTTCCCATTTGTACTGGTTTCTCCACAGGTGTTTTGCAGCAACGAATGTTAATCCTTGTCGGTGCTCAAGGGAAGTAAGCGAGGACAATTGCCTAACTTGTGACCGAGGGACACATGTTTCGCGACCCCTGCCGGAGAACGAGTCGGAGACTTTAGCCTCGGTTACTTTTCTTTCTCCAACAGCTTCCGCGCGGCGGCGAGTTCTTTCTTCTTCGCATCGTCGACCTTCGGATAAGAGATATCCAACTCCTCCAGCGTGTCGACAATGGCAGCGGCGACGGCGATCCGCGTGAACCACTTGTTGTCGGCGGGAATCACGTGCCATGGCGCCTCAGGAGTAGCCGTGTGTCGAATCATATCTTCGTAGGCTTCCATATAGTCATCCCAGTAGGAGCGCTCATGGATGTCGGCCGCCGAAAATTTCCAGTTCTTCTCAGGCTGGTCAAGCCGATCGAGAAACCTTCGTTTTTGTTCCTTCTTGGACAGATTCAGGAAGAACTTTCGAATCAGGATGCCGTTACGCGTCATATAACGCTCGAAGGCACAAATGTCTTCGTAGCGCTCTTTCCAGACATGCTTGGTAACCAGCGATGTTGGAAGATGTTGCGCCTTCAGCAGTTCCGGGTGCACACGCACAACCAGAACTTCCTCGTAATACGAGCGATTAAAGATCCCGATCCGACCACGCTCGGGTACGCATTTCATGGTGCGCCACAGGTAGTCATGGTCCAGCTCTTCGGCAGAGGGCGCTTTAAACGAATACACCTGGCAGCCTTGGGGATTCACCCCCGACATTACGTGCTTGATGGCACCGTCTTTTCCGGCAGCGTCCATCGCCTGAAAAATCAGGAGCAATGCCCAGCGATCATCGGCGTAGAGCTTGCTCTGCAGTTCCGCCAGCTTCGCGACGCCTTCTTGCAGCAAGGCCTCGGCTTCCTCCTTGGACTTCACGCCGCCTGTATATCCAGGATCGTGGTCCTTCAGGCGAAAATGCTTTCCGCTATCAACGCAGTACGGTTTTATGAGCTTGCCCGGTTTAAGTTTCAAGGTTCTCCTCGCCACGGTTTTTCGAAGCGGCCGCGTGGAAAAGTCTACATGAGGTCCGGCTAGACTGGCGCGGAGGCCAAGGCACGCCCGGGAAGGGAAAAAGGTCGCGATTAGCGTGGCTTGAAGTGGTAAACCACATCTTGCTTGGATGGAATCGGAACTCCATCGCGGGTTGCTGGACGAAAATGCCAACTCTCCAAGGCGGCCAGAACCCTGCCATCGAGAACCACGCCCATGCTCTGCACGACGCTCTTGCCGACGATGTTTCCGCTCTCGTCGATCGTGATTTCGACCACCACATTTCCCTCGGTAATTCCTTGCAAATCGCCTAACCCCACGAGCGGCTCGGATGTGGCGACCGGCAGAGCCGGCCGGATCTCCAGGCCGGTTGAGGGACCTTCGGTCAGGGACCCGTAGGTTGAACCCGCGGCGCGCGCAGGTGCTGGTGCGGCTGCGGCGATCTGGTCTTGGTCCTGAGCTATGGAATCAGGGCGCGGTGCGGGCGGTTTCGTCGGCTTTCGATCTGCAGGTTTCCAGGTCAGCCTCGTGCGCAGACTCGCCTTTGGCATTACCTTTGTTTGATCAGATGGGTTCATGGCATTGTCGGGGGCCCAATAAAGCGGCGTGACTTCGCTGCCATTCGCTCCCCTGCGTACCGATGACGGCGCGACGAAGACCGGTGACCGGCCGTGCAGGAGAAGCATTACCAGTAGAAGGTGAATGCTTACCGAAGCGTAAATTGACATCCGGTTGCCGCGGGCATTCACGCTGCCGACCTCCAGCAACATTGGCGAACCATCCTGCATAAATACTTAGACGAACCTCGAGTAAAAGGGTTGCCGCTTTCCTGCGGCACCGCTTGGGCGGGGACGCTTCTTTCTAAACCCTACCTCAACAGGTTTTCCCGATAAGCACAAAAAGTACGTGACGAACACAAAGCGAAAGGTCGCTATCATGGCCAGTCGGAGTTTTCTGACCTTCGGATACCTCGATGCCAGCCAGTCTTGTTAACGCGGACACCGCACTCCAATTTCAGACAGCAACAACAAGTGTCCCTTGGAGATCCGGAAGTTCACTCCCCTTCGTCAGCAAATCTGTCGCTCCACGATGTACTAGCGATTTCGACCTGAAGAGTGTCGCTTTGGTAGTCTGACATCATTCAATCAACGTAAACGAGTGGTCAGTTTCGATTCGTTCGAAACCCCTATTTTTATTAGCCTGAAAGGAACGGAAATGTTTTTGGTGGCTCTTCTCTTTGTTGGGTTGTGGATCGCAGGACTCGCAACGTCTTACACCATGGGCGGGTTCATCCATGTTCTGCTCATTCTCGGAATTATCCTGATGTTCAGCCGCATGATTCGCAGTAACCACTCTTCTCGCCTGGCTGAGATTCGCGCGACGCAACCAGCCGAACTTCAAAACCCTACCAAGTAGTCCGGTTTCGAAATCATCGGGCCGATTGGTCGCTCGATTTTAGTGAATGAGCATCGGCCCGGCGATCCCGAATCTTGATCGATCATCGGTAATTCGCTAGCCTTCTCTGCAAAAATCATTTCAGGTAGGCCCGAACGAGGCTGATCAAATCTTCGGTCAGTTCCTCCGGTGATTCTGTTCCCCGATTGGGATGGGTGATGTGCAGGCGGATATGATCTTCGAGGATCTCCGCCATGAGGCTGTTTACGCCGCCGCGGATCGCAGCCAGAAGCATCAGGATATCCGCGCATTCATCCCCTTCGGTTACCGACCGCTCGACTGCCGTAATTTGCCCGTCCAAACGCCGAATACGAGAGAGCAACTTTTGCTTTTCTTTTGAGATTGCAGGAGCTTGCTCTTTCATCAATCCCTCTTGCTTCTTGATTGACATATACCGTAGGGGGGTATTATATACGGAGGACTCAGGAAAGTGAGTTCCGACCTCGAGTTCGGTCGCCTTGCCGCGAACACCATAGCTCGTAACCGTCTGTTAACGCATCCCGGATATGCTGAAAGGATTTGAAAACAGGCTTCGCGCATTCATGTCCCGATTCAAGCGAGATCTTGGAGATCTCCCGCAACGATGTTCCTTAATGAGATGTGCGATTGTTGCGGTCATCCTCCTGGTCCCTGCCATCGCCCGAACACAGGACATGACGCTCCTTACAGAAGGGGGACAGGATGCGCAGCCTCAGTCCGCGTCTCCAGCGACTGATCTGGCCGATGCTCCCGGAAATGATCCGGTACAGGAGCTGTTTCCACACTTCAAGAACACCCGTTACTGGCTTTCCGGCCAGGCCAACTTCATTTTCCAGACACATCCGCCATTTCATGCTCCTTACAGCGGCAAAAACAGCCTTGATCCGAATTACGAGAAGGCGACATCTCGCGTGCTTACTCTCTATACCGGGGTTCGCCTGAATAACTCCACGGAGTTGCTGGTCGATATCGAAGAAGCAGGCGGCGCCGCATTGAGTACGGGTTTGGGCCTCGCGGGAGCGCCGGATCTGGACATCGTAAGGAATCCATTGCTGAGCAAGGCTCCCTACCTGGGGCGCGGCATGATCCACAAGGTCTTCGCGCTCAGTAAAGACAAGGTCGAGAACTCGCGGAGTTTCCTGTCGCTCTTCGACGAACTGCCCAGGCGTCGCCTGGAAATCCGCTTCGGGAAGTTCAGCATGGTGGACTTCTTCGACCTGAATTCCGTGGGCTCGGACACGCACTTCCAGTTTGCGAACTGGACGGTAGACAACAACGGTGCGTACGACTACGCCGCCGACACTCGTGGATATACCGTCGGCCTTGTCGCTGAATTCCAAGACCGTAACTGGGGAGTCCGTTTTGCTGAGGCGCTCATGCCGAAGGTTGCAAATGGAATCGATTTGGTGTGGCGCCCATGGCAGGTTCACGCAGAGAACTTCGAATACGAACTGCGGAAGGGCATCATTCCAAAAAAGGGTGGCGCGGTCCGCATTCTGGCATTTACGAATTACGCCAACATGGGAATCTATCGCGAGGCAATTGCGCAATTCAGGGAAGGGCTGGTCCCGGTGCCCGACATCACCCACCATCCCTGGCACATCACGCGGAAGTATGGCTTCGGTGTCAACGTGGAACAGAATCTCACTCACTACCTGACGGCGTTCGCCCGCTTTGGCTGGAATAACGGCAAGACGGAATCCTTTGCCTACACCGAGGTCGACCAGACATTCGCCGGTGGCGTCGGCGCCAACGGCGGATGGTGGCATCGCAAGTATGATCGCGCCGGCGTCGCTCTTGTCACAAATGCGATCTGCAAGGACCACCAGGAGTATTTGGCCAAGGGAGGCTTGGGATTTCTGCTAGGGGATGGCGCGCTCCACTACGGCCGTGAAGACATCGTCGAGAGCTACTACACTGCACACGTATGGCGTGGTATCTACGTTGCGCCTGGACTCCAGCACATCGTGAATCCTGGATATAACCGCGATCGCGGGCCTGTGCTAATTCCCTCTTTCCGGCTACACCTCGAATTGTGAGACGCAGCGAAGGGTCGTTACCTTTAACGTCCCGAGTCTTCCGCTTCCGCTCTCTGCGTTCGTGCGATACTTTGAGCTCTGGCAGACTCTCGACAACGCGCCCGGGTGGCGAAATTGGCAGACGCACGGGACTTAAAATCCCGAGTCCCTCACGGGACGTGCGGGTTCGATTCCCGCCCCGGGCACCAGGGTTAAGCAAATCTTACGGAGCTAAGCTTCTCGGGCAAGACTTGGAAAGAAATCGGGTCGCATTGCCGGTTGCGTCTGCTCGACACACACCCTGTCGATCTAACAGATAGGAGTTTCGGTAATGGGGCGGTCGTGAACGTCCTGGACTCTTCCTTTCCACTCGCCACCACTGCCGTTCCAGTACTTCACCGCCGAATGAATTGTCGCACCCAAATAAAACAGAGCCGCCACCGGCAGGGTCAGGGCCCATGCTGGATTCAGTCGATAGTAGCGCACTATGGTCGAGTACGTGATCGTCATGGCGGCCCAGGCCGCGGCGCCCATAAAGATCGCCGGCCTGCTGCGTGTGAGCAACAACAGTGGAGGCGCCAGATAGGTGATCACCATGCCCGCAATGGTGCACAGTAGCAGCAATGAGGAGTGCTTCAATTGGTTAAAGGCCGTGCGCGAGATCATGTGCTCAACATCCGCGAAGGTCTCGTATCGTCGCAAACTTTGGCTCTGATCTGTTAATCCTATCCATAACCTCCCGTCGCGCTGCTTCAGGAGCCGGGCCAGCGAGCAATCGTCGATAACGGCGCCGCGAATGGATTCCAGTCCTCCGGCGCGTTCCAGAGTTTCTGCTCTCACAAGCATGCAGCCCCCGGCCGCGCCGGCGGTCGAGCCCCGGGTATCGCGAATCCAGGCTGGCGGGTAGAGCATGAAAAAGAAATACACGAAGGAGGGGATGAGCAGTTTTTCGGGGAGACTTTCACAATGCAGCTTCACCATGAACGAGACCAGATCATAACGACCATGCGAAGCAATGAGACCCAGATTCGCTACGGTCTCCGGACCATGCAGTACATCAGCGTCCGCGAGCAAGAGCCATGCGGGATTCAACGCGCGCGCTCGCTCGATACCCTGGTTCATCGACCACAGTTTTCCCGTCCACCCCGCCGGCAAAGGCTTGCTCTGAATCACAGTAAGCGCATCCGCCTTGCCTGCTTTTTCTGAAGCGCGCCGCGCCACATCCGCTGTACCGTCAGTACTCTCATCATCGACAAGGACGACGGGCATAGCCACGCACTGATTTAGTAAGGATGTCACGACCGGACCGATCAGTTCCGCCTCATTGCGGGCCGGAACTACGGCAACGACGCCGCCAGAAAATCCCACCTTCTCACTGGTGTCGGGCTTGGCGCTTTTAGTACTCCAGAAGGCCCCCCTGGCCAAGGCGAGGTAGGACCAGGTCACGGCTGTAAGCGTCGCGACGCTCGTGGCAAGCACCGACATCGGCGTGAGCGCGAGAGTACACTCCGGGAGACGTCAGATCAAGGCTTGATCGCTGGGTCAGAGTGGAACGATCAGGCTGAACAGTCAGACAGTCTGCCGACACCGCGTGGGACTGCCTCGCTGAAGGTCATGCGGATTCCGTGCTCGGGTCGCAAGATGACCATGGGGCGCGCTTCGATTGTCTGGCCCGGAACCAAACAGAAATCGTATTTTCTGAGCAGAGCACTCAGAATCATGAGCATTTGCAGCATGGCGTAATTGCCACCGATACATCCCCGAGGGCCGGCGCCGAAGGGCAAGTGGGCGAACGGCGTAAGAAGCTTCTCCTTCGCCTTGGAGAAGCGTTCCTGGTCGAAACTCTCAGGGTTCTCCCAGTACTGCTGTGAATGGTGCACGCCGTAAATGAACACAACGACCGTCGATCCCCGGGGTATATGGAGATCTCCTGCACGGTCGTCTGCGAGAGCCATTCGGTCGACCATCCAAAACGGCGGATATAAGCGCAGCGCCTCCAATATCACCTGAGTCGTAAACTCGAACTTCGGAACATCTGTGTAATTCAGAGGCCTTTCCCCCAGCACAGAATCGAACTCCTGCCGCACTCTGTCGATGCACTCCGGACGCGAGCTCAGCAGATAGAGAAGCCACGATAAGGCATTCGACGACGTTTCATGGCCGGCAACCAGCAGTTGCATGCTCTCGCTGAGGACTAATTCATCGCTCATGCCATGGCCGTCGCTATAGCGGGCATCCATCAGGATCTGCAGTAGATCGTGGCCAGGGGCCTCCTTGCGCCGCCGCTGGATGTAGTCGAGCAGAACGCCGAACGCACGGGCCCGCATTTCTTCGTGTCGGCGCAGTTCACCCGAGACGGCAAACCAGGGATTCAGGTAGGGCTGAATGGTTTGGCGAACCATGAATTCCTGAACGGTCGAGATGGCCCGGCTGATGAGGTCAATGTCTTCCTCCTTCAACCGTGCGCCAAACAGAGATCGGCCCACCATCGCGAAGGTGATCTTCATCATGAGCGGGTAGATATCGACAGGGCCGAGTCGGGCTTGCCCGTCAAAGTCCCGCAGCGAGTCGGTGAGGGAGTCCTGCATGATCGAGGACAGAACTTCCAGTTGCTTTCGCTCAAACCCCGTCTGGATGAGGCGTCGTTGCTTTCGCCAAGCTTCCCCCTCAGTGGTGAGAAGACCCTTGCCCAGGAAGTGGCCCATCCGCTTCTTTTGGATGTCGGACTTGTAGTAGTTCTCCGAATTGGTCTTCAGCACATGCTGAATCACGACGGGATTGATGGTGACAATGGCCTCCTTGACGCCGCCAAAATAGAAACGGAAAGTGTCGCCGTGGAGTTCGATGTACTTGGTAAGAACCTGTACAGGATTGTGCGCCATCGCGCGCGAATCCATGAAGGATTGGAGTCGGGAGACGGCGGGCACGCTTTGGGGCAAGGTCACGCCTCGCTATCCAACCGCTTTAGAAGAGAAACCTGATCCTCGTTTCCCAACTGTTTCAAGAGTAGTAGATGATGTTTGATCGCCTGCGTCATCGTGCGATGTTGCCGATAGGGAATGTCATATTCCTCAGCAGTTTCCTTCACGATCCGGGTCAGCGGAGCATAGTGAGTGTGGCACACAAAAGGGCACAGATGATGGACGATGTGGTGGTTGAGCCCGCCTGCCAGCCAACCGACAAGCGGGTTCGTGGTCGCGTAGTCGGCCGTTGTCGCGAAGATGTGATAGATCCCGTTGTCAAACTCGCTGCGGCTCAAGGGAAAGTAAGTGCTGTCGATGCAGTGAGTGGTCTGGAATACGAGGGCCACGCTCAAACCGATGATCAAATGGGCGAGCAAGAAAGACACGCAGACCAGCACAGGAGACTTCCCCAGCAACACGATCGGCAGAATCAGCATGTAGGTGAGGTAGAATCCTTTACCTGCAAAGAGGATGACGTATTCCCGCCACGGATGCTTCGTGTTTTTCAGATAGTCGTGGGAGGGGAAGAAAAAGCACTCAAAGTCCCTCAGAAATACATAATCGAGAGAAAAGAGCGCGTATAAGAAGAGCGCATAGATGTGCTGGAAACGCTGCAGTGGCACCCGTGGCTCGTGGGGTGTAAACCGAAGGATGCGGCGTCCCGTAAGAGCGTCGTCTTCCCCGTGGAGATTGATGCAGGAGTGGTGGCCTCGATGATGCAGAATACGCCACATGTACGAGCTGATTCCACAGACATCGAAAACGTAGTTCAGGGCTTTGTTGACGGACCGCACCGACGAGATGGCGTTGTGGTTGCTGTCGTGCGCGATGTTCAGCAGAAGGAACGTCTGTGCGATGGCATTGATAAGGTAGAGGCCGACGAACCTCCATGAATCCGGCTTGAGCGCGTAAAGGGCAATCCAACTGCCCGCCAGCACTGCGAGTCCCACTACGATTTTGACCCACATGGCGGGATCGGCTTTGGGAGAAATATTTCCGTTGGAAAAGAAATCGTCGAGGCGGCGGCGCAAGACTTTCGGGAATGAAGTCGCACACGCGGGGTCGACAACGGAGCGCCGCAGCGCGTCCTCCGATGGTACAAGATCATCAATCTCCGGGTTCAGATTAATAGCCGCCTCGTCTCGAACCTTACCAGCGCAATGATGTCAGATCGGGCCCGACGGACCCGGCCCGGTTTGCCGCCAGCCGCGGGACTTGTCGCTCAGGCACGCCTCCGGCGCAAGCGTCATAAATTAGTGTTAGAAGTGAATGCTAGCTCGAAAACTTGAGGAAGATCAAGGGAATTTCGGATCACCCCGACCCGGCGTAACTGCGCATGTTCTCGGAAGACAGAGGCGGGAAATTCTTCCCAAGCTTTGCCAATCTCTGTTACCATCGAGCGCTCAGTGATATGCAAAACAGATGCTTTGTGTCGGGCGATCCGACATCGGGCGAGTTTGTCCTTACTCCAGCAAGAGAACACATGGTCTTAAGAATGACTGTGCCTCTGTTCTCGAAGTCGGTCTTCCCCCCGGGTGCACGGGGGCGCAGCGAGACTTTGGTTTTCTCAGACGGAATCTTCTTATCAACACAGGAGGTTAACGAATGGCGGTGCCACCGCCATGAGTCCCGGTCCGATCTATGATCGCTTCGATTTTAGACAAGCTGGATAGTTTAGGAGATCAGCACCCACACAGGCTTCTCTACTCCTACATTGACGTGAACGGCAATCCGCTCGGAGGCTACTCGTATGAGTCGTTTCTCCACCGGACGAAGGTGATTGCCGGACACTTGCGCAAGGAGCTTGGTTTCAAGTCGCAGGACCGTCTTCTGCTCGCCTACCCGCCTGGGCTCGAAATGATTTGCGCGTTTTTTGGCTGCGTACGCGCCGGATTGATTCCCGTGCCCGTCTATCCCCCCAGTTCTCGTGGCTTCCAGGGCGCTCTCTACAAAATGGTCCACATCGCAAAGGATTGCCAGGCAGCGGGGATCTTAACCAGCAAAGATTACCTCGGATCGCTGAAGAGCAATCTTGCCAGAAGCGGAGTCTCGGCAAGCGGTGTCGACGTCGACTACGTTTCCGGTCTGCGTTGGGTTGTAACGGAAGACTTCGTCGATACGGTTTCGGACGAAACTTTCAACGGCGCTTCGAAGATTCTGTTTCTGCAGTACACGTCGGGGTCGACTCGAGATCCAAAAGGCGTGATGGTCACGCATGAAAACATCCTGCATAACTGCCCGCTCGTCATCGACCATCCTGCGCCAGTAGTTGTATCGTGGCTTCCGCAGTATCACGATATGGGTCTGATCGGGTGCTACCTTTATCCCGCGCTTACGGGCGGCACGACCTACGGCTTCGCTCCCAACGATTTTATTCAACGTCCCACCCTGTGGTTTGACGCGATCAAAACTTATGGGGCCAGCGCCTCCGCGGCGCCAAACTTCGCCTACGACTATTGCCTGCGCGCCGGGCGGGTTTCGAAAGAGAGCCTGGAGACGTGCGATCTCAGCTCCCTCAGGTTGCTGATGGTTGCCGCGGAACCCGTCAAACCCGACACCTATACAAGGTTTCTGCAGGCCTTTCAGCCCTATGGACTCCGATCGGAAAGCTTTTTTGTGGCGTACGGGCTGGCGGAGAACACTCTGGCGGTTTCGCTCCGTGGCCGCAATATTATTTCGGTCAACAAGAACGCCGTCGCGCTCGGGAAAGCCCGCATGACCACGGAGGTCTCCGAGATCGGCGCCGCCACTCAGATTGTCAGTTGCGGAACTCCACTGCCGGGCCTCACAGTAAAGATCGTGGATCCGGAGAAGCACCTCGCTCTGGAGCCGGGCCGAATCGGTGAGATTTGGATCGCTGGAGAGAGCAAGTGCCCCGGGTTCTGGAACAATCCGGAATTGACGCTGAAGTTGTTTCACGCCCGGCTGGTGGACGACAGCCCCTACGACGACGGCTACCTTCGCACCGGAGACATGGGTTTCTTCCACGACGGCGAACTCTTCGTCTGCGGCCGCATCAAGGACATGATTATTCTCCGTGGGCAGAACTATTACCCCCAGGATATCGAGGCCGTGGTGGAGAAGGCGTCCGGCCTGATTCGAGGTAATTGCATTGCCGCCTTCCAGATTAATGAAGAGAGCGAGCCGGCCCTGGCCATCGTCGCCGAGGTGAAAAATCCGAAAGCACTACCGGATGCGCTGCAGATCGCAGCCGCCGTCCGGAATTACCTCAACGTGGAAGTAGCGCTGATTTCTTTTTTCGCACCGCGCGCCATACCGAGAACCAGTTCGGGCAAGATCATGCGCCATAAAACCAAGCACATGTGGCTGCAAGGTCAATTCACCGTTCTTTCAGAGTTTTCGCGGGAAAAGGACGCTGAATCCTCCGCCTCCTCCGTGGGCCAGTCGCCTTTCGACGTATTGAAAGCCCGTTACAACCTGACGGGAAATGAATCGTACAACCTCGTCGAGGCCGGGCTCGATTCCATGGATCTGGTTGTGTTCATGCACGAGATCAAGGAACTCTTGAAGGATAAAGACGCCGACATGCTGGCGAGGCAGGTGGATATTGGTCTCATTCAGCGAGTGAGTGTTGCCGAGTTGTTTCGACTGGCCGAACAGTTGGAGCATGCTCCCGAAGAAGCGCTAGTTCCGCTGCGGCAGTCCCTGGCGGCTTTCCGTGAAGAGCAGCGCGCGGCCGAGCAGCGGATGATGAGCAACGACAGGAAGCTCATCTTCGAGCCTCCGGCGCCTGCGTTATTACCCGAAACGCCGATCCTGAATAATGTTCTGCTCACCGGCGGTACCGGCTTCATCGGCCCGTTTCTGGTGAAGAGTCTACTGGAACAAACCCGTGCAAAGATCCACATCCTGGTGAGATCTTCCGACGAGCGTCAGGGCAAGCAGAGACTGAGGGCAGCGATGGAATCGATGGGACCCTGCCCCGCCCAACTGATGCAGATGTTCGAGACTCGCGTGATTCCCGTTTGCGGCGATCTTGGCCAGACGGATCTGGCATTGACGCGGGAAGTGTGGGATTTCCTCGCGAATGAAATCGATACGGTATTCCACAACGGCGCAACCGTAAACTACTTGCTCAACTACGACCGGATGCGTGACGCGAATGTGATAGGAGCGAATGAGCTTTTGAGGCTGGCTTTCCAGGGACGGGCCAAGAGCTTCAATTACGTCTCGACTACCTTCATATTTGGCTGGGCGGTGAAGAAAGTTTTATATGAGACCGACTTCAACGAGAACATGGAGCTTCTCGATTTTGGATACAGCCAGTCCAAGTGGGTATCAGAGCAAGTGGTGATGGATGCGCGCCGCCAGGGGCTTGCTACACGGATCTTCCGGCCTGCTCTGGTGAGTCCTTCCATTACCGGCGGAGGCAACAACTTCGACATCGCCGTGCGTTTAGTGGCGTTCATGGTGAATCACGGCATTGGAGTCGATGCACTGAACCAGGTCAGTTTCGTTCCCGCAGACATCACGGCGAACAATATCGTTGCGATTTCCACAACTCCCGGCACGGAGAATAAGACCTATCACGTAGTGAGAGACGACTACGCGAACATGCTGGATATTACCGGCCTCATTACCAAGGCGACCGGCCGGCAGTTTGAAATCTTCAGTCTTCCCGACTTTGTTCCCGAACTCATCCGGAGATGCAGGAAGGAAGATCTGCTCTTTCCGCTGTTGGATTTTCTGGTGAACTCTGTGGACAACATCTCGTCGATGGAGTTCAAGCGCTACGACAGTTCCTGCTATCAGGTAGCGCGGGATGCTTCCGCATGGGGCAAACCGGATCCGTCTCTCGAAGATACCGTCAACGGGATCCTGACATTCATGCAGCGAAAGGGAATCATCTCGGTTGCGCCTCGCGAGTTCAACGCCGTGGGCAGCCGGTAAGCGGTTCATCCGCGCGGATGCGTCGGGCGTGGCGCAGCGACGTCACTGTTTCCGAAATGCCAGTGTCTCTTTTACTTGCTGGCCGGTTGCCAACGTGCCTGATGTGGTCAGCGTCATCTCGGCTCCGTCGGCGGAAACCACCCACCGATCCTTTTGTGTGATCTGGTCGTCTCGTCGGTAAATCGAATCGACAGTGTGGGCGTCCACGAGTTGGAGGGTCACAGTATCGTTGCCGGAGTTCTTCAGATCGTATTCTTTACCGTCAAAGCGGGCGGTGTAGCTGAATTCACCCGAGAAGCGGACCCCATCGTTTCCGTCCGCGTCGATCTTGAGCGCCAACCCTTGCCGCAACCGAGTCTTGCTCAGACTCTGGGTCCACTCACCGGCGAATAAGTCATTGGCCGACTTCTTTCCCCCGCTTCGCGTCCACACGGTGATCTTGTCGGGACGGCCGTTCTGCGAAGTCGTGCTCGTCAACTCGCTGCCATCGCGCGAAAGTTTGTCGTGGATCGTCGTCACCACCACTCCATCCTTCATCTGTCTGACTTCGACTTGATGCTTGTCGATCCTCCGCAACTCGATTTGGTTAAATGCCGGATTGCCTTGCACGGACGCTTCATGGCCGTTGAGCTTCGCCGTAAAATCCAGATGGGTGTTGCCCGAAAGCACAACGTGCGCCGCACCGTGTAGCGACGTAATGGAGAGTTTGTTGGGGGGATCCAGGGAACACTGCGCCGAGGTGAGTGTCCAGGAGCCAATACGGGGGTCTGCGGCACCAAGTTGAGCGGCGAACAGCAAACCGAACAACACGAGTTTGTACATGCTTCTCCGGGAAAGCGTATGTCCGCTACCACACAATAATACGAACCGGTCAGAAATGGGAACCCGACCGCACCGTCTTCGCGCAAAACTTGAATCTCAGGTAACAATGTTGAGTAGTGGGCTAATTCCCTGTTGCTGATCTTTCCGCCCATCCCCTAGGATTTTGAACTACTGGGATTTCGAACTACGACGAGCCAAACTGAAGAGGAACCAGCCCACTACCCGATTTTTGCATGACACTATGAATTTCATGCGTGTGCGCCATTTCTGGCTGGCCGGAGTAGTCCTGGCCGCCGTCCTTGCGCTTCTTCCATTTTCCTTTCACGCCGAGCGCCATCTGGAGACCGCAACGCGTATCGAAGGCAGCGAAGCGGGAAAGGTTCCGGAGGAACTGGCCACTCGCTTTCGTTCGCCATTCGTGGACCGCGTGGTTCTGGTGATTCAGGGGCTTCCCCCTGTCGATTCAGATGAGGGCGAGCAAGCGCTCGCAACCATTGAAAAAGAGTTGCAAGCGGAACCCGGAGTGTCAGGAGTTGTTTCCCGTCTCGATTTTCGCGATCCGATCTTCCTGGGCAAGGGAGGAGGAACTTTTGTTCTGGTGGGACTCGCCTCGACCGAGGGCCCCGTGGAGTCGCTCGTCCCCAAGCTTCACGGGCTGGAGAACTCTCTGCAAAACCAATTGCGGGGGCACTATCCGGCGGTAAAGCTCGAACTGACGGGAGAGACGCCGCTCAATTTCGACATTCGGAAAGCCAGCGCCGACGATGTGCAACACGCCGAGAGTCTCATCATTCCGGGCACGCTTCTACTTCTGCTGGTGGCTTTCGGAAGCGTGGTGGCGGCCCTGATTCCTGTGGCCATTGGCCAGCTTGCCATTGCGAGCGCTCTGGCGATTGCAGGATTCCTGGCCGTGCGTTGGCACTTGTCCATCCTGGTTCAGAATTTGTCCACGATGCTTGGCCTGGGCTTGGGAATTGACTATGCACTCCTTATGGTTAGCCGGTTCCGGGAAGCGATTGGCGCCGAGCGAGACGGACTCAAAGCCTCGCTCACCGCGGCACACCAGGCGGGTCGTACCCTGCTGATTTCAGCCTCGACTGTGGCCATCGGATTCCTGGCCCTGTTGACCGTCCCCATCAGCGAAGTCCGTTCTATCGGTGTGGCTGGAGTCCTGGTGGCAGGAACGAGTCTGCTGCTGGCAAACACCCTGGTTCCGGCGCTGCTGGCGGCTCTCGGTTCCCGAATCAACGCGGGCCGGCTGCCCATTATTGCAAGTTTTGATGAGCATCGGGCAGCTCGCACGGCAAACCGCTGGAGGCGATGGGGGAAGATGGTTGTCGCCCATCCCTGGCTTGCCATCTTTCTGGCAGGCGCCCCCATGCTTCTGCTCGCCTCGCAGGCCGCGCGGCTCGATACCAGCGTCCCCAGAGGCGACTGGCTGCCGTCCCAGGCAGAATCGGTTCGCGCGCTTCACACCCTTGAAAAAATGGATCGGGTTGGCATTGTCTACTCGTTGCGCGTGATTCTCGAACTTCCAACGGATTCCATCGTGCAATCCGATACGGGCTGGGGTGCACTCGTTGGTTTCAGCAAGCGGCTGGCGAGCGACCCTCGCTCCGATCGCGTGATCTCCCTCACATCGATTGCGGGGAGTGACCGGTCTGGCCTCGCCAATCTCTCGCGTGAGACGCTTCGAACGTTCGTTAGTCGCGATGGGCGCGCGGCGTTGCTTGAAGTGTTGCCCGCGACTTCCGTTTCCCTGAACGATCAGGTCAACTGGGTGCGGGAACTGCGGAAGACCGGCGCGGTAGCTCTCACCGGAGTACCCGGGGCCACGCTGCGCATTGGAGGCATCCCAGCGCTCACTGCCGATTATCAGACGATTGTCCGGGAACGGTTCGTTTCAGTAATAGCGCTGGTCGTGGGAGGGACGCTGGTGGCGCTGCTAGGCGGCTTCCGGTCGCTTTTCGCCGCGGTGAAAGCCATTGCTCTGAACCTGCTTTCGGTCGCAGCCTCCTTCGGAGCATTGGTTCTGGTGTTTCAGGAGGGACACGGAGTTCGCCTCTTCGGAGTTCCCGAGGGAACTGCCAGCATATTTCCCATTGTGCCAATCGTCGCCTTCGCCATAGTTTTCGGACTGAGCATGGATTACGAAGTGTTTCTGGTCGCACGCGTCCTCGAAGCCAGACGGAGCGGGATGAGTGAATTGGAGGCAATCCCCGAGGGGCTGGCCAGAACCGCAGGACTGATTACCAGCGCCGCCGCGATCATGATCGTCGTATTCGCGGCATTTACCTTTGGCAGCTTCCTGGTAGTCAAGATGCTCGGATTTACGCTGGCAGTAGCCGTGTTCATTGACGCAACTCTCGTTCGCATTGTGATTGGACCTGCGCTGCTTCGCGTTGCCGGCGATTGGAACTGGTGGCCCGGGGGGCTCTCCACCCCACCCGTTGAACCGTGCTCGCCGGCGGCCAATGATGCAAATCCATAGGCGCACGCGCTTAAACTGGCAGGATTGACTCTTCGGCCGGATCTGAGTGATGGCTGGTGCGCTGCTTCCTCAGTTCATTCATGAACAATTCGGCAGGCAGAGACGCTTTTTGCTCAAACAACTCGAGCAACGGATCTTCGACTTCCGGGGGCGTGGCGGCTCTTCGGCTTTCGGCCGCCGCGTTCTCGAGACCTTCTGGTTCGACGAGCAGTTCAGGCAACACGTCGCCGGCACTCATCAGGCTGTGGATGAATTTTTCTACGTGGTAGCGCTGTTCGGAAGTGGCTTGCGTGAATGCAACACCCATCCCAACTTCCGGGTGCATCAGGCGTACTACGCCTTCGACCCGCAGTTCAAAGTTGCCGGCTTTCATGGAGAGAACGATGCGAGTACTGGGAGGAAATGGCGATGAAACTTCCAGGTAACAACCGCCCAGGCTGAGATCGGTCAGCTTACAAGCGACCGGAGGATCGTCCTTTTCACTTTCCGGAGAGTGCTGGTTCAGCCACTGGCGTAGTTCATGCGCGGCATCAAATTCCAGGCCGACAAATCGGATGCCGATCTGCCCTCCGGGATTGTGCCATGCAGCTTCGCCTTTCACTCGGATCACCGCGTCGGAACCGGGCAGTGTAAAGGTCGCCTGCCATGGTCCGGGATCCTTGTGCCTCTTGCCCATTTGAACGGCCATCCCGCCTTCGCTCAGGTCGGTGGTGGAAACCGCCTGGTGGAATCCGGTTTTGTCGTTGTCGAGGTTGACCGGAACCTGCAGGCTCACGCGTGCATTGCGGCGGCGTTCCCGTTTCATCAAGGCTCGGGCGGCGCGGAAGCTGCTGCGCGCGCGCTCCATGGAAACCGGCTTGTACAGTACGAAGTGAGCCCCCATGTCGAAAGCTGAACGCAGGCCGGTGTGCCCGTCCATAATCGCCACGGCAACGGCGCGCTTGTTGACCGGCGCCGAACGGGCGCTCTTCAGGACGGAACTGGCGGTTTTCAGGTCGGTGCAGTCGATGATGACGGCTTCGAATCTCTGGCGGGTCAGCTTGTGGATGGCTCGGTCGGGGTCACTGCAATGCTCGATCCCAATCTCCAGATCGCTCAACACCCGGCGCAGAACGCGCACGATCTTCTCATCGGAGCACAATACCAGGGACTTCAGACTCATAGACGGTCGTCATTCCGGGGGAGGAACGTGAGCAGCCGGCGATTTCAGCTGTGTGAAGCCTTATCGTCTTCTTCTTCGGTATTCAGGAGGTGCGCCACGCTGCGCAATTGTTCCGCGGCAGTCTGGAGAGCCTCAATCTGTTTACCTAGCTGAGCCTGCTCGGCTTGCTTCTTGCGAAGAACCTCGTAAATATCTCTCACAAAACTGTCTCCTGAGAGCACTTTACGGTTCCCCTTATACGTCGTCAACGAAGCCAGAAAACTTGGGATTACGACCGTAATGCTCAGCAGCGCAGTTTGTTGCAGGAGTGAGCTTTCTGACTGGATCCGAAGTGCAAGAAGACACGATCCTGCCGTTCTATGAAAAATGAAAGCCTGTGCCATTTCCGGTTCAGGTGGATGCCGCAGACTTCAACCAGCTGATACAAAAAGGCTTATGGTTCATGCGTGCCAGAAAGGATTGAGAATTTTGATTGACTTTGAGGAAATATTGGCCTATAGTCTTGTGTCTCCAATATCCCATAGGTAGCCGTCAACTGGATCTTACCTTTTGTCGTCCTTTCGGGTTTTGGTTTTGCATCTTGCCTAACGGCTTTTGAATCTAAGCATTTGGGCAAGCTTCTTCAAGAAGTCGAACTTTAATTCCAAGTACGAGGCGTAATTTTCATGGCAAAGCGACGCGGAAACCCAAACTGGGGCAAGCCAGAGCCCATTGGGCCGATCACCCCCACGATCACCGAGTTCGAGCAAGTGGTACGCGAGTATAAGCTCTCCCCCGACCAGTACTTGCGGTCGACGCGTTTGCGGGAATGGGCTCGCAGGAACAAGAACTCCAAGTACATCCCGGAGCCGCTGTTGGAAGCTTGGGGTTTCGAGATCGAGTCCACCTTATAACCAACCAGTCCAGCTGTTCCAAGGCCGCCCGCGTGGCGGCCTTTTCTATTTCCCGCAACCCCGGCTATGCTGTGTTTGTCGGCCGTTAACGGGCGAGGGATAAACCTTCACTTATGCTCGAGGCTGTCAAACTTCCGCCCCATGAAATCGCTGCTGCTTTGGTGGCGATCAGCTTTGCGGCAGGTCTGAACGTCTACGCAACGCTGGCGACTCTCGGGTTGCTGGCCCATGCGGGCGTTTTGCCCCTTCCGGCGCCACTGCACTTGCTGGCGAGCTGGTGGGTCATCGGCGCCAGCCTTGCATTGTTTCTGCTGGAGTTTTTCGCCGACAAGATCCCCGCCTTCGACCTGGTTTGGAATGCTCTGCACACTTTTATTCGAGTACCGGTCGCGGCTCTCCTCGCTTACGGCGCCACTTCTCAGCTGTCTCCGGAGAAACAGCTGCTCGCGACGCTTCTCGGCGGGGCCATTGCCCTCGCCGCACACGGCGGCAAGACGGCCGTGCGGGCGGCGGTCACGCCTTCTCCGGAGCCTCTCTCGAACATCGGACTCAGCCTCGGAGAGGACGCTTTGGCGATTTTCCTGACCTGGTTCGCCACCCAGCATCCGTATCTCGCGGCCGCGTTGGCGTTGTGTTTTCTGCTCATCATCGTGATGCTCGTGAGGTGGGTGGTGAGGGCCCTGCGGGCCCTGTTCCGAGGCGCAGAAGGTGAGCTCGTCCATCATGGACGCCCAAGTTGATTCCGCCATTTTGCTAGAATCGCGCATATGAGCCCCCAGCCGCCATTCACCGACGTCCCTACCGCCATTAACGAAATCCGAGCCGGCCGCATGGTCGTCGTCGTCGACGACGAAGATCGGGAAAACGAGGGTGACCTGACCCTGGCCGCCGAAAAAGTCACGCCTGAAGCGATTAACTTCATGGCGAAATTTGGCCGTGGATTGATCTGCCTGGCCATGACCGAGGAGCGGCTCGAACACCTGCGCATCGGGCCGATGACGGCGGAGAACACCTCGAATTACGGGACCGCCTTCTGCGAAGCGATCGACGCCCGCGAAGGCGTCAGCACCGGCATCTCGGCTTACGATCGGGCGCGCACCATTCAGGTGGCGATCGATCCTGCGACGCGTCCCGCGGACCTGGCGCGCCCGGGTCACGTCTTCCCTCTTCGCGCGCGGAAAGGCGGCGTGCTGGTTCGGGCCGGGCAGACCGAGGCTTCCGTCGACCTCGCACGCCTGGCTGGGCTGGTCCCGGCAGGCATCATCTGCGAAATTATGCGCGACGATGGCACCATGGCTCGGGTTCCCGATTTGCTGGAATTTTGCCGCGCGCACGACATGAAAATGTTGACCGTGGCAGAGTTGATCCGCTACCGCATGGCGCACGAGCGCTACGTGCACCGGGTGGGTGAAGCTCTAGTCAGTACCCGCCATGGGGAGTTCCGCCTGATCGCCTATGAAAGCGAAGTCGATGGCGGCGAATCGCATGTGGCCCTGGTGCGTGGCGACATCGAGCACGTCGGCGAGCCCGTCCTCGTCCGCATGCACTCCCATTGCGTTATGGGCGACGTGTTCGGCTCGACTGCGTGCGATTGCCGGGCAACCATCGAAGGATCGATGCGAGCCATCGCGGACGCCGGGCGCGGCGCCATCATCTATCTGCACCAATCATCAAAGGGCTTCTCCGTCGATAAAATCGGAGATCGGCCGGTTCTCAGCTTCCATCGCGATCGCGCCCTGCCAACTTTGCCGGAAAGCGAGCGCAAGACACAGAGGGAAATCGGCATCGGCGCACAAATTCTTTCGGATTTAAACCTGCGCCGGATCCGTTTGCTTACCAATCACCCAAGGCGGGTGGCAGCGCTGGAGGGTTTTGATATCGAAATCGTGGAGCAGGTTCCGGTTTTGCTCGAGAGGGTGAAAGCGAACCGATGAGCTTGCAGGGGCAAGCGCAAGCCAGCAGAGAAGGCGAAGGAGCGTCCGCCCCGCACCTGATTAGATCGGCTTTCTGGGGACGATCTCGCTATCGCGTATGAAAAACTGCGCGGAACACTGATCCGAGCCGCAGATCACGGCAAGCAAGCCCGCCATCTGCTTGCGGGTTACCAGGCCCAACGTTCCGCAGGATGGACAAGAAAGAACCGCCCAGTAGGGATCTTCTTTCTCTCCGACCTCGCCGGCATTCTCGAGCACGAACAGCGTCCCGGGTTGCATTTGCTCCGGAATCCACTCGCTCAGAAAATCCAGTTCGGCATTCATGAGCCCTCCCCGTGTCAGACTTGGCTACGACGCCCGCTTCCTACGATCGATGCGCCCGGCAGACGTCGCCGGCTGCTTTTTTCTTTTGGAGTTTTGGATGCTGGCGCGTACCCGGCGTACGGCATCGCTGAGGCAGACCGCCAGCATCGGTTGACGAGCGTTCTTGAGGATGTCAACAATCTGTTGCGCAGAAGTCTCAAGATAAAGATTTCTCCCGTCCGTAAGAAGGTGGTAGTCGGATGTTCCGCTGACGATTTCCGCCAGGCGCTTTCCGAATTCCTGGTGCAGAAAACGGACAACCTTACGCATCCGCTGCAACGAGAAGCCCCGGTCGCGCAGTTCGCAGATGACCGCTACCTCAGACAAATCTTCCATCGAGTACACGCGCCGGCGCCCCTGGCGCGCCGGACTGACGATGCCACGCTCATCCCACCACTGCAGCTGGCGCAGCGTAGTCCTGGTCAGCCGGACAACATCGCGGGATGTAAATTCCTGGTTCAAGTGCGCCTTCCAACCTTGTGCCCGGAAACAATCCAGGCACCAAATGTTTGAAACATTTTAGGTCTACTTTGCTGGGTGTCAACAAAGAGTCTTGCACAGGGAGTAATCAGGGATATACAGGAACCCCGCAGCGTCAGGTCAACGATGGAACGCGGTGTTTCTGTGGGAGCGCGCTATTTTGGCTGGATTTGAGGTTTTGGCTCGTGAATGTGCGAGACGATAAACTTCATCTTCTGGAATTCTCCGGTCTCGTAGCCGTATGGCTGGGGTGGCAGTCGTTGAACCTCGTTTTCGATCGCCTTTTCTCGATTGTCCGGATTAGGGTGATCGGAAAAGAATTGCGACCCGTGGCTGCCGCCCTCTGCATTCAGCTTGTTGAAGAAGCGGGCCATCTCGATCGGGTTATAACCCGCTTCGGCCATCAGGTGCGACCCCATCAGATCGGCTTGACTCTCGGCGGTACGCGAAAATTTCAGGAGCACGCTGTTGGCCCCGAGACCGATCCCGAGCTGGGCCAGTTGGCCGACCAGCGATCCACCGGCCACCTGCGAACCAAGGACCGCAGGCAATTCGATCAGTTGCTTCTTCGAGGCTTGATTGGTCCCGTGGCGCAAAATGACGTGCGACATCTCGTGTCCCATCACGCCGGCAAGCTGGGCTTCATTATCCACCGCACGCAGCAGTCCGGTATTGATGAACATCGGCCCACCGGGCAGAGCAAAAGCATTGATGGAAGGATCGGCTACCACTTCAAACGTAAAGGGAAAACCGCTTTCCTGTGCCTCGCGGGAGGCAACCAGCCGCCTGCCGACGCGAGTCACATACTCGCTAAGATAGGGATCGTGAACAACGATCGTGTGCTGCCGAACCTGAGCTGCATACGCCTGGCCAACTTCGACGTCCTTCTGCTTGGTGAACAGATTGAACCCGGGATGAAATTGCGTGGGACCTTGCGCCCAGGCCAGAGCTACAAGCCCGACGGCGCAGATTGCCAAGCGTGCAATCTTCTTCATTGCGTACCTCCACCGGAGAGAAAAATTCCGCCCCCCACGAAGTGAACAATTTCGAGGCGATCTCCGTCCGAAAGCTGAGTCTCCGTCCACTGTCCGCGCGGCACGATATTGAGATTGAGTTCGACGGCGACTCGGTCCGCCTTCATGCCAAGCTTTTCGACCAACCCGCTCAGTGTGATGGGCCCCTTCACCTTCCTCTTTTCTCCGTTGACCACAAGGTTCATAAGAGCGAATCTTCCCTGTTGATCTTCGCAAGGTCGGCCCGTTCGCGCAAGTCGGGACAGCGCGCGAAGGTCGGACTCCTGGTTGAAGGACTAACGATGTGTCCTACGGGTCGGACTGTATGGGGCAGCGAGGTTCAGTCGATTTTGCGCAGTCGAAACTTGCGGGTTGCGGTGCGGCCCCCGTAACTGGCCTGCACCAGTACGGAGGCGTCGGGTAAGGCCGACTCCTCGAATTCGACCTTGAGCTCGGCGTTGCCGCCAGCATCGGTCGCCACCTGGGTATAGAACGGCGCGGCATCGGGGCGGGCAAAACGGAACGTCAGGCGGGCTCCGGCTGCCGCGGCACCGCCGTCAGTGACGCGCAACTGCATCATCAGGTTGCTATTGTTGTGGACCGAACCCGCGTTGACCCATTGCAGATCGAGTTCCTTCACTGCGGCCAGCGACTCGGGTGTGTCTTTGCGGTCGAAGACGCTCTCGACCCGACCCTCGCGAATCGCATCCAGAACCAGGCGGTGCTGGTCGCGCAGGATTTGTTCCTTATGTTGATCGGTAAAGTTTCCGCGCGCGATCTGTTCAGCATACGAAGTAGCCCGCTTGCCGATGCAACGGCCGCGAACAAACACCTGCGTCTGCAAAATCAGCTCGTTTTCGCGAGCTTCGCTTTGCACGTGGTACACCGTGTCGCCTTGCTTTACATCGGTATTGAAACCAAAAATCATGCCATCCTGCGCAACCCGCGGGTAGAGATTGAATGTTCGTCAAATCGAGTGTCCGACAGCGGGCACTCGGCTTGACACTGCTCCCTGCCAATCTCTAATCTAGAACGTTTACACGAGTCTTCGCGCGAAATTATATATAGCTCTCCTATGCCGGACAATTACTTCGCCCGCTACCTGCCGCTACTTCTGCACATGCTTGCGGCTGCCGTCGTGGCGAGCGCGATCGTCAGTCTGTCCTGGCTCCTTGGGAAGCGCCGCCCCACCCGCGCCAAGATGTCTCCTTACGAATGCGGCATTGCCCCCGTGGGCGATGCCCGCGAACGTTTCTCGGTGAAGTTCTACCTGGTCGCCATGCTGTTCATTTTGTTCGACGTAGAGGCGGTCTTTCTGTATCCCTGGGCGGTGATTCTGCGCGATCTTAAGATGTTCGGCTTCTGGGAGATGATGGTGTATATCGCCATCGTGCTCGTAGGTTTCTTCTACGTCTGGAAAAAAGGAGTGCTCGACTGGGGCAAACCTTCGCTCGGGCGAGGACAGCTCTGATGCCGTTCACTCCCCCGATCACCGACGTCGAACAACTCAAGGGTCACCCGGCCCTGGCGCGCCTGCGGGACTGGAATGGCAATGCCGTCCAGGGCGTGAAGTTCGATCGCGACGAGATGACGATCTATCTCGAGCGTGCCTATATCCGCGAAGCCTGTGCCCTGCTGCGCGACGACGCCGACTTCCCGTTCAACTTCCTGTCAGATGTGACCTGCGTCGACTGGTATCCGTCGGAACCACGCTTTGAAGTCGTTTATCACCTGCTATCGACTGTAAAGAAGGAACGCGTGCGTTTGAAGGTCAAACTCGACGGATCGAGCCCCGTGATCGAGTCGGTGACGTCGGTCTGGCCGGGCGCGAACTACTTCGAGCGCGAAGTCTTTGACCTGTTCGGTATCCGCTTTACGGGACATCCCTACTTGCGGCGTCTGCTGATGCCTGAGGATTGGGAAGGCTATCCGCTACGCAAGGATTATCCGGTGGAGGGCTACCGGTGATGGCGCACCTCACGCCCACTCCCGTGATCGAGCCGGTCCAGGACCGCACCATGATCCTGAACATGGGACCGCAGCACCCGTCGACACACGGCGTGCTACGAGTGATCCTCGAAATCGACGGCGAGAACGTGGTGCGCATCATGCCCGATATCGGGTACCTGCATACCGGGATCGAGAAGACCTGCGAGGCCAAGTTCTACCAGCAGGTCGTGACTCTCACCGATCGCATCGATTATCTCTGCCCGCTGACCAATAACCTCTGTTACGCGCTGGCAGTGGAGAAGTTGCTTGGCATCGAGATTCCTCCCAAGGCACAGTGGCTGCGAGTGCTGCTGAATGAGTTGACCCGCATCAACTCCCACCTGGTGTGGCTGGGCACGCACGCTCTGGACATCGGCGCCATGACCGTGTTCCTGTACTGCTTCCGGGAGCGGGAAGATATCCTGCGCCTATTCGAAATGGTCAGTGGACAACGCATGATGACCTCGTATTTCCGGATCGGGGGCATTGCGCTGGAGCCGCCGCTAGGATTCTTTGATCGGGTGCGCGACTTTGCCGGCCGCTTTCCTGCCAAAGTCGATGAGTACGAGAATCTGCTGACCGGCAATCCGATCTGGGGGATGCGCACCAAGGGTGTCGCCCGCATTACCGCGGAGGACGCGCTCGCCCTCGGGGCCACCGGACCCACGCTGCGCGGCAGCGGGGTTGATCTTGATTTGCGGCGCGATATGCCGTACTCCGGCTATGAGAATTTTCAGTTCAACGTGCCGCTCGGCAAAGAAGGCGACGTCTTCGATCGCTACATGATCCGCGTGCGCGAACTCCGCGAGTCGAACAGCATCGTGCGGCAGGCGCTCGATGGCATGCCGGAAGGACCGATCAAGGCCGATGCGCCGAAGGTGGTGCTCCCCGATCGGGAGAAGATGAAAACCGAAATGGAAGCCCTGATCTATCACTTCAAGATCATCACCGAGGGCTTTTCGGTCCCGGCGGGCGAGGTCTACCAGGCAGTCGAGTCACCGCGCGGCGAGATGGGCTACTACGTCGTGAGCGACGGAACGGCCAAGCCTTACCGCGTGCATATGCGCGCGGCCTGCCTGGCGAATCTGCAGGCCCTTCCCAAGATGTGCGAAGGAAGACTGATTGCCGATGTGGTGGCGGCCATCGGGAGCATCGATATTGTGCTGGGGGAGATTGATAGATAGCGCTGCAATATCGAGGTCTACGGACAGAGATTGGGAAAATTAAGTAATTGGCGATTGAGTAACTGGGAAATTGAGTAACTGGGATCTTTGTAATTTTGTAATTGGTAATTTGTAATTTGACGGCTCTGATTTTTGAGCAGGTGGTGCTCTGGAGTCACTGATGCTCTGGAGGCGCTGGTGCTCTGGGGTAACTGGTGCTCTGGGGTAGCTGGTGCTCTGGAGTCGCTGGTGCTCTGGAGTCGCTGGTGCTCTGGAGTCGCTGGTGCTCTGGAGTGGTTGTGCGCTTGATTCACTCCCGCCCCGAATCAGTTTTCCGGGACGAGCCCCGAAGGGGCGGCATTCATTAGCCCAGGGCGCAAGCCCTGGGTAAGGCGACAAGAAGCAGGCAAGCCCCGGAGGGGCGAAAGCAACGGAACATGCAGTTCTCGCAAGAATTTGAAACTCGGTTCGCGGAGATGCTGACCCACTATCCGACGAAACGGTCGGTGCTGGTCCCGACACTTCTGTATGCGCAGGATGAAGTGGGCTACCTGAGTGATGAGGTCATCCAGGAAATCGCGTCGCGGCTCGAGCTGACCGAACTCGAAGTGCGCAACGTGATCAGCTACTACTCCATGCTGACCACCAAGCCTCGTGGCAAATACAACGTGCAGGTCTGCACCAACATCGCCTGCATGCTGCGCGGGGGAGAGGAACTTTTCGAGCACTGCAGGAAAAAACTCGGCGTCGGCCACAAGGGCACCACGCCGGACGGACTATTTACCCTGGAAGAAGTCGAATGCATCGGTGGGTGCAGCTGGGCGCCGGCCGTCCAGGTGAACTACGACTTCCACGAGAACCTGACGGTGGAGAAGCTGGATAAGGTGCTTGAGGGCCTGAAGAAGTGAGCGCATTTGTAATTTGGTAATCGGGTAATTTGTAATTGAAATACCCGTAGGATCGACCGATTTTCCAAATTACAAATCACAAATTACCAGATTACAAATGGCAGAACTCGTTTCCCATCCCGACGAGGTAAAGGTTGTCTCCCGGCGTTTCGGCCGGGGTGCGACGGATCTCGATCGCTACCTTGAACTCGACGGCTACAAGGCGGTGCAGAAGGCGCTCGCCATGGAGCCGGACGCGATCATCAACGAGGTCAAGAATTCCGGCCTGCGCGGACGCGGCGGGGCCGGCTTCTCGACCGGGATGAAGTGGTCGTTCGTACCCAAGCAGTCCCCGAAACCGAAATACGTTTTGTGCAACGGAGACGAGAGCGAGCCGGGGACCTGCAAAGATCGATTGATCTTTGAACAGGATCCGCATGCGGTCATTGAGGGAGTCATGATCGCTGCCCTCGCCGTGGGCGCGCAAACCGGATACATCTACATCCGCGGCGAGTATCGCTACCTCTCGGTGATCATGCAAAAGGCGATCAAGGACGCCTACGCTCGCGGATTCATGGGCAAGAACATTTTCGGCAGCGGGAAAGATCTCGACATTTTCTGGCACGGCGGCGCGGGGGCGTATGAAGTTGGCGAAGAATCGGCGCTCATGGAATCGCTCGAAGGTAAGCGAGGCATTCCCCGCATCCGGCCTCCCTTCCCTGCTGTGGTGGGACTTTGGGGTGGCCCGACGGTCATCAATAACGCCGAAACGCTGGCCAGCGTGCCCCACATTATTCTTAGCGGCGCCGACTGGTACGCGAAGATCGGCACCCCGAAAAACGGCGGGACTCGCCTGTTCTGCCTGAGTGGCAACCTGGAGAAGCCCGGCGTGTATGAGCTGCCCATGGGCTACAACCTGAAAAAGATGATTTACGACGTGGGCGGCGGCATACCCAACGGTCGCACTCTGAAGGCGGTGGTTCCGGGCGGATCGTCGACTCCCGTGCTGGTTCCCGAGGAGATCGACATCGCCATGGATTTCGATTCGGTGGCAAAGGCTGGGTCGATGTTAGGGTCCGGTGGCGTGGTCGTGCTCGACGATACAAATTGCATTGTGAAATTTGCCCTGCGCACGATGAAATTCTACCGGCACGAGAGCTGCGGCTGGTGCATCCCCTGCCGCGAGGGTACGGACTGGTTGGAGAAAACGCTCACTCGCTTCCATGCGGGTGGGGGCCTGAAGAAGGATATCGACAACATTCAATATTTGTCGGAGAACATGCTGGGCCGGACGTTCTGCCCGCTCGGCGACGCGGCCGCGATGCCCACGATCGCATTCGTAAAGAAGTTTCGAGCAGAATTCGAGGCTCACCTCGAGGGCAGGGCGTGCCCGTTTGAGAAGGAGGGAGTTGGAGTGGAGTTGCCAGTCATGGCGCACTGAACTTGTAATTTGGTAATCGGGTAATTTGTAATTTAGAACCTGATGTCGTCACCACAAGATTTGCGGGATCGCACGAAGTCGTTCGCGGTCAGAATCGTTCGTCTGTACCGGTCGTTGTCGTACAAGGCAGACGCTCAAGTTCTGGGCAAGCAACTTTTGCGATCCGGCACCGCAGTAGCAGCAAACTATCGTGCAGCTTGTCGAGCGCGATCGAAAGCGGAATGGATTGCGAAAATTGGAGTTGTGGTGGAGGAAGCGGACGAATCATTGTTTTGGCTCGAAATGCTGATCGATTGTGAACTTATTCCTGCCAGAAAATTGCAGGCACTGGTCAAGGAAGGTCACGAGCTCAGCGCTATCTTTACCGCGTCGCGCCACACGGCAAGGACTCAGACGAAGTAAATTACAAATTACCCGATTACGAAATTACAAATTCCCAAATGCCTGACATAACGCTCACTGTCGACGGCAAGAAAATCACGGCTCCCGCCGGGACGCTGCTGATTGAGGCCTGCAAGACTGCGGGGATCGAAGTCCCTTCCTTCTGCTACTACCCGAATCTCTCGCTGCAGGGCGCTTGCCGCATGTGCCTGGTCAAGATCGAAAAGATGCCGAAGCTTCAGACCGCCTGCACCACGGTAATCTCCGAGGGCATGGTGGTCGTCAGCGACAACGAGGAAGTTCGCCAGGCGCGCAAGTCGATGGTCGAGTTGCTGCTCGGCAATCACCCGCTGGATTGCCCGGTATGCGATGCCGGCGGCGAATGCGAACTGCAGGATATGACGTTCTCCTACGGCGCCGCCGAGTCGAAGTACATGGAGGCGAAGAACCACAAGGATGAGCAACAGTGGTCTCCGGTCGTGTTCTTCGATCGCCCGCGCTGCATCTTGTGCTACCGCTGCGTACGGATCTGCGGCGAGGGTATGGACGTGTGGGCGCTGGGTGTCCAGAACCGCGGCGTCTCCTCCATCATCGCGCCCAATAAAGAAGATCATCTCGAATGTGAAGAATGCGGCATGTGCATTGACATCTGCCCGGTCGGCGCGCTCACCTCCGGCGCCTACCGCTATAAGACACGCCCCTGGGAAATGAAACATGTAGGCACGATCTGCACGCATTGCGGCGATGGCTGCAAGACCACGCTGGGCGTACGTCGCGCCGACACCGGCATGCAGATCGTTCGTGGCGATAACCGCGATAAGAGCGGGATCAACAATGATTTCCTCTGCATCAAGGGCCGCTATGCCTTCGACTTCTCCGAGCATCCCGACCGGCTGACGCAGCCGCTCATCCGCAAAAATGGCCAACTGACTCCCGCGACCTGGGAAGAAGCGTTCACCCTCATTGGCAAACGCTTCGCCGAGATTCGGGACAAAGACGGCGGACACGCGATCGGCGTGGTGGGCTCCAGCCGCACGACGAATGAAGAGAATTACCTGCTCTCGAAATTTGCCCGCGTGGTGCTGAACACCAACAACGTCGACCATCACCGCACCGCCGACTTCCCTGCTTTCGCCGCCGCGCTCACCGGCAAGCTGGACGCGACTGCGACCATGCGCGAGGTGTACAACGCGCCGGCCATCCTGGTCATCGGCAACAATCCCACCGACCAGCATCCACTGCTGGCGTGGCAGATTCGCAACAATGTGCGCTTGCGTCGATCGCGCCTCTACCTGATCAACGCGCAGCCGATCAAACTTGGACGCCAGGCAGCGGGATTCTCGCAGGTTCCCGCTGGCACAGAAGGCAAAGCGGCCGCGTTTCTTGCCGGAGACGACTCCGCTGTGGATGCGCTAGTCAGCGAAAAGACCACGCGCGAAACCTGGCTTGCCTTACGCGACAAACTGCGTGCGGAGCAGAACCTGATCATTGTTTTCGGTTCGGAGATTCGCGGCGCGGATGTCGCGACGCTGGTCAAATTTGGCACCGGCCTGCAAGGGGCGAAGTTCGTGTGCCTGGCCGATTACGCGAATTCCCGCGGGGCCGCCGATATGGGACTCTACCCCGACCTGCTGCCCGGATATCATCGTGTCGCCGATACTGGCAGATTTCACAAGGAATGGGGCAACATTCCAACTACCCCGGGTATGACTTTCCCGGAGATGGTCGATGCCGCCAAGGCTGGCAAGGTCAAGGCCCTTTACGTTGTCGGCGGCAACCCGGTCGCCCGGTTTTCCGTCGACCCATTCGTTTTCTCGAACACCTTCGTGGTCGTGCAGGAGATGTTCCTGACCGAGACATCCTTTATCGCCGATATTGTTCTGCCCGCGGCCAACGCTTATGAGAAATCGGGCACGTTCACCAACACTTGCGGCGACCTGCAACTGGTAAAAAAGGCGGGTGAGGTCACAGGAACGAAGAGCGACTTCGAAATGATTGTGCGCATCGCCGACGTGATGGGATTCGACGTTCACAGGCTCGTTCCGTTCGGAGCCGGTGAGGCCACCGACATGGGGCAATCGCGGGGAGCGCAGTCAGGAGAAGCGGATCGCCATGCAGTATGGCTCGAGGCCCGTGGACTGGAACCGAAGATGAGTCCGTTCGAGCCGACCGCGATTTTTGATGAAATCCAGCGCCTGGTGCCCGGCTACGATGTCTCGCGAATCAACCTGCTGGCCGGAAATGACCAGCACACCACGCTTTCGGGTAGCGGGCCGGGCGCAATCCATAAGCCGGAATTGATTATTCCGGCCAACGACACTCTGTTTACCTCCGGGACTCTGGGCCGATACTCCCGGGCTCTGAACTCGGTCATAGAAAGCCGGCACAAAGAACCATCAGAAATCGCGGCGGACTGAACCGTCCCCGCAAAACAGTCCCAGGTAGCACGTTTCATTCAGCGGTCCACGAACAGTTCAGGAAACGAAATTGCTGAGCCTTCCAGTCTTCCTCATCGCGTCCGCCATTAAGATCGTGCTGGTGATCTTCGTGCTGCTCACGGCGGTCGCTTACACCGTCTGGCTCGAACGCAAAGTTGTGGGCCACATGCAAAACCGCTGGGGTCCCTCGCGGGTGGGTCCATTCGGACTTCTTCAGCCGCTGGCGGACGGCATCAAGTTCCTGGTCAAGGAGGACCTGACGCCTCCCCATGTGTATCGCCCGCTGTTCATCGCGGCGCCGATGATCGCCGTGATTTGCGCTCTCACTTCCATCTCGGTAATTCCCTTCGGCACCTCGATCGACATTCTGGGCTACACGATTCCAATGCAGATTACCGACATTCACATCGGGCTGCTGGTGATCCTCGGGATTACGTCAGTCGGTGTCTATGGGGTCGCGCTCGCTGGATGGTCTTCCAATAACAAGTATTCCCTGCTTGGTGGACTGCGAGCCAGTGCGCAGATGGTCAGCTATGAAATCTGCCTGGGGCTCTCCTTGGTGGGCGTGCTGATCGTCTCCGGAAGCTTCAGCCTCCGTGAAATCGTGGAAGCGCAGAGCGGACATTTCTGGGGATTCATCCCCAAGTGGAACATTTTCTACGGGTGCCAGTTCATCGCCTTCTTTATTTATCTGATGGCCGCCTACGCCGAGACCAACCGCATTCCGTTTGATTTGCCCGAAGCGGAGACTGAACTGGTTGCGGGCTATCACACGGAGTACAGCGCGATGAAGTTCGCGATGTTCTTCATGGCGGAATACGCCAACATGATTACGGTCGCCTGCCTGGCGACGCTGCTATTTCTGGGTGGCTGGAGCGGGCCAGTACCAACAGGTGGTCCTGCCCTGGTCCGCGCGCTGTTGCCGACGTTCTGGTTTGTTGCGAAGGTCTTCGTCTTTCTCTTTATTTATATCTGGGTGCGCGGCACGCTGCCGCGCTTCCGCTACGACCAACTGATGGCCTTCGGGTGGAAGTTTCTGTTTCCGCTAGCCATCGCAAATCTGGTGGTAACCGCTCTGGTTGTTGCATACCGCGCGTCCTGAGAAGCAACTGACATGCTCAGGCGCAGGGAAATATAAAAATGTTGCATCTGGTTCTTTTCCTGGTGTTCGCTGCAATTTGCGTGGCGGGTGCGATCAACCTGCTGGCGCAAAAGCATCCGATCAGCAGCGCGCTGTCTCTGGTAGTC
>Ga0210401_10000286_pt1 | contig 63138 bp, 70 predicted proteins | sample IncBWH32MmetaG_FD_150866 | JGI IMG/M metagenome (GOLD analysis project Ga0210401, IMG submission 150866) | Forest soil microbial communities from Barre Woods Harvard Forest LTER site, Petersham, Massachusetts, United States - Inc-BW-H-32-M | ecosystem: Environmental > Terrestrial > Soil >...
TCGCGTGCCCCGCTGGTCGCGGTGCGCCGCGATGAGAACCTGGGCGACCGCCAGCCGCACCCGCTGTTCTGCGTGACCACCGTGCGGACGTGGCGCGAGCTCGATGGCGACTGGTCGGCGGGTTACGTGTGGGAGGACCGGCGGGGCCACAGCGTGAGCGACGTGGGCGCCAACCTGTTGCGCGAGCTCGAGCTGTCCGGCACGCCCTGGGTCGAGATCGAGCGCTCCAATCCCGAGGCCCGCGAGGGGGACCCGGCCTGCTTCGCTGTCTACGGCGGGGTCATCTACCACCACGGCGGCGGCTTCGACGTCGCCGAGGTGAACCGCGCGCGACGCCGGCGCCAGCCGCCGTCAGGCCCGCTCTCGTGGGTGCGGCGCCCGCGCGCTTGGGCGAGGCAGCGCAGCGCGCGCCGGCGCGAGCGCTGGGAACGGCGCACTAAACAGGAACTGCTCGACTGCTCAGAGCGGATGTACGAGCAGATCGCCGCCGGCGGGCAGGCGTGGCTCGACGAGCTCCGCTGAGGCAGGGACTGCCGGCCGACGCCCACGCGTGACCGCCAGAGGCGGGGCCGCTCCACGCGGCCCCGCCTGTTGCGCGCTCTGGCGAGCTGGAAGCTGCTCGCTAGTCGCTCGGTATACCGCTCGCCGGCGGCGCCGGCTGGCTGCCGTTGAACGTCGTGATCGGCGTGCCGCTCGTGGGTTCGGTCGTCAGCTTCGGGCCGAACATCACGACCTTGCCCCCTTCCACGCGGCCCATCTGCACGCCGGAGTAACCGCCGTGCTGGGTCGCCGAGTAGCGGAACGGCACCAGCCCCGGACCGCTCCATTTGGCGCCGTTGTTGTTGACGGCCTTGACGAGGTCTTCACGCGTGAGGTTTTTGCCGGCGGCCTGCAGCGCCTGCACCAGCGTGTACGCGTTCGCCATGCCGTACAGCACGTTCCCATCGAAGGGAACGCTCGGGTCGTACTGTTCCTTGATTTTCTTGAACAACGCGACCCACGGGTTCGACGTTTCCGCGACGGACGGCAGGTAGTTGTTCGTGTAGGTGCCTTCGATCAGCGCCGTGCCGCTCGCCTTGCCCTTCGAGACCGTCTTGAGCAGTCCGGCGACTGTCGTCGGGTCGATGCCGACGTTCGACACGAACAACTGGGGTTTGTAGCCGAGCGTGAACGCCGTCAGCTGCCCGATCGCGGTGTAGATCGGGACGGTGAAGTAAACGACCACCTGCGCGCCCGCAGATTTGATCGCCGTGATCTGCGGCGCGAGCGTTTCGGTCCCGGACTGGTAGGGCTGCGCTGAAACGATCGCGCTCGCCGGCAACTCGTCCTTGATGCCGGCAAGGCCGCCCTGGCCGAAGTCGTCGTCCTGGTAGAGGACGCCGACCTTCTTGCCCGGGAAGTGCTTGGCGATGTATTCGCCCATCACCTTGCCTTCGATCGTGTAGTTCGGCTGCCAGCCGAATGTGTAGGGCTGCGCCGAGCCGTTGTCCCAGCAGGGGCAGCCGGAGGCCACGAACATGTCGGGGATCTTGGAGGAGTTCAGGAACCCCACGACCTTGGTGTGGGTCGGAGTGCCGAGACCCTCGAAGATGCCGAACACTTTTTCCTGCAAGACGAGTTGGTGGACGACGTTGACAGTGTTCGTCGGGTTGTATTCGTCGTTCTTGATGATCAGGTGGATCTTGCGCCCGAAAACCCCGCCGTGCGCGTTGACGTAGTTGAAGTACGCCTGCGAGGCCGGTGCGATCTCGCTGTATCCGGGAGCGGCCGGGCCGGTGAGCGGCTGGTGCGTACCGAAGGTGATGCTCGTGGCACTCACCCCCTCGGTGCTGCTGCTCGAAGACGAGCCGCAGCCTGCCGCGACCAACCCAAGCGCCGCGAACGCGGCGAGCATCGCCATCGACCGGCTCTTCGTTACTTTCATCTTGCCTCCTGTTGTTCGGTCATCCAATCTCACGACCCGCTGCACGGCGCGCTCTAACCGCGCCATAGATGAAGCCTGCGCCCGCGCGAACTCCGCCCTGGATCCCACTCGGCCAGGCGAGCATCGCAACGATGAGCAAGAGCCCGTAGATGGCGAGCGGCAGGTTCGCCCCGACCTTGTCGGGCAGCGAGAACGACTGCGCGAGGTCATGCGTCCAGTTCGGCAGCAGCACGAGAATTGCCGCGCCCCACGCCGCCCCGAGCAGCGATCCCAACCCACCGATCACAACCGCGGCGAGCAGGTAGAAGGAGAGCACGAGCGGAAACGCGCCGGGGTTCGCGAGCTGGAGCACGACGGCGAGCAGCCCGCCGCCGAGGCCGGCACAAGCCGCGCTCAGTGTGAAGGCCAGTGCCTGCACGCGCGGGACGCGCAGCCCGGACACGGTCGCAGCGATCTCGTCATCGCGAACGGCGCGCCACGAGCGCCCGACGCCGCTGTGGGTGAGGTTGTACAGCGCGAACGCGACGAGCACGGCGCCGGCACAGGCGATCCACGCCTCCCAGCGCTCGAGTGGGAAGCTCGAGCCGAGTGCCGATGGGATCGCGGGCGGGTTGATGGCGATCCCGTTTGCGCCGCCGAACGTGCCCGAGTACTGATAGGCCAGGCCCGGCAGGCCGACCGCGAACGCGAGCGTCGCGCCGGCGAGATACGGCCCGCGCAGCCTCGAGGCAGCCGCGCCGACAGCGACCCCGACGACCGTGGTCACGAACACGGACGCGATCAGAGCCGGGACGAGCGGCCAGTGCTCGTTCCCGATCAGCAGCGCGGCTGTGTACGCGCCGACGGCCATCAGCGCCCCGTGCCCGAGTGAGATCTGCCCGCTCAGCCCGATCAGCACGCTCAGGCCGGCGAGAACCGCGAAGTAGTAGGCCGCGTCGGCGAGCTGAAGGTCGCGGTATTCGTTCAGCAGCTCGCTCAGCAGCCCGAGCGCGAGCGCGGTGCCGACGAGCAGTGTCAGCGAGCGTGCGAGCGTGTGGCGGCGCCACCAACGCAGTGCGCCCGGCTCGCCCCCGCGCGACGGCGCGCCCGAAGGCGTCGGGCGGTCCACCTCGTGACGCGCCTCGACGCGGCTCAAACCCGCCGCTCCCGGGCCGGGGAGAAAAGGCCCCCCGGACGGATCATGAGTGTCGCGACGAGCACGGCGAGCGCCGCGAGGGGCGCGAGCGCAGAGCCTTCGTAGCCGGAGACATACGAGAGCACGAGTCCGAGGATCACGCCGCCCACGATCGCCCCGAGCGGACTGTCGAGGCCTCCGAGCACGGCGGCCACGAAGGCGTATATGAGGATCGAGTCGAACTGGTTGGGCCCGACGAACACCGACGGCGCGACGAGCACGCCCGCGAGCGATCCGACGAGCGCGGCCAGCGCCCAGCCGATCGTGAACATGCGGCCGACCCGCACGCCCTGCAGCCGGGCGACCTCGGGGGCGAAGGCAGCCGCGCGCAACTGGAGGCCGAGCGTGGTCATGCGAAACAGCAGCGCAAGCCCGCCCGCGACGCCGAACACGACAAGCACGATGAAGAGGTCGTTCGGCGAGAACAGCAGTCGCGTGCCACCGACCTCGAAGCCCTGAATCGAGAACGCCGCGGGGAACGAGCGCGGAGTGTTGCCCCAGATCATCCCGGCCGCGGCCTCGAGCAGCACGAGCAGGCCGAGCGTGACGATCACGGCGTTGAGCGGCGGTGCCGACTCCACCCGGCGGATCAGTACGCGCTCGAGGACCGCGCCCAGCACGAGCCCGCTCGCGAGCGCGACGAGAAGGCCCAGCCAATAGGGATTGCCCGCTTCGATCACGATCGCCGCGAGGAACGTCGTGAACATCAGCATCGCCCCCTGGGCGAAGTTCACGATCCTCGTGGCGCGCCAGATCAACACGAGGGCGAGCGCGACAACGGCGTAGATCGCGCCCGTCGAGATGCCGTTGAGAGTGAGGTTGATGAACTGCGTCATCGCGAGCCTCAGAAGCCCAGGTAGGCGTGTCGCAGGTCGGCGTCGTCGGCGAGGCGCTCGGGGTCCTCGGCGGCGACGACGCGGCCGAGGTCGAGAACGATCCCGGTGTCGGCTATCGACAGCGCGCTGCGGGCGTTCTGCTCGACCAGCAGGACCGCGAGCCCGCGCTCGTCGCAGAGCTGACGCACGAGCGCCATGATCTGCGCCGTGATCCGTGGCGCGAGGCCCAGGGAGGGCTCGTCCAGCAGCAGCGCCCGCGGACGGCCCATGAGTGCGCGCCCGAGCGAGAGCATCTGCCGCTCACCGCCCGAGAGCGTCGCTGCCGGCTTGCTTCGACGTTCGCGGAGCGCCGGGAACAGGTCGTACATGTCCTCGAGCGGAGCGCTCTCTCCGCGACGCCATAGCCCGCCCAGGCGGAGGTTCTCCTCGACCGTGAGCTCGCCGATCACGCCGCGGCCCTCGGGCACGTGCGCGAGACCACGGCGCACGATGTCCTCAACGGCGGTGTGCGTTATGTCCTCGCCGGCCAGCACGACGCGCCCGGAGCTGGCTCGCTCGAGGCCGGAGATCGTTCGCAGCAACGACGTCTTGCCTGCGCCGTTCGCGCCGAGCACGGCGGTGACCTCTCCCTCCCCGACCCGAAGCGAGACGCCGTCCACCGCGCGCACCGGGCCGTAGTCGGTGACGAGGCTTTCGACCTCAAGCATCGCGGCCTGCCGCCGCCTCGTCGCCGAGGTAGGCCTCGAGCACGCGCGGATCCGATCGCACGGCCGCCGGAGGCCCCGTGCTGATCACGCGACCGAAGTCGAGCACGGCGACTCGGTCGCAGAGGGACATGACGAAGTCCATGTGGTGCTCCACGACCATCACGCTCATCGTGCCCCGGATGCCGCGAATCAACTCGGCGAGCTGCTCGATCTCGGCAGCGTCGAGACCACCCGCAGGCTCGTCGAGCATCAGCAGCGACGGCTCTGCCGCGAGTGCCCGCGCGAGAGCGACACGCTTCTGCGTCGCGAATGGAAGCGAGTCGGGCCGGCGAGCGGCGAGCTCTCGGCATCCAACCGCGCCGAGCGCCGCCATCGCCCTTGCACGCAGCGCCCGCTCGTCGCGCTCGGTCCGCGGCAGTGCTACGAGCGAGCTCAACAGGCCGGCGCGCCGAAAGCGCTGCGCGCCGACCATCACGTTCTCCGCCACGGTCAGGCCGGAGAACAGGCCGACGCCCTGGAGCGTGCGGGCGATCCCCTCGCCGGCGCGGCGATCGGGGCGCATGCGCTCCAGTTGTGCGCCCCGCCACGAGATCGTCCCCGATTGCGGCCTCACGAAGCCTGAGATGCAGTTGAACAGCGTCGTCTTGCCCGCGCCGTTGGGGCCGATCACGCCCAGCACCTCACCGCGCGCAACGTCGAGCGACACGTCTTCGAGCGCCGTGATCCCACCGAAGCGCACGGTCACCCCTTGCACGGCAAGTGCACCGGACGCGGTGGGGTCCTCCCTCGACGCCTCCACGGGAGTCATGCTACCCGCGATGTCTCATATGCATCCGCATCGCCCCGCGGGAGTGACGGGCCGGCATCGCCGTGGCCGACGTGGTCACTGCTCCGCGAGCTCGGTTGGTCTCGGCTGGGCTCTCGCTGCGGCCGCATTCGGATCCTGGAAGTATTCTCTCCAACGGGTCGGCGCGCTGCGACCGGCCGCCGGTTGCGTGCTTCACTGCGCGCATCGACCGCGGCTCCGAGGGCACGCGTCCGGCCACGAGTCCCGGCGCGAGGAACAAAGCTCACCGGGGGATGTGCATGGATGAATCCAAGCTCCAGTCCGTCGAGCTCTTCGCCGGTCTCTCGGGTAAGGAGCTGCGCCGTCTTTCGGCCGTCACCGACGAGGTCGTGGTGCCCGCCGGCACACGGCTCATCGACGAGGGCAGCTTCGCCCACGAATTCCTGCTCATCGTCTCCGGACACGCAGCGGTCCATCGCGACGGACAGCTGATAGCCGAGCTCGGCCCCGGCGACTTCGCCGGCGAGATAGGTGTGATGCGTGATGCCCGGCGCAACGCAACCGTGGTGGCCAGCAGCCCGCTGACCGTGATCGTCATGACGGCACGGGATCTGCGCCAGATCGCACGAGAGATGCCCAGCGTGGGTGAGCGCATCGAGGCCGCGATCGCGGCCCGCTCCTCGGCTGCGGGCGCCGACCCGCCGCTCGGCTGAGGCGCGGCTTCCTCTCGCCGCGAGGCTCCTGACGCGATGCGGCCCCGCCGGTAAGAAAACCCTCACGGAAGGTTTGGCCTTGGGGTGGGCTCCTAACCCGCAGCACCGGGACGCGGTCAGCAGCGCGCCGCCGGCAGCTCACCGGCCCATCCCACAGACCGACAGGAGACCGACCCACCGTGTCCAGAACGTCGATACCCGCTCTCGCCGGCGTAACGCTGTTGCTCCTCTTCCTCGCGGGGTGCGGTGGCTCCGGCTCGTCGACTTCGAAATCGACCGCCTCGGCTGCTGCCCAGACGACGCCCGCCAAACCCGCCGCGTTCCTGGCGCCGCTGAGTTCCTTCTCGTCGGTCGGTTCGACCGTCCCGGCCAACGGGGACGTGAACCCCTACGGCATCGTGGCCGTCCCCACCAGCGTCGGCAAGCTCAAAGCGGGCCAGCTGCTGATCAGCAACTACAACGCCAAGGAAGGCGCCAAGCAGAGCGGTCAGGGCACCGGGACGACGATCGTGCAGGTCTCGACCACCGGCAAGCTGACGCCGTTTACGACGATCAACGCCAAATCGCTGCCCGGCCCGTGCCCGGGCGGCGTCGGCCTCACGACCGCGCTGAACATCCTCCCCGGCGGCTACGTGATCGTGGGCAGCCTGCCGACGACCAACGGCAAGACCGCGACCGCCAAGTTCGGATGCATGATCGTGCTCGACAGCAGCGGCAAGGTGATCAAAACGATCGCCAACAAGAACATCCAGGGCCCGTGGGACTCGACCGCCAAGAGCGAAGGCGCGAAGACCACGCTGTTCGTCAGCAACGCGCTGAACGGGGGCGCGGCCAAGGGCGTGAAACCGATCAACAACTCGACCGTGCTGCGGATCGACCTCGAATCGGGCGAAGGGCAGCAACCGAAGGTCACCGGCGAACAGGTCGTCGCGGAAGGGATCCCGTGGGTGAACTCCGCGGAAGCTCTCGTCCTCGGCCCCACCGGGGTCGCGCTCGCCGCCGACGGCACGCTCTACGTGGCCTCCACCCAGAACAACAAGATCCTCGCGATCTCCGAAGCAGCGACCCGCACGACACCGCTGCCCCACGGCGGCTCCGTCCTGACCGAAGGCGGCCATCTCAAGGAACCGCTGGGGATGGTGCTGGCACCGAACGGCAACATCGTCACGACCAACGGCGGCGACGGCAACATGGTGGAAACCACGCCGGCGGGCCAGCAGGTGGCGGTGCAGACCGCCGACAAGAAGACGGGAGCCGGATCCCTGTTCGGCCTGGCCGTCAGCCCCACCGGCAACGGCATCTACTACGTGGACGACGGCGAAAACACGCTGAACCTCCTGCACTGAGCCGCGGCCGCGATGGCGGCCCTGCGGTTCAGTACCTGCCGTGGGCCGGTCTGTGCGCACCCGTGGCGAGAACGCGCTGCCCGGCTGATGTGCGGTCGGCGTCCGCGGCCGCAGCGGGCGGGCCGAGCAAATCCGATGGAGCTAGCCGGACTCGAACCGGCGACCTCCTGGGTGCGATCCAGGCGCTCTCCCAACTGAGCTATAGCCCCGCGGGGCCGCCGCCAGGACGGCCCGCGTCGGCGTAGAAGTCTAGTCGTCCGCGTCGGCGCCGCCCGCCGCACGCCGCCGCGTACCGGTCCCGTCCCGGCGCAGTATGGTGTCGGGGCGTCATGGGATTGCTCGACGACGCCATACGCGACCACCTGGAGCTCAAGCGCAGGAGGGGCGCCGACCCCTCTGAGATCGCCCGCGAGGAGCGCGAGGCCTTGGAGCCGGTGTTCCCCGACGAGCCACGACCGCCCGGGTTCGAGGGCGAGCCGCAGGCCGGGACGGTGCTCGACGAGCAGCCGCCGCACGGCGACCCGCTCGATGAATCCGTCGAGGCCGCCGAGGCCGCAGAGGCCGCTGAGGCGCAGGCCGTCGGCCAGCCGCTCGGGGACGAGACCGTGGAGATAGACATGGAGGCAGTGCTTGCAGCCGACGTCCCTCTTGGCGCAGAGACGCCCGCGCCCGAGCACGCGCCGCCCCCACCGGCGGCCGCTCGCGACTCCGACGCGGTGCGCCCGCCTCCGCCGGGCGAAGAGGACCTGCTCGAGTGGGAGATCCCCGGCGACGCGGAGACCGAGGCGGCACCGGACCCGATCCCGGGCCAGGAGCGGATGAGCTTCGAGTAGGCGCTAGCCGCGGGCCGGGGAGATCCCGAAGAGCACCGCCGCGAGCGCCTGAACTGCGGGTTCCCGCTCCACCACCCGATCGAGCTTCCCGTGGCGCGCGTAGTCGTGCACGAACGCCTCCGCGGTGAGCAGGATCGCCAGGAACTCCGCTTCCTCGATCGGCAGCTCGTGCCCGTCCTCTCGGGCGAGCGTCGCGACTCCCTCCAGCGTCCGGGCCCAGTCCGCGAGCGCGCGGCTGCGCAGCTCGAGCGCGCCGCGCCCGGCGCGATGCACCTCGACGACGCTCGTCACGGCCACCTCCGGGTGCTCCGCCATCCACTGGAAGTAGGCACCGATCCCGGCGTGCAGCTTCTCGCGCCAGCTCTCCACAGCGGCGGCTGCTGCAAGCGAGGCGCCGATCCGCGCCCGCGTCATCCCTTGGTAGGTCGCGAGGAAGCACTGTTCCTTGTCGGCGAAGTGGCGGTAGAAGACGGTCCGCGAGGTGCGGGCGACACGCACGACGTCGGCGATCGTCGTCTCGACGTAGCCGCGCTCGCTGACGCACTGCCCCATCGCGCGCATCAGCCGCTCGCGCTGGCGCGCGCTGACCTCCTCGGGGGGGAGCGTGTGGCGCCCGGCGGGGATCAGAAGCTCGTCGTCGATCTTGACATCGTCCATCTCGGTGATGTTAGGATACGCCCGCGTACACGGAGGGGTACGCTCCGGTACCGGCGCCAGGCGCCGGCCGGACCCATAGCGAGGAGGGGACTGACGATGACGCGCAAGCTGTTCCTGCTGGCAGGTGCGCTGCTTGCTCTGGCACTGACGGTGCCGGCTGCTGCAGACGCGACGATCACCTCGGTGTTCGGGGGCACCGTCCCGTGCGCCGAACAGACCGGCGCCAACGCCGGACAACGATGGTGCGGGAACAGCGCCGGCACGACGGTCTCATCGTTCGACGGCACGCCGATCGACGTCGCCGTCGCCTTCCCGCCCGCGACCGGGGCCGACAACAACTACCCGGTCGTCGGTATCTACCACGGCTGGGGTGGCAGCAAGATCACGCCGTCGAGCACGAGCGCGCAACGGTGGCTGAAACTCGGCTACGCGGTGTTCAGCATCTCTGACCGCGGTTGGGGGTCCTCGTGCGGCAAACCGGTCTCGAGCACAGAAACAAAAGAAAAAGAAGCAAAAGGTGAAAACCCCGGGGTGAAGGCTCCGCCGTGTGAACACGGATACATCCACCTCCTGAGCCGCCGCTACGAGGTCCGCGACGCGCAGACGCTCCTCGGCAAACTCGCCGACGAAAACGTGATCAACCCGCAGCAGATCGGCGCCAACGGCGGGAGCTACGGCGGCGGCATGTCGCTGGAGATCGGCTCGCTGAAGGACCGCGTCGAACTGCCCAACGGCGAACTGATCCCGTGGACGAGCCCCGAAGGCAAGCCGATGAAAATCGCCGCGACTGCGGCTGAATTCCCGTGGACCGACATCGCCCAGGCGCTGCAACCGAACGGTTCGACGCTCGACTACGTCGAAAACGCGCCGTACAAGGGGATGCTCGGCAACCACCGCTTCGGAATCGAAAAGGATGAGTGGAACACCGCCCTGTTCTTGTCCGGCCTGAGCGCCGGCTACTACGCGCCGGCGAACATCAACGATCCTGAAGCCAACATCCAGGCTTGGCATGCGTTCGACAACACCGGCGGTCCCTATGACGGGCAGCCGCTGGCAGTCCAGCAGGAAGAACAGCTGCCGAACCACAGCGCCTACTACACCAATCTCGAAGAGCCGCCGGCTCCGGCGATCATGGAGAACGGCTGGAACGACGACCTGTTCCCGGTCGACGAAACGGTCAAGTACTACAACAAGGTCCGCGCCAAGTACCCGAACCAGCCGATGCAGCTGTTCGACTTCGACCTGGGGCACAACCCGCGGTCGGCGCAGGCGGTCTCGATCGGCGACGACACCAAGTTCGTCGAAGCGCAGAACGCGTGGTTCGCCCACTACGTCAAAGGCGAAGGCGGCGAACCGGCCCACGCGCAGGGCGGCGCGACCGCGATCACGAGCTTCTGCCCGCAGACCTCGGGCGGCTCGGGCACGGAATACAAAGCCGCTGACTGGGCGGCCCTCTCGCCGGGCGAGATCCGCTTCTCGAGCGGTCCGGAACAGACGGTGCAGTCGCCGGGAAGCGCAACCGCGAACCCGTTCGCGACCGAAAAAACGACCGTCTGCACCACGCAGGCCGACGCCAACAACCCCTCTGCGGCCGAGTACAAATTCGCCGAAGCGCCGGCGGGTGGCTACACCCTGCTCGGCTCCTCGACGGTGATCGCGGAAATCTCGACGCCGGAACCCAACGACCAGCTGATCGCCCGCTTGTATGACGAAAACGTCGCGGGTGGCACCGAGCAGCTGATCGGGCGTCAGGCCTACCGTCCGCTGAACCCGGGCGAAGGCTTCACCAAGCAGGTGTTCCAGCTGCACCCGCAGGCCTGGAAGGTCGAAGCCGGCCACGCCCTGAAGGTCGAGCTGATGGTGGCCGACTCGACATCGTGCACCGGGTTGATCCCGGCGTGCTACGTGCGGCCGTCGTCCTCGCCGCACTCGATCCAGGTCAAGAACCTGGAACTGCGGGTGCCGACGGCCGACGCGCCCGGCGGCGCCGAAGGGCTGGTGAAAGCGCCGGTCGCGCCGTACCTGCCGCCGGGCTACACGCTGGCGCGCAACGAGCGCACCTCCACGCCGGGGCAGCCTCACCTGGTGAGCGGCTCGACGCCGAACAACAACGGCGTCTTCACGCTCGCCTGGACCGCCTCCGAGGCGGCGACGGCCCTCACGTACACGCTCGAACACAAGAACAACAGCGGCGGCTGGAGCGTCGTCGCCAGCGGGCTCACCACGAACGAATACGCCTTCACCGGCGGTAGCCCCGAGGGCGAAGGGACGTGGGAGTATCGAGTCACGGCGAGCAACGAAGGACCCGCGAGCGAACCGTCCGAAGAATCGGCGCCGGTCGTGGTCGACGAGACCCCCCCGAACCCGCCGCTCGTGAGCGCCGACCGTGCCCCCGACTACTCGGGCGGTGGCGGCTGGTACAAGGACACGGTCACGGTGTCGTTCACCGAAAACGGCGACCCGTCGCTCGTGGACGGCAGCCCGGGCAGCGGTGTGGAACCGTCCTCGGTGCCCGCGCCGCAGACGTTCTCCACCGACGGCTCACACACGGCGTCGGGCACGGTCAATGATCGGGCCGGCAACACGTCCTCGCCCGGCAGCCTGACGGTGCAGGTGGACGCGAGCCCGCCGCAGGTCGAAGTCAGCTGTCCTGCCACGGCGATCTTCGGCAGCTCGGCGAAAGCGACGATCACGGCCTCCGACGGCCAGTCCGGGCTAGCGGTGAACCCGTCCGGCACGGTCGCGATCGACACGAGCACGGTCGGCGTCAAGACGACCTCGGCCACCGCCGTCGACCACGTCGGGCACAGCGCGGAAGCGTCGTGCGCGACGACGGTGAAATACAGCCAGGTCCTCAGCGGCTCGGTGAAAGGCAAAGTGACCGTCACGAGCGGCCAGGGCGTCGAGGTGAGCCCCGGCACGAAAGTCAGCGGCGGCATCAAGGTCAAGCCGGGTGGCGCGATCGACATCGAGGGCGCGACCCTCGCGGGCGGACTGACGGCGAAAGGCGCGACCGTCGTGCGCATGTGCGGCGCCTCGAGCTCGGGCGCGATCAAGGTGGTCGGCACGAGCGGCCCCGTGACGCTCGGGGAAGCGGGAGGCGGCTGTGCGGCCTCCAACTTCTACGGCGCGGTTCAGGTCAAGGGGACCACCGGGCGCGTCACGATCGAAGGCGCTTCGATGGTGGAAGAAAACATGTTCCACGGCAATCTCGCGGTGCAGTCGAACGCGGGCGGCACGACCGTGCGCAACAACACGATCGCGGGCTCGCTGACGGTGAAGAACAACAACGCGCCTGTGATCGACACGCCGAACACGGTCGAAGGCAGCTCGAAAATCCAGTAGTGCGTCAGATGTGGCGGGCGGGGCGCCCTGCGCGCCTCGCCCGGCCTCGTCCCTGCCGGACGCGCGTCGCCGGCTACACCGCTCGCCGTCAGCCGTCGAAGCGGGGCGCCCGGCGCTCGGTGATCGCCTTGGCGCCCTCCTGCACGTCGGCGCCGAGGAAGCTCAGCATCTCGTAGGCGACGCTCGCGTCGAACGCGGGGATCGCGGTGCGCAGCCAGTGGTTGAGCGTGCGCTTCGTCCAGCGGGCCGCGTACTGCGGGCCGGCGGCCAGCCGCTCGGCGATCCCGAGCGCATCGTCGAGCACCTGCCCGGGCGGGACGCAGCGCGAGACGAGACCGATCCGCTCGGCCTCGCGACCGTCGATGAAGTCCGCCGTGAGCAGGTAGTACTTCGCCTTGGCCATGCCGCACAGCAGCGGCCAGACGATCGCGGCATGGTCGCCCGCGACAACGCCGAGCCGCAGGTGCCCGTCCGTCAGGCGCGCGTCCTCGGCGATCACGCTGATGTCCGCCATCAGCGCGACGGCGAGCCCCGCGCCGACCGCCGTGCCGTTGATCGCCGAGACGATCGGCTTCTCGCAGTCGAGCATGTTCGTGACCAGCGACGCCGCCTCGCGGGCCATCTCGGCGACCCGCGCGTAGTCACCGGCCATCTTCTGGATCATCTCGAGGTCGCCGCCGGCGGAGAACGCCCGCCCCGCGCCGGTCACGACGGCGACGCGGACCGACTCGTCGGCGTCGACGTCGCGCCAGACGCCGGCGAGCTCGGTGTGCAGGCGTTCGTTCGTCGCGTTCATCCGCTCAGGGCGGTCGATCGTGATGAGCAGCACGCCGGGCTCGCGGCGCTCGAAGCGCAGGTGCTCGTAGCCGCCGGGGTCGATCGCGCTCATCCGGCCATCGTCAGCCCGCCGCTGACGCTCAGGACCTGGCCCGTGACGAAGCCGCTGCGCGCGGAGGCGAAGAACGCGATCGCCTCGGCGATGTCATCGGGTGTGCCGAGGCGGCCCATCGGGATCGCGCGCGCGAGCGCCTCCTGGAGGCGCTCCGGCTGAGCGCGGAACAGCGGCGTGTCGGTCGGGCCGGGGCAGACGGCGTTGGCGGTGATCTCGTCCCGCGCCGTCTCGCGCGCGAGTGACTTGGTGAACGCGATCACGCCGCCCTTCGCACCCGCGTAGACGGCCTCTCCGCTGGAGCCCACCCGCCCGGCGTCGCTCGCGACGTTGACGATCCGCCCGCCGCGTCCGCGCTCGATCATCGCTGCGAGGAAGGCGTGCGTGACGGCCACCACCCCCAGCAGGTTGATCGCGAGCACCTTCTCCCAGAAGGGCCGGTCGGTGTCGGCGAAGCGGCGCGTCTCGTCCCAGCCGGCGCAGTTGACGATCACGTCGGGGCAGCCGAGATCGCCCTGGACCTTCTCGGCGAGGCGCGTCACCGACCCGGCGTCGGCGACGTCGACCTCGTAGGGGGCGAGCTCGTCAGGGCGCAGGTCGGCGCCGGCGATGAGATAGCCCAACTCGTGCAGCCGCCCAGCGGCCGCACGGCCGATACCGGAGGCCGCACCAGTGATCAGAGCCAACCGCTCCCCCGCAGGGGGACCGCCTGTCTCGTGCACTGGCCCCGGTCCGCTCACGGGGGTGGAGGCTACAGCCTCGCCTGCTCACCGCGCCCTCCTTGGCATTGCGGTGAGCAGCGAGGCCTCCCCCCACCAGAGCGCCGGGCCGGCCGGCTCCCTCTGCGCGACCTTTCCCCCGATCGGTCGGCGCGACCGGCCCGGTCGCTCTAGTCCTCGGCACGGTTCCCCGGCCGGCCGAGATGGTGGCTTGACACTCACCAGGCGCTCGTTTCTCCTCCCGAGCAGCCCGTTTTCAGCACGGGACTTGCGCAGGTGCGCGAAATGACGCCGCTTTCGCCGCGGCTGATGGTGAGTTCGTCTCCATCCGTGGCTTTCACCGTCACCGAGTAGCTCTTGGGAGTCGAGCTGGCGGCGCTCAGGTAAGCCTTGGTCTGACTCGGTGCGATCCGCACCGACGGCTCGCTTTCGTGAAGCGATTCAGCGCTCACACTTTCGTAGGAGCCGCTGTTCTCGGTCGCGATCGACTCGGCCGTCGTCTCCGCGCTGCGGACCATCTCCTTGGCCTGCGCGTCGTCGGCCTTGGCCTGCTGGCTGGTGAACAGCGGGATCGCGATCGCGCAGAGGATCCCGATGATGAGGCAGACGACCAACAGCTCGATTAGAGAGAAGCCATCTGCCGCGAACAGCCTGCGGCGGGTGTGCGGGGTCCCACGGGAAAAGCGGGACCACCGCGGGTGCTGAATGCTGGTAAACAACTCAGACCTCCGGGGCGATCACCTGGCGGCCGAGCTGTCTCTTCCGAGACCTCTGACTTTGCGCCCCCGTTTCACAACGGGTTTGCCTTTTTCAGTGGTTTTTTCGGGTGTGGCGGGGCAGTGTAGGTGGCCCCGAAGGCCCTATGTGAAAACTCGACGTATGTTTGAGAGCGAGGCGGCGAGCGCAGCGCGGGCCCGGTCTGCGGGTGTGAGTCTCCGGTCCCCTCGCGCCGCCGCCGCGCTCCTCTCGGCGCGCTCCCCGAGCCGGACGAGCCTGCGCACCTCCGCCCGCGCCACCACGGCGAAGGGGATCGACACCGCGAGCCGCGTGAGCTCGGCAGCGAGCGCGGCGAGCACGGCGGCGGGCAGCGGCACGCCGAGCCACAGCAGGCTGATCGGCACCAGCACCTCGGCGATCCCGGCGCCCGCGAGCGGCAATCCGCGCGGGGTGAAGGCGAAGCCGGTCGCCAGGCCGACCATCGCCACCGCGGGCGTGCTCGGAGCGCCGAACGCGCGGAGCCCCGCCCACAGCGCGGCCGCCTCGGCAAACCAGTACACGAGCATCCCGGCGAGCGCGGCGGCCGCACCCGCCGGACGGCGCGAGAACTCGGCGAGGATGTCGGCGCCTCTCAGAAGGGGGCGCACCCGCGCCCGCAGGCGCCCGGCGCGCCCGCCTCGCAGCTGCCGGTTCGCCAAGAGCGCCACCAGCGTCCCGGCCGGCACGCCGATCACCCACGGCCACACGACCTGACCCTGGGCGTGCGGCGCGCCGATCAGCGTCACGGCGCCGATCCAGGCGAGCAGCGCGAGCACCGCGTACTCGAGCAGCGCGAGCGCGGCAACGTGCGCCCTGGCCTCACCGCGGCTCGCGCCGGCTCCGCGCAGCGCGCGCAGATCGATCGAGAACCCGCCCTTCAGCGAGGTCGCCCCCGCGCCGAACGCCACGACGCGCGCGGCGCTCTGAGCCTCGAGCTCGCTCTCCCCGCAGGCCGCGGTCACGCGCCGGTGGGCGATCGCGTAGCCGACGTAGGCCAGAAGGCGCGCGCCGGCCGCGACCGCCAGCCAAACCGGGACGAGCTCCCGGAGCCTGTCGTGCACGGCGTGCGGGCCGGCGGCCCAGCTCATCCCGGCGGCCGCGCCGATCGCGATCACCGCGGCGGCCGCGCTCAGCAGCAGCGGGCGACCTTCCAGGCGCGCGGCCAAGCTCCGCTTACGTCGAACGCTCATACGACTCCTGTACCCGGATCGCTGCGATGGGCGCCCGCCGTACCCTTTTCCTCGGAACGCGACAGGGTAGGCGCTCGGAGCGGCTAGGGTTGCACCTGGATGCTGAAGCTGATGTTCATGCCGTTGCGGTTGATCGGCGGCCTGGTCGCGGGCATCGTCTCGAAGAAGGTGTTCGAACAGATCTGGAGCCGCATCGACCGCGAGCACGCTCCCAACCCCGAGTTCAGGGAGATTCCGATCGCGAAGCTGATCGCGGGGCTCGCCCTGCAGGGCGCCGTGTTCCGCGCCGTGCGAGGTATCGTCGACCACGCGATGCGCGTCGCCTTCTTCCGGCTCACGGGCCGCTGGCCGGGCGAGGAGCGCCCCGAGCCCGAGGCCGGCAAGGCCTAGCCTCAGCGCTCGGCGATCCGGCGCAGCAGCTCGACGGCGCGCGCGAGCCCGCGGCGCTCCGATTCGTTCAGCTCGGCGGAGATGGCCGCGGCCAGCCAGCCCTCGCGGTCGCGCCGAAACTCGGCCAGCGCGCGCCGGCCCTCCTCAGTCAGCGCGACGAGCGTGCGGCGCTTGTCGCCCGGGTCCGGACGGCGGCTGATCAGCCCCGCGGCCTCCAGGTCGGCGACGGTCTGGGCCATCGACTGCGGGCGCACGCGCTCGGCGGTCGCGAGCGCGCCGATGCTCGAGGTGCCTTCACGGTCCAGGCGCCCGAGCACCGTCCCCTGGCTGTAAGGGAACCCGCTCTCCGCGCGCAACCGCCTGATGAGCTGGCCGAGCACCACGCGGAGCTCGCCGGGGAGCTGCCCGAGATCGTCCTCGGTCACGTCACGGACTATAGAGGACAGGCAAACTGTACAGTTAGCCTGTATAATTTGGGGTGTGCCCACGACCCTGACCCGCCCCCGCGCAGCGACAGCTTCCACCGGGGCGCGCACGGCCGACGACAGGTACAAGTGGATCGCGCTCTCGAACGTCACGCTGGGCGTCCTGCTCGCGACGCTCGACGCGTCGATCACGCTGATCGCGATGCCGGACATCTTCCGCGGCATCCACCTCGACCCGCTCGAGCCGGCCAACAGCTTCTACCTGCTGTGGATGATCCTGGGCTTCCTGGTCGTCTCGAGCGTGCTGATCGTCAGCCTCGGCCGCCTCGGCGACATGTACGGCAGGGTGAAGATCTACAACCTCGGCTTCCTGATCTACACGGTCGCGTCGCTGTTCCTGACGGTTGACTGGCTCACGGGCCGCAGCGGAGCGTTGTTCCTGATCGTGTTCCGGATCGTCCAGGGGATCGGTGCGGCCTGCCTGCTCGCGAACGCGGCCGCGATCATCACCGACGCGTTCCCCGCCAACCAGCGCGGGATGGCGCTCGGCATCAACAACATCGTCGGCGTGAGCGGGATGTTCGTCGGGCTCGTGCTCGGCGGGCTGCTCGCGCCGATCGACTGGCGCCTGGTGTTCCTGATCTCGGTGCCGGTGGGGCTGTTCGGAACGGTGTGGGCCTATCTGAAGCTCGAGGAGCGCAGCAAGCCGCGCCGCGCGCCGATCGACTGGGCCGGGAATCTCACGTTCGGGCTCGGGCTGATCCTGCTGATGGTGTCGGTCACCTACGGGATCCGGCCCTACGGCGCGCACAGCACCGGCTGGAGCAGCCCGCGCGTGATCGCGCTGCTCGCCGCCGGGGTCGCCTTCCTGGCTGCGTTCGGGGTGATCGAGCGCCGCGCCGCCAACCCGATGTTCAGGCTGCCGCTGTTCCGCATCCGGGCGTTCAGCTTCGGCACGCTCTCGACCTTCCTCTCCGCCGTGGCGCGCGGTGGGCTGATGTTCATGCTGATCATCTGGCTGCAGGGCATCTGGCTGCCGGAGCACGGCTACAACTTCAACGACACGCCGCTGTGGGCCGGCATCTACATCCTCCCCCTCACGGTGGGGATGCTGCTCGCGGGGCCCACCTCCGGCTTCCTCTCCGACCGCTTTGGCGCGCGCCCCTTCGCCACCGGAGGTATGCTCGGCACGGCGCTGAGCTTCCTGCTGCTCTCGCTGCTGCCGACCGACTTCCCGTACCCGATGTTCGCGTTGGTGCTGCTCGTCACGGGCATCTCCTTCGGCATGTTCGCCTCGCCGAACCGCGCCGCGGTGATGAACAGCCTGCCGCCGGAGGACCGCGGCGCGGGCGGCGGGATGAACCAGACCTTCCAGAACTCCGCCCAGGTGATCTCGATCGGCGTGTTCTTCACGCTGATGATCGCGGGCCTCGCGTCGACGCTTCCGGCCACGCTGTCCGCGGGATTGCAGGCGCACGGCGTCGGCGCCGCGGCCGCGCACCGCGCGGCCCAGCTGCCGCCGGTGTCGATCCTGTTCGCCGCGTTCCTCGGCTACAACCCGATCCAGCACCTGCTCGGAGGGCACGTCCTGTCCGCGCTGAGCGCCCACAGCCAAGCGGTGCTCACGGGCCGGTCCTTCTTCCCCCACTTGATCTCGGCGCCGTTCCGCTCGGGGCTGCACGAGACCTTCCTGTTCGCGATCGTCGCCTGCCTCGTGGCCGCAGCTGCCTCGGCGCTGCGCGGCGGTCGCTATCACCATGCCGCCGAGCCGGCTCCGGCAGGCAGACCAGCGACGATCGGAGGAAACGCAGATGCAGGTTGAGTGGTACGGGCAATCTTCCTTCCGGGTGACCGGGGGCGGCCAGACGGTCGCGATCGACCCCTTCGGGGACATGTCCGCGCTCGCGGGCCGAGGCATCGAGTGGGCATATCCGCCGATCGTCGGGCTGGAGGCGACGCTCGTGCTGGTCACGCACGAGCACGGCGACCACAACGCCGTCGAGGTCGTGGGCGGCGATGCTGAGGTGCTGCGCTCGACTGCGGGCACGCTGCCCTCGCCGGTCGGCGAGGTGACGGCGGTCGCCTCCGAGCACGACGAGGTGGCCGGCGCCCAGCGCGGGCCGAACACGATCTTCGTGTTCGAGCTCGACGGTCTGCGCGTCTGCCACATGGGCGACTTCGGCCAGGCGGCGCTGCGAGAGGAACAGGCCGCCGCGATCGGGCCGGTCGACCTGCTGATCGTGCCGGTCGGCGGGGGGCCGACGATCGGCGCAGCGGGGGCGAGCGCCGCGATCGAGCGGCTGGCCCCACGCTGGGTCGTGCCGATGCACTACCGCACCTCCCGCATCGGCTTTCTGGAGCCCGTCGACGAGTTCCTGTCCTCCTACGAGAACGTGGTTCGCCTCGAGCTCCCTGCGTTCGACACCGCCGAGCTGCCGCGGGAGCCGGCGCCCGTGATCGTCGTGCCGGCGGCGCCCTGACGGTAGTCTGGGCCGCGATGGCCGAGAAGCCGACGCTGTATGTCTGCCACGGCGACGAAGGCGGGCCGCGCGTGCATCCCTGCCGGCGCGTGCAGGAAGCGCTCCGCGATGCCGGGATCTCCTACGAGAAGGTGATCGCGGCGCACGGCAGCCCGATCCCGTTCTTGCGCAAAGGCTCGCGCGAGGAGCTGAGGGCCGCCACCGGCCAGGAGAAGCTTCCGGCGCTGAAGCTCCAGGACGGCACGGTGCTGACGCACTCGCGCGCGATCTTGGGCTGGATTCGCGAGCAGGCCGGCGCGGCGGGATGAGGATCTGCCGGCGCCGCGCGCGGGCCGCGCGCTAGGCGCCCCGGGGCCGCGCGCTAGGCGCCTGGGGCCGCCAGCCCGTCCTGCGCCGCTGCCGCGCTGTCCACCAGCGCCCGCACCAGCGGGTGGGCGTCGCTGGAGCGCCAGACGAGCGAGACCGTCGCGGGCTCGGCGTCGGTGAGCGGCACCGCGACGACGTTCGCGAGCACGTGCGCGACGAGCCGTGCGTCGGCATCGGGGAGCGCGGTCACCGCCTCGGCTCCGCTCAGCGCTCCCAGCCGTCCGAGCATCTCGAGCGAGGTCGAGATCCGGTCCTCGGTGCATGCCGCCGGCGGTCCGCCGCGGTGGTCGTCGAGGCTGTGGAAGCCCGCCCACGCCGGCTGGACGTCGGGGTGATAGCTGACGAAGGTCTCCTCGAGCGCCTGCTCGACGCGCACGCTCGCGCGCCGCGCCAGCGGGTGAGCCGCGGAGACGATCAGGGTGCGCGGTTCGACGCGGACGTGGTGGACCTCGATCTGGTCGTCCGCTTCAGGCGGCTGACAGAAGGCCACGTCCACGTCCTGCAGCCAGCCGCGCGTCGTGCCGCGCGGGAACGGCAGCTCGCGAAACGTGACCTCGGCATCCGGTTGTGCGTCGGCGAGCGCGGTGAACACCGCCGGCGCGGTCATCGGCGGCGGCGGACCGATGAAACCGACCTCGACGACGCCGCGGGCGGCCCGCGCCAGCGACTCGGCCGTGAGGGTGACGTCGCGCTCGGTCTCGACCACCGCGCGCGCCTTCTCGAGGAAGGCCTCGCCGGCGGCGGTGAGACGCACGCCCTTCGCGTGGCGTTCGAGCAGTTGCAGTCCGAGCTCGCTCTCGAGCTGTGCGATCGCCTGTGACAGCGCGGGCTGCGCGATGTAGAGCTTCTTTGCCGCCCTCGTGATCTGACCCTCTTCGGCGACGGTCACGAAGTAGCGCAGCTGGTCGGTCTTGATGGTCATCTGGCGGACGCTTGACCGGGCCGGGGGTGTCCGGCGCCCCGATCATACGTCTGCTGGGACGCCCGCGCGAGCCCCGGCGCCCCCTAGGGCGCCGGGAGCGGCGGGGCGGCGAGGCTCAGTGCCCGGCCGGCCCCGGCGTCATTGCTCGCACGCGTCGAGCGAGCGCTGCCCGATCGCGCCCAGCCGTGCCGCGGCGATGTCGTCCTCGACCTTGAACGGCAGCATCTCGATCACGCCCGCCTGTTCGAACGCGCGCTGCACGCCGCGCGGGCCGCGGATCAGCCTGACGCCGTAGCCGCGCTTTTCGCACAGGCCGCAGCGGAACGCGATCACGGCGACGCCGACCGGGTCGATCCTCTCCAGGTCGCGCAGGTCGAGCGTGATGTCGGTGACGCCTTCTTCGCACAGCCGCTCGATCTCGACCTCGAGCGACTGCGCGGAGCGGTGGGTCAGCTCACCGGTCAGGATCAGCGTGTGGTTCCACGTGTCGACGGTCGTCAGGACCAGCCCGCGCTCGCCGGCCTGCTCGTCCTCGGCCTTGCGGGGAGGATCGCCCAGCAACCGGGTCCCGTCGGGACTTCCTTCCTCTACTTCGGACACCGTTGGGTGGCGTTTCATCGTTTCCAGCTCCTTCAGTACTTCGCAGTGATTTCCAGGGGGGCAGCGGCCTGGCAGGGCCCCCGCCCGGGGCGGCGATCGGCCTTGGGACTAGCCGGGTCGCTCTGGAATCAGCACGAAGAACGCGGTCAGCCACGGCTTGCACGCCAGCCGCAGGCGCCGCATCGCGCGGGGGGCGGCGAGTAGCAGCAGCGCCGCGAATGCAAGGAAGCCGGCCAGCCCGACGCCGGAGCCGCCGCCGCTCGCGGCACCGCCGGATGCGCCGCCAGGAGCGGGTTCAGGGCTCGGCATCATCGGATGTCCGCCGCCGGCCGAGCCGCCCGGGTCTTCATCGTTGCCGGCGCTCGCAGCGGTGGCCGTGCTCGAGAGGCCGACCGCGACGGAGGACAAGCTGCCTTCCGCGCCCGAGAGCAGGCCGGGCGGGCGCAGCCACACAGGTCCGCAGCTGACGCCGCGCGAACCCGGCAGGCCGCAGCCGGGCAGGCCGCCTCCGGGACCGCCGGCGCTGCCGCGCGTTTCGTGCTTGCGCGCCGCGGGCGCTTGTTCGGTGCCCGGCACCGCCGTTTCGCCGAGATCGATGACGAGCGAGCCCGTCGGCGCGGCCGCCAGCGGCGAGCCGGTGGGCTCGGCCGGGCCGCTCGGCGTCGCGCTTGCGGACGAGGCGCCGGAAGTCGGCGTGGCTTCGGCGCTGTGTTCGGTCGTTTTCGTGTGGGTGGCTGCTTCGGTCGCCGGCGTTTCGCCTCCCGGAGCCGGCGTGGACGCTTCGTGCTGCGGTTCGACCGGAGCCGGCGCCGGTTCAGGCGTCGGCGCGACCGGCACGGGCGCCGGTTCCGATTTGGGTTCGGGCGCCGGCGGGGGCGGGGGGGCGCTGGGTTCGGCGGCTTCGCCGGAGCCGCCTGGGCTGCCGGTCGCGGGCGCTTCCGCCGGCGGGGGCTGCGAGCCTTCGGGCGGCGCCGGAGACTGCGTTTCCGGCGGCTTCGAGGTGAGGGTTTCAGCGTGTGCCGAGACGGCGAGCAGCAGGGCAGCTCCGAGCGCGAGCGCCATCGCGGCGGCGCTCGCACGGCTGACGATCCCTGTCGAGAGGCGGTGGGCGGTCCCGAGCATCATTCCTCGCTCGTGCTTTCTCGGAGCGGCTGATGATAAACGGCGGCGCAAGCCGGTGCTCGGCCGCCGGGGCGTGCGGAGCGGGTCGGCTTACCGGCCTTCACCGGCGAACACTCTCAGGAACAGCAGGAAGACGTTGAGGATGTCGAGGAAGATGCTCGCCGCGAGGGGGATCGCTTCCTCCTGGCCGGCGCGGCGCAGGCGGTTGAAGTCGAGCACTGTGTAGCCGGCGAAGATCACCAGCCCGATGACCGCGTAGGCGGTGTAGGCGCCGGGGATGTGCACGAAGATCAGCACGAAGCCGGCGATGATCAGCGCCAGCAGCGCCCAGAACAGGAAGCGGTACAGGAACGACAGGTCGCGCCGGATCGCATAGCCGACGGATCCGAGCCCGCCGATGAACAGCGCCGTCGCCCCGAAGGCTTGGCGCACGGCCGTGGGGTCGGTCTGGGCGTAGTAGTTGACGGTGCTCGCGACGCTGGCGCCGATCAGCAGGCCGAAGGCGAACAGCAGTCCAAGCGCGAGCCCGCTGTTGCCGCGCGAGCTGGCGACGTTGAGCCCGACCAGGCAGCCGAGGGCGAGGATCCACGCGATGAACCAGAGCGCGCCGCCCGAGTTCCGCATCACCCACACGCCGAGCGTGGCGAAGCCGACCGTGAGGGCGACGAGCCCCATGACCCGGCCGAACAGACCCTGCCCGCGCTCCTGCGGGATCGGGCCTGCATACTCGCTTGCCGCCATCGGCGAATACTAAGCCGCGACCGGGTCGTCCTTGCTCACACCGATCGGATGATGCCCCCGGCCCGGCATGGAGCGCCGGGCCGGTCAGCGATCCCTCATACCGGTCTCGACCGCGCGCTCCCCCCGGGGCGCGCGGACCGAGACCAGCTCAGCGGCGCTAGCTGCTCCCCTGTGCGCCGACCAGATCCACGGGACGTTCGCGCTCGCCGGGAGGCGCCGCGACGCGCTGGCCGGACGCCTCGCGCCCGGTCGGCGCCGACCCCGCGCCCCGGTAGTGGTTCACCCAGCGGACGGCCTCCGTGGCGGCTGTACCCGGGCTGGCCGGGGCCGCCTTCCCTCGTTGGCGCTGGACCCATCGCACCGTTTCGACCCGGCTCTTGTCTCGCTCGGCCTCGCGCCGTGCCCGCCACTGCTCGTACGGGTCGACGGCCGGTGCCTTCGCTGAGAGCGTCTGCGGTTCGTAGCGCGTCGGAGCATCCTCGATGCCCTCGCGCGACAGCAGACGCGGGGTGGGGTAGTAGCGGGTGCCGCGGTCCTGGTGGACCGACCGGGTGCGCCTATGTCCTCTCAAGAATCCCATTGCCTCGTTCCTGACCGCCCGACCGTGGCGAGAGCTCTGGCGCGAAAGCCCCCTGTCCCACCACGCGCCGGTGTCTTGATTGACAGTTTCAGAAGCATGCGTCGCGTACGTGCCACCCATCGGAAAGCTCGACGAACGGGGGAGCTTTCGGCCCTCCGGGCATACCCCCGTGTCGGTCGAAACGGGCAGGCCGAGACGTCCCTGGAGTACAGGGATGAAACGGACGAGGATCGCCGTCGCGCTCCTCGCGAGCATTGCCGGCGCGCTCGAGGTGAGGTTGGCGGGCGTTACCGTGGGGTAGCGCCGTGGAGGATGTCCGAAACAGCACTCGAGCTGATCACCCGGAGGGGGCCGTCGCGCAGGCGCCTTCTCCAGCCCGCACGATGAACAGGCGGAGCGGCCGTGGCGGGATCTGAGCCCCCGCCCGGCGACCCGGACCGGCCGACCGAGCCGCTGCGCCCGCGCGCTCCGGCGCGGCCCCCGGTGGCGCGGCCCGTGGCCGAACGCCCGCCGGAATATGCGCCGGAATACCCGCCGGAGGACCCGTGGTGGAGCAGCCCGTGGGCCGCGCTCACGACCGGCCTCCTCGCGCTGCTGATCGGCGGGGTCGTGGGCTATCTGATCGGCAACGGCGGATCATCGACGCATACGGTCCCGAGCGGGCCGCCGGTGACGCACACGGTCACCAGCACGAAGACCGTCCAGCATCCGGTCACCGTGACCTCGAAGACGGTCACGCAGGCGCCGCCGAACCCGGCCGAGGAACAGCGCCGCACCGAAGCCGAAGAAAAAGTCAAGAAGCTCGAAAAAGAAAACGAAGAACTGCGCCGCGGCGAACCGGGCGGCTAGCGCCAGCCAGCGCGCAGTCGCGGATACCGGGCCGCGCCGGGTTTGCTGCGCGACGATCGCGCAGGCGGCCGGCCTGCGGGCTGCACCCCCTGCCGACCTGGGCGAGAGGCTAGGCGGCGAGCGCCACGATCCCGTTGCGCAGCAGCGCCGCCGCGACCAGCAGGATCAGCACCGCCGCGACCGTGCGCGCGCGGCGTTCGAGCCAGGAGTGCACGGCGTCGAGCGCCCGGTGCGTCGGCTCGGGAGCCACGGCGAGCGAGATCAACGAGACCAGCAGCGGCAGCAGCGCGATCAGCGCGAAGCCGACCCAGAGAACGATGTATTCGCCCGCGCTGGGGTTCAGCTGCGAGATCGACTTGAGTGCGATCGGGATGAAGCCGCCCGGGTTCGCGAGCGTCGCGCCGGCGCCGGCGACCGCGATCGCCGGCGAGGAGGCGATGCGCGTCATCTGCTCGACCATGCCCGCCTGGCGCCGCGGGTCGGGGGGACGGCGAAGCGCCCGGATCACGTAGCCGATCAGCAGCGCGGCGAAGACCACGTCGAGGATCGCGACGGCGGTCGGCGGGTTTTCCGAGCCGTGACTCGGCGCCGCCGCGTTGCCGATCACGAACGCGGCGACGACGCCGATGAGCACGGTGGCGCCGAACGCGCCGAGGAAGAACCACAGGCCCGTCCGCAGCGGGCGCTCGCCGAGCACGAGCGCGAACACGGTGAACGTCAGCGTCGTCGGAGAGAGCATCGCCGCGAGCGCGGTAAGCCCGAGCTCGACGTCGGCTGAGGTCACGCCGGGAGTCTAAATGGGGGCGAGGTCAGCGTCGCCGGAGGTGCGCGGAGCGCTACTCGGCGGCCAGCTCGGGGGCTGCGCTCAGCTCGATCAGGGTGCGGTGACCCTCGGCGTCTTCGACGTCGATCGTGTCGGGGACGATGGCGGTCGTGTCGAGCACGATCCGCCTGGGGGCGTCCACGATGTGCTCGATGTCCTCTCCGGGCTCGCGCTCGGGGGCGACCAGCCCGATGACGAGGATGTGGTCCTTGTAGTCGTAGGAGATTCCGGTCAGCACGAGCCGATCCGCGACGATCTGGGCGCCGAGGTCCTCGCCGTCGACCTCGACCGTCGCCTCGACCGCCCCGAGCCCGCGGCTGAACGAGTTGAAGTACTCGTTCCAGTCCTCGCGGGGCAGCTCTGTGTCCTCGTGCGCCATGGGCGCACCATAACCGGCTTCGCTCGCGCTGACCAGTCCTCTGCTCAGCCTGTGCCGACCGACTCGAGCCTTGCGAGCCGCTGCTCGATCTGGCTCTTCGGAACGGCCCCGACGACGCGGTCGACCTCGCGGCCCTCGCGCATGATCACGAGCAGCGGGATGCTCATCGCCTGGTAGCGCGATGCGAGCGCCGGGTTCTCGTCGACGTTGACCTTGACGACCTTCAGCGAGCCGGCGCGCTCGGCGGCAAGCGCAGAGAGCACCGGCTCGACCATCCGGCACGGGCCGCACCACGGCGCCCAGAAGTCCACGAGGACCGGCACGCTCGCGTTCGTCTCGGCCTCGAAGCTCGACTCGCCGGCGGGCACGACCCACGGCAGCGCCTGCTTGCAGCTCGCGCAGCGCGGCGTCCCTTTCGCGATCGCGCCGACGCGGTTCTTGGTGGCGCAGCTTGGGCACGCGACGATCGCGGACACGCTCCCAGGGTACGCCGATTCCCCGAGCGCGCGGGCCTCAGGCCGCCGGGTCGGGCGTGGCGCTGTCGGGCTGGACGCGCCGCGCCCGCGTGCCCGTCGCGCGGCCTCGCTCTGTCACGCCCGCCCCCGCGCGCGGCGCGGGGTTCTGTGCGAGCAGCTCCCGCGCCAGCTCCTCGACGCGCTCGGCGGGCGGCTCCTCGCCGATCGCGACCGCCATCCAGATCAGCGTGTTGATGAGCTGCACGGTCGCGTCGACCGTCGTCTCGAGCTCGCGGGCCTGCCGCTCTCCGCGGGTGAGGGCGATCTCGCGCAGCGACAGGTCGACGAAGAAGCGATGCAGGCGGCCATCGTGCCCGGCGAGTATGCGCAGCGCGAGCCGCGGCTCGCGCTCGACGAACTTCCGAACCGGGGTGGCCACGCGCGAGGAGTCGACCATCCCGCGCACCATCTGCATCAGCCGCTCGTCGCCCTGCGCGTCGGACTGGCCGTGGGCATGGCCCGCGTAGGCGCGGGCTCGCGCGAGCAGCAGCTCCTCGAGCAGCGCCTCGCGCGAGCCGAACCAGCGGTACAGCGTCGCCCGCGCGACGCCGAGTTCGCGCGCGAGCGTCCCCATGTCCACGCGGCGGCAAGCGAGGTGCGTCGCGGTCGCAAGTTCGAGCGCGTCGCGGGCGGTCGCCCGGCTGCGCCGCGCGCGCGCCGCGCCGGCCGCGCTCTCGCCGGGCTGGGTCTCCCCCTGTTGCCGGACAGGCATCGGCGAGACATTGTCCTGTTTTGTCTTACATCCTGCGGCGCGCCCGGAACGCCGGGCCACGGCCCTAGACTGCCTTTCAGATGTCCAGCCCGCAGGCAGACTTCAACGCCCAGATCATCGAGGAGTTCCGTGCGAACGAAGGGCGCGTCGGCGGTATGTTCGAGGGCAACCCGCTGCTGCTGCTTCACCACACGGGCGCGAAGTCGGGCACGAGCTACGTGAACCCACTCGCCTATCAGGCCGACGCCGGGCGCTACGTGATCTTCGCTTCGAAGGGCGGCGCGCCGGTCAACCCTGGCTGGTACTACAACCTCAAGGCCAGCCCCGACACGACGATCGAGGTCGGCCCCGACACGATTGCCGTTCGCGCCGAGGAGGCCACGGGCCAGGAGCGCGATCGGCTGTTTCGCACGCAGGTCGAGCGGATCCCCCAGTTCGGGGAGTACGAGCAGAGCACGGGGGGAAGGGTGATCCCCGTAATGGTGCTCACGCCCGTAGCCGCCTGAGCACGCGCGCGCGGCGCGTCGCGGCTCCTCTAGGCGTCCGCGCAGGTCTTGCAGGCGCCGCGGAGCACGACCTCGTGCTCGGCCACCTGCATCGGCAGGCGCTCGCTCAGACGTCGCATCTCCTGCTCCAGGCGCTCGTCGGTGAACGGCTCGACGGTCCCGCAGTTCTCGCAGACGAGGTGGTGGTGATGACCGTGGCCGGCGCGCAGCGGCTCGTAGCGGGCCATCTCGTGGCCGACCTCGACGCGCTGGACGAGGTGCAGGCGCTCGAGCTCGTCGAGGATCCGGTAGATGCTGGCGCGGGCGACCGGCCGCCGGCTCGCCCGCAGCGCGTCTTCGATCTCGAGCGCCGAGAGCGCGCACGGCTGCGCGTCGAGCAGCTCGAGCAGCGCGCCCCGGGCCTGCCCGGAGCGATGCCCGCTCTGTGAGAGCACGTCCTGCGCATGCTGCGCCCAGGTGCCTGTCTGCCGGTCGCTCATCCGAATCCCACTCTAGTTCGCGGCCTCGCTGGTACGCACGCGCGGCGGGCGCACCGTCAGCCCGAACGCGAGCAGGTAGATCGCGGTCGCGGTCGCGATGATCGCGGTGCTCGGCGGGAGCGCCGCGACCGCGTAGCTGAGCGCGAGCCCGATCCACATCGCCGCGACGGCGAACGCGGTGCTGAGCGCGAGCGCGAGGTACGGCCGCGAGGTCAGCCGCTGCGCCGCGCCCGCCGGCGCGGCGAGCAGGCCGAGCAGCAACAGCGCGCCCACCGCCTGCGTCGCCTCGGCCGCCGTCGCCCCGACGAGCACGAGGAACCCGATCCCGAGCGCCCGCACCGGCACGCCGCGTGCCGCCGCGACGAGCGGGTCGAGCGTGGCGAACAGCAGCGGCCTCGCGATCGCTACGACGGCCACGAGGATCAGCGCCCCGACGATCGCGGCGAGCCGGGCTTCGGAGGAGCCGAGGCCGAAGATCGAGCCGAACAGCGCGCGCGCCCCCAGCAGGCCGTTGCCTCCGGAGGAGCCGGCGCTGAAGACGGCCAGGAAGAAGACGCCGAGCCCGAGGATCCAGGCGAACACGATCCCGATCGTCACGTCGTCGGCGCCGGCCCGCGGACCGAGCACCCCGAGCACCAGCGCGAGCGCGATCGTCGCCCCGAACAGGCCGATGCGCGTGTCGAGCCCGGCGGCCGCGGCCGCCAGCGCGCCGGTGAACGCGACGTGGCTGAGCGCGTCGCCGGCGAACACCTGCGCGCGCAGCACCACGAAGTAGCCGACCGCGCCGCACGCGAGGGCGACGAACGTGCCGGCCAGCAAGGCGTTGCGGAAGAACTCGTGCGCGAACATCAGGCCGGGCCCTCCGCCGCGCGTGTGCCCAGGAGCACCGGTCCCCGCCCGCCCGCCCGGTCGCGCAGGGCGCGGGCGACTCGCGCGATCACGTAACAGGCGAAGGCGAGGGTCGTGATGTAGAAACCGACCGGATCGCCGTAGAAGTACGCGAGCGCCAGACCGACCCACGTGATCAAAACCCCGATCAGGGCACTGAGCGCGATGCTGAGGCCGATGCGGGGCGTGATCAGCTGAGCGCTCGCCGGCGGCGCAACCAAAAGCGCGAACACGAGCAGCGCGCCCGTGATCTGGGCGGTCTCCGCCACGGCCAGCCCGAGCAGCACCAGGAAGCCGAGGCCGAGGGCCGTGGCGGGCACGCCTCTGGCCCTCGCCACGCCCTCGTCGACCGAGGCGAACAGCAGCGGCCGCCCGGCGAACGCGAGCGCGGCGAGCGCGACCACGGCGACGAGCGCCAGCACCCGCACCTGAGAGGTGGTGATGCCGAGGAAGCTGCCGAACAGCAGCGTCTCGTAGTTGGCGAGCACGCCCGAGTAGAGGCTCAGGAACAAGAAGCCGCAGGCCAGCCCGAACGCCTGCACCGACCCGGTCACCGCCGACTCCTGCCCGCGGTTCGAGCGCGAACGGCCGACCGCGGCGCCGATCACGAGCGCGGCGGCGGTCGAGAACACGAAGAAGCCGGCCGCCGCGGACAGGCCGAGCAGCAGCGCGGCGCTCGCGCCGGGGAACGCCATCAAGGACAGCGTGTGCCCGGCGAACGTCTGGCGGCGCAGGACCATGAACCAGCCGATCACGCCCGCCATCACGGCGACGATCGTCCCCGCCTCGAACGCGTTGACCATGAACGGGTAGGCGGTGAGCGCCTTGAAGTCCGAGACGAGGTCCGGGGAGAGGCCGGTGCCCGCGAGCATCGCGTCAGTGCTCGTGGCGGTCGCTGTGGTGGGCCGGCGCTTCCGGCAGGCCGACGACCACGAGCCGCCCGTCGGAGGTTTCCAGCACTTCCACCGGGACCCCGTAGAGCCTGCTGAGCGTGGGCGCGGTGATGATCTCGCGGGGAGGGCCGACGACCGCGTGCCCGCCGCCGAAGTAGACGACCTGGTCGAGATAGCCCAGCAACGGGTTCACATCGTGCGCGACCAGCAGGATCGTGACGCCCTGCTCGCGGCAGATCCGCTCGAGCAGCGCCGCCACGGCCCGCTGGTTGGGGAGGTCGAGGCTGTCGAGCGGCTCGTCGAGAATCAGCACGCGCGGCTTGCTCACGAGCGCCTGCGCGATCAGCAGCCGCTGTTGCTCGCCGCCGGAGAGCTCGCCGATCGGGCGCTTCGCGTAGGTGCCGGCGCCGACCATCTCGATCGCCTCCTCGACCGGCCCCCCCTGGGCGGGGCGCAGCGGCAGCCCCCAGCGCGCGCCGTCGAGCCCGAGCCGCACGATGTCGATCCCGCGGATGCGCGTGCCGGCGTCGAAATGCCGTCGCTGTGGCAGGTAACCGATCTGCCCCTTGGCCTCGCCGGGCCGCCGGCCCAGCACGCTGGCGCTGCCGCGGGCGAGCGCGAGCTCGCCGAGCAGCACCCGCAGCAGCGTCGTCTTCCCGGAGCCGTTGGGGCCGAGGATCGCGGCGAATGAGCCCTGCCCGACCTCGAGGTTCACCTCGCTCCAGACGACGCCGCCGCCGAGCCGTGCCTCGCCGTGCTCGACGGCGATCGCCGAAGCGCCGGGCGCCGGGCGCCGGGGGGCGAGGCCCTGGGCGGCCGGCGAGCTCATCGGCCCGTGGCCCGGTGGAGCGCCGCGATCAGGCTTCTCAGCTGCGCGCTCTGCCACTGCTCGAACGTATCCGAGGCGGGGGAGAGCGTCTCGGTGATCGTGGTGATCGGGATCTGGGCGGCGTGCGCGAGCTGGTTGACGCGCTGCACGTCGGGCGTCGCGTTCTGGCTGTTGTAGACCCACAGCTCGATCGCGCGCGTTTCGGCCTGGCGGTCGACCGTCTCCTTGTCCTGCGCGCTCACGTCGGTTCCCTCCGCGATCGCCTTCGCGAAGCTGTACGGGGTCATCAGCTTCAGGGCGAGGCTTTCGCCGAGCGGCTGGAAGATGCTCTCCGAGTAGCCCACCGGGACGCCGGCGAAGCGTGAGCGGATCTCCGCTCGGAGGCGGTCGTATTCGGCCAGGCCGCGCGTCTCGAACGCGCTCTGCTGCGCTTCGAAGTAGGAGGCGTCCTTGGGATCGAGCCGCTTGTAGTCGGCGACGATCTGCGCGATCACCCGTTGCACGCTCGCCGGCGAGTACCACTGGTGCGGGTTCGCCCCGTTGCCGAGCCCGAGCAGGCTGCCGACGTCGAGCACCGCCCGGCCGCCCGACGGGCTCGCCGCGAGCAGCTTCGACGCCCACGTGTCGTAGCCGATCCCGTTCACGATCGCCATCTGCGAGCGCGCGATCGCGACGCCGTCCGCGGCGATCGGTTCGTAGGAGTGCGGGTCCGTGTTCGGGTTGACGATGATGCTCGTCACCGCCACCTTCGAGCCGCCGAGCTGAGCGGCGATGCTGCCCCAGAAGTTCTCCGCCGCGGTCACCTCGATCTTCCCGCTCGCAGACGGCGCGCCGCTCGCCGCCGGGGCGGCGCCGCCGCAGCCGGCGGCCACGGCCACCGCGCCGGCGGTCAAGAGTGCGGTCAGCGCGAGTCCCAGTCTTCTCATGGCGTCTCCAGGCTCGTCGGGGGAGGAGCAGCCTAACATAAAAATAGGAATCAGTCTCGATCCTAATCACGATAGGACAGGGGCGAGGCGGGCGCAGCGCGCTTTGCGCTCCAGACGCGGAGGCGGGTGCGCCTCCGCGGGTGTCTGCGAAGCTCTGCCGATGCGTTTTCGCCGGGACGGCTCACGGCGCGACGTGGCCCGCCGCCACATCGCGCCCGCCTTCGGGGTTCGGGACATGGCGATCGACCTCGGCACCGCGAACACGCTCGTCTACGTCGAGGGGCAGGGCATCGTCGTCTCCGAGCCCTCGGTCGTCGCGGCGGACTCGCTCACCGGGCAGGTGCACGCGGTGGGGGCCGACGCGGAGCGGATGATCGGCCGCACGCCGGCGACGATCTCCGCGAGCCGCCCGCTGCGCCACGGCGTGATCGCCGACTTCGAGGTGACCGAGCAGATGCTGCGCTACTTCATCCGCAAGGTGCTCGACCGTCATCGCGCGCACCCCCGGCTGATCGTGTGCGCGCCGTCGGGCATCACGGAGGTGGAGAAGCGGGCGGTCGAGGAGGCTTCGCTCGCCGCGGGGGCGCGCCGCGTTCATCTGATCGAGGAGCCGATCGCCGCCGCGATCGGCGCCGGGCTCGAGATCGCCGACCCGGTGGGACGCATGGTCGTCGACATCGGCGGCGGCACGAGCGAGGTGGCCGTGATCTCGCTCGGTGGGATCGTGCTCTCGCGCTCGCTGCGAGTCGGTGGCTACGAGCTCGACGAGGCGATCATCCGCTACCTGCGCCTCGAGCACTCCCTGGCGATCGGATCGAGGACGGCCGAGGCGATCAAGATCGGCATCGGCTCGGCGGTGGCGGGCGGCTCCGAAGCGGTCAGCGAGGTGCGCGGCCGCCACCTGATCACGGGGCTGCCGACCGAGCTCGTGCTGAACAGCGCCGAGGTGCGGGCCGCGATCGAGATCCCGCTGCGTGAAATCGTGCAGACGATCAAGGACACGCTCGAGCAGACGCCGCCCGAGCTGACGGGGGACATCGCGCGGGACGGGATCCTGCTGGCGGGCGGCGGGACGCTGCTGACCGGGCTGGACGAGCTGCTCGTCAGGGAAACCGGGCTGCCGGTGGTGAGCGCCGAGAGCCCGTTGACCTGCGTGGTCACGGGGTCAGGGGAAGCGCTGACCCACTTCGACGAGCTCAGGCCGTCGGCGGGGCGGCGGCGCGACTAGGCGGGCGCGCAGCGCGTGGAACGCGGCGCGCGGAGCGCCGGGTCCGCGCGGGGTACCGGCGCTCCGTGGGCGCGTCGCCGAAGCTAGGACGCGGCGCCGGCCGCCGTGCGGAAGTAGTGGCCCGCGTCCAGGTCCTCGATCAGGCCCGGCTGCTCGGGCTCCCAACCGAAGCGCTCCCGGGTGAGCGCGCTCGACGCCGGCGAGTCGACGCCGAGCAGGGCGCCGAGGAAGCCGAAGTGCTCGAGCGCCGCCTCGGCCGGGACCGAGGAGACCGGTATCTCGAGCCCCCGGCCGATCTCCTCCGCGATCTCGCGGGTCGGCACGCCTTCCTCGGCGACGGCGTGAAGCACGGTGCCCGCCGGCGCGCTCTCGAGCGCGAGGCGGAACAGGCGCGCGGCGTCGAGGCGGTGGACGGCGGGCCAGCGGCTCGACCCGTCCCCGACGTAGCCCGAGATGCCCTTCTCACGGGCCACGCCGATGATGATCGGGACGAACCCGTGGTCGCCCTCGCCGTGGACCGTCGGCGTCAGCCGAACCGACGCCGAGCGTACGCCGCGCCCGGCCAGCGACAGCAGCAGCTGCTCGTTGAGCCGCCGGCCGCCGACCGCGTCGTCGCTCGGATCGCCGGTGTCGGCCTCGGTCGCCGTCCGGCCTGCAGGCGCGAGGAACAGCGTCCCGCTCGCGATCACGAGCGGCCGGTCCGAACCGGCGAGCGCAGCACCGAGCGCCTCGATCGCGGCCCGGTCGACGCGCACGTTGTCAGCCATTTTCGAGAAGTCGTGGATGTAGGCGAGGTGGATCACCCCGTCCGAGGCCTCGGCGCCCGAGCGCAGGCTGTCGAGGTCTCCGAGCGAGCCGCGATGGACCTGCGCCCCAGCGTCCGCGAGCGCCTCGGCCGACGCGTCCGAGCGGGCCAGCCCGATGACCTCGTGCCCGGCGCCACGCAGATCCTGCACGACCGCTGATCCGATGAAGCCCGATGCTCCGGTGACGAAGACGCGCATGTCAGAACCTCCAGATCGGGCCGCCGTCGCGCGCACGCCGGCGGCTGATGTCAGTAACTGACATCACAGTAGCAGGGATGACAGAGACTGTCATCAGTACGATGTGTTCGAGATGCGCTGGGAGCCGAACGCACGCGGCCGCCTCGAACGGGCGGCGATGGAGCTCTACCGCGAGCGTGGATACGACCACACGACCGTGGCGCAGATCGCCGAGCGCGCCGGGCTCACGGAGCGGACGTTCTTCCGCCACTTCGCCGACAAGCGCGAGATCCTGTTCGCGGGCGGAGCCGAGCTTCAGCGCCTCGTCGTCGCGGCGGTCGCGTCCGCGCCGGCCTCGGCGTCGCCGCTCGGGGCCGCCGTCGCGGGTATCGAAGCGGCGGGCACGATGCTCGAGGAGCGCCGCGGCCGGCGCTTCGCCCGCCAGCGCCAGCGCATCATCGCCGCCAGCCCGGAGCTGCGCGAGCGCGAGCTCCACAAGCTCGCGGCGATGGCCGCGGGCGTCTCGGAGGCGCTGCGCGAGCGCGGCGCGGGCGAGCCCGGGGCGAGCATCCTGGGCGAGGTCGCCGTCGCGATCTTCCGCATCGCCTTCGAACGCTGGGTCGCGGAGAGCAGCGGGCCGGGGCTCCTCGAGCTGATGCGGGAGTCGCTGGACGAGCTGCAGGCGCTCACGGCTCAGGGGCAGCCGGCGGGCGTGCGCGCCTGAGGCCGGGCTCGGGCGGCCCGTATCCGGGAGCTCACCCGCGCACGAAGGGCTCCCCTGACGCGCCCCAGCCACAGCGCTCCTCACCGGCTAGCGTTCAGTCGGTGCCGGCCGCCGCAGCGCAGCCCAATGGACTCGTCGTCGGAGACGACGGCGTCGCGCGCTGCTGGTGGGCCGACTCGGCGCCGGAGCTCCGGGCCTACCACGACACCGAATGGGGCTTTCCCGTTGCCGATGAGAAGCGGCTGTTCGAGAAGCTGAGCCTCGAGGGCTTCCAGGCCGGCCTGTCCTGGCTGACGATCTTGCGTAAGCGCGAGGCGTTCCGCCGCGCCTTCGACGGCTTCGACTACGAGCGCGTCGCGCGCTTCGACGAGCGTGATGTGGAGCGGCTGCTGGGCGACGCGGCGATCGTCCGCAACCGCGCCAAGATCGAAGCGGTCATAAACAACGCGCGGCGCGCGGCCGAGCTCGCCGCGCAAGACGAATCGGTCGCCCACCTGGTGTGGAGCTTCGAGCCCGAGGCGCACCAGGAGGGACCGGAACGGGGGACGCTGCCGGCCAGCTCAGAGTCCTCGCGCGCGCTGGCGCGCGAGCTCAAGCGCCGCGGTTGGCGCTTCGTCGGGCCGACCACGGTGTACGCCTTCATGCAGGCGATGGGGCTCGTGAACGATCACCTGAGCGGCTGCCACGCCCGCGCGGGCGCTCGCGCGGCGCGGGAGGCCTTCGCGCGCCCGTAGAGCCAGACGCCTGAGGGCAGGCGCGCCGAGTTCTCGTGCTCGTGACGCGGGCCTTCGCCCGCCGTCGGCGCTCGCTTTGAGTGGTGCCGGCTACGCGGCGTTCTGCATGATCGTGAACGCCGCGCCCTGTGGGTCGATGATCGCGGCGAAGCGGCCGATCGGCATGTCCACCGGCTCGGCGACGATCGTGCCGCCCTGCTCGCGCGCCTTGGCGACAGTCGCGTCGGCGTCGTCGACCGCGAAGCACACGCTCCAGTGCGGCGGGGTCTCGGGCGGGAACATGCCCTCGACCATCTCCATCATGCCGCCGACGTTGTGGCCTTCGAGCTGCCACACGGTGTACGTGTCGGGCGCGCCTTGGAACTCCGGTTTGCCCGCCGCCCAGCCGAACACGGAGTTGTAGAACGCCTTGTCCGTGTCGGTGTCGCGCGTGTGGACCTCGTTCCACGTGAGCGAGACCGGCTCGTTCACGAGGTCGGCCCCGGCGAAGGCTTTCGGCTGCCAGACGCCGAAGGCCGCGCCGGTCGGGTCGGCGAAGACCGCCATGCGGCCGAGGTCCATGACGTCCATCGGCTCCACGATCACGGTGCCGCCCGCGTCGGCAACCTTCTGGGCGGTCGCGTCGGCGTCGGCGACCGAGACGTAGGTCGCCCAGGCGGTGGGCTGGCCCTCCTGCATCTGGCCCATCAGCCCGGCCACGTTCTTGCCGGAGGACTGGAACATGCGGTAGCCGCCGGTCTCGGGTGCCCCGGGCTCCGTGGTGTCCCAGCCCAGGACGTCCGCGTAGAAGGCAGCCGAGGCGTCGGGGTCGGGCGAGGACAGTTCGACCCAGGACGGGGTTCCGGGCGCGTAATCGGGCATCGCTCCTCCTGTCGGGACGAGGGTGTCCGTCGATGCTCTCACATGCAGGGCGCCGAGATGTTGCGAACCGCCTCCGCGGCGATCGCCACCCGGTTTAGGGGAGGCGCGGCGGCGGGTACGGGCTTCGCAGGGGAGGGGCTCGTGCCGGACGAAGGAGCCTCGGGGACCAGTGCAACGAAGGGGGACGAGCGGTCGAGTCGTGAGCGCGCGCTCGCGGCTGCGGCGACGAGCGCGGCCGGCGGTGCCGTTCGTGGCGGCCGCGCTGGCGCTCGCGCTGCTCGCCTTCGCGCCGGCCGCTGACGCGCAGTTCCCCTACCTCGGCTCGGGGACGCTCGGCGAACCGTCGAGCTGGAAGCTCCCGGCCGGGCAGGTCCCGAACAACATCGGCGGGCTGCGCTGGAAGTTCGCGGCGACGCCCGCGATCCCCTCCGAACACCCCGGTGAAGAAGCGACGATCGAGAAGAACAACTCGCAGATGGACGAGCTGTGCGGCGTTACGGGGATGAGCCTCGTCGATCAGTTCGCGACGATGCCCGAAGGCACCGGCTCGTGCATCACGGCGGGAACGCCGATCCACACGGCCTTCGAGGTCACGCTCGGCCGCCCCGACGTGTCGATCGCCGAGCTCGACTCCGGCATCGAATGGAACAACCGCTCCGCGGTGCTCTCGCTCCGCGCGAAGGTGCTGCTGAACGTCGCCGAACTGCCCGCGCCCGAAGTGAGCATGACGAAAACCTTCGACCCGACCACAGGCGTCGACTGCGAACATGCGCGCGCCGCGACTGGCGGCGACTACGACCCCGACGGGGGCATGCCCGGGGGCAAACCGGGCGGGCACGGGCCGATCCCCTACGACGTACTCGAACAGGGGGCCTTCGACGTCCTCGACTACGCGTGCGACGCGCGCGTCGCCAAGGTCGTCGGCACCTACCCCCGGTGCAGCAACCCGCCGGCGACGGCCGAATGCCGCAACGGACCGCCCGGGATCCTCACGCCCGAGGACCTGATCATCGCGTTCTCTGACGGCGTCGACCACGACCACAACGGGTACGCGGGCGACATCGCGGGCTGGAACTTCGTCGACAACAACAACGACCCCTACGACGAGGTCCACTACGGCCACGGCACGGGCGAGGAGGAGGACTCGGCCGCCGAAGCGAACAGCGCCGCCGGCGAGTTCGGCACCTGCCCCGACTGCGAGATCATGGAGCTGCGCGTCGGCGAGTCGTTCGTCACCGACGGCAACCGCTTCGCCGAGGCGGTCAACTACGCGACCGACCGCGGCGTGGACGTGATCCAGGAGCCGCTCGGCACCTACAACGACCCGGCGTTCGCGCGCGAAGCGATCGATTACGCGTACGGCCACGGAGTGACGGTGATGGCCTCGGCGGCCGACGAGGCGGCCGAACATCACAACCAGCCGGGGTCGCTGCCGAACACGATCGTGGTGAACGCCGTCGAAGGGCCGGCGAGCATCTCCGGGGTCGGCGTCTCCAACGCGCCGCCCTCCTACCTGCAGCTCGACGGCTGCACGAACTTCGGCACGCGGGTCGATGTCTCGGTGCCGGCCACCTCCTGCTCCTCGGAGGCGACGGGCAAGAGCTCGGGGGTCGCCGGCCTGATCTACAGCGCGGCGCTCGACGCCTGCGGCGCGCCGCTCTACGGCAGTTGCGCGAAGCACTCGGGCGCCAAGCTGAGCCCGTCGGGCGAGTGCAAGCGCGTGAACGGCGAAGCTTGCCCGATCACGGCCAACGAGGTGCGCCAGCTGATCGCCTCCGGCAACGTCGAAGGGACACCCGTCGACGGCTCCTCGAAGCTCGGCTCGCAGGCGCCGAGCACGGGCGCCGACCCGGCGGACGAAGGCGAAGGCGGGCAGGCCGACGACGTCGATACCGCGCTCGAACCCGAAAGCTCTTGCAGCGCCGTGCCGGCGCCGACCTGCACCGACCCGAACCTCAACACGGCTTTCGCCGCCGACGAGGACGGCGGTCTGGTGGCCCCCCTTCCCGACACCTTCCGCTACCCCAGCCGGCGCGGCTGGGACGAGTTCTTCGGCTACGGGCGCATCGACGCGTACAAGTCGGTGGACGCCGCCGCGGAAGGCTGGATCCCGCCCGAAGCCGACATCACCTCGCCCGAATGGTTCCAGCAGGTCTCCCCCCAGGAACCTTCGTTCGCGGTCGAAGGCCACGTGGACGCGCGCAGCTCCTACACCTGCCGCGTGGAAGTCGCACCCGGCGCCCAGCCGAACAACCGCGCGAGCACGGCGGGCGGCGACTTCGCGGCGGCTGAATCGAGCTTCTGCGACGGCACCACGGTGCACACCGGTGCGTTCGACGGCCAGCTCGCCACGGTCAGCACGGCCAAGCTAGAGGCGCTGTTCCCACATACCGATCCCGAAGGGTTCGAAGGCAACGAGAACGGCGGCGGCGCGAACACGCAGAGCTCGAACGGCCGTCCCAACACCCAGCCCTACGCGGTCACCGTGCGGCTCGTCGTCAAGACCGCGCCCGGCGCGGGCGGTCCGGCGATGACCGGCGAGGACCGCCGCCAGCTGAACCTGCACCGCGACTCGCAGATGCTGAAGGGCTTCCCGCTGCAGATGCACGGCGACGGCGACGCGAGCCCGCTGCTGGTCGACCTCGCCGGCAACGACCGCAACCAGCTCGTCGTCGCGAACTCCGACGGCTTCATCAACGCCTACGAATACGACGCGGCCACGGGCTCGCTCAGCGAGCTGCCGGGGTGGCCGGTCCACACCGACGCGCTGCCGCTGCACGGGGAGGCGGCGTACAAGCGCCGCAGCGGCGAGAGCGGGACGCACTACGCCCCGATCATCGAGGCGCCGGCCGCCGGCGACCTCAGCGGCGACGGAGAAACGGACATCGTCGCCGGCGATCTCGAAGGCAACATCTATGCCTGGAACGCGAAGGGCAAGCTGGTCTTCCACGAGACCTCGGACCCCAACTACACGGGCGCGCCGCTGTCCGGCGATCCGGGATGGGAGGCGCAGCGGGCCGGGGTGCGCGAGCGCACCGAGGGCGGATTCGCCTCATCGCCGGTGCTGGCGGACCTCGAACCCGAAAAGGGTCCCGGGCTCGACATCATCGCCGCCGCGACGGATCGCCACCTGTATGCGTGGCACGCCGACGGCTCGCCCGTGAGCGGGTTCCCGGTGCTGATCGCCGACCCGTCGAAGCTCGCCTCGGTCGATCCCACGAGCAACGAGCCGCGGTTCAACGCGGGCGTCCCCGCGGACGAAAACAAAGACGAAGACCAGGGCAAACTCGTGGACACGCCCGCCGTGGCGAACCTGGAAGGACCCGGCAAGCCGCCGACGATCATCGTGGGAAGCAATGAGGAGTATCTGGCCAACGCGGGCAGCGAAGGCGCGATCAACGCCGGCGATGTGACGACCGCCTCGCTCGGCGCGGTCGGCGCGAGCGGGCTGCTCTCCTTCGCCAACGGGCGCGTGTACGCGGTGAAGGCGAGCGGGTGCTCCGGCGACCCCTCCTCGTGCGCGACGGGCGGAATCGTCTGCGAACACGAAAGCTGCCACTCGGCGGCCTATCGCGAAGGCTGGCCGGTGAAGATCGGGATCATCGACGCGGGGCTGCTGCCCGAAGTCGGCGAAGGGATCGACGGCTCACCGGTCGTGGCGCCGATGAAATGCCCCGAAGGTGGTGAAGGGCTGAAGATCGCGGTCACGCCGGATGCAGGCCCCGGTTACGTGCTGAACCCGAACGGGACCTCCTGCTACGGGGAAACGGCGGGCGCTTACAACGCTCTGGAGACTGACTTCTCCACGAGCGCGACGAAAACCGACACGCCCGCGTTCCCGGCAGTCGGCGAGCCCGCGTTCGGCACTTTGAACGGGTCGACGCTCGATCTGTTCAACCCCGCGGCCGGGTTGATCCGGGCTTTGGACGTCGTGGCGCCCGACTACCAGAAGGGCGGGCAGGACTTCATCGCGGGATGGAACGCGGAAACGGGGCAGTTCGCGCCGGGATATCCCGCCGTCTCGAACGACCTGTCGTTCATCACCGGAGAGGCCGTCGGAGACGTCACGGGCGAAGCCCCCAAGCAGGAGGTGGTCGCGGGGACCGCGGAGAACGACCTGCAGGCGTACAACGAAACGGGGCTGGCGGCGAGCAGCTCGTGGCCGAAGCTCACCGGGGGGTGGACCGTCGCGACCCCGGTGCTCGGATCGCTCGGGACCGTCGACACGAGCGGCGAAGCGAGGAAGGATGTGGTCTCGATCACGCGCGAAGGGACGGTGTCCGTGTACTCGACGCCGGCCGCGGCCTGCTCGCCGAGCTCGTGGCCGAGCTTCCACCACGACCTCGCGAACTCAGGCGACTATCAACGGGACGCCGTGGCGCCGGGCGTGCCGCTCTCCGTCAGCGTCAGCGGCGGGTCGCTGCACTGGACCGCGCCGGGCGCGCAGCTCATGTGCGGGAAAGCCGTGCGCTATGAAATCGTCACCTCCAAGAAGAAGATCACGGCTCAGACCTTCTCGGGGGCGACGGCTTTGACCGGGGCACCCGAACCTGCCGAAGCGGGAACGCCGCAGTCCTACACGCTGCCGGCGGCGGCCAAGAAGTACGTGGCCATTCGCGCGATCGGCGAACAGGGGAACATCGGCCTGCCGGCCGTCGCGAAGAACTGACGTCGCGGGCCGGCCGGGACTAGGCCGTCCGGCGTGCGGCCGGGAGCTTCACCGCGTCTTTGGCGAAGCCCCGTCCGAGCACGCTGAGCGTCAACAGCGCGCCGAACAACGTCACGGCGTCGATGCTCTCCCGCCCCTGCTTGGTCCAGTAGTCGTCTTCGAGGTTGAGCCACAGCGCGAACTCGTCGAGCGTGAGGGCGGCCCCGCTGCCGAAGCCGATCGAGGTGAGCCGCGAGAGGCGCCGCCGCTCGTTGATCCCGATCTCGAGCAGCCAGAGGTAGCCGACGATCAGCAGGCCCGTGATCCCGAAGGTCATGTGGTGGATGTGCCGCCCCCCGGGAGTGATGTTCTTGAACGGGCCCCGTTCCGCACGGATCGCGTGTGTGATGCCGCGGACCGACGCGAAGGTCAGGAAGAACGCCCCCGTCGAGAAGAGCTGACGCTCCTTTTTGTGATCGCCGAAGTGCTTGTAGTAGAGGTCCCTGAGGTCCTCGCGCCAGGAGGTATCGCGACTCCGGCTGGAGGTGTCCAGGGGGTCGGGTCTGCTCGACATCGGCCCAGCTTATCCGCGGGTAGCGGGCGCTCGGCGAGGCGGCCGGCGCTTCGCTTGGAGCGACACATGGACGGTCATCCGGGCCCGTTGCTCGGTCAGGCCGCCCGTGGCGGCGCGGCGAGGCCCGGGTGCATGCCGGGGTGCTCCGCAGCGCCGGCGGCAGAGGCGTTCACCCGCTCGGTGCGGTCGCGCCCCGAACGCTTCGCGCGGTACAGGGCGACGTCCGCGGCCTGGAGCAGCTCCTGAACCGTCGCGGGCGCCTCCGCGGCGGCGAGGCCCGCGCTCATCCTCACAGCCGGCAGGCCGGCTGCCTGCGCTCCCGCGACGGCGTCGCGAGTGCGGTCGGCGAGGCTCGCCGCGCCCTCGGCGTCGCACGAGGGCATCAGCACCGCGAACTCCTCGCCACCGAGCCGCGCGACGACATCGATGTCCCGTGCCTGCTGCGCGAGGATCGCCGACGTACGGGCGAGCACGGCGTCGCCGGCGTCGTGGCCCCACTCGTCGTTGATGCGCTTGAAGTAGTCGATGTCGAACATCACCACCGCGATCGAGCTGCCGTCCCGTCTTGCCCGCGTCAGCTCGATCTCGGCGCGCTCGTCGAACCCGCGTCGGTTCAGCAGCTGCGTGAGCGGGTCGGTCCTGCCCTCATCGGCGAGCTGGGCGAGCAGCTCTCGATTTCGGCGCACGAGGATCGTGGTGAGGAGGACCAGCACCGAGACCGACGCCATCACGTCGAGCCAGCGCCCCGGATAGCTGCTCGCTTCGGGCAGCACCAAGAGGGTCACCGCGTGGGCCACTCCGACGATGCACGCGATCGCCACCCCGCCCCTCGGCCCGAAGAAGAACGTGGTCCAGAGCACCGGCCAGACGTAGAGGATCGCCCCGTCGCCGGCGCCGGGGGTGGTGGCGAGCGCGGACGCGATGAGGACGACGCCGAGCGGGCCGAGGAGCGCCAAGACACGTCGCGGCAGCCGCGGGCCGACCAGGAGAAGAGCAGACACGACCGCGAGCGCCACGAGCGCGGGCGCGATCGCGAAGCTGGGGTCACCTGGCACGATCCCCTCGATCGCGGCATCGACGGTCGCCCCGCCGAACATCGCGGCGGCCGTGTGCGCCATCAGGCGTTTGTCGTGTGCGAGCTCCGCGTAGGACGCGCTCACACGCCCGGTATCGGCAGGCAGAGCCGCGTGCGAGAGCTCCACGGAGCGGTATTCGGCGGCCGTGCGGTCGCATAACTCGGGCTTATGGTCCTTGCCGCCCGGCGGCGATCGTGCGCTTGACCCGAAGGCCCTGTGCGAACTAGGTTGGGCGGTGATCCTCCGTGAGCTTTCTCCGCGCTTTGCGCCTGCCCCACTGGATCGGAATCGGCGCCGTCGTCGCCGTCATCGCTGTCGGCGCGCCGAGCAAATGGTACGGCCTCGTCAGCTCGAAAGTCAGCGAGGCCGAGCGCCTGCGCGCGTGCATGGAAAAGCACGGCGGGGACCTCGCATCGCTCGTGACCACGCTCGGGGAACCGCAGGAAATCCTCGCCAAGACTCCCGTCCAGCGCAGCCGCGCGATCCGCGTCGCCGAGCGCCGCCACGAGCTCCAGCGCCGGCAGGGTCAGGCGATCGAGGCCTGCGCGCGCACGGTCACCGGCTGACCGCGTTCTCGCGCCGGGCCGGATCTGGCAGCTCTGGCGACGAACTAGAAGGAGCCCGCGATGGCGGCTTCGCTTCGCGGGTGAGCCGCGGGCGCGAGCGGCGCACCCTGCTTGGCGAGCTTCGCCTCATACAGACGCCGGTCGGCACGCGCGAGCACCGCGGGCAGCGGCTCGCCGAACATCCACTCGCTGACGCCCGCCGACCATCCCACGTGGTCATCCGGGCTGCGCAGCCGCGCGAGGGCTGCGTGTGCATCCGTCTCGGAAGTCGCGGGAAGCAGAAGCACGAACTCGTCGCCGCCGTGGCGGGCGAGAATGTCGCCCGGGCGCAGGCGCCCGCGCCACTCGCTCGTGAGCCTCGCCAGTAGATCGTCACCGGCGGCGTGGCCTGCACGGTCGTTGATCTGCTTGAAGCCATCGAGGTCGATCACGGCTACCGCGAGCGGCCGCCCGCTTCGATCGGCGATCGCGCGCTCGCGCGAAGCTGCCGCCACGAACCCGGCCCGGTTGAGCGCGCCCGTCAGCTGATCGGTGACGAGCTGGCGGCGCACGCCCTCGCTCAGCCCTCCGAGCACGATGCAGATCGACCACACGGTCGTCGTGACCACGAGCCAGTAGATCACCGCGCGAGGCTCGCCATCGGCGGCGAGCCCAACCGCGAACGTGACGCTGATGAGCGTTCCCAGGGCGGCCACGACGCGCCGCGGGAAGAAGTGCGCCGCGTAGATCGCGATCCACGGGTAGGCGAAGGCGGCGACCATCATGCCGCCGGTGGTGCCGGCCTCCGCGACGAGGGCGCCGGCGGCGAGCACGGCGAGCGCCGCCACGAGCTCGAACGCGAGCATCGAGAAACGGCGACCGAGGATCCAGACGCCGGCCGCGGCGGCAAGCGCGATCGTCCCACCCGTCGCGATCAGCCGAGTCGGCTGATCGGCGTCGAGAGGGAAGAGGACGACTGCGAGCGCGATCAGCGCTTTGAATGCGAACAGCAGCGAGAGCGACCATACGATCGGCGGGCGTCTTGCCACCCCGCGCCGCTCGACTCCGGCCGGCCCATCCAGCGGCTGTCCCGCGAACCGGCCGGCGAGCGACGTCGGCTCGATCGAAGGCACGAACTGGCCAGGAGAGCGTTGGGACATCGGCATCCCGGATTGCTTCGGATGCATTCCGGGTTCGCTTGAGCGTTCTGCGGAAGCGGCTCCGAGAGATCGCGAGACGCTAGCCTCCGGATCGAGGGTCCAATGAGCGACGAAGTGATCGTCGGCGATGACGGCAAACCGCGGTGTGTCTGGGTGCGAGCGGGCGACACCCCGGCCGCGCGCTACCACGACGAGGTCTGGGGCACGCGGACCTACGACGAATCGGCGTTGTTCGAGGCGCTCACACTCGGTGTGTTCGAGGCCGGGCTCAGCTGGTCGGTGGTGTTCGGCAAGCGGGACGGGTTTCGCAAGGCTTTCCACGACTTCGACGTCGCACGGGTGGCCGCGATGACGGAGGGCGACATCGATCGGCTGCTGCAGGACTCCTCGATCATCCGCAACGGCGCCAAGATCCGGGCCACCCTCGAGAACGCGCGTGCGATGAGCTCCGCCTCGCCAAGCCTTGCTGCGCTCGCGAAAGCCAACGCGGGCACCCGTCGGCGCGCGCCGCACTCGCTGGCGGACATACCCACCTCGACACCGCAGGCCGAGAAGCTCGCCGAGCAGCTGAAGACACAGGGCTACCGCTTCGTGGGTCCCACGAGCGTGTATGCGTTCATGCAGAACGTCGGCGTCGTCAACGACCACCTCCACGGCTGCTTCCGCGCGTCGGACTACGCGAAGCCCGCGGGCGACTGACGGCGGGCCCGCGATGGACCCTTCTAGGCTCCGGCTTTGCGCGCCCTACGTTCGCTGCGCCTGGCCTCGCGCCTCGTGCGCCGCTCCGCCGCCTCTTCGGCAGCCTTCTGCTTCGCCTGTGCGTAGGAGTGCCCCACCAGCTCCCGCCCACCGGTCCAACCGAAGGCACGCACGAGCAGCAGGATCGCGAGCGCGATGCTCCAGGCCGTCTCGACGAGCTGCTGTGCGACCGAGTAGGCCGTGGCGTTGCTCGAGCTCGTCACGCTTCGCAGCGAGAGCACGTTGAAGCCCTGCACCACGCCTGCGCCGCCCGGCGTGACCGAGGTCATGTTCGCGATCGAGTTGCCGCCCACGACGCTCATCAGGGTGTGGAACGTGACGGGAATGTTGTAGGCGCTCAAGAAGACCGCGATCGTTCCGAGCATCGCGAGCCAGCTGACGAGCTCCGGGGCCGCGACGAGCATGAGGTACCTGCGCGGCCGCGCTGCGATTTGGCCGCCTTCCTTCGCGTCTTCCCACCAGCCTCTGACCCGGGGGCGCAGCGTCTGCAGCACGAGGTAGATCAGCACGATGATGCCCGCGAGCAGGATCACGAAGGCCCACGGGTGTTCTTCGATGAAGCCGAACTGGAGCTTGAACGAGCCCCCGACGCTGAGGAACAGGTAGACGTACGTGGCGATACCGATCGTCGTGAAGAAGACTTTCTGCACGACGTATCCCGCGAGCACTCCCGCGAACGTCGCCGCCGCGATGATCGTCGTGAACATCAGCAGCATCGCGAGCGTGCCGATGTTCGCCGGGAGCACGAAGTTGAGCGCGACCGCCGCCGCGTAGCAGGCCCATACCTGCACCCACCGGATCTGGCCTGGGTAGGCGTAGCGCAGGATCGAGTACCACGCATACGCCGCCCCCGTCGTCTGGATCGTGATCAGCACGATGCCGGCGAGCAGGTAGCCGAGCGAGATCGTCGTGATCGTCTTCCAGACCTCTTTGAACCAGCCGCTCAGGTCCCAGCCGAAGAGGGTCGCGGCGGCTCCGATCACGACGATCACGAGGGCGCCGATCAGCAGCGGTCGGAAATGCGCCCGCCCGCCGTCGGCCGCTGCCGGTTCAGAGGCCATCCGCGGAGCCTAGTTCACGTTGGGGCCACGCAGCGCGCGCTCAGCAGTCGGCGAATCTGCCGGCGCGGGCCATGCCCGGGGCCAGAAGCCGTGCCGCGAAATGGGGTGCGACGATCAGTCGACCGGGATCGAAACGGTGACAGACCAGGCGTGCCCGCCCGACGCGCGTTATTGGAAGTCGGTCGCCGAGTAGACCTCGGATTGCTGCAGTACGACCGGCGCGATCGACTCACCGGGCGGTGCGCCGGCGTAATGAACGGTGTACGTGCTTCGGCCGAGCTGGATGATCGCTGACACGGTGCGTCCGGTCGCAACGTCCGGCTCGCCGACTTGCAGCAGGCAGTCGTGACCGCTGCGCCGGCACTCGAGCAGCTCGATCCGGCGGCTGCGTGCGACCGCTCCGGTGCACGCCTCGGCTTCATCGCGGAGCGCGTCGTACGCGCGCTCGGCATCTGCGCTGCGCTGGGGAAGCGGCGGGATGAAGAAGCCGGCCATCAGCCCCGCTTGGAACCGGAGCGCTGAGCCTTCTGCGCGCGCGGCGGGAACCGCTCGCGCTCCGCGGGCGTCATCTTTCGAATCACGAGCTTTCCGTCCGCCACCTGCTCGCGGATGTTCTGAAGCTTCTCGTCGCGCTTCTGCTGCTGGCGCATCTGCATCGGGCTTGGCACCTCGAGCTCCTAACCGCAGCGGCGCCCAGCCGTCCGGCGCTGTGTCGCTGTTTGCGCCGTGCGACATGCAGGTCGCGCGGATCTTCCTCCCAGCCTAGCGCGAAGCGTGGGACGCACCCGGCGCGCGGACGAAAGCCGAGCCGGCGTCCGCGCGCATCGCGCGCGCGCATAGGTGCTAACGTCAACGGTTCAGGTCGAGCGACTTGCTCGACGACGCAGTGCCAGCGCTCGTAGCCATTGCTCCGCAATCTCCGCGTTCGCCGCACTACTACCAGGAGGATTGAGTAATGGCCACCGGAACCGTCAAGTGGTTCAGCGACGACAAGGGCTTCGGGTTCATCACGCCCGATGACGGGTCAAAGGACCTGTTCGTGCATCACACCGCGATCGCAGGCACCGGATTTCGCTCGCTGTCCGAAGGGACGAAGGTGAACTACGAGGAAGAGGCCAGCGACAAGGGCCCGAAGGCCTCGAACGTTCAGCCGGCGTAGACGCCACGAAGGTGCGGCGTGCGGCACGGCTCGCACGCCGCAGGCTCGTGTCGCGAGTCTCTTCCCACCGGTGGGCACGGTCGCGGCTTTCCAGAGCACCCGCTGGCGGTTGACCGAGTCAGTGTGCGCGTCCCACCGGTCCACACGGCGCCAGCAGGTCCGGCCGTAGGCGCTGCCACCTCTCCGAAAGGACTGCAAGATGGGTTCGAGCGGCAAGAAGAAGACGACGATGGCGAAGCTCGCCCGCGAGAACCGCCTGCGCGAGCGCCGGCTGATCAAGCAGGCCAAGAAGGATGCCCGCCGGCAGGAGTCCGCGGACCGGGGGAACGTTGAGGACAGCCCCCCTGAGCTCGAGCCTCAGCTGACGGCAGATCCTGAGCGCACCGGCGGGGAGACCGTTGGTACCACCGGCGACCCGGCGGGGGTCGTGCGCCAGCGCGACCCCGAGCCGACCGACCCGCGCAGCAAGGAAGCGGCGCTCACGCGGCTGCGCGATGCATCGGACGAGGAGCTGTCGGTGTTCGAGGGAAACCTGCGGGACGATGCGGTTGGCGCCGGGGCGACGGAGCAGGAGATCAGGCGGGCGCAGCAAGCTCATCCGGAACACGGCGCTTAGGACCGACCGGCCCGCGGTACCGGTCGCCGGTCCGCCGCGGGTCGTATCACTTCCCCCAGGGAGAGGTCCCCGGCTCAGCTCTCGCCGGTCTGCGGGTGCTCCGCCGCCGGCGCATCGCTCACAGCGACGATGTGAGCCGGGTTCAGCGCGACGGGCCGTCCGGCCTCTGCCTCTTCGAGCCACACCAGCTCCAAGATCGAACCGCGCGCGGCCTCCAGGATCTTGGCCTCGACATCCTCGGCGGCGCCACGCACGCGGAAGCTCTTGCCGCCGACCACCAGTATCTCGGTGACGGGCAACGTCATCAGCCCCCCGGCGTTCGGATCGTCGACACTGCGGGCCCTCGCCCCTCGCCGGCGCCGCGCGCTCCCCTGAGACGAATGTTCTCTTGCGCGGTGTCCACCCCGACCGCCTCTCTGACCCTGTGAAGTAAGGCGCTGCCCGTAGAGCGACAAGCGCGGGCTCGCCGGACGCAGGACGACTATAACGCGGGGTCCGCGTGACCCGACGCCGGCCCAGAGACCGCTGTCCTGACTCTCGCGCGGCCAACGCGGTGCCGTACATGCTGCGGCGCCGGCGGCGAAGTCTCGACGTCAGGAGGGCGTCTCGTCCCGTGCGATACTCGACTGGCTATGTCGCAAAGGAACGTTGAACTCCTCCGCCGCTCAGCGGAACTGCTGAACGTCGGCGACTGGGAGGCCGTGATCGAGCTTTACCACCCGGACGCCGAGGTCGAGTTCCGTGACTTGCCCTCGCCCGACGTGCCCGCCGTGCTTCACGGACGCGAGGCGATCAGGCGCGTCGTGGCACATTGGACCGCGCCCTACGACGCCTTCGGAGCAGAGGTCAGCGAATACATCGATGCCGACCCATGGGTCATCTGCGACACGCGCTCGCACGCCCGCACCGAGGAGGGTGGATCTGTCGATATTCGCTTCGCTGACGCGTACGAGGTCAGGGACGGCAAGATCGTTCATGCGATTCTCGGTTACACGGATGTAGCGGCTGCGATCGCAGACCTTGCAGCCGCCGAGCACGCCTGACGGTTCCGCGCATCCTCGCTTGACCCCACGCGGGCGCCCACTACCGGGTCCCCGGATCCTTCACGCCGGCTGCGAAGTCCGCTTCTCGAACACGAGCCGATAGTGATCCAAGAGTTCGCGTTCGAAACACACCTTGTTCGCGCTCACGCCCGAGGCGAAGGCCATGCGGAAGTCCGGGCTGGTGATCCAGCGCGGGACCAGCTGCAGCTTCAGCCAGGACTTGCGAAGGCTGCGCCGTCCGATCCGGGCATTCCACTGCTCGATCGTCTCGATGTAGTCGAGGCGACCGTTGGTGCTCGAAACGAGGTCGAAGTGAGGCTGGGCGCAGTTGACCACCTGCTCCTGCCCGAAGGGCAACCACGAGCCCGGGAACTGTCGTGCAAGGAGCGCCAGATACCACGCATCAGTGTTTGCGGGCGGCATCTCCTCCAGCGCGTCCAGCGCCTCCTCGGCGGGGATCATGTTGCGCCCGTAGACCATCGTCTGTAGGTACATGCGCCCGCCGTCCGGCAGCACACCTGCCACACGTTGGAAGATCGAGTTGTAGACCGCGTCCTGCCGGCCGGCGCGAAAATCATCAGGTGAACAGAAATGCTCGAACGCGCCGAGGCTCGCTACCGCGTCGAAGCCGCCGAACCAGGCCCGCTCGAGTTCCTTTGCGTCGCGCAGGTGAACGTCCAAGTCGTGACGGCGACAAGCCGCGAGCTGGGCCTGCGAAAGAGTCACACCGACGCCTACGCCGCCGCGTCTGCGGATGAAATCGAGCAGCCCTCCCCAGCCGCAACCGAGGTCGAGCACTCGCGTGCCGGGCTCGATTCCGAGCTGGGCGGCGACGTACTCGTGCTTGCGACGTTGCGCTTCCGCGAGCGTGATTGAGAAGTCACCGTCATACTTCGCACCGCTGAAGTCGGCGAGCTCACCCATGCTGAGCCGGAAGACGCGATCCGTGAGCGAATAGGTGAAGTCGATGTCGTCGGGTGTCGCGATCCCCCACTACTACCCGATTACGCTGCGTGATGCGTGGCCGCGTCGCGACAGCTCCGGCGGACCGCTTGCACGGAGGCCGAGCGCAGGCCCGCAAAGCCGTTATAGTCGCAAGTACGTCGGGTGAGCTTCAGACTCTTCTCGCTCTCTCGGTGACATCTTTCTCAAGAAGGGTAGAGAGGCGGCTGGCCATGGCCACCGCAACAAAGCACGTCGCCGCTGCCAAGTCGCCGCCCGCCAGGGCGCGCCCAGCGTCGAAGACGGCATCGCCCGCGTTCCGGATCTACCAAGACAACGCCGCCGGCTATCACTGGGAGATCGTCGATCGCAGCGGAGCGAGTCTCGTCCAATCGCGCGGGTTCGACTCGGAGGACGAAGCCAAGCAGGCGGCGCGCGGCATGCAGCAGGGGGCCCGCTCTGCCCACTTCGAGCCGATCGTCGGCGGGGACACGGAGCCGACTCCGTGATCTCTCCTGCCCATCTGAGTTGCTCCTCGTGCCGGATCCGCCTGCAGGCGGGCGCTCCGGAGGTAGTGCTCCTCGACGAACGTTGCCCGCTGTGCGGAGCCGCGCTCAGCCCGGTCGCCTCGAGCGCAGCCGTGCTCGGGTTCCGTTGGTTCGGCACGGAGATGCTCGCCGAGTGGAGCGAGGATCGTCAATCCGGCCCGCTCGCGCCGCCTGTCGAGTTGGCCTCGCGCCGTAGGCCGGCCACGGCGGGGGACGATCTCGACGCGGGCCGCTGGTCGGACGACGGCGGCAACATCGTGAGCGCCGTCGCGCCGCCGCCGCCGCCGGCCTGAACGCGCCCGCCAGGCGGCTAACCGACGGGTTCGAGCATGAAGATCTCGACCTCCATGTCCGGCCCGACGTACTGGTTTGAGATGAACGCGAGGACGTGGCGTCCGGTGATGCGTTCCACCTCGTCGACGAACCTTTTCTGCATCGCAGTTTGAAAGGCGCTTCGCGTCTCCTGCACGATCGTGGATTTCTGCAACTCGATCATCGTCTTCTCGACGTCGGTGTAGACACCGCCGAGGACGCACACCAGGAGGTCATCGCCCATGAGCTGGGTCTTTGCCTCGAGCGGCTTGCGGTGGTGGTAGCGCTCGTGAAGAGCGACCATCGCGTCGGTCACGAGGTCGAGGACCTCGCTGTCAAGCGGTTGGGCGGCTGCCATGGTGGCGAGCCTGCTCTCTCGTCCTCCGGTCGAAGGTCGCGCGCGAGGCGAAGGGCGAGACCCAACGGCGATGAGACCAGTCTACCGGCTGTCCGGTAGCATCGCGAGACGGATCACGCTGGGTCCTCCGAGCCGATGTTCCCGCCGAGCAGACAGCAGCCGCAGCGCTCTCCCGGAGACGTGCTCACGGCGATCTCCGACGGCTTGGTCGCGCTGCTCAAGGAGTTCTACGGGCGCGGTCCCACGCGTGCCAAGTCTTACTACCAGGACGACCTCGTCGTCTGCCTGCTGCGCGGTGGCTTCACGCGGGTGGAGAGGACGCTGCTGGAGGGTGGGCGCGAAGACTCGGTCATCCAGCAGCGCATGGACTTCCAGGACCTGATGCGCCGTCGCTTCGAGCAGGTGGTCGAAGATGCGACGGGCCGGAGGGTCATCGGCTTCATGAGCGGCAACCAGCAGGATCCAGATCTGATGTGCGAGGTGTTCATGCTCGGGCCGAGCGATCTCGTGGACGACGACGAGATCCGGACGTCTCCGCTCCCTCCGAGCGACTGAGGCGTCACGTTCGATCGCGGGCCGCGGTGTGCGGGGCTTGACGGCCCTGGGCTACGCCGACTCTGCTGAGGAGACCGGGGACGGCGCCGTGTCGCGGGCTTGCGCGAAGGTCACCAGCCGGCGACTGTTCTCATCCCAGAGCTTGAGGGACAGAGCCCGCAGCCCGTCGCCGAGCGAGAGCACCGGTACGTCGCGGAAGATCGCGTTCTCGTAATGCGCTCGCGGAAGGTTGTAGCTCGGGATCTTCGCGTTGAGGTGGTGGACGTGATGGAACCCGATGTTCCCCGTGCAAAAGCGAAGCACCGGGGGGAGCTTCAGGAAGGAGCTGCCGCGCAGCGCCGCATCGGCGTAGCTCCATTCCGCGGAGCTCTCCCAGTAGGCGTCCTCGAATTGGTGCTGGACGTAGAACAGCCAGATACCCGCAGCCCCGGCCAACATCGCCGGCAGCAGGCACACGAGCAGGTAGGAGCGCCAGCCGATCAGCCACAAGAGCGCCCCTACGAGCAGCGCGAGGGCGAGGTCTGTGCCGAGCACGCTGCGTCGCATGCGCGGACGCGCACCCTTCGCGACGATCCGCGGCCCGATCATCATGGCCACGATCGGCCCGAGCCCGAGCATGACCAGCGGGTTGCGCCCCAGGCGGTAGCCGAGCCGTCCGCGCGGGGAGAGCGCACGGTATTCCGCCACCGTGAGCGTGTGGATGTCGCCCACCCCGCGCCGGTCGAGGTCGCCGGAGGACGCGTGATGGACCGCGTGGTCGTGCTGCCAGCGCACGAACGGCGAGTACAGGAACAGGCCCAGGACGGTTCCCAGCCAGGCGTTGGCGCGCCGGTTGGCGAGAAACGAGCCGTGCGAACAATCGTGGAACACGATGAACGTCCGCACCAGGAATGCGGCGGCCGGTACCGCGAGGAGAAGCCCGAGCAGAGGGGCGGTCTGCAGCACGAGGTACATCGCCACTGAAACGCCGATGTACGGGACCACCGAGGTCGCGAGAGTGAGCGTCGCACGAGGGCCGTGGGGCCGCGCGTAGGGACCCAGCCTCGCGCGCCAGAACGCGCTCTCCCGGCGCCTCTCCTCCGCGACGGGGTCGGTTTGGGGCGGCGTGGGCGCCTCCGGGGAAGAGGCACCCACGCCGGTTTCGGCACCCTGAGAGGGATCTTTGGTGCCTACCTGCGCGGCCGGGCCAGAAGCCCCGCCCGCCCAAGATGCTCGCGCCGCGGGCGCGCGCGACGGCAGATTGGGCCGTCGCGTCATGCGTCCGCGCTCGCCCTCACACCGGCAGCCGACGTCGGGACGGCGCGGAACGGCTGCGACCGGCAGCGACGAGCGGCGATCATCTCCGGTCCCGCAACATCGAGACTTCCAACCATCACGACCTCCTTGGCTGCCAGCAAACAAGGAAGTCAGGTCGTGATGCCGAGCTCCTTCAGGAGACCGACCGCATTTGATGCCCTCCGCAGGCGACTCTAGCTGACGGCCCCGCTGTCAGCAAGCGCGCTCAACGCTCGTTGCGGCTCGCTTCCAAACGGGCCCCGCTTGTGGATGGCTGTGCCCTACGGCGCGCTCACAACTCGCCTGCCAGTCGGACGACGATCCAGACGAGCGCCGCGGCCCCGATCAGACGACGGAACCAGTTGACCCCGTCCACCGCCTCCTCCCACGCCCACACGCCGAGGCCGATCGTGAAGACCGCACGACCGACGTCGTGCGCCGTGTGATCGGCCACAGCCGCGAGCCCCAGACCGGCAAACGCGGCGAGCAGCGGCGCGTTCGGGAACTGAATCAGTGGGAAGCTACGCGGCCAGCCCGCCTGGCCACGTCGCCAAAGCTCGGTGGCGGTCACCGGGGCGATGTTCGCAGGCCGCATGGTGGTTCGCCCGCCAGCTCGGCCAGCCGGGACCGTGCGGTCGCGAAGGACCTTGGGGTCGCCGGCCACGCGGGCCGCGGGGACCGAGGCCGCTCGTTCCGGGATCGGGGTGCCAGAGTCCGAAGCGCCTCGCGGACCTACCGGTTGACACGAGCGGCAGAGCGGGGTTAGCGTCTCGGTGGACGGTCCCTGAGCGGTCGACTTCGCCGGTGCGAGCGACCCAGCCGAGCGCTGCGCTTCCGTCCGAGGAAGCAGCCACCTCGGGCCACTGCCGGCCCGAGCTACTCAGGAGGGATCGCATGATGCGCAGTCACACCCCCTTTCCATCCTCTCAGCCGGCCGGCGCGGTTCTACTTGCGCTCGCTCTGCTCGCTGTCGCCTGGGGAATCGTCGGCGCCGGCAGCGCGAACGCGGACAAGCGCTCAGTGACCGTGATGACGCAGAACCTCTACCAGGGCACGGAGTTCGCCCATATCCGCGCACTCGTCGGAGGCCCCCCGCCGTCGCAGGCCGAAGTTCTCAAAGCAACGACCGAAGACTACGCGACCTATCAGGCGACCCGGTTCAAAGACCGCGCCAAACAGATCGCCGGCGAGATCGCTCAGAACAGCCCGGCGCTCGTCGGCCTTCAGGAGGTCGCCACCTGGCACAAGGGCGCGTTCGATCCAGCCCACCCATTTGCCCTCCCGCCGGCAGTCAGCGAAGACTTCACACAGGTGCTGATCGAAGCGCTCAAGGCCGACGGGATGGAATATCAGGCCGTCTCCGCAACAGCCCGTCCGGAAGGCAACTTCACATTGGCCTTTCCGGTCATTTCGGGCGCTCCTCCCTTTGGACTCACTGCGGTCGGCATGGTCGAACGCGGGGTGATCCTTGCCAGGAGCGACCTTCCTCCCGGGCAGCTGAAGCTGTCCAACCCTCAGTCGGGTACCTACAGTTGCGAATTCTGCAAAGTCACGCTTGAAAACCCGGTCACCAAAGAAACGATCCCATTCACTGACAGCTGGGAGTCGATCGACGTCAAGTTGCGCGGCAAGACGTTCCGGTTCATCACGACGCACCTCGACGCTTTGGAGCCGAGCGGGGTCGTTCGCTTTCTCCAGGCGAAAGAACTGCTCGAAGGGCCGGCCAACACGACGCTTCCCATGGTCCTCACGGGCGATCTGAACGGAGGACCAAAAACCCCACCGTCCGGAACGGGGCCTGCCGCATACGACGAGCTGATCGGCGGCGGGTCTCGGCGCGCCGCCGCTCACATGCTGTCACCTCCCGTTCGAAGACCTCGTCAACGACCCGAACGCGGAATTCGGGGCGGGTCAAGAACTCGATCACGTGCTCACCCGCGGCGCCTTCACCGTGTTGGACGAGCACCTGGTGGGTGACAAAGTGCCGACGCCGAAACCAGAACCGTTCATATGGCCCTCAGATCACGCGGGGATGGTTTCCACGCTGGAACTCGGACCGTGAGCGCCAACAAGCCCGTGCGCAGCCGGGGCTGATCGGCGCGCGCCGGGTCGGACGCGGAAGACGGGGGCCTCACGGCCCCCGTCCCCTCCGCCAACCTCGTGTCCAACGAGTCCGGCGCGGCCGTGCAGTACCGGCGATCCTCACGGGGGCGGTGTGACCGCGAAGGTCTATGATCGGTGTACGCGCCTTCTGGCCTGAGCGTCGCATGTTTGCATCAGGTTGCCGGCGCCGACAGCCTGCACGGATCTCGTTCGTCTCTCTCCTTCTTGTGCGCTGTTCGACCTCACGAGGGGGGCGAGAAGAAGGACGAACGATGCCCGCCACCGCAGTGGACCGTCGAGCAGGACGGAGCAACTCGGCTAAGCGAAGCAACGAGCTGATCGGACGCGCGGCCAAACACGCAGGTTGGGCTGGAGCGGCGCTGGAGAGCGCCGCCCGGGACCTCGACGGCACCTGGGGCGCGGACGGCAACGCGCTCAGCGGTCTGGTCGAGGTCGTGCAGGATGAGGCGACGCGCGTCTCGAACCTCGCCAAGGAGATCGAGAGCCGCAGCACCTTCGCGAGGGATGTCGAGCGCGACCGGTCTTTGCCGAGCCGGCAAAACCGGAACCAGCCGCGACGCGGACGGATCGTCGGCGCCGTTGCGCGGGTGCTGAGCGACCACCACGAGCCCTTGCAGGCGCGGGAGGTTCACGTCCGAGTGGAAGAGTTGCTCGACGAACCGGTGCGCTGGGCCTCGGTCAAGGCTACGCTCGCCGGCAATGTCCGCGGCCCGTCACCCAGATTCCAACGGGTGGCTCGCGGTCGTTACACGATTCTCTCCGGGTCTACGATGGGCTCATGCTCCGATTCCTGATCAAGAGAGCGCCGTTCAAGCGGTTCGCGAAAGGGTTTCCGATCGCGCGGGTGCTGGTGGCAGCCGAGATCGCCGGGATGGTGTGGGTGCATCTGGCGAAGCTGAGCGGGCCCCAACGTCGCCGAACGCTCGCGCTGCTCGTGAAATCGCGAGGTCGCCCAAGTTACCTCAGCGACGCCGAGCGTGCCGAGCTCGCTGCTCTCGTTGCGGCTGTCGAACCACGGCTCCTCGCCGGCTCGGTCGCCAGGCGGCTGAGCCCTCTGCCGGTGCCCAAGCGCGTGCTCTATGGCCCGCGCGACGCCCCCGCCCGGAAGGCTGCAGCGGAACGTCGTTGAGAGCACTGGGCGTCCGGCACGCCCGCGAGCATGGCGGGCATGTTGACCGAAGTACTCGGCGCGTCGTGGCGGGAGGTTCGCGACGTCTTCCGCGCGAGCACCACGACCCATCGACGGCTGCGGAACGTACTGGTGACGGTGGCCGTCGTGACCGTAGGTGTCGACCTCGTGTGTGCGGTGCTCGGCTATTTCCTGGAGCGTCACTCACACGAAACCGAGATCAAGACGTTTGGCAGCGCGGCGTTCTGGACGACGACCCAGCTCCTCACGGTGTCATCGCAGGTGAAGAACCCGATCTCAGCCGGCGGGCGCGTCTTGGATGTGTTCATGGAGATCTATGCGATCACAGTGATCGCGACGCTCGCCGGTGGAGTCGGCAGCTTCCTGCAGAAGCGGGGTGCGGAGATGGACGAAAAAGCCTGAGCGCGCCGCGCCGCGCTCGGTGCTTCTCAGCCGTCGACGAGCAGGCTGTCGATCGGACCGAGCAGCGCCATCGACCTGCGCGAGACGCCTTGCAGCTCCCGCAGCCGGTGGGTCAGCGTCTCGCCACGTTCCAGGCGCTCGCGCTGCTCCGTTGCGATCGGGCGCCAGAGCTCGTCGATAACCGAGGCGGGGTCGCCGGAGACCTCATCCACCGAGCGGTCCAGATGCTCGGCCCATAGCCGCAACCGCGCGTCGCGGGCGACGGCGGGGTCCCGGGTGATGATGTTCATCTCGGTGTCGTTGAAGAAGGAATGCTCGTTGAGGTTGGCTGAGCCGATGGTCATCCAGGCGTCGTCGACGATGCCCACCTTGGCGTGAACGTAGAGCGGGCCCGCCAGACGTCCTGTGCGAGCCGTGATGGTGGCTGCCAGGAACCGCCCGCGTCCGTCGTCGGCGCGAACCAGGGCAGCGAGCTGACCGCGCGTCGTGTCGGCCCCGTTGTTCGGTTTCGAAGGCAACAGCACGACCACGCGGAAGCGCTCGCTCGGCGGGTTGCGGAGCTTCTCGGCGAGTAATTCGACCACCTGGGAAGACCAGAGAAACTGGCTCTCGAGATAGATGAACTCCCGGGCTGAGCGCAAAGCCCGCGTGTAGGCCTCGAGGATGCGGAAGTCGCCCTGAGGCAGGAAGTCATAGATCTTCTCCGGGACGGTTCGCACGACCTGCAGCTCGACATCACCGGTTCGCCCCGGCATCGGTGCTCGATCCAGGTGCTCGCCCGTAGCGGCGTGCCAACGAGCGTCGAAGTGCTCACCGACATCGGCCACGGCCGGTCCGGTCAACCGGCTGGAGGCGTCGTGCCACCCCAGCGGACCGCGCATCGAGTGGTCACTGGCGTCAAACCGGTCGCCGCCGAGCGAGGTGAGGTCGATCCCGCCGACGAACGCGACCGCGCCGTCGACGATCACCAGCTTCTCGTGATGGCAGTGCATCGGACGCTCATGGGTGTCGAGCGCGCACTCCACGCGCGTGTCACGCATCAGCTCCTCGCGAACGTCACGAACGGCTGCACGAGACGGCTTGAAGACCGGCAGGGGTGCACCCGCCCACAGGAGAACCCTGACGTCGACGGACTCGGCCCGGTCGCCGAGCAGATCACGCAGGCTCCGCGCCTGCTCGTCGCGGGTGAGCCCGAACCCGGGAGTGATGTGCCAGCCCGCGATATGCACATGCGAACGGGCTCCGGCTATCGCCTCGGCGATGCGGGGCAGCGCGTGGGCGCCGTCGACCAAGATCTCGAGCTCACCGCCCTGGCGGGGCGGTGGGTCGCCCGCTGCCCAGAGCATTCCGTCGCGAGGCGGCTGCAACTGGTCGAGCCGACCCACGCGCCGAAGGCGCCGGCGATGATGGGCGCCGATCGCGGCCTCGAGGCCTTCGCCTACCCGGGCGTCGAGACGGTCGAGCAAGGTTTCGGGCATCGGGCAGAGTCTATGAGCGGACGGCTGGGCCGCCTCGCATTGTCCGACGCCACCGGTACGTAGGAGGCCGGAGGAGCTCCTGCACGCCGGCCGGCAGGCAGGTACCCGGCCGGCGGGCGCGCGGGACGTGTTCGCCCCGCGCCCGCGCCGAGGAATCCCGCTAAGCCGACAGCGTCACCGGTTCGGCGAACAGGATCTGGTCTTCCATCCTCAGGCCCGCTGTTTCGAGCGGCGCGAGGAACGAGATTTCCAACGTGTCTTTCGGTTCACCTTCGAGGTTCTGCACTTTTTGAATCCCGCCGACCTGGGCGAAGCGCAGTTTGAAGGTTTCCGAGGGCGTCACCAGTTTGTTGACGGGCCCGATTCTCCCGATCACCGAGCCGACCACCAGGACGCGCGTCCCGGCGAGGCAGCTGAACAGGAGGAACGGTCCCCCTGACGGTTCGGAGAGGTCGACGCCGACTGCTTTCGTGCTTTTGTTGATGTAGCCAAGGGTCATGGCGAGCGCCGGCGAGACGATTTCACCCGGCGCCGATCCCGGCGTGCTGCACTGAGTTTTTTTCAGCGTGCATCCGGTCCACGTGATCGTCACCGAGCCGGTTTTCGCCCCCGTGAATTCTCCAACGTCGGTGCTGGCCGCGCAGATCACCCGTTTGCCGCCGACCCCCCGGAGCCGGCTCGGTCCGCTCGACGACGTGAACGGTTTGCCGAACGGCCCGCTGAATTCGGGCAGCGCCGCGTACGACGACGATGCGGTGGAAGCGCCCAGCGCCAGCAGCAGCGTCGTGCAGAGGCCGGCGACGTGGATCCGCCTCATATTGATCCCCCCTTTGAGAAGCCCGGCTTCTCCGATCGAGCCGGGTCTGTGAACGGTCTGTGAAGACCGTATCCGAACGGCCGTCCCCGGTGTCAACCCTCGCCGGCCTGCGACCGGCCGGTAGGGTTGCGGCCGTGGAGCTTGGGGTCGCATGCTTTGCCACGCACGATGGCATCCAGCCGGGGGCGCTCGCGCGGCTCGTCGAGGAGCGTGGATATGAGTCGCTCTGGTTCCCCGAGCACACCCACATCCCCGCGAACCGCGCTACGCCGTATCCCGCGGGCGGCGAACTGCCGCGCAAATACAGTCACACCTACGACCTGTTCGTTGCGCTCGCGTGCGCCGCCGAGGCGACGAGCCATCTGCGCCTCGGCAGCGGCATCTGCCTGGTGATCGAGCGCGACCCGATCATCACGGCAAAGGAGGTCGCGAGCATCGACCGCATCTCCGGCGGGCGCTTCGAGTTCGGCGTCGGCGCCGGCTGGAACCGCGAGGAGATGGAAAACCACGGCACCGACCCGCGCAAGCGGATGGCGATCCTCGCCGAGCGAGTCGAAGCGATGAGGGCGATCTGGACCCGGGACGAAGCCAGCTATCACGGCGAGCACGTGAACTTCGAGCGCATCTGGTCATGGCCGAAGCCGGCGCAGTGGCCGCACCCTCCTGTGCTCGTCGGCGGCAACGGCCCGACGGTGCTCGACCGCGTGCTGGCCTTCGGCGACGCGTGGATGCCCAACTACATACCGGGCGAAGACCTGGCTGCGAGGATCGGCGAGCTGCGCTCCCGCGCGGACCGGCAGATCGACGTGGTCATCAACGCAGCTCCGGCCAAACCCGCGGTGCTCGAGGAGCTCGAGCGCATGGGTGTCCGGCGCGTAGTGCGCTACATCCCCTCCTCGGGGATGGCGCCCGTGGAAGCCGCGCTCGAGCGGTGGGAGACGGCGGTCGCCGAACTCCACGGCGAGTGAGGCGGGACGCCCGCGGGCGCCCCTCAGAGCATCGTCGTGTCGGCCTGCAGGTCGAGCAGCACGCGGCCCTGGATGTCGCGCGAAGGCGGGCCGACCTGGAAGTGAGCGGTCGCGGTGTGCGCGTCACGGAACCGGCGCTGCAGCGCGGCGCCGTCGTAGATCGCCGGACCGCCCGCCAGGTCGAACAGCGCGCCGGTGACCGCCGCGCCGGTGCGTGCCGCGTTCGTGGCGGCGATCCGCAGCCCGTTGCGCAGTGCCACCGAGACCGGCGCCTCGTCCTGGGCGGCCATCCAGGCTTCCTGCACCGCGCGGTCGAACAGCGCTTCGGCAGCTTGCATCGAGGCCTCCGCCTCGGCGAGCGCGGCGTGCGTGGTGGAGCGCTCGGCGAGGGTGCGGGCCGAGCCCTGGCCGACCTTGACCTTGGCGAGCTCGGCGAAGTCGTCGATCGCGCCGCGGGCATTGCCCATCGCCGCCGCGGCGACGGACAGCGCGAAATAGCCGAACACGGGGAACCGGTACAGCGCCCGGTCCACGCGCGGGCCGTCGAACAGCGAGAACGTTCGCCGCGCAGGCACGAACAGCTCACTCGCCACGCAGTCCTGGCTGCCGGTGCCGCGCAGGCCGAGCGTGTGCCAGGTGTCGAGCACCTCGAGCTCCTCACGCGGCATGCCCACGGTGATCGGCAGCGCTCGCGCGTCCGGCTCGCCCTCCACTGCGCGGAAGCAGCCCGCGAACAGCACCCCTGCATGTTCGATGCCGCTGCAATAGGGCCAGCGGCCACTGACTACGAAGCCACCGTCTACCGGTCGCGCGGTTCCACGGGGGGCGAAGATCCCCGCGGCGATCTCGGCGGGGTCCGCGAACAGCTCATCGCGCCCCTCCGGCTCGAGGTAGCCGGCGAGCAGGCTGCTGGTCGCGGCGATCGAGACGCACCAGCCGGTGGACGCGTCGCCGGCGGCGATCGTCGCCGCGTGGCGCAGCAGCTCGCCCGGGGGCAGCTCGAGGCCACCGTCCTGGAGCGGCGCACCGGCGTTCATCAGGCCCGAGGCGCGGAGTCGGTCGAGGAGTGGGGTGGGGAGGCGGCGGGTCGCCTCGGTCTCGGGCGCGAGCTCGCGGGCGAGGGCGGCGATCTCCTGGACGTCCTGGCTCATCAGGGCCGGATCTCGTAATAGAGGTTGGCCGGGTCTTCGAAGTCGTGGAGACGGAAGCGGGTGAACCCCGCCTCGTGCGCGAGGCGCTCGGTCGCCTTCGGCGGCAGGCCGATCGTGCCGAGGCCCGCGCCGTCCGGCTCTGAAAGCGCGGAGGACATGCACGAGGAGACCGAGAAGCCGAGGAACATCGCGAGCATCGGGTTGCGCAAGTTGCCCGCCCAGGTGTCGGCGCAGCGCACCTCCTTGACCAGCCACGTGCCGTCGCCGTCGATGCCGCCGCGGATCGCGGCCGCGGCCGCGTCCGGTCTCGTCATGTCGTGCAGGCAGTCGAAGGTGAGGACCAGCGAGTAGCCGCTGCCGGGCGGTAGCTCCTCGGCGCGGCGGTGCATGATCTCGATGTTGCTCAGACCGGCTTCGGCGACCCTCGCCCGTGCGCGCTCGACCGCGAGGCTGGACAGCTCGTAGCCGTGGAACGTCGAGGCGGGGTAAGCCTTCGCCAGCGTGGTCAGTGCCACGCCGGCGCCGCAGCCCACGTCGGCCACGAGCGCCCCGGCCGCCAGCCGGCCCTCCACGCCGTCGAGCGCGGGGACGATCGTCGGCACGAGCGACAGCCGCGCCCAGGGTCCGAGCATCCGCTCGGTGCGGTGGACCCCGGCCGCGCCGTGACGGTCATACGGCATCCCGGTGCCGGTGTGGAAGGCGTCGGCGAGGTCGTCCACGAACCCTGGCGCGGGCGGGGCGGCGAAGGCTCCGGCCGCGAACTGGAGGCTGTTCTCCTCGCGCGCGAGCACCATCGCTCCGACGTCGGTCAGCTTGAAGTGCTCGCCATCGTCTGACGCGAGGAGCTCCGCGGCTGCGTTTCCGCGCAGCCACTCTCGCAGCCAGCGGGGATGAAGGTTTGTCCGGTCCGCGAGCTCCTCTGCGGTGAGGCTGCCGGCGCCGTCCAGCTCCCTGTAGAGGCCGAGACGGTCGCCGAGGTGGATCATCAGCGAGACCAACTCGCCCTGCTTGTAGCTCCAGACGCGGAAGGCGAAGTCGCTGAGGTCGCGAGGGTCGAGGGGGTGCTGCATTGCGGGGCTTGGCTCGTCCACGGGGCGATTCTTCCAGTTGCGGGTGGCGAGGGCGGGCGAGCGGGGGGTCGTCCAGGCGCGGTCCGGCCTCGGGTTGCGCGAGGCCGGGCGCAGGTCGCCGGATGACGACAATCGGGAGTGCAGTCGGGGGACCGCGTTAGTTTGGCCAGGTGACTGCGACGCCGGAGCGTTCGGCAGAAGAGGCATCGACTGGGGATGGGACTCGCCGGACGGCCCTGGCCGCGGAGCGGACGTGGCTGGCGTGGTGGCGCACCGGCCTGGGCGCCTCGGCCGTGGCGATCGGGGTCGGGCGCATCCTGCCCGGGATTGCCGGTGGCGCCCGTTGGCCGCTCACCCTGCTGGGCATCGGTTACGGGGTGCTCGCAGTCGCGATCCTGATCATCGGTGCGCTCCGCCAGAGTCGGGTTGCGGGGGCATTGCGAGCAGGTGCCTACGAGGAGCTCTCGCCGACCCTGGTGTGGTCGCTGACCGTCGGCACGATCGTGCTCGGCCTGGCGACGCTGGTCGCGGTCGCGGTCGAGCTCTAGCGGCGCGCGGCTCGTCCGAGCGCGCGAATCCGCGAACGGGCGGGGAGCCGTCGACCGACGGGCCGCTGCCCGGAAGCCGCTGCGGAGCGGAGGCCTCCGTGCCTCCGCTTCAACGCAGGACACGATCGCTCATCCGTGTCGTGACGGGGGATTCCCTCCGGTCCCCGGTGTCTGTAACCGCCCAGGGTCGCCCGATGTCTCTGCTCGTCTGTGCGGATGCTGCAACGGTATGAGTGGCCGCAGGAGGTGAACCAGCGGCTGCTTGGTGCGTCGCCGGGTTCAAGACCGCCGGTCGAGCGCGAACTCGTCGAAGAGAACTACCTGCCTGGCAAGGAAGCCCAGCCCGACCTCCTCGCCGAAGCGGCCCGATGCGCCGCAGTCCGCCCGGGGCCCGCCTTGCGACGGGCCCCTCGGCGCGAACGACCTCTAACGGCGGCTACCAGCGAGATTCACGCGGGCACCTCGCTAGCGGTTTCTGCGGGCGGAGGCGTCGTCGATCGGAAGACCTGGGATTTCCTCGTTGGCGAACAGGCCGTAGTCTGGGCCACCCGCGTCGCCGACGGGCTCGGGGCCTTTGTATTCCGTTTGCGGACCGCTTCCGACGATCGTCCAGTCCGCGCCCGGGACGACGGTCGCGCTCGCCTTATCGATGATCGACATCTCGACCCCGACGTAGCCGTTGTCGTTGAAGAACCGATGCACGAACCGATACCAGCCGCTGGTGGTGATTGTCACCGGCGCGCGACAGACGTTCGGCGCGTAGCCGCCGTCCGAGGCGTCCGCCGGGCTCGGGCACGGGTTCTCTGGGTAGGAGTTTTCGCGGCCCGCGTTGGTCGATGCGTTGACGACAAAGCCGCTCCCCCCCGACCATCCGGACGGGCTCGTACCGGCATTGAACACGTAGTCCTGGAGGAATTCGCCGGCGCTGCCACGCAGGCCCGTATCCCAGTCGAAGCGGGCATGGGATG
>Ga0210401_10000287_pt1 | contig 63120 bp, 64 predicted proteins | sample IncBWH32MmetaG_FD_150866 | JGI IMG/M metagenome (GOLD analysis project Ga0210401, IMG submission 150866) | Forest soil microbial communities from Barre Woods Harvard Forest LTER site, Petersham, Massachusetts, United States - Inc-BW-H-32-M | ecosystem: Environmental > Terrestrial > Soil >...
CCCCAAACTGCGAACGCCCAGCCCACGTCGTTATCCGTGGGACGAACTTATCGAACCGCCGTATGCGGGACCCGCCTGTACGGTGGTGTGGCAGGGGAGGAGAGGTGACTCTCCCCCCTATGCCGATTTGGACACAAGTACTTCTCCAAATCTTGTATGACTCGGAGGGAACAGTGAGGCACACTGCGGTCGTCGGCCTGTTTTTGCTGTACTCGAGCCTTTTGTCGGCCCAGCCGTCGACTGGAAATGGGCCAACTCAACTCCCTACAGGCAAAACCGTTGAGGCCAATCCTGCGCGCATTGCGCCACTCAACAGTTCTCCGTTCACGATGGCGCTCAGCCCCGACGGTCGTAACGCGGCTCTGCTCCATGCCGGCTTTGGAACGCAGAACTCCGGCGGGTGCCAGTCGATTTCAATCTTCAACTTCGCAAAGAAAAGGCTGACAGACTTTCCCGACGACCGCTTCTGCGGTGACGCCCATCAGAGCTTCTTCGTCGGTCTCGCTTTCAGCACGGACGGGAACCACCTGTACGCATCGGTCGGTTCGATCACGGATCCCACCGGCGAGAAGAAAGGAAATCTCGGGAATGCGATCGCCGTCTACCAGGTGCACGAAGGAAAGGTTGTCCCCGAACGCATCATCAAGATTCCACCGACCAAGCTTGAAAAAGGGAAGTGGGTGGCCAAAGGCCTGTTCCAAAATTCGCCTGGCTTCGCGATCCCCTATCCGGCCGGGCTGGCCGTTGTTCCTGGCAAGCCGGAACAACTGTTGATCGCTAACAATCTCTCCGACACCGCCATTCTCATCGACGCGAGTCCCGGGGATGAGATTACCCAGAGCACCGCTGGACTGACCCACCAGTTCGATCTGAGTACCAACACGTTCATTCCGTCGGCGTATCCCTACACCGTCGTCGTCTCCAAGGACGGTCATCGTAGTTGGTGCAGTCTCTGGAATGCCTCTCGAGTTGTCGAACTGAATCTGGAGAGCGGCACGGTGGCGCGCACGATTTCGCTCAAGGAGCCTGACGTTGCGACCGCTCCCGGCTCGCATCCTTCAGCCCTTTTGCTCAGCCCGGACGAAAAGCGACTCTACGTTGCGTTATCGAATGCCGACCTCGTCGCGGTCGTTTCCACAGAAACGGGGAAGGTCGAAGCCTGGCTGTCTACGAAACCGAGCGACGAGAAATACGGGGGCACTACGCCCATCGCCCTCGCCCAGACCTCAGACGGCCGAAGTTTATTTGTTGCCGATGCTTCTCTCGATGCGGTCGCGGTTTTCGATACGAGCAAGCATCACGGCGAAAAAGAATGGACTCCAGAAGGCTTCCTGCCGACAGACTGGTATCCAAGCGCTCTTGCAGTGCAGGGAAATCAGTTGTTGATCGCGACTGCCAAGGGAACCGGCACAGGTCCAAATAACGGAGCAAATCAGATCACGGGACGGCGGCATCACGCGCATCCCTACATCCCAACGCTCGTCTACGGATCACTAACCGAGATCAATATCCCGGATGCGATGAAAAATCTGGCTGCTTCAACGCGTCGTGTGGTCGAGGCCAATCAGTTGAAATCGGCTTCGAAGAGCGCTCTCTTTGCTGGCGGCAAGAACCCGATCAAGCATGTCATCTACATCATCAAGGAAAATCGCACCTACGATCAGGTCTTCGGCGACTTGAAGGTCGGCAATGGCGATCTGTCCCTCACGATGTATGGACAAGACGTCACTCCGAACCAGCACAAGCTGGCGCTGCAGTTCGGCGTTCTCGACAATTTCTACGACAGCGGAGAAGTCTCCGGGGATGGTCATGTTTGGTCCACGGCGGCGATCACCAGTGACTACAACGAGAAGACGTGGCCGATCGAATACCGCGGCCACGAAAGAACCTACGATTTTGAGGGCATGGTTGCCGACGAGTATCCACTGGAGCGCGGCATCCCCGATGTGGATTCTCCGCAGACTGGCTACTTGTGGGCGAATGCCGCAGCCCATCATCTCAGCTACCGCGACTATGGCGAATTTATTTCAACCGAGTTTTGTGTCGAGCCACGTGAGCCCGGACAGTCCGCTCCGAAAGAAAAGTTGTCGCCGAGCGAAACCGCTCCAGGCGGCGTCTGTGAGCATCGGGTTGTCAAGTACGGAGAGCCGTTGTCACAGGGTGTGAAAGCCGAAGCGAAGACTGCGGCGAGCCCCTATCCGTGGGATGTCCCCAACATGAAGCGAAGTGTGCCTACGATGCCAGAACTCCGCCGTCACACCGACCTGCACTTCGCGTCGTTCAACGTCGACTACCCGGATCAATTGCGCGCCGATGAGTTTCTCAATGAATTCGACGGCTTTGTAAAAGCGCGTCAGGAAGGCAAGGGAGACGAGTTGCCGAATTTCGTGATCATGCACTTGCCGGACGATCACACGGGAGGAACACGTCCTGGAAAATCAGCCCCGGCAGCCTCCGTCGCGGACAACGACCTTGCGCTTGGCCGGATCGTCGATGCTGTTTCGCACAGCGCGTACTGGGACGACACGGCAATCTTCGTCCTCGAAGATGACGCGCAGGATGGCGTCGATCATGTCGATGCGCACCGATCGCTCGCGCTGATCATCAGCAAGTATGCGGCGGGTTCCAGCGAGCATCCCTTCGTCGATCATGGATTCTTCACAACGGTGAGCGTGGTTCACACGATGGAGACCTTGCTCGGTCTTCCGGCCATGAACATCAACGATGCTTACGCGCCGCTGATGGCGGAAGAATTTTCAGCAGACGGCACGCAGCCCGCGTTCACCGTCGACACCAGCAACCGCGACAACGGCCTCATCTACCAAGCGAATCCCGCGGCAGCGCCGGGCGCGAAGCAATCTTCGCGCATGGATTTCTCGCGGCCCGACGCGGCGAACGCGCACTTGCTCAATGCGATCCTTTGGCATGATCGCAAGGGAGCGAAGCCCGTGCCCGCCTCGAGACACACCGTGGTTCCGGCGAATGCTCGCGATCACGACGACTGAGGGTGCGGAGAGGCTTAGCGCGGCCTGAGCCCAGGAATTAGACTTCCGTCCCGGCCCAACTCTTGGTTCGTCCGCAGGTATATTTGATATGGCTTTCTCTCGTTCATCGCTCCGCCGTGCAGTGGCGACTGCTCTTTTGTTTTCCCTGTCTCAGCCTGCAGTCTTCGCCAATGTCGATCCGAAGAAAGGCCGCGTCACCACCAATCCCACCAGCGGTAACAGCTACACCATCGAACAGGAGGTTGATTACGGCGGGAAGGCGATCCCGGAGATCGAAAAGGACCTTCCCCTGTTGCCCGCGGATCATCCAACTTCGAAATACATCGACAAGCTGGGGCACAAGCTCGCCGACAAAGCGCCGGGCTACAAGTTCCCATACACGTTTCGCGTCGTGAAGCAGAAGGAGATCAACGCGTTCGCGCTGCCCGGCGGACCGATCTACGTCAATATTGGGACGATTCAGGCTGGAAGTGAAGCCGAACTCGCCGGCGTGATGGGCCATGAGATTGCCCATGTCGTCATGCGCCACTCCACACGCCAGGCATCCCGCCAGGCGAAGGCCTCCATCCCGCTCGCGATTCTAAGCGGCGTTCTGGGTGCGAGCGTCGGAGGCTGGGCCGGATCTCTCGCGCAAATGGGGATTTCCATTGGCGCTGGTGGCGTCTTCACCAAGTATTCGCGCGATGCCGAGACCGAAGCCGACATGGTCGGCGCCCAGATCATCTATGACACCGGCTGTAACCCGAACGCGATGGTGACTTTCTTCCAGAAGCTCAAAGAGCAGCAGGGGCAGGGAGGCGGCCCCAGCTTTCTGGCTTCGCACCCGGACCCCGGCGACCGGGCCAAGAATGTTGCCAGCATTCTTTCCCGCTTTCCGGCGAAGCAGTACGCGTCGGGCGATAGTCCAGAATTTCTCGCGGCGAAAAACGCACTCTCCAACATCAGCACCGAAACGGCCGCACAAGCGGGGAGCGTTGCAGCCGAGCCCCCGATTCGCCGACTCTCCAGCAAAGAGTGGTCCGCCAACGACAAGTTCACCGACTACGATCACGGCGCTTTTCGCGTCTCCTATCCGGCAAGCTGGGTCCTGAAGGGAGACAGGAATACCTCGCTCACGATCTACCCGGAAGGTGGTGCCTCGACCGAGTCTGTTGCCTACGGAACAATCCTGAGTGGATTTACTCCTCGTCGGGGCGGCAACGATCTCAGCGAAGGAACCCGGCAATTGGTGGCTTCCATGCAGGACACCAACCCGTCGCTGCGGCAGGCGAGCAATCCCGTGAACATTTCCGTGAATCGTCTGGCGGCCAGAAGTCTGGAAATAGTCGCCGAGTCTGCCGTGCGCGAAAACGGCAAACCTTTGCAGGAAAGGATCCGGCTGGTCACCTTGCAAGGGAAAGGCGGGATCGTACTCTACATGGTGTTTGTGGCCCCAAACCCCGATTTCGATGCGCTTCGTCCCGTTTTTGACCGGATTATGCGGAGTTTTGTACTGCGAGACTAGCTTGCGTCCGACTTTTTACCCTATTTAGTTGTAAACTTTCGCGTCGTTCGCCGGTTTAGTGGTTGCTTCGCGGATAACCCTTGCCTGTTTTTTGGCGTCCAAACTACAAGTTTCCTTAGGAGTTCTTCCACCTTACGGGCGTATAATTTTTTCAAGTGGGGCCCGGGTTTAGGGCAGGAGTGGGTTATGAAGTTTCGACTGGTACTCGGCACGGTCGCATTGTCTGCGTTGTTCTTCGCTCCTTCGGTGATTGCCCAACAACAGGATCCCAACGCGGGCTCAACGCCGGACGCCACCGCGAAAAGTAAAGCCCCCGACGATTCGCCTGCCAAGGACACCTCTTCCAAGGACACGAACAAAGACACCAAGCCCTCCGGGCAGGATTCTTCTTCACCTTCCCAGACCTCAACAGCCACTCCCGCTGGCACCAAGTCTTCGGACACTAAGTCGAGCGACAAGCCGAAGGATGCGCTTCCGCCGGTTATCGAACAGCCTGACGACAGCAAGGTCAAGCACGATGGCAGCAAAAGCGACGTCAACGCGATCGGTAACCGCAAAGTTGGCGGCCGCGGGCTGGGAGACTGGTACTCGCTCGAGGGCGAGATCCGCATGGGCAAGCAGTACGCGCAAGAGGTAGAAGCCACCTCCAAACTCGTACGCGACCCGGTCGTCACCGAATACGTCAATCGCATCGGCCAGAACCTGGTCCGCAACTCCGACGCGCAGGTGCCGTTCACGATCAAGGTGATCGACTCCGACGAAGTGAATGCGTTCGCGCTGCCCGGTGGATTCTTCTACGTCAATTCGGGATTAATCCTGGCAGCGGACGAAGAGTCCGAACTCGCTGGTGTGATGGCGCATGAGATCGCTCACGTCGCGGCTCGCCATGCGACGCGCCAAATGACGCGCGCGCAATGGGCAAACATCGGCACGATTCCTTTGATCTTCGTTGGCGGCGGGATTGGTTACGCGGTTCGTTCCGCGGCGGGACTGGGACTACCTCTAACGTTCCTCAGCTTCTCGCGCAGCTTCGAATCCGAGGCGGACTACCTCGGTCTGCAATACATGTACAAAGCGGGATACGACCCCAACGCCTTTGTTCAGTTCTTCGAAAAGCTGCAGGCGCGCGAGAAGAAGAAGCCCGGCACCCTCGCGAAGGCATTCTCGACGCATCCGCAAACGCCCGATCGGATCACGAAGTCGCAAGATGAAATCTCGAAGATTCTGCCTGCACGGGCGCAGTACGTCGTCACAACGTCAGAGTTTGCCGAGGTAAAGGCTAGGCTGGCCGGCATTGAAAATCGGCGGAAGCTGGTTGACGACAAGCCAGGGAACAAGCCCACATTGCGGCGCACGGCAAATACCGACAAGGACAAGACTGGAGACAGCGGCAACAATCAGGATGATCGCCCGACTCTGCACCGCCGTGACGATTGAGGTTTGTCTCGCACAAAAGTGAAACCGGCAGCTTCGGCTGCCGGTTCTTATTTTGGGTCGACTTAATGAACTCGATGTAACTGCGCCTTCGTTCGTGCTCCGTAGAACCGCTTACGAAGCTTCTTTTGTTGCCAGGGAGCGTACCCTTGCCGACCTGCCATCGGCGTCGCTGACAATTCGCATTTCCTGCCAGTCATAGGGCAATTCTTTGCCACAATCGAGGCAGACGACGTAGGTGCCCGTTACAGACGCCGCGCGATTGCGGCGAGTCCCAGGACGAACGGTTTGCGGAAAGCTGTAATGAGTATGCCAGCAACCGAAGAGCACGTTCAAAAACTTGCCCACCATGCTTCAACCTCCACCAGAACACCCGGTCCGACTACTACAGGATGCAATGCTTCGGCCAGTGCTTTACCCGAGTGATTAGATTCCAACCACCCAGAAAAGGTTCGACTTAGCCGTTTAGACCTACCGATCCTCAGGATTCAAAGTGGAAAACAATTGCATATGCTTCCTGAATTCCTGCAGAAACCGATGGGGGGAGGGATGAACTCTTGGAAGGGTCTCCTAGGTCTTCTTGTAGGACTGGCACTTCGAGATAATCGCGGAACGCAGTCGGCCGCGCAGGTCGTCTGGCAGCTCGTACAACTCTGAATCTCGATAGATTTCGATGGTCTTCTTGGTTGTATCGCAAACCACGTAGCAGTTGTGGCACCAAGCCAGGTGGTCTTCGAGTTCGGCCTTGGTACGATCATCCAAGGCGCCGTCTAAATAATTCGTCAGCTCTTGCAGGAACTCAGAGCATTTCACTTTTTGCCATCTCCGCTCTCACGTTTCTGGAAGTATCGGCTCAGCCTCTCGCGCAACTGCAGGCGAGCTCGCAACAGCCTCGATTTCACCGCCGGGATGCTCAACCCTAGAGCCTCGGCCGTTTCTTCGGTCGAGAGACCTTCCACATCTCTCAAAACAAAAACCGTTCGAAAACTCGGTGGCAGCCCTTGAATCGTTCGCGTCAGAATATCCTTCAATTCCGACTGCTTGTACAGCTGCTCTGGATTCGGGCTCCAGTCCGCAATCTCGCGAGGAACCGAATCTTCCTCTGTCTTGACATCCTCGTCCAGCGAAACCATGCGTTCGGGTCGTCGCCGGCGCAGTTTCATCAGCGCCTCGTTGACGGCGATCCGCACCAGCCACGTGTAAAACTTCGACTGGCCCTGGAACTGACCCAGGTTTCCATACGCCTTCAGGAACGCGTCCTGCACGACGTCTTCGGCGTCCTCGCGGTTCTGCGTGATGTGCTGCGCAATCCGGAAGACGTTCCGATCGTACCGCCGAACCAGTTCCTCGAAGGCTGAGACGTCTCCGCCCTTGGCTGCCTGAACAAGCGCCAGTTCGTCGCTAACGGGCTCACTTACCTTAGGTTGGATGGCGCTCATTCTTTTTCCGATGCAGTATTTTCAGGAACTCGCGATGGCATGAAGCTGTTATTTTACTTGGTGCCGACAGTTATGACGAGTTGATTTGCCGTATGCGCGGCTCTCGGGTTTGCGATAGATTCAAAACGAGCAGCGCAAGCACGGGGGAACACGTCCTAAGGTACTCCGCCTCCAGTCCTGCAAGTGCCGTATAATCAAGAGTTAGCTGGGGAGCTTCGAGGCCCTCTCAGGTCACCGCAACTCATGGCAGAGAGAAACGAAATCGAACACATCGTCGAACGCACGGTATCGCAGGTACTGCAGGGGCACTTTTCGCAGATGCGGGAGGAGATTGTCCGCCGCGTTCTTGACGAACTGCCGCAAGACCTGACTGCCGGCGCAGCGCATGAAACAACGAGCGCAGCTCCGTCCGATCTGTTGCGCGAGGTCTCGACGATCCACGCCGGTAGCACGCAAAAAGAAATTCTGCGCGCGCTGCTCGACGGCGTTTCGCGCCATTGCGGTCGCACTGCTTTGTTCGTTATCAAAGGCGCCTCGTGCAGCGGCTGGCAAGGCCGAGGCTTCGAAGACAACGATTCCGTCAGGGAGTTCGCGCTCAATACAACCCGCGGATTACCCGAGCGCGTCCTTGAGGAAAGAGCAGCCTTTACGGGCCAGGTCATCGATATGGATCCGCGTTTCGTGGATCAATTCGGCGGTCCTGCCGACGAGCACATCATCATGCTGCCTTTGCTTCTGAAAGACAAAGTCGCGGCGCTCGTCTACGCCGATAGCGGGCTGGATGCGAGTCGTCACCTGGATTCTGCCTCCATCGAACTTCTCGTGGTTGCGACCAGCGCGTGGCTCGAATTGACCTCCGCGCGCAAGCAGGCTCCGCGCGAGACTGGAACGTATGCTGACCCCCCGGTCGCGGCTGCTCCCGTGCAGAGCGTCGCAAGTTTCAGCGACCCCTTTGCGTCCCACACTCCACGGCACAGCGTGGCCGCCGCCGCTGCGCCGGCATACGAACCCCAGGCAGTAGCGCAAGCCGATGTTGTCTCTGCTCCGCAAGCGGGCGACGGTTCCAAGGGCCCGCCGGCTGGTCTCAGCGAAGAAGATATCGAGACACACCGCAAAGCGCAGCGCTTTGCCCGGCTCCTGGTCGACGAGATCAAGCTGTACAACCAGGCGAAGGTTGCCGAAGGGCGGAAGAACAAAGATCTCTATGACCGTCTGAAAGAGGACATCGATAAAAGTCGGTCCACCTATCGGAAGCGCTATGGCAACACGGTGGCAGCCGGTACGGACTACTTTCAGTCGGAACTCGTGCGCAGCCTGGCCGAGGATGATATTTCAATCATGGGTGCCAATTTCCGGCGATAGATTGCGAGTGGTTTTGTCTTACCGAATACTGGTTCTGTCGGTTTTTCTGATCGTGTCTGCAGGCTGGCTTACTGCCGAACCGCCGGTCGCCCGGCGCCAGTCTTCCGACTCGACGACGTCCGCGCAAACCTCCACAACTCCTGCTGCAAAGCCGAAGCCCAAGACTGCTCCTCCACGCACTGCCCATCGCGCTGCTGCCAAACGCAAGCGGCGCTCCCCGCGTGTGCAGCGCATGCACCAAGCTTTCGTAGCTTCTGCCAGTTTGAAACCGATGGCGCAGCAGTTGTTGCAGGACCGCACTCCCGCCGGATATGCCGGACTGGAAGCGTATGCCAGGCGGCACGCCAAGGAAGACGCCGGCGCTTTGGCTTGGCTGGTCGTCGGCTACGCCCACGTGCTCGATCACGACTACGCGAAAGCGATTGATCCTCTCAACCGCGCGAAGCCGCACGCCGGCGATCTCGGGGACTACGTCACGTACTACCTGGCCACTTCCTACCTTCAGGCGGGTCGCAGCGCCGAGGCCGGTGCCGCGCTGTCGAACTTCGATAAGGATTATCCCGACTCGCTGCTGACCAAGGACGTTCATGTCGTCTACGCGGGCGCTCTCATCGCAGAAGGCCGAGCCTCGGAAGGTGCCGCGTTGCTCGAAAAAGATCGCGAACCAGCCCGTCCCGATGTGGAACTGGGGCTCGGTCGCGCCTATGCGGCCATGGGCCAGACCGCCCAAGCCGCCGCAGCCTTCCGGAACGTGTACTACAAAATGCCGGCCAGCTCCGAAGCAGACAGCGCCAACACGGAATTGAAGAAGCTGAGCGGTCTGCCTCCTGTGCCTCTCGCTGACCGCCGCGTGCGAGCCGATCTTCTTGCCAAGGCCAAGCGCAATGCTGATGCCTCCGGTGAATACCGCGATCTGCTCGACGAGGTTCCTCCGCAGGATCGTTCGGCAGTGCAGCTTGCGCTCGCCTCGGCATTGCAAAAGAGCGGGCGCAATAAGGACGCGAAACAGATTCTCGTCAGCGTCCCAGACACGCCCACCGAGATTTCCGCACAAAAACTCTTTCTCCTCGGCGAAGTAGCCCGTGCGACCGACGATGAGAACGGCTTTCTGCAATTACAGGCGCAACTGCGGCAGACCGCCCCCGATAGTCTCTGGCTCGAGCAGTCGCTGCTCGCCGCCGGAAACATGTATCTGGTCAAGAAGGACTACGACCATGCCATCGACGCATACCGCGAGCTGCAGCAACGTTTCCCCAACGGGAACCGGGCGTCCTACGCGCATTGGAAAGTCGCATGGCTGAGTCTCCGCCAGGGACGTAACGACGAAGCCAAGCAGGAATTCGAGCGACAGATTGCGCTTTATCCGGCATCCAACGAGGTTCCTGCGGCTCTCTACTGGCGTGCGCGCCTCGCGGAAGAGGACAACGAGCCGGCCAAGGCACGTGCGTACTACACCAAGCTCTCCGACCGCTTCCGCAATTTTTATTACGCAGAACTCGCTCGCCAGCGGTTGAAGGTTCTGAAACCCAGCGATCCGGTGGAATACGCCTTGCTCGATCGAGTGCCGCCACTGAACACCACCGGCAAGATCGAGCCGGGTGAGCCTCCGGCAGACGATCTGCGCGTCCAGAAAGCGCAGCTGCTCGAAAATGGCGGACTGGTCGATTTTGCGGTGCGCGAGATTCAAGCCGCTTCCACCGAGCAAGGCGGCAGCTGGGGCGCTGCCGAAATCGCCCGACTCTACATTGATAGCGGGCGCTATGACCGCGCGATCGAAGTGATGAAGCGGACCGTCCCGAATTACTTCGCGGTCGACGTGCCGGAGCTCCCGCGCTCTTACTGGGAAGCGCTTTTTCCGAAGGCTTATTGGACCGACCTCAGGAAATTTTCGGCGGAGAACGGTCTCGATCCCTACTTGGTGGCTTCACTCATCCGCCAGGAGTCGGAATTCAATCCCAACGCCATCTCGCGGGCCAATGCAGTTGGGCTGATGCAATTGCTGCCCATCACCGGCAAGAAGGTCGCCAAGGAAGCCAACCTCCGCCACTTCAATGCCAGCCAGCTTTACATGCCCGCCGTCAACTTGGAGCTAGGAACGCGCTACTTCAAGAGCATGGTCGACAAGTTCGGATCGTTTGAATACGCGCTCGCCGCCTACAACGCCGGCTCCGACCGCGTCCAGGACTGGCTGTCGGAAGGGAAGTATCGCGACCCGCAGGAGTTCGTGGAGTCGATCCCGTTCACCGAAACCCGCGAGTACGTTCAGGCGATCTTGCGCAACGCGAACGTCTACAAGCAACTTTACGGCACACCCTAACGCGGCCCTTTTCCGTCACCCAAGTTTGAGTCAACGGAACACCTTAGGCTCGAGGTCTCCGCTCATACCTGCGACGTAATTCTTGCTTGCCAGGAAGAAATTCCTACCCTGTTGACCCTCTTTCGGCTCTCTAGTTTTCAGCGACTTAGGAATGGTCCCCAAGCTGCTATAAGGAACGGCAGACGAAGTGGCGCGCAACGGGGCGCTCTAGAGAATAACTTCGGCCAGAGGTTTTCTTGAGCGCCCCTTTGCATATCTATACGAGACCGCATCTCGCAAAGTGTCCGCCCAGCAGCCCCCAAGCCCTCCCCCAATGTGCTACGCGAGGGCTAGTTTTTCGCGCAAATCAATACCCGCCTGGCGCAGCAGCTTCGCAATCCCATCATCCTTCAGCCGAGACGCGTCAAAGAGCACGCGGACCGTACGCTCCTTCTCGTCGAACGTGATCTTCTGTACTCCATAAACCTCGCGAACCCCGTCGATCGCGCGCATCTCGCGTTCTCCAGGCGTTGCGCCGTAGCGGTAAGCAACGTCCAAATAAGTCATTAGAAGTGGTTTTCTCCTTTGCCAACAAGATACAACAATCGAAGTCGCTCCCACGCGAATCTAACGCACAGGCGAAAGCGAATGAGCAGTCATCAAGGCAGCGGCCTAGGAAGTGAGGCCTCCCGTCGAGTCTTTCAACATCTAAGCGACGAGCGGGCGTCTTTTCTCGCTTTCCTGCGCAAGCGAGTCGATTCCGCCGCGACGGCTGAAGACCTCCTTCAGGCAGCTTACCTGCGCGCCATCGAACACCTCTCTGAGTTGCGCGACGAACGCCGCGCCGATGCCTGGTTCTATCGGTTTCTGCGCAACGCCATCATCGACCATTATCGCCGCGCCGCAACCGCTGCAAAGGTTCTCGTTGAAGAAGCACCGCTTGATCGTCCGGTCGAACCCGTTCGCTCCCCGAACACGTGCCCGTGCGCGACCCGCGAACTGAATCGAATCAAGACCGACTACGCCCGCGCTCTGGAAGACGTCGAAATGGACGGGATGCCGGTGCAAGTTTTCGCTTCTCAAGAAAGGATCGCGCCCGGAACCGCGTCGGTCCGCCTGTACCGCGCTCGCAAGGCGCTTGCGTCGCGCCTCCTGATCATCTGCGGTTCCTGTTCCGGACAGGGCTGTTTCGATTGCACTTGCGAGTAGGCCGCACCGTAGTCCTTCCGGTGCTTTCAAAATCCCTCCTTGGGGGTGTAAGGTTTTTATTCCACCTGCGTCTGCATTCAGTGAAAACGTGATCCCCGGCTGATCGGAGCCCCGGGGTTTTCACTGGAGGAATTTGTGCCTGATACGCTCGAACAAGTGAAAAACGCGATTGATCCGGTTTGCGGCATGACGGTCGATCCCGCTACCGCCAAGCATTCCTGGGAGCACGCGGGCAAGAATTACTACTTCTGTTGCGGAGGATGCCGCGAGAAATTTCGCACCGATCCCGCCCGGTTCCTGGATCAACCCGCTCCAGGTCAGGGTTCAGGCCTCGTTACGCTCGGAATGCCGAAGGCTGCCGTGTCCTCCGGCATTCAAATCGCGCCCGCGAAAAACAGCGTCGCGCCGACCACGAACGACGCACCCGCTCCCCAGCCGGCAACCTCAGGTCCTGGCGAGCGCTATTACGTCTGTCCGATGTGCCCCGAAGTTCGTCAGGTCGGCCCCGGTCCCTGCCCGAGTTGCGGCATGGCCCTCGAGCCCGAAACCCCGCTGCCCACGACCAAAATCGAGTACACGTGTCCGATGCATCCGGAGATCGTTCGGCCCGGGCCAGGCAGTTGCCCGATCTGCGGGATGACCCTCGAGCCGCGCACCGTGACCGCGCATGTCGAAGAGAATCCCGAACTCCGCGATATGAGCCGGCGCTTCTGGGTAGGCGTCGCGCTGACCGCACCACTGCTCCTCATCGCTATGGGCAGCATGCTCGGTTACAAACTGACCATCGATCTCGACATCAACGGCTTCATCATCAATTTGCCGCGGATCGAATTCCTCCTGGCCACTCCCGTCGTTCTCTGGTGCGGCTGGCCGTTTTTCCAGCGCTTCTGGGCCTCGCTGGTCAATCGCAGCCCGAACATGTTTACCCTGATCGGCTTGGGCACTGGCGTGGCCTATCTTTACAGCCTGGTCGCAACGTTCGCGCCGCGGATTTTCCCGCCGTCGTTGCGCACCATGGGCGGATATCCCGACGTCTACTTCGAAGCCGCCGCCGCTATCACCACGCTCGTCCTGCTCGGACAAGTTCTCGAACTGCGCGCCCGTAGCCAGACCAGCGCGGCGATTCGCGCTCTCCTCGACCTCAGCCCCAAGACTGCCCGCGTCGTTAATAAGGATGGCACCGAGAAGGACATTCCTCTCGAACTTGTGAAGCCCGGTGACCGCCTGCGCGTACGACCCGGAGAGAAGGTCCCTGTCGATGGGGAAGTGCTCGAAGGGAGCAGTGCGATCGACGAATCCATGGTCACTGGAGAGTCGATCCCTGTCTCGAAAGCTGCGGGGCAGAAGGTGATCGGGGCGACCGTCAACGGCACTGGGTCGTTCGTGATGCGCGCCGAGCATGTCGGCAGCGCAACCATGCTCGCGCAGATCGTTCAACTGGTCAGCAAGGCGCAGCGTAGCCGTGCGCCTATTCAACGCCTCGCCGATCAGGTCGCGGCCTGGTTTGTTCCCGCGGTCGTTGGAATCGCCGCCCTCACGTTTCTTGTGTGGGCCTTCGTCGGCCCACAGCCGCGACTGGCTCACGCTTTGGTCAACGCCGTCGCCGTGCTGATCATCGCGTGCCCCTGCGCTCTCGGACTCGCAACCCCGATGGCAATCATGGTGGGAACCGGGCGCGGCGCACATGCCGGTGTCCTGATCCGCAATGCTGAAGCCCTCGAGGCGATGGAAAAAATCGACACCCTCGTGGTCGACAAGACCGGCACGCTGACGGAAGGGAAGCCGAGGGTAAGCTCCGTCGTCCCTATCGGCCTCGAAAAGAAGGAACTGCTGCACCTTGTCGCAAGCCTCGAGCGCGCCAGCGAACATCCGCTCGCCTCCGCTATTGTGGCCGACGCCAAGGACAAAGGCATCGAACTCTCTGGTGTCAGCAGTTTTCGCTCTTATCCTGGCAAAGGCATTGAAGGCACGATCGACTCCAAGCGCGTCGTCGCCGGAAATCGCTCGTTCATCGAAGCGATTCCCGTGCTCGTTCCCGAGGTGCCTGAAGCGTACATGGCTAGCGGCGAAACCGAAATCTACGTTGCGGTCGACGATCGCTTCGCAGGGTGGATCGTCGTCGCCGACCCCATCAAGCTCTCGACTCCGCCAGCGCTCGGCGAACTGCGCGCGCAGGGACTGCGCATCGTCATGCTCACCGGCGACAATCGAGCTGTCGCGGAAGACATTGCCAACAAGCTCAACATTACCGAGGTCGAAGCCGAAGTTCTCCCCGAAAAGAAATCCGAAATTGTGCGCCGCCTTCAGCAGGAAGGCCGCAAGGTCGCGATGGCCGGCGACGGCATCAACGACGCGCCCGCGCTCGCGCAAGCCGATGTTGGCATCGCCATGGGTACGGGCACCGACGTCGCCATCGAAAGCGGCGGGATCACGCTAGTAAAGGGGGATCTGTGGGGAATCGTTCGCGCGCGCAAGCTCAGCCAGGCTACGATGCGCAACATCCGGCAGAATCTTTTCTTCGCGTTTATCTACAATGCGCTCGGTGTGCCGATCGCGGCGGGCGTGCTCTACCCGTTCTTTGGACTGTTGTTGAGCCCGATTTTGGCGGCAGCGGCCATGAGCTTCAGCTCAGTGTCAGTAATCACGAACTCACTGCGCCTCAGGAAAGTTCAGCTGTAGCCAATTGCTAACTTAGAGAATGGGCCGTCGGAACGAATTCTCTATTCCCAGATATGGCTTCGCAATCTTTCTCCCTTAGTAAAGGGTCGCACCGGAAGTACGATCTCCCCACCTTTGTAGTGCGTTTCCGAGACCTGTCTGCTGAATTTGCAGTGGCACTGCTGAGAGGGTTTTGAGCAACGGGAGAAGATTCCTTCGTGCAACAACCGCGCGGTCTCCACGGGGCGTAAGTCGTAACAAGGATAGAGTTGGGGTCGTTGCCCACACCACCATGCTTGAAGGTGCGGGTTCAGGCAGACGAAACGTCGCGGCGCCATCAATTCCCGTCTTCCCGTCTAGACGATGAAGCTCCGAGATTCCCGAAAGATGGAATTGGACATTCACTTCTTCGTTTGCAACGATTTGCCCGCTACGGACGTCGAGGAGACGGACCGTTATCTGTGTTGTTGGTGTGGTCGTTTGTCCAACAAGCGTCGCCACGAGAAAGCACCAAGTGCAACGTTTCATTCCAGCGACAATACGGCACGATCCATCGGGATTCAACAAAATCGCTGGTACGTAGTTGCCCGGTGCCCCCGGTTCGGGTCCGTTTTTTCCACGCTAAACCTGGGCGGCCTCCACCCTCGCGATGGTCGTCGCTCGCCATGCTAGCGCCGGCGTCCCGCCGGCTGTCGTGAGGGAGTCCCTCACACGACTGACCTGGCGCTACTTGATACTTACTCGCACATCGAGTTGCTTGTTCTGCGGATCCATCGCGCGTTCGTCATAGACTTCGTAATCGACCCTACACCCGGGGCCTCCGTGGCCGCTGCTTCGCCGACACAGACATAATCACGAGTCGCCGGGGTTGTGTGGCGTCAATCGGCTCCTTCGCCCGCTTCAACGCGGCGTCGATCAACCTCGAAATCTCGGGATCGTCCAGAGTCTCTTCCTCCAGACGAACGCTTCTCACCACCTTCCCCGAGCCCTGCAGTCGGTGAGCAGGGTCAGGCAGTTTGGCGCCCTGCAGGAAAAACAGATTGACCCACCGCGGGTATAGAGCGATTGAGAATATCGCCAGCGATGCTTTCTCATTCGGTCCGAAGCCGATCGCCAGAGCGTTGTAGTTGTCGTAGACGATCTCGACTGCGCCTGGGAGCCGCTTTCGCATCTTCACGAGCGCACGCTTGGCAGTCGCCGCGATCTCGGGGTCGTACTTGTTGAGGAATGAATCGAGTTGCTGCTTGGGAGTCATCGCGGCAGTTTGGAGCGGCGGCGTCTTCTCCCGCCCCTGCTTACGTGGGGACAGCCGCCCTCGGCTGTCCGGCCGGGCGTAGCCCGGCAGTTGCATCGGTCAATCACACCTCGCTTACTTAATCCCTACATGGACATCCATCTGCGCATTCTGCGGATCCATCGCGCGCTCGTCGTAAACTTCGTAGTCGGCTTTGTACGCGCGGATTCCGCCCGGCGCATTCTTAGGCTGCGCCCAGATTCTTTGCCACGTTCCCACGACCACCTGCGCCACCGGACCTTTATCCGACGTGAAAATCGCGTACTTGCCAGCTGGCACTTTCTTCACGACCATGCCTGCAGGCACGTCCGCGGTCGACGTTACCCGCGCGCCGATCAGGTGCGTGTACTCGCCATCCTTGTCGCTCGCGTAATCGGTGATCACCGCAATGATCGACGAATCGGCCTTATTCGGGATCTGAGCGAACAGATTTTCCTGCATGAAGCGGCCCCACTGCTTGCCGATCACGCCCGCGCCGGACATCTCCTTGGCGTTGGTGGTGCGTTCCGCGATTCCAATCACGCTGAAGCCGGCTTCCTCGACCACCTTCGGATTCATGGACGGCTCCCTAACCGCGGGCGATGCGTGCAACATGATCAACGAGGCCAGTAATACTGCGGCGCTACCGAGAACGCTTCTCCGGGAGGTCATCAGAGTGTCCTCTTTGGAAACTACAGTTTGGTCAGGAAGTCAGTGATCTCCGGGGTGTTCCAATCTACGGCGCTGACAAATTTCCGCCTCAGGATGCCATTGCGATCGATGACGTAGGTTTCCGGGATCATTACGGTCCCGTACAATCCCTTGGTCTTCGCGGCAGGATCGCGCACCGTAACCACATTCATGTTGTAAGTCTTCAGGAAACGGCGGTAGGCCGACTCGTCCACATCCTCGCTGACGGAAAGCACAACGATTCCTTTGTCCTTCAACCGTTGCTGCATCTGCACCAGAGACGGAGTCTCCTCGACGCATGGCGGACACCAGCTTGCCCAGAAGTTCAGAACAACGACCTGCCCGCGGTAATCACTGAGCTTCACCGTTCGGTCGTCATCCGTGACCGTGAAATCGGGCGCTTTGGTGCCAATACGAGGAGGCCGGGACCCGGAGTAGCAGCCCGTCAAACCGAGAATGGCAATAAGAGCTATCTGGAAAACAAGACGTCGCACCTAGCTATAATAATAGATTCATCCCATGGGGACGCGACATTCAGTGTCGGGGCGGCCTACCGTGTCGGTCATCGTGCCCGCTCGGAACGAAGAAGCCAGCCTGGGCGCCTGCCTCGAATCGCTGGTCTCGCAGGACGGAATCGATTTCGAAATCCTTGTGGTTGACGACGGTTCGACCGACCACACAAGAGCGATCGCCGAATCTTTTCCTGGGGTTCGGGTCATCCAACCCGGACCGTTGCCCGAAGGATGGACCGGAAAGAACAACGCGGTCGCCGCAGGCGCGCGAGAGGCCCAGGGCGAGTGGCTCCTTTTCACCGACGGCGACACCGTGCACAAACCGGGATCTCTCGCGAAGGCGATGGCCGAGGCCAAAAAGCAGAAAGCCGACCTGCTCTCCTACTCTCCCGAACAGGAGGTCCATGGGTTCTGGGAGCGCGCGGTCATGCCGGTGATCTTCGCGGAGCTGGCGCGAAAGTATCCGCCTTCGCGCATGAGCGACCCGGCCAGCAAACTCGCCGCGGCGAACGGTCAGTACATTCTGGTGTCCCGCGCGGTCTATGATGCGGTCGGCGGACACGCTGCCGTTGCGGGCTCGCTGCTGGAAGACGTCGCGTTGGCGCAAAAGATCAAGGCGGCCGGATACAGAATCAGCTTCCGTTACGGCGGCGACGCAGTTCGCACCCGTATGTACCGCAGCTTTCGCCAACTTCGCGAAGGGTGGACGAAGAACCTGGCTCTGCTATTTCCATCCGCTATTGTGCTCGCCCTTTGGAGCCTCGTGGAATTTGCTGCGGTCATCGCCTGCCTCATTTTTGCGGGGATGCTTATTGTCAGGGGCGACTGGAGACACGCCATTTTCTATCTCATCGTGCCCTTCCTGACGATCATGCGAATTGCGACCGCGCATTTTTCCTGGACATCCAATGTATTGGGGATTTTCGGGTTGCCTGTGTTTGCTTATCTGCTGTTGCGGTCGAAACTGGTCTACAAGCGTGGCCGAATCGATTGGAAAGGGAGGATTTACCCGGGCAGTCCCGCCGGAGTGCTGCCGGCGTTGTAACCGATGACCATGGTCTATCTCACGCGCAAAGCCGAATTCGCTGCCTCGCATTACTACCACAATCCGGAATTCACGCCGGAGCAGAACCGCGCCATCTTTGGAAAATGCAACAATCCCAACGGCCACGGGCATAACTACACGCTCGAAGTCACGGTGAAGGGAAGCGTCGATCCGAAGTCCGGCTTCGTCGTCGACCTCAAACAACTTAAGGACGTGATGAACCGCGAGGTGCTTGACGCCATGGACCATCGCTTCCTGAACAAAGAAGTGCCCGAGTTCGCCACACGGATTCCGACGACCGAGAACCTGGCCATCGCCATCTGGCAACGGCTTGCTCCCAAGTTGAAAGCCGCACAATTGCACCGGGTGCGCGTGTACGAGACGCCCGACCTGTTCGTCGATTTCTACGGAGAAGCATGAAGGCCTACTTGACTCGCCGGTATCTGTTCTCTGCGTCGCATCGCTTGCATAGCAGCGACATGCCGGAGGAGTGGAACCGCAAAACCTACGGCAAGTGCAACAACCCGCATGGTCACGGGCACAATTATCAGTTGGAGGTGACCGTCAGCGGACCTGTTGACTCGAAGACAGGAATGGTTTGTAACCTGGTCGACCTCGACGGCTTTGTGCACAACGAGATCGTCGAACGTTTCGGCCATCAGAACCTGAACATGCTGCCGGAATTCGCGACCGAAGTTCCAACGACCGAGAATCTGTGCGTTGTGATCTACGAGATTTTGCACCGCGGTTTCCGCCACGCTCATCTGGAAAAAGTCCGGATGGAAGAGACAATGATGAATTCGTTCGCCTATGCGGGAGGCGCGGAACTGCGAGATTAAATTTGGAGCGTCGCGGGCATCGCTGGCGCATGCGAGCGAAGGTGCTGAAGGCGGCACGGAACACGTGGGGACAGCCGCCCTCGGCTGTCCGGCCGTGGCGGTTTTTGCCACGGCGACTAAGCGCTGCCAAGCTGTACGAAGGGAACCATGAAGCAATCAACAGAATCACCGACCATCACCAGTGCCAGCTTCGAAGACCTGATGCGCGAAATCATTGTGCGCTTGGGCGAAAACCCTGCCCGCGAAGGGCTCGTGCGCACGCCTGAGCGCGTCCACAAAGCTTTCGATTTCCTGACCAAGGGCTACCGCGAAGATCCAGAGACCCTCCTGAAGGGCGCGCTGTTTACAGTCACCTACGACGAGATGGTCATCGTCAAAGACATCGAGATGTTCAGCCTGTGCGAGCACCACATGCTGCCGTTCTTCGGCAAAGTTCATGTCGCCTACATTCCAAACGGCAAAGTCATCGGCCTGAGCAAGATTCCACGCCTGATCGAACTGTTTTCCCGGCGCCTGCAGATTCAGGAGCGGCTCACCACGCAGATCGCCGAAACAATTCAGAAGATTATTGAGCCGCAAGGTGTGGGCGTGGTCATCGAGGCGCGCCACCTTTGCATGATGATGCGGGGCGTGGAAAAACAGCACTCCGCCGCCGTGACTTCTTCGATGCTGGGCTGCTTCCGCAATGAAGAGGAAACCCGTAGCGAGTTCCTGTCGCTGATCCGTAATCGAGCCAACGGCATCTAGAGTCCGCCGCTCAGGATCATCCAATTGCTAAAACAACCTTCGACTGCGCGCTCACCGCTTTCCGGCAAGATCGCCCTTATCACGGGCGCGAGCCGAGGCATCGGCCTCGCCATTGCCCGAGCGCTCGCGGCGCAGCAGTGCAATGTCGTTCTTAGCGGCCGCAATCTGCCGATGCTGCAGAGAGCGGGCAGGGAACTGGCCCGTCGCCGGATTCGAGTCCTGGCGCAAGCCTGCGACGTTCGTGATCCTCAATCGGTCAAGACGCTCACAGCAGCCATCAAGACAGAGTTTCGCCGCGTCGATATCCTGATCAACAATGCCGGCATCTCGCAGCCGAGTCTCCCCGTAGAGAACCTCGACTACGAAACGTGGAAAGACGTGATCGACACAAATCTCAACGGGATGTTTCTCGTGACCCACGAGATTCTCCCCCTGATGCGTCGCGGCGGCACGGTCGTCAACAATCTCTCCCTAGCTGCAACACGAGTCTTTCCCGGCCTATCCGCGTACGATGCATCCAAGTTCGGAGCCCTGGGCTTCACGGACACCTTGCGCGAAGAGCTGCGCCCAAAAGGAATTCGGGTGATCGCGCTGATACCCGGCGCCACAGACACCGAAATCTGGAATACGCTATGGCCGGACGCGCCACGCAAGAAGATGATGTCTCCTGAGACGGTTGCGAGTGCGGTTGTGAGCGCGTTGTCTCTTCCGGAGAACAGTACCGTCGAAGAAATCAAGCTGCAGCCTACTAGTGGGACCCTTTAAGTCCGTGCGGTGGCTCAGTCGCAATTGAACCCGCACACGAAAGACGGCCGTCCTAGCCTTGGAAGTGTTACAGGAGCTTTCCACACGAATGTTCCACGTGGGACACACCCTGTGGAAAGGGACAGGTATGCAGGCATTATTTCTTAGCGTTTCCCGTTTTGGGAAGATATTCCGCGCCGTCCAGTAGTCAGTTACCAGGTACCGTAACGAACGCGCCGCCGTCGTTGCGGAAAAAGTTTGATCAGCAGAATCCCGACGACGAAGCCGCCGACGTGTGCCCAGAACGCAATGCCGCTGGCTTGAGCCGTCCCGGCGAGCGACGTGGCTGCGCCACTGAGGAATTGCTCTCCGGCCCAGATAATGAGCCAAAGCCACGCGGGGACAGGAAGAAAGATGATGAAGAAGATCCAGGTAAGGACCCTGGCACGAGGGTACAACACGAAGTAAGCCCCCATGACGCCCGCGATCGCGCCGCTTGCACCGATCGTCGGTACCGCTGAGTTTGCATTTAACAGAACATGCGTCATAGCCGCCGCAATTCCCGAAAGGAGATAGAACACGAGATAAGCAAAATGACCGAGATAGTCTTCGATGTTGTCTCCAAAGAGCCAGAGCATCCACATATTGGTAATCACGTGCAGCCAACCCGCGTGCAAGAACATGGAGGTAATAATCGGCAATAGGGCGCCGAGCGGACTGAACACAGGCACGCCGGTGAGGAAACCAATCTCCCGTCGTGGAACGGTGGCAAACTGGAAAACTAGCGCCCGCGCAGCTCCGGGGTTCTGATGTTCAAGTTGGAACTCCAACAGATAGACCAACAGGTTCAGCGCGATGAGAAAGTACGTGATGTACGGGGTACTGAAGGTCGGCTGATCATCGCGGATTGGAAAGAACATAAGAAATCAGGAAAATTCGTGATCGGTTCTTCGAGTGCTTCTAGTAATCTGTGATCATCGGCATTGCTAGTGGGAGACAGCCTCGTTAATTCCCCAATTTTCTCATGAACGGCGTTCTCATCATCGACAAGCCAGCCGGGCTGACGTCTCATGACGTCGTCAACCGGGTGCGCCGCATTGTTGGAGAGCGGTCGGTTGGGCACTTGGGCACGCTCGATCCCATGGCAACGGGCGTTCTGCCACTTGTTCTTGGGAGCCTGACCCGCCTTGCGCAGTTTTACAACGCTTCCGAGAAAGGGTACGAAGGCACGATCCGCTTCGGATTCGCGACGGACACCTATGACGCCGAAGGAGAGATCGTCGGGGCGATTCATGGCGTCTCGATTTCTTTGGAGCAACTGACGCCGGCAGCTGGCAAATTCTGCGGCATTGTGGAGCAGATGCCCCCGCCGTTTTCCGCGAAAAAGGTTCAGGGTGTCCCAGCATATAAGCTGGCGCGCAGGAAAAAAGAAGTAAAGCTCGAGCCGGTGCAGGTCGAGGTGAAGAAGTTCGAGATCACCTCCTCCGATGGGGACCGTGCCGAGTTCCGCGCGCGTGTGTCTTCGGGTACCTACATGCGATCCATCGCTCACGATCTGGGAAGGGAACTGGGCTGTGGCGCGCACCTGGCTTCCCTGCGGCGCACCGCGGTCGCCGAGTTCTCGATCGAAGATGCGCACAGTTTAGAGCAAGTGGAGCAGGCGGCTCAGCGCGACCGACTCGAGGAGATTACGGTCCATCCACGCAAGCTGCTTCCCGAGATGCCATCGATCACCGCGACCGACGAGATCGCCGCCTACGTCCGCAGTGGCCGCGCCGTGAATTTGCCCGACTTCTCACGCGCCAAGCAGGTCAAGGTCTTTTACGGGCAGAGTGACTTGATTGCGATCGCCACCCGCGTGGCAGGCACGCTGTTCCATCCGAAGATCGTGCTGGCCTCCGAGAGCCTGCTGGCTGGCGCTCGCGGGCGCTAGACCGTTACGACCATTTCCGCAATGGCTCGAATCGTCAGGGGCGACGAACCTTCCGCCTTGTTGTTGACGATCACAAAAGTCTCTCGACCTTCCCGCGTCGATCTGCGCGCGATTTCGGTGACCTGGTATCTCATCTCCAAGTGCGGCTCGTGCAGATGGTCAAAGGGACCGAAATTCTCGCGACGCCCGTCGTAAGAAGCGCCCGGCGGCAGCATTAGCCGCAGAACGGTAAAGGAGGCATGCGCAAGCGAGATGATCCGTTCCTGCTGGGCAGGCATCGGCATCGACGACCAGAAGTTGTAGACATGCGCCGCCCCATGCTGACGCAGTACATCGTGATACCCCTCGCTCATCAGGTCGGGATCACGCAGTTCCACGGCGAAGCGAAACTTCGTGGGCAGCTGAGAAAGGAACTGGTTGAGCCGGTCCGCGAACACACGTGCCGACAAGCGAAAGCCTTGAGGCTGCGGCGGAAATTGCAGGACGATCGGCCCGCAATGTTCGGCGAAAGCCTGGTCCAGCGGTGAGAGCAGTTCGTCGCCCAACGCGGTTGCGGAGAGAAACTGGGGATTGGGCTGAGGTTCTGGCGAGCGGGCAGGAAAGACCGCCGACGTGACTGAGGCCGGGGCTTTAATGAGGCAGCGAAAGCCCTCAGGCAACTGGTTCGCATAACGGCGCAGGTCCTCGATTGAAACCGGCGCGTAGTAGCTCCGGTCGATCTCAACGGTGCGAAGCAAGGGATGCCGGGCGTACTCCAGCAGTCCGTCGCGCGAGAGTGCAGAAGGCGACTCGTGCCTCGAGTACACGATGCCTTGCCATCCCGGGAAGGCCCACGAACTGGTGCCAAAGTAGAGATTGGGCGGTAGGGAACCCGCCAGTGCGCGAGCTTCCTGGTGGGTGCGCGCCAGATCCGCAACCGATGCCTCGCCAAACAAACCAAGCTGACCGGTCATGCCACTCCCATCTTGCATTCAAGTAATACTTTAATTATTGCAGAATGGGGGAGCAGCAGGGCGTCTGCACTGGCTTGGGCTCCATCAATTCCACGCGTGTGAAATTCGGATCGTAGAGGTTGAGCTGCCACTTGCCGTCGCGTCCGATCTGCGGCGGCTTCGGATTCAAGCCACGCTTTTCGACGGTCTCGTATCCAGCCTTTACGCTCGGGACGCCGAGCGCCATGTGATGCATGACTCCCAGGGTATGCGGGTCTGGATCCTTCACGTTCAGCATGTACTCCAGCCAGTCCGTGCCATCGGGAACGCGCATATCAACCCAATCGGTCCGGTCATCTTTCATGCCGCCGTGCCAAATGTCCTTGAACCCGAGAATGTCGCGGTAGAAACGGTCGGCTGCGGCGCGGTCCTGCACGGTTACTCCCACGTGGATCATGTGATCGGAGACGCGCGTGGCCGGGAGGAATTTGCCAAAGTTCTTGCTGTGCAGCGACCCGGGCATGTACTGAATGAATTCGATCGTGTGCCCGTCGGGATCGAGGACTTCGAAGCCGCGATTGCCATCCCCCATGGGCTCGAGCTTCTCGGGGACCTTGACGCCCTTGCTCGCCATGTAATCCCGTAGCTGATCGACGTTGTCGGTTTCGAAAGAGATGTGCGACAGCCGGTCCTGCTTGGGATCCTTCAGCTCGGGAAAGACCTCAATGTATTGATGGTCATTCACCTTGAAATACGTGCACAGCAGGCCACCGCCTTGCGAGGCGGGGCGATCATATGTGAACGGCTCCTGGTAGCCGAGAACGTCGCCATAGAACTTGCGAGCGGCAGCCAGATCATCCGTGCGCAAGCCGATATGAGCAACGCCAAGAATCTTGGGGCGAGGCGGAGCGGCGGGCCCTTGGGCAGAGATGCGCAACGCGACGACAGCAAGGAGACATGGGAGGACGGGAAGGTACAGTCGGGGAGATTTCACGGATTTTCGTCCTTCCTTCGGAACAGCGGTTAAATGCGAGCGCCAGCAGCACCGGGCCTGCGCGCAAATCAGCAGAATATGTAATGTCCGATAATTGGTATTATGTAAAGTTAACGCCAGCAGTGCATTGGCGACGCTGTCGGCAATGGATGCGCTTCACTTCGGCTGCATAGCCTTTGTGCATTTCCTTTACGAGATGTGCGGCGACCTTCTGCTGACCGCCATGCTTCAGATCCAGGAACAGCTTGTCGCGGTCGCCGCCAGTGCCTGACCACAGGACCAGTTTCCCGCTGGGATCGACGAGCTGAATCGTCGCTTTCGTGGTGTTCTGCGCGCCAACGTTAATGCCCTTAATGATTCCATCGGCTTTTGCGGGATCAAGGACAACCTCCAGAGAGCCGTGGAACTGCCGCGAAATTTCCGACGTGATGTACTGGTCGAGGTTGTTCTCCATCTTCTCGACGTAGACCTTTCTGACGTTAAACAAGGCAGGATTGGCTTGCGCCCATCCGGGCAAAGCGGATGTGGCCATCAGAACCACAGCGAACAGTTTTGGCAGACGAAGGCAAAGCATTCGACGCTCCTGAAAAAGTTTCCCGGGTCGCGGTGCGGGAATTATAGCGTCTGAATGAGAATGTTGCAGTGAGCTAACTCGGTTTCACGTTAAAGAGGCTAACGAAGGTGCGCTGGCGCACGATGAGACCCTTTTGAAACAGAATCATTCGGACGAAAGCAACTCCTTCAGGTCGTGCTTGAAGCGATCCAGGATTTGTAACCGCTCAGCTGTGGCCTCTACAGTTTCCTGCTTGTACTGAAATATCTTCCGGCCCTCTCGTTCGACCAGCACGCCGATGGCTTCGCCCATGCGCCAGCCCGGTGTTCCCAGAATCTGCATGCCGTCGACGCCAGCAACTAAGAGAGCGATGCAGCCGTCGCGCACGACGCCTACGCACTTGGGAAAACGGTCGAATGTCTCAAGTTCAAAACCGGCGAGGTACATGCGCTGCAGTTGTTCGGCGGGATCCAAGAGAATTGGAGAATTGGGTAATTGGGTAATTTTGTAATTTGGTAACCGGACTCCGCTCATCGGGTAGATTCTTCGTCGGCAGAAGTTGGGGCGCCGTGTTCAAATTACCCAATTACTAAATTCCACAATTACCAAATCTGGCACTACCGCAGTTCCTGCAGTTTCCTACATCTTGTAGCGTCCCATGTCTTCGTCGTTGAGGCCTTCGAGCCACTTCCGTAGCTCCTCAGAGCTGACGCGGTCCGACATGTTGGCGGCGAGTTTCGAGGACTTGAGTACTTCGTCCTCGACGAAGATGGGGCAATCGACGCGCAGGGCGAGAGCAAGAGCGTCCGAGGGGCGCGAATCGATGCTGATGATGCGGCCGTCGCGCTCGACCCAGATGACTGCGTAGAAGGTGTCGTCGCGGAGCTCTGTGACAACGACTTTGTGTACTTGAGATTCGAGACCGACCAGAACGTTCTTGATGAGGTCGTGCGTCATGGGCCGTGGCGTGGGAACTTTTTCGATTTCGAGTGCGATGGCGTTCGCCTCGTAGACGCCGACCCAGATGGGCAGAACCGTGTCGCTGCCAACGTCTTTCAGAATCACGATGGGCATGTTGGTGACGGGGTCCATCATGAGGCCGCGAATTTTCATCTCGACTTCCATCTGCCCCTTATATCACCATTTCGCCCAGTAAGCTGTTGGGAAAACTGCCCGTCACGCGTACGGAAGCGTAACTTCCAATGGACGGGCAGACGGCCTTGTCCGCCGAAAAGTTAAGAACCTTATTTTGCGAAGTGCGCCCGCCCCATTGACTCCGGGCGTCATTCTTCCCTTCAACCATTACTTCAAGCACGTCGCCGATATGGCGTTGGTTCCGACGCTTCTGAATCTCGCGCTGGCGCTCCATCAAAACTGCCAGGCGGCGGGATTTTTCTTCGTCGGGAATCGCATCATCCAGGCTCAGGGCCGGCGTATTTGGCCGGGGAGAGTACTTGAACGAAAAGACGCCGTCGTATTCGACGTGATCCAGCAGGCCAAGGGTTTGCTCGAATTCTGCCTCGGTCTCGCCAGGAAAGCCAACGATGATGTCGGTGGTGAGGCTGATTTCGCGGCGAGCGGCCTTCAACCACGCGATGCGCTCGAGATACTGATCGCGGTTGTAGAGACGCTGCATCGCGTCGAGCACGCGCGTCGATCCGCTCTGGACCGGCAGATGCACGTGGTCGCAGAGCGTGGGGACGGAGTCAATCGCGTCGACGATATCTTTGCCGAAGTCGCGCGGGTGCGACGTCGTGAAGCGGACGCGCTTGATTCCGGGAACCTGCCCGACTGCAGCAAGGAGTTCGGCGAAGGACTTCTTCCCTGCCGGATCCTTGTAGGAATTCACGTTCTGACCGAGCAACTGGATTTCGGTATAGCCGAGATCGGCCATCTGGCGGGCTTCGGCGAGGACGGAGTCGGACGTCCGGCTTCGTTCTTTACCGCGCGTGAACGGAACTACGCAATAGGCGCAGAACTTGTCGCAGCCTTCGATGATCGTGATGTAGCCGCGATGCGGATTGGTGCGAGAGGTGAACTCGGTTTCAAAGCACTCGTCGGTCTGGCGGTCGTCGAGGCCGGTGACATGCCGGTTCCCTGCCTCGATCTGTACGAGCATTTGCGGAAGATTGCGGTATGACGCCGAACCGCAAACCATGGAGACGTGCGGCGCGCGCTCGAAAATCTTCTCGCCTTCCTGCTGGGCGACGCAGCCCAACACGCCAAAGATCTTGCCTTCTTTTTGGAGTTTCTTGTAGTCAGCGAGGCGATGAAAGACCTTCTGCTCCGCTTTGTCGCGGATGGAGCAGGTGTTGTAGAGGATGAGATCGGCTTCCTCGACGGTCGGAACCTGGCGATACCCTTCGGATAGGAGCGTGCCGATGACCTTTTCGGAGTCATGCACGTTCATCTGGCAGCCGAAGGTTTCGAGGTAGAACTTCTTGTCGGAATTCCCAGCCATCCCAGCTTCAGTATATCGCACAGGCCGAATGGCCTTACGGGTCGCAGGTTCCAGACCTGGCGGGCGATCCCTCGCGGGGATGCAGGCGTATCAACATCGGCCAGATTGTCTTCGTGCGCAAACTGCAAGGGTCATGGGACCCGGAGAAGGGCGTGAAGTAGCGCGCGAATTCCGTGGCGATGCCAGTTCCCTGAATCGCAGCCTATTTGGCCGCCACACTCGGGCGCGTCTCGACCGTTTCGCCAATTTCGACGAAGGCCTGCATCCAGCCGAGGACACGAATCCATCCGTCGCCGTGAGCGGCGCAGGATTCCGGATGCCCTGCGAAGCCTGTGTGACGAAGCCTCACGACTGTGCCCGTGCCCATGCGGCGAGGCCCGGAAGATTGCAGGCCGTGCACATCGCGAGACTCGAGTTCCCAGCGAACAATCGTTTGCGGAGGGCCGCCGTAGCTGGAGACCCAGGTGTGCACGAGCAAGCGCGGAGGATCAACTTCCAGGTATTCTCCGTCGACGCGAAACTTTGTGCCGTCGGCCCCCACGCCGATGCTGGAGAACTTGCCGCCTTTGCGGAGGTCGGAAGTTCTCTCCGTGATTTTGTAGAGTCCAGCCTGACCCCACCAGCGCGAAAGCTGAGTGGGGTCGGTAATCGCCTGAAAAACGCGATCGGGAGGAGCGGCGACGAAGATCTCGGCTTCGACTGCATCCTGGTCGGGAGTGATCGCTGCGGTTGCCATGAAAGCTCCTCTCGTTGCGATATCGTGCGATTCGATCTTTTGGTGATCACGACGGCAACGCGCTAAGCCGACATCTGCGTGCGCATTGCGACCGTCTCTCCCTTTTCGATGAACGCCCGCAGCCAGCCCAACATCCTCGGCCAGCCTCGGTAACTCTGCGCCACTTCTGGATGAGCCGCGAGTCCGCTATGCCGGATTCTTACTAGCGTCCCATTGTTGGTTCGCTCGAGTTCCCAGCGGACGGTGGTCTTCACAGCACCCGTCCAGCTCGCGACCCACGAATAGACCAACAGGCGCGGGGAATCGACTTCCAGGTACTCGCCCACTACCGCGAACTGACCGCCGTCACCACCGTCGCCCGCGCTCCGCCATTTGCCGCCCGGACGCAAATCGGCTTCGAATTGGGTACAACGATAGATGCCAGCTTGCCCCCACCATTGAAGCACTTGTTGCGGTTCAACCAACGCTTGAAAGATGCGCTCGGGAGGGGCAGCGATGTAAATCTCGCTGACAATTGCATCCCCGTCGTGTGTCAGAACCATGGAAGCCATCGTGGTCACACCTCCGATCTGTGTTCAACAAATGCTTTAAGTTGGGCCACGACCCCGGGCCATCCACCGGCGTAGTCTTTGCGCGAGACGGGCAGATCGGCGAGGCCACTGTGGGTGACGCGCAGGAGCGTGCCCCCCTTGCTCGCCGCAAGTTCCCAACGAACAACAGTCCGTTGCGCGGGCTTCTCGTGCCAGTTGGCAATCCAGGTGTACACGAGCACACGCGGAGGATCATATTCGAGCACCTCACCCTCGCAGTGGAACTTCGAGACGCCGTTCACACTCAAGTTGCTGTTCTTCGTGTCATAGCGCCAACGGCCACCAGTCTTCGGCTCGATGGAGTACGCCTCGATCGGGCACTCGGGTGAGGTCCACCACTGCATCGCCTGAGCAGGGTCGATGAGAGCCTGAAACACCCGCTCGGGCGGAGCGGCGATGTGAATCTCGCTGACCAGCGCGTCCTGATCGGGAGTTCCGACGATGGAAGCCATAAGGTGCTCCTTAGCTGTCTTTCTTTGGCTCGACGAAGTTCTTCACTTGCTCCAGCAAGCCGGGCCAGCCTTGGCTGTAGCCAGTGCATGCGTCTGGTAAAGCGGCGAGGCCGCTATGTGTCAATTTGACGTGCGTCCCGGTGGGCGTCGGTGTGAGTTCCCAGCGCACCAGAGTGCGATGCGAAGGATCGCTGTGCCAGTTCGCGTACCAACTGTAGGCAAGAACCCGCGGGCGATCGACTTCCACCACCTCACCGTGATGATCAAACTCGCGAGTACTCGATTGTTCGCGAGACAGAAATCGCCATTTGCCCCCGGGTCGCGCATCAAACTCCCACTGCATAATTTGAAAAGCCTCGCTGTTGCCCCATTGCAGCGCCTGGTCGCGGTTGACGAGCGCTTCGAATACGCGGTCGGGAGGCGCGGCGATCTCGATCTCCGAGACCACCGCATCGCGATCAGCAGTAATGATTGTCTTCGGCATCGCGGCTCCTTGGGCAGGGTAGTCAGTCCTCTAGAGTGATCCGTGAGCGCGGGTGAGGTCGAAGTGTTCCTTCATGAGTTGCCCATCCTCTTTCGTGAAGGTCCAGTCTTCAATGTGGTGGTCCGAGTCGGGAATCGTAATGACAAGACTGGTCATGTGACCGGTCTTTGGCGTCGCGAGATTGGTGGCGTCGACGAACGTGAACGTGATGGTCTTGCCGTCCGGCGACATGCTGGCCTGCATGCGAGGCTGATTGCCGGCCGCGCAGTAATGTGTGGCCAGGACGCGGTCATTGTCCTCATGAAACATCGTGACCATGGTCTCCGGCGCCGTGATCTCACTGATCACGGCCGAGCCTCCCGCAGTGGTGCGGAACGTGACTCTCAGATCTCTGCCCAAGGCCTTCCCTTGCCAACTGCCATCCAGCGATTTGATCTGGTCAAAGGTCTTCTTGGCGTCCGATTGGGCGAACGCCGCAGTGGTTGCGGCGGTGAGAAGAACAACGAGCGCGATGCGAGTGGATTTCATGATTGACGATCTCCTTTTCTGCGTGTTCCGGTTTTTCGGGGACGATGCCCGCTGCGGTTCTGTTCAACGCCGGCGTATTTTTCTTTTGGCTTTCGGGAACTTTCAGACTTGTGGGCGTCCGGATGTGAAGCGACGAACCGCGATGCACTCGGTCCCGACTCGAGTGACTTGCCCTGCTCGGCGAGTTCCTTGGCGTACTCCGCTTCAACGAAGGATTTCAGGTTATTCAGACTGGTCGTCCAGAAAGCGCGGTATTGCTCCAGCCACGAATCGACCGCGCGCAAAGGCTCGGGATTCAGACGATAGAAACGGTGCCGGCCTTCGCGGTGCTCATTCACCAGGTGCGCGCGGCGCAGCAGCCGAAGGTGTTTGGAAATCGCGGGCCGCGAGACGGGAAACGCCTGCGCGATCTGCCCGGCAGGCTGGCGGCCTCTGCGGAGCAAATCGAGCACCGCCCGCCGGGTGGGGTCGGCGAGAGCGTTGAAGGTGGCCTCCGCGGAATATGTAACCGATTGGTTCCGCATGATGCGTAACTGTACGGTTACATGATTGTGGATGTCAAGGACAAAATTCTAGCGGCACGCCTGGCATTGCAATTCCCGGTAAACTCACTTACTTCCCGGAGGTTGCCGTGATTCGAAACCGATCGGTCCCCCAGTCGACTGTGATTCCGCAAGTTGCCTATCCCGATGTCCGGCGCGCGGCCGCCTGGCTGTGCGCCGCCTTCGGATTTCGTGTGCGCTTGTTCATCGGCAATCACCGGGTGCAGATGCACATCGGGGATGGGGCGATGGTCGTCACGGAACAGAAGGATCCGGAGTCTTCGAGGACTTGCGAGATGTCCGTGATGGTCCGAGTTGAAGACGTGCACGCGCACCATGAGCGCGCTCGGCAGCACGGAGCGGTGATCACGCGGCCGCCTCAGGACTATCCGTACGGTGAACGCCAATACTCGGCGCAGGATTTCAACGGCTACACGTGGACCTTCACGCAATCCATCGCCGACGCCCGGCCGGAGGATTGGGGCGGTGAATCGGTGGAGTTGTGAGAGTGTGGCTTCCGAGACCTAAACAGGTTGGGCGCAGGAAGGAAGAATGTGTTGACCGGCTACTTGTGACCGTTCCTCACCAGATCGAGAAACCTCTTGTGTACCCGAGCATCGTCGCTCAACTCCGGATGGAAGGTGGCAGCCATCGCTCTTCCCTGTCGGACGGCAACAGGATCTTTCCCTTCAGTCGCGAGCACTTCAACCTGTGGGCCGACACGCTCGATCTTCGGTGCGCGAATGAAAACCATCTCGAGGGGTGAGCCGCCAAACTGCCCTTCGCGAATCGAACTGTCGATCTGGCGGCCGTAGGCATTTCTCCGGATGCCAATGTCGAGCGCGCCAAGACCGGGCTGCTCGGGGTTGCTGACTTCTTTCGCGAGCATGATGGCGCCGGCGCAAGTGCCGAAGGTCGGCTTGAGGCGGACGAATTCTTTCAGCTTGGCGAAGCCACGCTCGCCGAGAATCTTCAGGAACGCGCCCGACTCGCCGCCCGGAATCACCAGGCCGTCGATTTCGTCGAACTGCTCGGGCTTGCGGACCAGCACTACGTCCGCCCCAAGTTCCTCGAGGCGCTTTTTGTGGGCATCAAAATCGCCCTGGATTGCGAGAACACCAATCTTCATGTGGTCGTTGGTCCTTGGTCGTTGGTCGTCGGCAACCGCCAGCACTCAGCCGTCACCACTCAGTCATGCCGTGGTGGCTGAATGCTGAGTGCCGAATGCTGACTGCTGACGATCGAGCGAACGCTGCTTTTCACCATCCCCTGGTCTGGAGCAGGTGCGCTTCGTCAAGACTCGAGATCGCCAGTCCCTTCATCGCACCGACCAAATTCTCGCTGACTTCAAGTAATACTTTAGGGTCCTGATAGTGCGTCGCGGCGCGGACAATAGCGGTCGCGCGCTTTTCGGCTTCGACGGGGTCGGCGAATTCGGTCGAGTTCTTCATGAAGATGCCGGAGCCAACGAAAACGGCTTCCGCCCCCAACTGCATCACGAGCGATGCGTCCGCCGGCGTGGCGATTCCGCCCGCAGAGAAGTTCGGCACCGGCAACTTCCCTTCCTTCGCCACGATGCGGATCAGCTCGTATGGCGCCTGGTGCTCTTTCGCTTTCGCATAGAGTTCTTCTTCGCCCAGCACAGTGAGGATCTTCATTTCCTGAACGATTTGGCGAATGTGCTTCACGGCGTGGACCACGTCACCAGTGCCGGCTTCCCCCTTGGTGCGGATCATCGCTGCGCCTTCGGCAATACGGCGCAGGGCCTCGCCCAGATTGCGCGCGCCGCAAACGAACGGAACTTTAAACGCGTGCTTGTCGACATGGTGCGCTTCGTCAGCGGGCGTAAGAACTTCGGATTCGTCGATGTAGTCGACGCCGAGCTCCTGCAGGATTTGTGCCTCGGCGAAATGACCGATGCGGCACTTGGCCATCACCGGGATCGAGACCGCTGCCATGATCTCGCGAATCTTCTTCGGCGATGCCATGCGGGCTACACCGCCCTCGGCGCGAATCTGGGCGGGTACGCGCTCGAGCGCCATGACGGCCACCGCGCCGGCGCGCTCGGCGATTTCGGCCTGGCGGGCGTCGGTGACGTCCATGATGACACCACCTTTGAGCATTTCGGCCAAGCCGGTCTTCAGGCGCAGGCTGGTGGAATTTACGTTCCGAGAACCATTGTTTTCGGCCATCTTGAAATACCTTTCTGTTCAACGGGAGGCTTGATTTTTATGTGCGTCCCGGGATTTCCTGTCCTGCCAGTTTCTTTATCAAAGCGTAAATCAGAATTGGTCTTGCCGCACTATCCATTTACGGTATTCTGTCCATACCACTTTTATGCCGCGCGAAATTACGTCATTACCGTTGAATTTGCCCGCGCCGCGGCGCGGGGCAAGTCTCTATCGCTGGTTTTACGACGAGTTGAGAGCGGCGATCCTCGAGGGCCGTTTGCGTCCCGGCGCTCGATTGCCTGCCACGCGCGATCTCGCGACTGCGTATCGCCTGTCTCGCGCGACGATCGTCACCGCCTTCGATCAGCTGAAGTCGGAAGGATATGTAGAAGGCAAGGCTGGATCCGGAACCTATGTGAGCAAGGTTCTTCCGGAGCAGTTGCTTGATGTGCGCGGGCCACGATCTGAAAAGCGGCTGCCGCATCGACGGATCGCTTTGTCAGAATACGCGCGGCGCCTTCAGCCCTTTCGTGGCACAGCCCAGCGGCCGTTGCGGGCGTTTCGTCCCAACCAGCCGGCGCTCGACATGTTCCCGACCACATTATGGGCGCAGGTGGCGGCAAGACGTCTGCGTCGCGTCTCGGCGAACCTGCTTGCAGGGGGCGAGGCGCTCGGGTACCGGCCCTTGCGGCAAGCGGTCGCCGACTACCTCAACAGCTCGCGCGGCGTGAAGTGTTCTGCAGGGCAGGTGCTCATTCTCTCTGGCGCACAGGAAGCACTCGACCGCACCGCTCGAATTCTTCTCAATCCCGGTGAGCAGGTGTGGACCGAGGAACCCGGTTATCCCGGAGCCTCCGTTGTGTTTCGGGCGGTGGGCGCGCGCATCTGTCCAGTCCCGGTAGATGGCGAAGGTTTGGATCTCGATCGTGGGCGCAATAAATGGGAGCCACCGCGGTTGGTCTACGTCACGCCGGCGCACCAGTTTCCGCTGGGTGTCACGATGACGCTGCGCCGAAGGCTCGCGTTGCTGGAATGGGCACGTCGCTCAGGAACGCTCATCTTCGAAGATGATTACGACAGCGAGTATCGCTATTCAGGACGTCCAGTTCCGGCGCTGCAGGGACTGGACCGATCGGGCGTGGTGATCTTTGCGGGGAGCTTCAGTGCGGTGCTCTTCCCTGCCCTGCGTTTGGGATATCTGGTGGTCCCGCCAGAGATGGTCGATGTCTTCGCCGCGGCTGAATCGGTGAGCACGCATCATCCGCCGCTGCTCGAGCAAGCCATCCTGTGCGACTTCATCACTGAAGGGCACTTTGCTCGCCACATTCGGCGCATGCGCGAGTTGTATGCCGAGCGGTTGTCGGTGTTGCTCGAATGTGCAAAGGATCGTCTGGGCGATGCGCTTGAGATTTCTAACGTTGAAGCCGGTCTGCAAACCGTCGGCTGGCTCAAGCATGGGCGAAAAGCAGAGCGCATTGCCGAACTCGCGTCCGCTCGAGACGTCGAAGTTGTGCCCCTCAGTCAGTACGCATCGGGCCGTTCCCGGCGGGAAGGATTGATCTTGGGCTTCGCGGCAGTGGAGCCGAAAGAACTGCGGCGAGGCATTGAGGAGTTAGTGAGGGCGTTGAAGGTTTAGCGACCCTCGACGGGAGGGCGGCGACGCCCGTTTCTCCACAGTTATCTATTTCTCCACGAATTTCGCGAACATTTTCTCGGGATCGATGGCGATGAACAGCCCTTTGCCGCGAGCAAGGACTTCGCCCTTCCGGTTCAAAATCTCGGCCATGTTGATGTGCTTGCGCCCCCTCACGCTGACCTCTCGGGACTCGACCCGCAGCGGCTTGTTTAACGGCACCGGCTTGATGTAGTTCACCGTGATTTCCGATGTCAGTGCGATCACGTGCCGCAGCTTATTCACCTTGCCCATGGCTTCGTCGAGGATGGTCGCAATGATCCCGCCGTGGCAGTGTCCCGGAGGTCCGGTGAAGCGCTTACTCAGGCGAAAGCGGCAGACGAAGCAGTCCCGGTCTTCGTCGTAGTCGAACTTCAGGCGCATGCCATCGGGATTGTCCTTGCCGCAGGCGAAGCAATAGTTTTTCTGAAGGCGCACGTAGCGTGTGTCGTGGCCGTGGCCGCGAGATTTTTGGACCATACGTGAACCATAGTAGCGCCTCTCTGGATTCAAGTAGGATTACCCGTCCTCTCGTGTGGCCTTCACACGACAAAGCGTCTTGCTTTTGTCACACATGCATGTGATAGACTTCCCGGCCATCCGCAGTTTTCCGTGTCGATTGCGCTGCGGTGTGGGAAATCCAGGCACCCTGGAGGTCGTGGTAAATGGGCCTCGCTCTTCTCGTGGTCATCTGGCTGATTACCTTTGCCAGCACCTACTTCTTTATCGCCAAAACGTGGTGGTTGCCGGCAGGCGTTTCCGCCGCGGCGGCGGGCATCGATCAGCAATTTGCCTTCACTTATGTGGTGATGGGCATCGTGTTTGTCCTAGCGCAGTGTTCGCTCGGGTACTTCGTGTGGAAGTACCGCGATCGAGGCCAGCCCAGCAAGGCGGAATACTCGCACGGCAATACGACGCTGGAAGTGGTTTGGACCCTGCTGACCGCCATCCTGTTTGTCGGCCTCAACCTGATGGGCAGTCGGATCTGGGCGGCCGAGCGTTTCGAGCCGGCTCACGAAGGCGCGCTCCCGGTCGAAGTGACGGGCATGCAGTTCGCCTGGTACTTCCGCTACGCCGGACCCGACGGAAAATTCGGGCTGACGAGTCCAAAGCTGATGGATCCGTCCTCGGGAAGCGAAGCCGCGATTGGCCTTGATACTTCGGACCCGGCGGCGAAAGATGACGTCGTCACGGGCACCATGTTCCTGCCTGTCCATCGCGAGGTCGATTTAACTTTGAAAGCGGTGGATGTGATCCACAGCTTCTTCGTTCCTAACTTCCGCTTCAAGCAGGACGCTGTTCCCGGCCTAGCCATACACATGCATTTCACGCCTACCGAGATCGGCGACTACGAAATTGCCTGCGCCGAACTCTGCGGGCTGGGACATTACAAGATGCACGGCATGGTGAAAGTCGTCAGCCAGGAGGATTTCGGCAAGTGGCTGGCGGCACGGGAGGCGGAGAAACAATAATGGCAACATCGGAAGTCATCCACGCACACGCAGGGCCCCAGGGATTCATTCGGAAATATATCTTCAGCATCGATCACAAGGTCATCGGGATCCAATACTTCTTTCTGGCTTTGACGGCGGTGTGGGTCGGCATGATCCTCTCGCTCCTGATGCGCATTCACTTGATCTGGCCCGAGGCGAACCTGCCCTTTATTGGCCACATTCAGCCGGAAACCTATCTCAGCCTGTTGACCATGCATGGCACGATCATGGTGTTCTTTGTGCTGACAACGGCGCCGCAGGGCGGATTCGGAAACTACTTTCTGCCGATTCAGATTGGCGCGCCCGACATGGCGTTCCCTGTCCTGAACATGTTGTCGTTCTGGACGACGTTCGTAGCCTTCGTGATCATGATTGCCGCGTTCTTCGTGACCGGCGGCGCGCCGCTCCATGGTTGGACGGGATATCCGCCGCTCAGCGCGATGCAATCGACCGGGCCGGGTGAAGGCTTAGGCGCCGACCTCTGGATCACGAGCATCGCGATCTTTTGCGCGGCCTCCCTGATGGGCGCGCTCAACTTCATCACGACGACACTCGACCTCCGTGCGAAGGGCATGTCGATGATGCGCATGCCACTGACGGTCTGGTCGTGGTTCATCACGGCGATTCTAGGTTTGCTGGCGTTTGGCGTTCTTCTCTCCGCGGGAATCCTGCTGCTGATGGATCGCAATCTCGGGACCAGCTTTTACGTTCCGCTGGTCGTGGTGAACGGACAGCTCATGGGCCATCGCGGCGGGTCGCCGCTGCTCTGGCAGCATCTGTTCTGGTTCTTCGGACATCCCGAGGTTTACATCGCAATCCTGCCCGGCATGGGCGTGGCTTCCCAACTGCTCTCGACTTTCTCGCGCAAGCCCATCTTTGGATACAAGGCGATGGTGTACGCAATGCTGGCCATCGGCTTCCTGGGCTTCATGGTGTGGGGACACCACATGTTCATGAGCGGCATGAGCCCGTGGTCGGCCTTCGCGTTTTCCATCCTCACCATGTGCATCGGTGTGCCTTCAGCAATCAAGACCTTCAACTGGCTTGGCACATTGTGGCGGGGGAACATCCGCCTGTACACGCCGATGCTGTTTGCCATCGGCTTCGTGTCGCTGTTTGTTTCGGGCGGCCTGAGCGGTCCGTTCCTGGCACAGCCAACCCTCGACATCCCTTTGCACGACACAGCATTCGTTGTCGGCCACTTCCACCTGATCATGGGCGTGGCGGCGATCTTCGGAATTTTTGCGGCAACCTACTACTGGGTTCCCAAGATGTTCGGCCGCATGATGAACGAAACCCTGGGCAAGATTCACTTCTGGTTCACGTTCGTCGGAACCTACTCGATCTTTATGCCGATGCATTATCTGGGCATGGCCGGTCAGCCGCGGCGTTATTCGCAATTCACCGAGGTCGCGTACCTGCACCACTTGATTCCACTGAACCGGTTCATCACTTACGCCGCGTTCATCACGATCAGCGCGCAAGTGATCTTTGTCATCAATCTGTTCTGGAGTATGTTTCGCGGCCCAAAGGCGTCCGACAATCCCTGGGACGCGACCACACTGGAATGGACTACGGCCACCCCGCCACCGCACGATAACTTCGGCGGACATACGCCGGTCGTGCACAACGGGCCTTATGAGTACGGAGTGCCGGGCGCTGCCCGCGATTTCGTGATGCAGACCGATCCCGCGGTCAGCCCGAGTGCAGCTCACTAGGCCCAATCAGGTATGGCAACCTTGAGTCCGAATCTTGTAGTGAAGGCCCCTCGAAGCCGCGACACCGGTGGCGGCGATCCGCCCTCGTTTGGTGGTGGCGGAAACGGGAACCGCGGCGGTAACGGGTCATCCGATTATGGGGAGAGGCTCCGCCGGGCACGGCTGGGGCTGGTGGTTGGTCTCACCGCAGTGGTTATGTTGTTCGTGGGATTCACCAGCGCACTGCTCGTGCGGCGCGGGCTGCCCACTTTCGATCAGCAAACCAACACCTATTCGCGAGACTGGATCCCGATCCAGTTGCCGTGGACTCTCCTTCTCATCAATACGGGGATCCTATTGGCAAGCACCATCACAATAGAACTAGCGCGCCGCGATATCGCCCGGCAAATGGCACTCGAGCCCGTACAATCAATTCCGGGCGTTTCCCTCGGCGATGACAAACGCTTTCCGTGGCTGAGCAGTACAGTTGTTCTGGGTCTGGGATTTCTTGTGGGCCAGTTTCTGGTTTGGCGTGTGCTTCAACAACAACATGCCTTCGTGAACAAGAATCCCAGCAATTCATTTACGTACTTGCTGTTGGGGACTCACGCAGTACACTTGGCCGGCGGGGTGATCGCCTTGGTCTACGCTGCGGCGACGACTTTGCTCGATCGTCCGATCGAATCGCGACGGATCGTGATCGATGTAGCTGCCTGGTACTGGCATTTCATGAGTTTCCTTTGGATCTACATCTTTGCCATTTTGCTGATCGCTCGTTAATTTGAATCTCGCTCGTTCGATAAGGAGAAGCCTGACGATGGCTACGGTGGAACATGTGGCGTCGCAAGACGCTTTCGAGCCGTCACTATTCGGCACCTATTCAAAGAAGATCGGGATGTGGCTGTTCCTCGCTTCCGATTCCCTGACCTTCGGAGCGCTGCTGTTCGCCTACAGCTACAACCGCATCGCGAATCCTGCGTGGCCCACCCCGTTCCACAAAGAGAGCATTGCGAACGCCACAGTGATGACGGCCTGTTTGCTGTCAAGCTCTCTCACCATGGTGCTGGGTGTCCTCGCGGCCAATCGCGGCGACAAAGCGTGGACACGCAACTGGCTGCTGGCCACGATGTTCTTCGGCGCGGCATTTACCGTCCTGCATGCCATGGAATGGACCAAGCTCATGGGCGAGGGAATGATGCCATCCAGCAATCCGTGGGCTGCGACGGTCCCGCAGTTTGGCGGGACGTTCTTCACTCTCACCGGAATGCACATGCTGCACGTGACGATCGGAATCATCTATCTGGGCGTGATTGCCCTGCGGAAAAAGTTTCTGCCCGTGCTGCTTGCTCTATGGTTGATTGGGTTCCTCATGACGCCTGCGGGCAGCGTCTTCCATTTCGGCATCCACGTTCTGTTGATTGGCGCAGTCGTCTCGGCGATCATCTTGTTCCTGAAACCCAAGGATTACGACGCCCACGACGTTGAGGTGGCCGGATTGTACTGGCACTTCGTTGATCTGGTGTGGATGTTCATCTTCCCACTCGTATATCTGATGTCCACGAAGATCTAAGCCGACCAGGAAAGGATTGCTCCATGCACGATGTCGCTCACGACGAAAGCAAAGCGGTTTATTTCTGGGTCTGGGCCGGCCTGATCTTCTTGACCGGGGTGGAAGTCGTCCTAGCCTACGAGCAGGTTCTACAGCCGGTACGGATGTTGGAAGTGCTGCTCGTCTTATCGGTTGTGAAAGCTGCCCTAATTACGCTCTACTTCATGCACCTGAAATCTGAGATTCGCACGATGCGCTGGCTCCTCATTGTTTCGGTATCCGCGTGCTTTGCTCTGATGTGGATTTTCTTCTTCCCGGATGCGGACCGCATTATTAGGCTGGGTGTGAAATGAAGCTTCGCTTCCTCATCCTCGCAGGAGTTCTATCACTTTGGGCGATGCCTGCGTTCTCGCAAGGCTGCGCGATGTGCTACTCCAATGCCGCCGGGGCCACCAAAGATGGTCAGCGTGCCATCAGCAGGGGCGTGCTTGTCCTTCTGCTCCCTCCGCTCGGATTCATGAGCGTCGGTGTGGGGCTGGCGTTTCGTTACGGTCGCAGAAGAGACGAAGAACGAGATTCGCAGCCGCGTGCCTAATTCGCGAGAGGCTTTGTTCCTCCCTGCCCTGTCTGACTGTCGCTCTCCTGGCGCAACAAGCTAACCTCTTCCGCGCCCATCGTGCTGAGCAGTTCGCGAGCCCACTCGGATTGCGCCAGATCATCGCAACTGACAAAGACGAAACTCGACTTGTCGCGCATCCGGCCCTCGTACCGGGCTGCGACGGAGGGCGAGATTCCCAGCCCCGCGAAAACTCCTCTCTCGGACGTCGCCAAAAGTTCTACGGGAAGAGCGAGAGCCTGCATGTACTGGCGTGACCCCACAAAAAAGCCGACATCCGGAATCACCACTGCCCCATAACTTGAAAGCCATGCAATCACGCGCTCGGGACTGGCATCCGTGGGCAGATCATGGGTTTTCGTGCAATCGAGGCCTCGGATCCGTTCGGCGATCGGGTGCTCCGACGCAATGAGCACGCAAAGGTCCTCATTCTCGAATCCAGCAACGTTAAGCGCACGAAGAACATTTTCGAGTTGTGACTCGTCAGGGAAAAAACCATAGGCTGCTGTGCGCGATTCCTGAAACGTCAAAGTGTACAGTCTCCTGGCTCGGTGATTGCGCTCTGTGAATGACGGTGCGTGCGCCTCGAATTGGATGGTGCTTGCCGACAACGTGTTGCATGTGACCGGCCACGTGTGCGTGATCCGGAAAAGCCCTGATAGCCACTGTGATACCAAGAACAATTTTTCCCGGATTACGCGAACGATCTGCGCGGCGGATGCATGTGTCGATGCCTTGAGGGGAGATCCCTGCCATGCAGATATTTCCATCACCGCGCGAAAAATTCACTGGGTGAAACTCCTCGCCCTTTCCTGTTTGCATCAACTTGCAAGTCACGTTCTTGGAACCGCATGTGCTCCGTTCGTCAAGAGAAAACGAATCGATGCAGAGGAGAAAACCGTATGAATGCAAATTTCCTTCGTGGTTTATTTCTCGCGATGATTTTGGCTACAGCGAGCACCGGAGTCCTGTGCGCGCAGGAAGCACAGTCACAGCAGTCTGAGCAGCCGCAGCGTCGCGCTGAGCAGGAGAATACGACTCAGGCGCAACAGAAAGCCTTCGCGGGTGTGATTGTTAAGGAAGGCAAGCGACTGGCTCTGCAGGATCCAACCTCGAAGGTGAGCTACAAGGTCGATGATGACAGCAAAGTCCGCGACTATCTCGGCAAACACGTGAAGATCCTCGGCAGTCTCGATGCGTCCAACATTCTCCACGTCGAGAGCATCGAGCTGGTCTCCTGACACGGAGAACGCGCCGAGTTCGCGACGCATACCTCTGGGACTAGAGCGGCCATCGTCGCAGCCCCGTGTTCTCGATAGCCATCCAAGATTGAGTAGGAGGATTTAATGAAGCGATATGACGTTCCGACAGCAGTCACATTTCTTTTCGCGGGCCTCGGCTTGGGCGCCGTTCTGGCGATTCTGTTCGCACCTCGGTCTGAGCAACGAAGCGTTGAAGGGGAAAGAATCGATGGAGTGGCAATCTTCGATACGGAATTGCGAGCAATGGAGCGCGACGAAGAACCCTTTGCCTCTCGTGCCGTATAATAAAGGGATTCCGTGGACCCGCTGAAGCTGCTGTAGACCCTCGGGCTATGAACGGCATGGCGGGCCGCGGCGGTCCCTGGTGAAGATGCCGAGTGAAAGCATTACTGTCCGCGGCGCCCGCGTACACAATCTCAAAAACATCGACGTTTCGATACCCCACAATACCCTGACGGTCGTGACGGGTGTCTCCGGATCGGGTAAGTCGTCCCTCGCCTTCGACACGGTGTATGCCGAGGGCCAGCGCCGATACGTCGAGTCGCTGTCGGCCTACGCCCGCCAATTTCTGGAACGAATCGAGAAGCCCGACGCCGACGCGATTGACGGGATTGCGCCGGCAGTTGCGATTCGACAGAAGAACAGCACGCGCAATCCCCGGTCAACGGTAGCGACCGCTACGGAAATCTACGACTACCTGCGTCTCCTGTTTGCCAGAATCGGGCACACGTATTGCCTGAAATGCGGTCAGGAAGTTAAGAAAGACTCGGTGGACGAGGTGGCTGATGGCATCATGGCCATGGCCGAGCAGACACGCCTGCAGGTGTTCTTTCCGCTACAGAGCGTGGCGCTGCAACCGGCCGCTGACGAGAAGAAGAAGGGCCGCACGAGGAAGAAGGCAGAGTCCGATACCAAAACCTTTCCGTCAGATGTGCTGAAAACACGCCTGCTGGACCTGCGCACCAGAGGATTCAACCGGCTCTATCAGAATGGTCAGATTTTCGAATTCTCCACTCCCGAATCATTGCTCGACATCGACTTCAGCGCTCCAGTCTTTGTTCTCGTCGACCGCCTCGTGGTTTCGGCCGACGCTCGTGCACGGATCGTGGATGCGATCGAAATGGCATACCGGGAATCCGGAGAGGTAATCTTCGAAACGGCACCCGGCGACGTGGGGGGCGAGCCCCAGCGCCTGCGCTTCAGCCAACGGTTCGAATGCAAAACGGACCACATCCGCTACGACGAGCCAGAGCCGAGCCTGTTTTCGTTCAACAACCCTTACGGCGCCTGTCCGCGATGCCAGGGTTTTGGCAATACGATCGATTTCGATCTCGATCTCGTTATTCCCGACAAGTCGAAAACTCTGAACGAAGGTGCCATCGAGCCGTGGACCAAGCCGAAGTACCGGCCACTGTTCACCGAACTCAAGCGCTTCGCCAAGCAGGCAAAGATCCCGCTGGACGTTCCGTGGTCGGAACTGGACGCGGAGCACCAGAAAATCATCGTCGATGGCGAAGGCAAGTTTCCGGGCGTGCGCGGCTTCTTCAATCATTTGGAGCGCAAGAAATATAAGCTTCACGTGCGCGTATTTCTCAGCCGCTATCGGGGATATTCGATGTGCACGACCTGCGGAGGCGCTCGTCTGCGTCTCGAAGCGCAACAGGTGCGTATCAACGGAAAGAACATCTGCGAGGTATGCAGCCTCACGGTGGAAGAAGCGGCCAAGGTCTTCGACACCCTGCAGTTGTCCCCGCAGGAATCCGCAATCGCCGACAAGTTGCTGGTGGAAATTCGTGAGCGCCTGCGCTTCTTAAACGATGTCGGCCTTGAGTACCTCACACTCGACCGGCTGGCCTCTACTCTTTCTGGAGGCGAAGCACAGCGTATTCAGTTAGCGACCTCGCTGGGATCAAGACTTGTGGGAACGCTCTACGTTCTCGATGAGCCGTCGATCGGGCTGCACAGCCGGGACACCCATCGTCTGATTAAGATTCTCCATGACTTGCGCGACCTCGGTAACACGATTCTCGTGGTGGAGCACGATCCCGACATCATGAAGGCCGCCGATCGCATTCTGGATTTGGGACCCGGTGCCGGTGAAAACGGCGGCAAGGTGATCGCCGCCGGAACATACTCAGAGATCGAAAAATCGCCGTCGTCGCTGACCGGGCGTTATCTGTCGCATGAATTGCGTATCCAGTTACCGACGACACGTCGTAAGCCCGGATCGCAGATGATCAAGATCCAGGGCGCTCGCGCGCACAACCTCAAGAATATCGACCTGAACATCCCGCTGAATATGCTGGTGGCCATTACCGGAGTTTCGGGTTCCGGGAAGTCCACGCTGCTGCACGATGTTCTGTTCCAGGCTGTAGCGCACGCCAAGAAGCAAAACAATGGCACTCAGCCAGCCGCGCCCTCCTGGGAGAGTGTCGAGGGCGCGGATTATCTCGACGACGTCATTCTTGTAGATCAGTCGCCGATCGGACGCACACCGCGCTCGAATCCCGTTACTTACATCAAAGCTTTTGACGCGATCCGCGAGTTGTTTGCCTCGCTTCCGGAAGCGGAGAAGCGCGGATTTACGGCCGGACACTTCTCATTCAACATTCCTGGCGGCCGCTGCGAAACATGCCAGGGAGACGGCACGGTTACCGTCGAGATGCAGTTTCTTGCGGACGTGGAGTTGATCTGCGAGGAATGCAAAGGCACTCGCTACAAACCGCAGGTGTTGGAGGTTCGGTACAAGGGAAAGAACATCCACGAGGTGCTCAACCTCACCGTCAAAGAGGCGCTCAAGTTCTTCGCCGAGGTGCCAAAGATCACCGAAAAGCTACGCGTCCTCGAAGAAGTCGGGCTTGGCTACCTGCGCCTGGGACAATCAGCGACGACACTCTCTGGAGGCGAAGCGCAGCGCATGAAGTTGGCTGCGCACCTGCAGCCCACGGGCCGCGAAATCGGCAGGCCCTCCTCGTCCGCCGACATGCCTCGCAGGAAACGCCGCGTCCTGTATATTTTCGACGAGCCGACCACCGGGCTCCATTTTGACGACGTGAGCAAACTACTCTCGGCGTTCCGTCGTCTAATCGATGCAGGGGGCTCGATTGTCGTCATCGAGCATAATCTCGAAGTCATTAAGACCGCGGACTGGGTGATCGATCTCGGCCCGGAGGGCGGCGATCGCGGTGGCTACGTTGTTGGGTCGGGTACGCCCGAGGCGATTGCGAAGCTTCCCAATTCGTACACAGGTCACTACCTGGCGGCGGTGCTAAACGGCAATGGAGCGTCCAGTTCCAATGGGCACAAGTAGAGGCTTGCAGCTGACCTGTGCTCTGTGCCTCAGCGCGGCTTCCTTGGTCGCTCAAACATCTACCGGGAAAACGGTCCGGCATCGCCAGGTGCAAGTCGAGGATCAATCCCAGCCGGCGGAACTCACCAAGGCCGAAGCGCTCATCGAAAAGAAAGATTTCGCCGCGGCCGAGCCACTCCTGAAAAAACTGGTCGCCGCTCAGCCCAATAACTATCAGGCATGGTTCGATCTCGGCTTTGTCTATAACGCTCTTGAAAGTCCCGAAGACTCCATCACTGCCTACCGCGAATCGGTAAAAGCGAAGCCCGATGTTTTCGAATCGAACCTGAATCTCGGCCTGATGCTCGCCAAGAACAAGCAGCCTGGAGCGGACGAATTTCTGCGAGCGGCCACCAGACTGAGACCGACCAGCCATGTGGACCAGGGACGTGCGACCGCGTTTCTGGCCCTCGCGCACGCTCTGCAGGATACGAACCCTGCAGAAGCGATTGACGCGTACCACCAGGCTGCGGGGCTGCAACCCAAAGATCCAGAACCTCATCTTGCAGCCGGTCAGCTCTACGAGGCTCAAAGTAAGTTCGGCGACGCGGAGCAGGAATACAAGCAGGCCCTCGCCCTTGATCCCAACTCAAGCGATGCGGTGGTGGGGCTGGCCAATATCTACATGCGAAGCCAGCGATATCCGGACGCCGAAGACTACCTGCGCAAGGTGATCGCTGCGCGACCCAACGATCCTGTCGCCCACGTTCAACTGGGACGCGTGTTCGCTGCCGATCAGAAGTACGATGACGCGATTGCTGAATTGCAGGCTGGCCTAAAGCTTGCTCCGAATGACAACTCTGCTCGGCGCGATCTGGCTGATGTCTATCTCAACGCGGGAAAGTACGCGGAAGCCGATGCTCTGTACCGCTCGCTGCTCTCCGCTCAGCCCAACGATCCGCAATTGCGCCACCAGTACGGCCAGACACTCATGAAGGTCAAGAAATTTAGCGAGGCCGAGCAGCAATTCCTGGCTGCGGTGAGGCTGAAACCCGATTGGGGTGCCGCTTATGGTGACCTCGCCGTCGCCGCCAATGAGAATCAGGACTATCCGTTGGCGATCAAGGCGCTCGACATGCGCGCCAAGTTTCTGCCCGAAATCCCCGTAGGCTACTTCCTGCGCGCCACGGCCTACGATCACTTGAAGGACTTCCATCAAGCCGCCGCCAACTATCACCTCTTCCTCCAGGTGGCCAACGGGAAGTATCCTGATCAGGAGTGGCAAGCGAGACATCGACTGATCACCATCGAGCCGAAGAAGTGAATGCACGCATGCGCATTTGGGCATCAGCTCTGTTCTTCTCTTTCGTAGTTGTTGCCTGCTTCGCGCTGCCAAGCCAGCCCACCGTTGAGGAGTTGAAAACACGCCTGCAGACGGCCCGTCCCGAAGACAAAGTCGGCATCGCCCTCGAGATTGCAGACCGCCAAGTCGCCGCGGCGGACAAGCTCTTTCGCGCCGGCAAAGCGGACGAGGCTCAGGCCGCTGTGAAAGATGTTGTTTCTTATTCCGGACAGGCTGGCGAGGCGGCCGGGCAAACCGGGCACCGGATCAAGAACGCGGAAATCTCCTTGCGCAAGATGGCGCACCGCCTGGCCGACATTAAACGCAGCGTTGCTTACGACGACCAGCCACCGATTCAGTCGGCGATCGATTCGCTCGAAAGAATTCGTACCGATCTCCTCAACAAAATGTTCGGCAAGAACACGAAATGAAAAGCATTTTCTTTGCGCTCGCGCTGTGGACCTCGCTCGCTGTTCCCGCCGTTTCAAGAGCGCAACGTCGCGACGATCCCCTGACCCCGCCCGAGATCAATCAGCTGCGCGATACTGCAGTCGAACCCGAGCTCCGCATGAAGCTGTACGTGCAGTTTGCGCGCGCGCGGCTCGTCTCCCTGGAGCAAATGCGGTCCGACCCGAAAACCACCGATCGCGCGCGTCAGACGCACAACATGCTGGCCGACTTTCTGGCCGTCTACAACGAACTGAGTGACAATCTCGATAACTTCGTCGAGCGCCGCTCGGACCTGAGAAAAGCCTTGAAGTGGGTGATCGAAGGGGACACGGAATTCCAAGCCAAGCTGCGCGCGCTCAAGGACGACTCCCGCAGCACCCCGAAAGAAGCCGAGGAGTACCAGTTCGTGCTATCGGACGCGATCGAGTCGGTCGATTCCGGCGCCGAAGATCACCGCAAGCTGCTTACCGACGAACAGGAAGCCTGGAAACACGCCAAGAAAAAAGGTAAGTGATGTTGCTGAGCGTTCTCGCCACGAAGCCGCAAATCCGCGTGCTAACCTACGATCACGGTGAGAGACGGTATCCTCACAATCTTCGAAGCATGTTTTCGGGAACTGCGTCCTGGAACTAGCCCGCCGCCTTTTGTCATTGAATTCTTTGCCTTCGCAAACATCAACAACACGATCCGCCTTCGGGAGGGCAGGCTGCTTGTACGCCTCTCGGACCTGTTGGAAGGCGCGCCCGAGCCAGTCTTACGCGCGATCGCCCACATTCTTCTGGCCAAGATATACCGCAAACCCATCGAGCGGACGCAGGCGGCGCGGTATCGCCGCTACGTTCACAGTCACGACATCCGCAGCAAGGCTCACCTGGTCCGCCAAGCTCGCGGGCGCAAGCAGATCGGATCCGCCAAAGGGCGGGCGTACGATCTGGATCTGGTCTTTGAAGAACTGAATCTTCGTCACTTCGGCGGCTTGATGGCCAGGCCTCGAATGAGTTGGAGCAAGGGGCGCGCACGCAATCTGCTCGGTCACTATGACCCCGCCCACAACGCGATCGTAGTCAGCCGGATCTTCGACCACCCTGTGGTTCCCCGTTATGCGATCGAGTACATCGTCTACCACGAGATGCTGCACCTGCGTCATCCGGTCAGGCTCAACGGCTCCCGCCGATGCGTGCATTCGGCCGAGTTTCGCGCCGAAGAGAAGCTGTTCCCACAGCTTGAAGCTGCGCAACGGTTTCTTCGCCGGATGTGACAGCTTCCGGGGCAGCACGTCCTGTGATGCGGATCACCGGCGCGGGTGATCTCATGCGTTGACGGGGTCCGGCGGGGGACGCTATCCTTATAAAGTTGAAATTGAAATTCATTTTCAAAATCATAAGGACCCATTCCTGAGATGTTGCAGGCCTTTATCATCACGCTGCGCGAAGGGGTTGAGGCGGCCCTGATCGTCGGTATCACGCTCGCCTACCTGGCCAAGATCGGCCGCAATGATCTTCGCCGGTCCGTCTTCGCTGCCCTCGGAGCCGCAGTCATTGGCAGTATCGGCGTTGCCATTCTCATCTCCCGTTTCAACCTGAATGAAGACATCGTCGAAGGCTGGGTCATGCTGGCCGCGGCGTTCTTCGTGATCACCATGATCATCTTCATGATGCGCACCGGCAAGAAGATGAAGGGAGAAATCGAGAACAAGCTGGGCGTCCTGGCCGGCAAAGGTTCGCGTCTGGGTGTCTTCTTGTTTGTGTTCCTGATGGTGATGCGCGAAGGAGCGGAGACCGTCCTCATCCTCTCCGCGGTGACGCTGAACTCCACAGAGCTCATGAGCTTCATTGGGACGTTGCTCGGTGTGATGGCCGCCATCGGTTTCGGCGTGATGTTCGTCAAGGGAAGCGTCCGCATCAACCTGCAAAAGTTCTTCAAGGTCACCACGGTGATCCTGTGGTTCGTGGCCGCGCAACTCATCATCTCCGGCCTGCACGAGCTTTCCGAGAACGGCGTACTTCCCTCGTCGAAGCAGGAGATGGCGCTCATCGGCCCGATCGTTCGCAACGACGTTTTCTTTTTCATCACAATCTTCGCCCTCGCCGCCCTGATGGTGCTCTTCGAAGTGAAGTCGCGTCAGCCCGTCACTGAAGCCGCTACCCCTGCCGCCCGGCGCAAGGCCGTATGGAGTGCCCGTCGCGAGCGGCTCTGGATGGGCTCCGTCTATGTGAGCTCGTTCCTGTTCATCATGCTGGTGACAGCGGAATTCATTTACGCCAAGACGCTCAGCGCTCCGCAGAAAGCCACCGAGGTCACGTTCACCAACGGCCAGGTGTCGATTCCCCTGAACCAGGTTCAGGACGGCGACATTCACTTCTACCAAGCCAAGGAAAATGGCGTAGACGTCCGCTTCTGGCTCTATCAGAAGCCTGACGGTAAGATCGCCACTGTCCTCGATGCCTGCGAGATCTGCGGCTCGGTTGGCTTCTACAAAGGAACGACCGGAGTGGTCTGCAAGAACTGCGCAGCGCCGATCAACCCGCAATCGGTGGGTATGGCGGGCGGCTGCAATCCGATTCCTCTTCAGGCGGAGGCCACCGCCGACGCGATCATCATTCGCGAAGCTGACGTCGCGGCGCACACTCACGTCTTCGAAAAATAGATCATGTTCGCGCGGCTCCTCTACGAATCCTTTCGGCGGCAGAAGAGACGCAAACTGCTGGCAGGCATTGCTATCACTCTGGGAGTCGCGGTCGCCACCGCGATGATCGCCGTGGCCACCGATATCGGCGACAAGATCAACCGCGAGCTCAGGTCGTACGGCGCCAACCTTCTCGTCACGCCGCAGGAAGACACTCTTGATGTGGAAATCGGTGGTGTCAACCTGAAGCCTCCCAGCGATGGCAGTTTTCTGAACGAAGCGGACCTTCCCAAGATCAAAGGGACATTCTGGCGGCACAACATTCTCGGCTTCTCGCCAACGTTGCCCGTGAATGTCTCCCTGGAAAGCGGCGGCACATCCAAAGACGTGACTTTGGTGGGCACCTACTTCGCAAAACAGCTTACGTTCGGTAAGGACGAATTCACGACGGGAGTTCGCACCACCCATCCCTGGTGGAAGGTACAAGGCGAATGGCCTGCAGATAACTCGGGCGATGTGCTATTGGGTGAGCACCTCGCGACTAAACTCGGGATCCAGTCGGGCGGCTCTATTGAAATCTCAGGGCAGCCGCATCGCGTAGCTGGAATCGTCTCAACCGGCGGCCCCGAAGATGACCAGGTTGTCGCTCCCCTCCAAGTCGCGCAACAGGCGCTCGGGAAAGCCGGCGCTGTGCGCCGTATTTATGTCAGCGCTCTGACCAAGCCTGAAGATGCGCTGGCCCGCCGCGATCCGAAGACGATGAAGGGGGAGCTATTCGATCGCTGGTACTGCTCACCGTATGTTGAATCGATCGCCTACCAGTTGCAGGAGGCGATCCCGCATTCTCACGCCGAGCAGATCCGGCAGGTTGCTCAGAATGAAGGTACAGTTCTGTCGCGCATCAAAGGCCTGATGCTGCTGGTCACGTTGGCTGCGCTGTTCGCGTCTGCGTTAGCGGTTTCCGCTGCAATGGCAACTGCCATCTTCGAGCGGCGTCGCGAAGTCGGACTAATGAAAGCCCTGGGCGCCGGAAACTTTGCGGTCGCAGCCTTGTTCTTCGCCGAAAGCGCGTTGTTAGCGTTGTTCGGCGGCGTAACCGGGTTCTTCGCGGGATCCTTTTTGGCCCACCGCATCGGCCGCTCGATCTTCGACTCTCAGATCACCATCCAGCCCGTGCTGTTTCCCGTCATCCTGGCCATCGCCGTCATCGTGACGTTTGCCGGAAGCGCCGCCGCCATTCGACGCGCGGTACAGTTCGATCCAGTCTTTGCCTTGCGGGGGGATGCGTGAGCGATCTTCCAAGAGCGAACGGTCCGGCCGTGCGCCGGCAAGGCTCTGCTCACATCTCGATGTTCCTGCGGATGTTGATGCGCGCGGCAGTGATGCGCCGTGGCCGAGCCGCATCAGCATTGCTCGCAATGGTGGTCGCCGCGGCCGTGGCGACGGCCATGATGAATCTCTATGTCGACGTACAGGCGAAGCTGCGGAAGGAATTTCGCAGCTACGGCGCCAACGTTGTCGTTGTCGGCAAAGAAGGGACTTCCCTGCCCCCCGACGCGCTTAGCAAGATTGAAGCGGTGTTAGCTGGGCGCGGCATGGCCGTGCCTTTTGCTTACGTTGTTGCCCGCACCGCAAGTGGACAGTCCGTGGTGGTCGCGGGAACTGATTTTGCGCGGGTGGAGAAACTCGATCGCTGGTGGTCGGTGAGCGGCTGGCCAAATGGGCCACAACTGGCGCTAGTAGGGATGCGCGCTCTGCCGGTCGTCTCCGCCGATAACCAGCCGTTTGATCTCACGTTTCAAGGGCACACCCTGCATCTCACGCCCGCCGGGACCCTTCAGACAGGCTCCGCCGAGGACAGCCGCGTCTACGTCGCCATGCCGGATTTCTTTGCCTGGACCGGCGTTCAGCCCTCCACCATCGAAGTCGCGGCCAACGGATCCACGGACGAAGTTAACGGCCTGATCACCCAGATGGCACAAGCCGTTCCAACCGCCGACGTGCACCCCATCCGTCAGATCGTCGAAGGGGAAGCCCATGTTCTGGGCAAGACGCGCGCCACGCTGTACGCCGCCGCGGTTCTGATCATTCTGACCGCTGCGCTCTGCGTCTTGGCGACGCTCACAGGTTGGGTTTTCGACCGCCGCCGCGACTTTGCCATCATGAAAGCTCTAGGCGCGTCTGAGCGCATGGTTGGCGGATTCTTTGCAGCCGAGGCCGCCGCCCTCGGCGCTGTGGGGGCGATTCTGGGCTTTGTCATTGGCATTGGCATCGCGGCCTGGATCGGGCGCGTGAACTTCAACGCGTCCGTCGTGCCTCGCCTGAGCGTGCTGCCGTACGTTCTGGCGGGCAGCATCGCGGTGGCTTTACTGTCCGCAATTGTGCCCATGTCATTGTTGCGGCGCGTCCAGCCCGCTATCATCTTGAAGGGAGAGTAAGGTGATCAAGCTCAAGAACGTCAGCCGCCTGTATCCCGCTCGCGCGGAAGCCAAGGGCGGCATGATCCGTGCTCTCGACGACTTCACCCTGACCGTTGATTTCGGCGAGTGGGTCTCGATCATGGGGCCTTCCGGGTCCGGCAAGTCGACGCTTGTAAATTTGATAGGGTGCCTGGACCGACCCTCGACCGGCGAGATCTGGCTGGACGGCCAGAACGTCGCGAACATTCCGGCAAACGAGTTGACGCGTGTCCGTGCCGAGAAGATCGGCTTCGTCTTCCAACAGTTTCACCTGATTCCCTACCTCACCGCGCTTGAAAACGTCATGCTGGCGCAATACTTCCACAGCATGACCGACGAGAACGAAGCCCTCGAGGCGCTGGAGCGCGTCGGATTGAAGGACCGTCCTCATCACATTCCATCACAGCTATCGGGCGGCGAACAGCAGCGGGTCTGCATTGCGCGGGCCCTGATCAACGATCCCAAGATCATTCTCGCGGACGAACCCACCGGCAATCTCGACGCGAAAAACGAAGAAATCGTCTTGGAACTCTTGCGCGATTTTCATCGGCAAGACCGCACGATTGTCATGGTCACACACGACCCGGTCGTCGCCCGCCTGGCCGACCGCCGCATCGAACTTCACCATGGAAAGATCGCCGCGCAGGAAGTCTTCGCCATGGCGGACGAGGAGCAGTTCGACGAGATTCTGGAAGAACTATGGGTGATGGAGGAGCATGGCGAATTAGCAGAAGTCGGCCGGATGGACACGCACGGCGCCTTGCCTGTCAGCATCGCCGTGGAGAAAATGACGGAGCTTGGCCTGGTGACGACATCTCCTCATCCACCCGAGTCACACCATCACAAGCCGTTCGTAAACCCCTGCCATGATGCCATGCGCCCCGAGGGTATATTCAACCGCGACGGTAGCGCGGTCGTGTCCCTGACGCCTCGCGGTCGCAACAAAGCCGGCAGCATCATCCGTCGCCATCGCCTAGCCGAACGCTTGTTTACCGACAGTCTCGCCATGGACAGCGAGACCGAAATCGAGCAGCAGGCCTGCAAGTTCGAGCACATTCTCTCGCCCGGCGCTACCGACAAAATCTGCGCGTTCCTGGGACATCCCAAGACTTGCCCACACGGAGCCCCGATTCCCCCGGGACCGTGTTGTCAGGGCAAGGTGCGAAGCGAAGGATCGGCGATCGCGTCCGACAACGCGGAAGCCAAAGTCGCACGATAGCGGATGACAGGAGCCTGTTCCCTTACTAACTGCGAATGTCCAGTGCTCCACTTCCAAGCCTCGCACTCTTTTCCTTTATGATGAATTTCGACCATGACCTCATCGAAACGTAGGCCGTCGATCGGCGTCTTCGACTCCGGTTTCGGCGGTCTCACAGTACTCAAAGAACTAATCGCGCAATATCCGGACGCCGATTACCACTATTTCGGCGACACAGCGCGCCTGCCGTACGGGTCCAAATCGGTCGAGACGGTCGCGAAGTACGCCGTCGAGGCCTCGCACTTTCTCGAGAACCGGGGCGCCAACCTGCTCGTCATTGCCTGCAATACCGCGACTGCCCTCGCGCTGGACCGCATCACCAACGCTGCCCACGTGCCTGTCATTGGGGTGGTCGAGCCAGGTGCCGACCAGGCTTCCGCCGCCAGCAAGAATCGGCGCGTCATTGTTGTCGGAACAGAGGCGACCGTTGCCAGCCATGCCTACAAAAAAGCTCTCGAAGCGCATGGCGTGGAAGTCAAAGAAAAAGCTTGCCCGCTACTCGTTCCCTTGGTTGAAGAAGGATGGGTCGAACATCCCGTCACGCAGGAAGTCGCCCGGATTTATCTGAACGAAGCCTTTGCCGACGGTTTTCGTGATGCGGACGTCCTCGTACTCGGGTGCACGCACTATCCGCTCATCAAGCCGGTGTTGCGAAAAGCCGCGCCGGATCACGTGGCCATCGTCGACTCCGCACATTCGACTGCGAGTGTCGTCGCGCGCCAACTTCGGGACCACACAAGACCGACGTCTGTTCCTTCTGCCAGCCCAACTGCCACGGGCCTCCGCTTCTTCGCCACCGATTCCGTGGAGAAGTTTCGACGCCTCGGTCCGCGCTTCCTCGGACATCCCGTCGAGAGCGTGGAACACGTGGATCTGAAGGAATAAACCTGACACGACCGAGCATCTTCAGGCCCAGAAAAACAGCTGCAAACGAAAACGGCCGCGCAGTGCGGCCGGTTCATTTCTAATTTGAGTTGAGGCCTAGTACAGCCGGAAATCCACTTCCACGCTGATCTGCACCGCGACCGCCTTCCCGTCTTTCACGGCCGGATCGAAGCGCCAGTTCTTCACGGCTTCCATGGCTTTCTCGTCCAATCCGAGGCCGAGGCTGCGCAGCACGTGAATGTCACGCGGCCGTCCGTCCGGGCCAACAATCAGACCGAGAACGCAGGTTCCCTGATACTTTGCTTTGCGCGCTTCCTCGGAATATTCGGGGTCGGGCGAGAAGATCGCCTTAGGCGCCGAGACGCCGCCGCCCACGCGAAACACGCCGCCGCCGATGCCGCCGCCACGGCCCGGGCCGACGCCAGGACCTTCACCCGATCCGACACCGCCACCAGAGCCCGATCCGATACCGCCGCCGGAGCCAGTTCCGTTCGAAAGCGGGCCGTTCGGAATCGCAGCCGCTGAAGGATCGCCCAGGTTGGGCATATTGTTCATCGCCAGCTTGATCTGCGGGGGAACAACAACCGTAGGCTCCATCGGGAGCTTGGGAGCTTCGTTGCGCACCACAACCATCGGCGGCGTGAACTGCTCCATCGCGAACTTCGGCAGCCGCCCCTTGGAAGCGGCCAACTTGTCGCGGTCGCCGCCGCCACCTCCTCCACCAACCTGAGTCTTCGAAGGCGGTAAAGCTGGGATGTCATTATCAGCAAGAAGGGGCATGACCGGTCCTTGCTTCGCAGGTGCTGTTACGGCCCTGCGCGCAAACATCGTCCCGCCGATGAGAAGTGCAACCAGCACGATGTGAACGCCAGTCGATGCGAGCGCGCCGTCCTTCTTGTAGTTGTAGAAGCCCCAAATCTCTCTAACGGCGGCCGGCTTCGAAGTCAGGACGAGAGGAGGCAGCTTCTTCGGGAAAAGCGCATCGTTCAGGCTGGCCGCAAGCGACCGGTACCACGGCAACGCCAGTTCGTCGTCAAGCGCATTCTGCCCTTCCACGGGCCTCGAAGTCAGCTGCAGAGGAGGCAGCTTTTTCGGGAAGAACACGTCACGCAGATTCTCAAAGACCGAACGCCACCAGGGCCGCGTAAGGTGCTCGCCCCACAGTTCGCCGCCCTGAATTGGTTTGGAAGTGAGAACCAGAGGTGGGAGTTTCTTCGGGAACAGGGCCGCGTCGATACTCGCAAACAAAGACTTCCACAGTGGCACATCAAGTGTGCCCGCCGGTAGAAGCAAATCTAGCTGGGGCTCTTGCTCTTGCGCGTTCTGATTGAATTCTGAAGGTACCATAACCGAAACCAGCTCACGCCTGCTTGCCGGACGTCGAGCTATGAATAAACGTATGCTTCTAAGCTGATGAGTGCGCCCCGCGCGGAGTTGCCTGTCTGACGACGATCCAAGTGCACGATTCGTTCCCTTGGGTAAGCTCGTCGATTCAGACAGTTAGATGCTGCGAAAAATACTTCCGACGAAAATTGTACACTTTTTCTACGACTTTTCGACAGTACATTTCCAAATTTCACAGACCGAGCGATTGCCATGGAATGCTCGCATCCGTGGACGAGTCCCCCCCTGCTCCCTATAATAAAAATCAACCATTTAGGAGAACAACACAAGAGTGCCCTTCGAACTGAAGAACACCCTCAATTTGCCCAAGACCGACTTCCCCATGAAGGCAAACTTGCCTCAGAACGAGCCCAAAATGCTCGCCCGCTGGGAGCAGATGGGTGTCTATGACCTTATCCGGGAGGCAAGGAAGGATGCCCGAAACCGCGGTCACAAATATGTCTTGCACGACGGTCCGCCTTACGCCAACGGCGCCTTGCACCTGGGCCACGCGCTGAACAAGTGCCTCAAGGATTTCATCGTCAAATCGAAGAATATGGCCGGATTTGACGCACCTTACGTTCCGGGATGGGATTGCCATGGCCTGCCGATCGAGATCAAGGTCGATCAGCAGCTCGGTAAAAAGAAGCTGCAGATGAATCCCTCGGACGTGCGCCTGGAATGCCGCAAGTACGCGGAGAAGTTTCTCAACCTGCAGCGCGAACAATTTAAGCGCATCGGAGTGTTCGGTCGCTGGGACGACCCGTACTCGACCATGACGCCCGAGTACGAATCGGTCGTTCTCCATGCGTTTTATGAGTTCCTCGAGAAGGGATTTGTCTACAAGGGACTGCGCTCCGTTTACTGGTGCATCCACGACCAGACAGCCCTGGCCGAAGCTGAGGTCGAGTACGAGGATCACACCAGCACAACCGTGTGGGTGAAGTATGGGATGAAGGATGATCCCGGATCGATCGACCCTGCCCTCAAAGGCAAGAAAGTCTTCACCATCATCTGGACCACGACGCCCTGGACCCTTCCCGCATCAATGGCGGTCGCATTTCATCCCGATGAGGAATACGTCGCCCTCGAGAGTGGCGGCGAAGTCTACATCGTCGCGGCCAAGCTGGGCAACGCTGTGATCGAGAAGTGCGGCCTCACTGAAGCGAAGGAAATCGCCCGCTTCCCCGGCCGCAAGCTGGAACGCGTGAACTTCCGGCATCCTTTCCTGGATCGCGATGTCCTCGGCGTCCTTGCCGACTACGTCACGATGGATACTGGCACCGGTGTCGTACACACCGCGCCCTCGCATGGTGCGGAAGACTTTCTGACCGGATTGAAGTACGACCTCGATGCGACGAGTCGCGTTGACGAAGCCGGCTTCATTCGCGAAGGATTGCCGGAATACGACGGCAAAAAAGTATTCGAGGCCAACGCGCCCATCGTAGAGCTTCTGAAAACTCGCGGTGTCCTGCTGCACACTGAAAAACTCGAGCACTCATACCCGCACTGCTGGCGCTGTCACAACCCGATCATCTTTCGCGCCACCGAGCAGTGGTTCATCTCGATGGAAACTCCGATGCCTGGCGGGACGCTGCGCACAAGAGCATTGGAAGAAATCAAGAAGGTGAAGTGGGATCCAGCATGGGGCGAGGGCCGCATCTCGAACATGATCGCAACCCGTCCCGACTGGTGCATCTCGCGTCAACGCATTTGGGGAGTGCCCATCGCGGTATTCCTTTGCGAAAAATGCGGCAAGCCCCTGCTCAATCACGAAGTCAATCGCGCGGTCGAAACATTGTTCGCGGAATCTGGCGCCGATGCCTGGTATACGCCTGCTGCGGACGCGCTGGTTCCAACTGGCGCCAAATGCACTCACTGCGGCGGAACGAAATTCAAAAAAGAGATGGATATTCTGGATGTCTGGTTCGAGTCCGGCTCAAGCTATCTCGCGCTGCGCGCCGCCGAGCCTAGCGAATATGGCCCGACATCCGATCTCTACCTCGAAGGCGGTGACCAGCACCGCGGCTGGTTCCACTCTTCTTTGCTGTGCACGATCGGCGTTCAGGGCAACGCTCCATACCGTCACGTCGCAACCGTAGGTTGGACTCTCGACGAGAACGGACAGGCGATGTCGAAGTCGCGCGGCAACGACGTAGATCCAGTAGACATTGCCAATCGCATGGGCGGCGAGATCGTTCGCCTCTGGGTAGCGTCGGTCGATTTCCGCGAAGACGTCGTCGGTTCCGAGCGGTTGATGCAAAGCATCGCCGAAAATTACCGGACCATCCGCAATAGCCTGTTCAAGTACGGGCTGGGAAATCTCTATGATTTCGATCCCGCCCGCGATGCCGTCCCGTTTGAAAAGCTGGAACCGCTCGACCAATACATTTTGCGCCAGACGGCCGCAATGTCGGCCGACGTCATTCGCTGGTACGACGAATTTGCGTTTCACAAAATCTACCAGCGTGTGCTGAACTTCTGCGCGGTCGACCTCAGTGCGGTTTATTTCGACATTCTTAAAGATCGGCTCTACATCTCCGCGCCCGATTCGCCCGGCCGGCGTGCGGCGCAGACCGCCACCTGGAGAATCCTCGAAGCGCTGGTTCGTCTGCTGGCGCCGATCATGAGCTTCACCTGCGAGGAAGTCTGGGGATATTTGCCGGCGGTGTCGGGCCGTCCGCAGAGCGTGCACACGGCACTGTTCCCTTCGCGCGACGAGATTCTCGGACCGGGGGTGGCGGACGATCCCAAACAAATGGAAGATTGGGCTACTCTGCTGGCAGTTCGCGAGCAGGTTCTGAAGGCACTCGAAGAGGCTCGCAACGCAAAGCAGATCGGGAAGGGCCTCGAAGCCCGGGTGAAGCTTACAGCCACAGGTCCGCTCTATTCCCTGCTCTCTCGCTACCGCGACGAGCTGCGGTATCTGTTCATCGTCTCGCAGGTGACACTGGAGGAAAAGCCCTCGGGCAATGGCACCGGATCCGTGTCCGTTCAGGTCAGCAAAGCCGACGGAAAGAAGTGCGAACGCTGCTGGAATTACTCAATCCACGTCGGCGAAGACCCAAGCCATCCCACGATTTGCGAACGCTGCAGCGCCGTCCTGCAGGAGCTTGAAAAGAGCAAGAAGTAAGGTCGGAATTGAACGTCTAACCAGACATGCGCATATACCATTTCTTGATTTCGCTCGGAATTGTGATTCTCGATCGGCTAACCAAGCTTGCGATCGAGCGGAGAATTCCACTCCACGATGGTATCCAGATCATCCCGGGCTTTTTCCGCATCACGCATCTGGAAAATCGCGGTGCCGCGTTCGGCCTTTTCGCCGATTCGCCCTCGGAGTGGAAGATCGGGATGTTGGTTCTCTTCTCGGTGGTAGCGCTCCTTATAGTCGGCACGCTTCTTTGGAAGAATAGTCACTCGATGTCGTCCACTGGAATCGGTTTGTCGTTGATTCTCGGCGGAGCGGTCGGGAATTTGTGGGATCGTTTGGCCGCCGGCCACGTCACAGACTTCCTGCTGTTCTACATCGGCCGCTACCAGTGGCCCGCGTTCAATGTGGCCGACAGCGCGATCGTGATCGGAGCAACTCTGCTCGTCTTCGAAATCGTATTCTCCAAGAACCCCGCCGAAGAGAAGTCAAGCATCCGTTCCTGATTGCGCGTTGCTGAAACCACATTGCACGCTCTCGAAACCACGAAAGATCTTTTTCAAGGCGTTTCTGCGGCTCGCGATCGAAAGTTTCGCTCGTAAGCACCATCGACGATTCTCAGTGTCGCGAGTTTCCGATATAATATTGAGGTCGCATCCCACCCGTTTTCGCGCCCTTAGCTCAGTTGGATAGAGCGTCTGGCTACGAACCAGAAGGTCGGGAGTTCGAATCTCTCAGGGCGCACCATTTTCTCCTTCATTCTGAGTTGCTTGCAGTCCCTCCGATGACCGCAGTTCTTGCTGCGTTTTCTCGCTGTGCCCAGAATTGTGCCCAGGCAGCCTCGACATGGCGGTGAGCACCGCATCTTCCGAGGGGTGAACGTATCGGGCGGAAATAGCGATTGAGCAGTGACCAGCAATTCGAGCAAGGGTCCAAACGTTGCAACCGGAGGCTCCGAGGCGGGTCAGAAAGGTGTGGCGAAGGCTGTACAGAACGAATCGCCGAACCTTTGAGACCTTCAGAGCCTTTGCGTGCTGCTTTTTAAGGCTGGAAGGCTCGATGTGACCACTCTTGCTCGGGGCGGGCCATACGTAGCCTTCTGTGGGCTTTTCCTGGGTCTTCCAGCGTGTTTCTAATAGCGCCCTGACCCGTGGCGTCATTGGGAGTGAACGACGCGCAGCAGCCGTTTTCCCGTGAGTCACAAGTAGCGAACCGTGGCGACCGTTAACCCAAATGATGTATTCCCACCGAAGCCTGTAGCACTCCTCAGGTCGCATTCCCGTGTCCGAAAGGACCGTTGCGACGGAGGCCAACGGTTCCGATGAAGCCGCGAGATACTTGGCTTCCTCTTCCTGTGACAGAACAAATTCCCTATGCTGCTCACCGCTTAGCATTCTTATCTTGGGAACTTGATCTACGAATCCCCACTCCACAGCTAAATGGAGCAGTCTTCGAAGCACTTGCAATTCCCGATTGACGCTGGCGACCTGTAAGCCCTTAGCCTGACGGTGCGCAATGTACCCGGACACCTTTTCGCCTAGCTTCGCATCATCCAATGGCAACGAGCAAAGTTGAGAATAACCCTTCAAACGTCGGACTCCATTTCGGTAGTAGAGCCACGTCTTGCGTTTCGCTGAGAATGTGGTTTCGGCCCATGGCAAGAATTGTTTCTCTGCGAACTCACAGAAGCTGGGAGCTTTCTTCCTTTCTCGAATTCCTACCTCGCCTTTGGCAAGCGACGTTCGGTGAGCCGCTTCCATCTGCCGCGCAACCTTGTCGTTCCCCTGCTTCGTGGACTCACGCACGAGTTTGCCGTCCCACATGAAACGATACCAATATCGCTTCCCTCGCTTGTAGATCATTTCTGGGCTCCCCTCTTCTTATTCAAATTTTCCTTTCGCCAATCCACACCTTTTTCGGCCCACCACTTCCTGTTGGCCACCAAACGAGAGCATCTTTCGTTGCAGAACTTTTGATCGCGTCGGGACGCAAGAAAATACGGGGCCAAGCAGGTTGGGTTTTCACATTTGCGGGTTCGTCCTGAGTGCCCGACAAAAGCCAACCACAGAGCGCCCAGCAGGTCGTCGGGTCGCAACTCTACTTGAAGCCCGCCGTCCTTATTTGGCATAACAAATGCCTGGATACCGCGTTCGAATAGAGACTTGGGATTGATCTGCTCCGCAGCCAATCTTGCGAGTTCATCGTTGGACTTTCCTTTTCTCTCCCACTCCGCGCGAAAAAGAGCCTGACATTTGAACCACTGGTTACATTCAATGAGGAAGGAATGACCCGTAAGGTGCTTGCTTTGCATCAATGCCGGGAGATCCACGTCTTCCTTGTTAAGTACACCGTAGCGTCGCGTGAAACGAAGGATGCCCTCCGGACTTCCCGATGTGTTGGCAAAGTCTTCGATAACTCGATCCGGGTGAAGGAAAATCTGCACGGCGTTTCCGCCTAGTGCACCCTCGACGACATATCCCGCTTCGGCGACCTGCCGCTCGACTCGACTGAACTTGTCTCCCGCTCGTGCTGTGTGCACTTCAGCGTGCACCGCCCGCAGGGCTAGGTAGGATTGGACGACCTTCCCTGCGCTAGGTAGCTTATGCACTTGCATATACCTCGTTACCCACGGATATGAGCAAAGGTAGTTGACTAGATCAAGACATTTTGCATCAAGGAGCCGTTATGGAGTCGCTCAAATCGGTTGAACAGGCGGCGGAAACGCTCGCATTGAGTCCCTGGACTGTAAGGGCATATATCCGACAAGGAAAGATCAAGCCCGTTCGGATCGGTCGGCGGATCCTGATTGAGCCAAGTGAGATTCGGCGATTGATCTCTGAGGGCAAGGAAACCGTCCCCGAGGCCAGTCCAAGGACTTTCGACTGATTAACAGGGGATATTCAACGGCCCATGAAAACTACAGACCAATTTCACGATCTTCGGCAGTGCGGTAATGGGTCCCGCGCGGTCGAAACCAGGGACGGTGAAGCCTATCCCCTTTGCCGTCCCGATTTCATTTTGGAGAAGCAGACCCATGCCGGAAGCGCCTTCTGCCGTAACAACTGGTCGTACTGATGGTTCAGCAACGTACCCTGAAGCGTGGCGCCCATCGTCACTGCAAGATGTGCTGAGCCGCACCCCTGAGCCACCGCCATGGGTGATCGAGGAACTCTTACCAGCGGACAGCGGACTTCTGTGTTCTGGACAACCGCACGCGATGAAATCGCTTAACTGGTTGGCGGCAGCGATCGAAAGTGTTGTCAGGCATACTGTCTGGGGGAAATTCGCCTCCCCGAAGGTAAATCGGGTGCTATTCATCGAAACGGAAGACCCACGTTGGCTCGTTGAAAAACGGATACACGGATTTGCGAAAGGACTCGGATTGAAGCGAGGAGATGATCTTGAGAAGTACGGTTTCTTTTTCGCCTGCACCGGGCCCTTCACTCTCGTCGAATGCGAAACGGAGTTATTGGCTTTGATAGACGATGTGAAACCCGATTGGGTTGTCCTCTCCACGATGCAAGGATTATTAGGGGGCGCGGACTGGTCACAGCAGAAGGACATGGGGCCAGTTGCCGCGATCATGGTCAAACTGCAACGGCGTGTCCCCCTAGTTGCGATTACCCATTCGCCGCGCGACACGAAGGTCCGTCGATCTGCAGGAACGATAACTCAGGATGCAAATTACCTGACCGTAATGCATTTCCAAAAGAATCCGACGACCGGCGTCGTATCGGTGCAAGGGGACAGCAAAATGGGAGTTGAGCTGACCTTCAATTTGAGGCTGATCACAGAGTCGGTAATCGATCGAGAGGGCAAGAGCCTAGAAGAGGTCAGGAAAATCATTCACGAGAGTTACAAGGTAACGAAGAAGAAATTGATACTCGATTATCGCGCGAAGAACCCGAACGCGGCACCATATCTCGAGGTTTTCGGCCACGGGATATTTCTGGTCGTTTCCGTCAAGAGGTTTTCGTTCGCGTACAATTTTCGACAATTATGAAGCACCACATTTGGTCTAAACCTGATTTGCACTGGGAAGGTTTTGAGCCGGTTCCCTACTGGTTTCATATGGAGAAGAGCTTCGCGCTTAAGTTGACACGCAAATCAGAAGGTCAGAACGCAGATCAGCATACGACTGTGGGAGATGTGTACGCTCTTTTGAGAGACAAACCACTAAGTCCCGAATCACTTGAGGGTGGCGTGCTGGAAGACCGATTCGTTACTCTAGATGACTCCCTAACATTGAAGATCGAAGGCCCATTGTTCAATCGCGACGTCTTGAGGACGACGCTTACGCTGCACTCCGAGGGAATCAATCCTTTCTCTGCAATCTGGTACTACTTCGACCATGATACTTGCCGACAAGACCCACAAGAGTGCTATTCGTTCTTTGTAGTGGCCAACGATAAGATTACGCGTGAACGAGTGGCATTCTTTAACGACCTCTATAGTGGTTTTGACCCGACCATTTTCGACACCCACGACTACAAGGATATGACGTGGGGGGATGAGGCCGACTGGCACGAAGCCGATACACGCTATTGGTATCGAAAGTTCTACACAGAGACTCGTACTGGACAATTGATGGCATTACGACCCGATGAGCCGCAGCTATTTTTCTACGAGGAGACCGGCCCTGACGTGATGGGTGCGATCGGAGTGCTAAGGACGCTCTGAATAAGCGCTCATGCTAAGTCGACTAACAACAGTGTTCAGGAAACAGCGCTGCCGGTTCGGGTCTCGGATGCCGGAGCTGGTCAGCACCGCCGTTGCAACCGCGCGTACGGGGGAAGCCGGACGAGCCTACGCTACGGCGAGCAATTTTCTGCGGCTCACAAACAGATTTACCAGC
>Ga0210401_10000288_pt1 | contig 63013 bp, 51 predicted proteins | sample IncBWH32MmetaG_FD_150866 | JGI IMG/M metagenome (GOLD analysis project Ga0210401, IMG submission 150866) | Forest soil microbial communities from Barre Woods Harvard Forest LTER site, Petersham, Massachusetts, United States - Inc-BW-H-32-M | ecosystem: Environmental > Terrestrial > Soil >...
CTTCAGCGTCATCTTGCTCATGGCTTTTTTCCTCTCTTGTGTTTTTCCATACCGGCCAGAACTTCGTCCAGCCGGTCGTAGTTTGTCTCAAGGGCTTTTCGCAGCATTGCAAGCCATTGGTCCACCGCTTCAATACCCGCACTCGAGAGACGGCGAGGACGCCTCGTACCCTCGACTCGTTGAACGATCAGTCCTGCACCTTCGAGCACTTTCAGGTGCTGGGAGATCGCGGGTTGTGTCATCTCAAACGGCTCTGCCAATTCATTGACGGTGGCCTCCCCTTTGGCAAGACGCGCGAGAATGGCGCGACGGGTCGGGTCTGCCAAAGCAGCGAAAGCAGCATCAAGACTAGCCATAAATAATAGCTTATATAAGTATATGTCTATTTTCAAGGAAAAAGTCGCCCCACCCGCGGACAATCTTGCGAAGGCGCGCGAACCTCTATTTTGAAAAGTCTAGTCCGACAGGCGGTTGCGTTCTTCGCCATCGGACATCAGGGAATGGTCGCCGGTTGTCGCTGTCTGAAGGAAAACGTCGATGCGCTGAGAATCGAAAGCGTTCGTTATGGTCGAGTGACGGGCAACCGAGTTCACCAGAACGTTGTCGCGAACAGCGACCACTGAACCTGCTATGCAAAATTGAAAGATCGTGAAATACGGAGCAGAAAGTAGACGCGAGGTCTCATAATTTGCGTGATCGTTGTAACTCAGAGTAAATAAGTGGGATACCGATATTAAATGGGGTAGAAATATTACCCAGATTTAACAACGACATTCCGCGTTAAATCCCGAGAAATGTCGTCGCTCGTCATTAAATATCCCTGTCGAGATTGAATATCGGTAAAACGCATGGCCGCCTCGTCATAGTAGTCGCTGAAATTACCCCCAACCACCAGAAATCGGACTTCCATCCCTTCAAATCTCATCGAAATTTCCACCGCCCACCACCGCCTTCGACGCACGCGCGGCTGTCGCGGTATCGTCGAAAACGAAACCCCAGCTTCAACGCGGTCTCGACGACGCGGGAACTATGCGCGGTCGCGGTTTGGGCACTGTGTGGTCTTTTCGCGCAAGGTAGAGAACCCCCCAGTGACTTTGACGGGATAGCGGATACGGACGCGAAAAAGGGACCACCCCTTAGTTGGCGTGTGCCACGACCATGTTGCGATTGCCGCGTGCGTTGCCGGTGGCGCTTGGCGATGGAAATTTCGACGGGGATTTAGTGCAACGGGAATTTTCCTTCTTATTGCGCGGGCAATTTCAGCGGCGACGGGGGCGGACAATTGCAACGAATTAAATCTTCAACGCAGCTATTTCACACCGAGCGGCGATATTTAACGAGATTTAACAGGAAATATCGCTTTTGCTCTAGATATTATTTCTGTCACGATGCAGTTTTTCTATCCTTCCTGTTTACAGCAAGCTGCAACGATTTCGCAAATCATCAAATTTCGCGTCTGCTTACCCTATTTCACATTCTTTGAATTTTGCGTTCCTGGACTTCTGACCGCCATCCGCGCCACGATGCGTGAAATCCCATTGTCCGGTAGCGCGTTTACCAGGACCTTTGTCCGAACAGGCTCTTGGTGCGTTGTAGAAATGGTCGCATTCACGTCACGTACCTTGGTTGAACATAATCGTATGCTATCCTAATTGCTACTATTCCCAACTGATTAAGAGAGCCGCGCCGAATGCTGACGTACCCTGCATGGAGAAGTATTGCACTCGAACTTCGCAAACTTTGTTTTCCGCCCCTTTTGCTAGTGTGCCTGTGGGCCGGGGGGTGCGGTGGCGGTAGCGCGCCTCCCGCGCCACCGCAACCGGCAACGATTCTCACCCAGCCGATGAACGACACAGTGATGGTAGGTCAGACGGGGCAATTCTCGGTGACCGCATCCGGCACGGCGCCGTTGACGTACCAGTGGAACAAGAACGGAAGCCCGATTCAGCGAGCTACAAGTTCAACTTACGCGACGCCGGCAACGGTGGAGAACGACACTGGTTCGGTTTTCACGGTCACAGTGAGCAACTCTCTCGGCTCGGTTACAAGCGATGCCGCGGGATTACTGGTGCTGACTGAGCCGGGGCCTGCGCCGAAGGCGGGGGACTTGCGTTTCCGGCAGATTGGCGCGCCTGCGACTATCAACGGGTACCAGCAGCACGTCGACTCCTTGTTTCCAACGGGCCTTTCCTTCTCGTACCCAGGCGAATACGGGACGCCGCTTTCAATCGGAGTTTCGTGCGGTGGAGCGAGCGGCGACCCCGGAAATTGTTTCTGGGCTTACGAGTCGTATTTCCTGCCGCAGGGAGTGTCCGGATTGTCCATTGTGTACCAAACCGGTTACTACACCAACTTTAGCTCGAACTTCAAAGCAGTTCCCGCCGGAAACTGCGTCGTGAATTCCCTACAACTCGAACAGTCCTTCAATGCTTACGGGCTGTCATGGATATGCTCGGATCAGGGCAGTGGCTTCGATATGGCGAGTACCAAGATCCTGCCGAGTTCGTTCCAGACGGAGGCCTCACAGGAGGGCTCTCAGGGCAGGGTGATCACGGCGCTTACGTTCGATGCCGGAAATCTGGCGTACCTATCCTACGGCTGGCAAAGTGATACGTCGACGGTCTACGAGGTAGATGTGGAAGCGGCGACGTTCGACACCTTTGAGACAGCTGCCGCGAATCTGGCGTCGAACGGATACATTCTCACAGCGATCGGTGGAGAGTCGACCGACGGGCTGCTGCTCGTTGGCACGCGAGTGAAGGGCAACACTACTCCTCGACCGATGCGTTTCTACTCCTATGTCAACCCGTCACAAGTGAGGCTAAACACCGAAGGGTATGCGATTGTTGGTCTGGTCAACACACCCTCTGGTGACACGATCTGGATCGGTGAGAGGTAAGCGGTAAGCGGGAACGAAGGCCTTGCCCTTTGCTGAGGCTAACTCCTGTGACCCTTCCGGCTCAGACGGTCGATGCAACACGTTGTTGAAGTTTACTCGCGGGAGTTCTGAAATGGTCGTACATGACCGGGGCAGCGGATCGGTCTGACCGCCTGCCCATCGGGACGACAAACACGTCGATTGGTTGAGCGCCTTTGAATTGTAGATTCAGCATCACCGGTGATTTCGGCAGATCGGCACCCCACGTCTTTCCTTGCAGGCCCGTGGGCTACTTCTCCCCGGTGCTCACTGCTGACGGAAAGCTGGATTGCGCGCCGAAATAACACTCAATGGATTGCAACTGTCCGTTCTTGATTCGGAGATACTCCACGTTCCGGAACGATTTACCGTCCTTGGTGTGGCAAAGATACTTCACAAAAGCATCGTCCGCACCAGTGGCGATTCGCTCCAGGTCAAAATGTCCAATGAAATCGATCTGCGTTTCCCAGCATCGCGTTTTGAAAGTGCTCTTGCTGATGTGATCGTCGCCGGCCGCGCTTGTAAAGGTGAAGTTATCGGCGAGCAGGCTATCCATTGGGCCCCAGTCTTTCTTCTCCCAGGATGCGTACCACTTCCGGACGACGACTTTCATGATGCAGTTTGAAGCGTTTCGCCCGATCGCGATGCTGACTGTCCGAGAGTACGATGCGGTTGCCCGGCTGGCGCAGAGACCTCAGCCAGCCCACGATATTTTTGATCCCCGCCTTTATCACTTTCGGATCCTGAGCATTCTTTGCCAGCGAGCCATAGCCTTCGACCATCGCAATCAGTAAGCCGGCGGCGTCATTGGGTTCCACGTCGCGGCGAACGCTTCCGTGGATCTGGCCCTCTCGCAAAACGGAGGCAACGGCCTCGCGCCAGACATCGAAGATTGTCTCCAGCCGCTTCCGGAATCCCGCGTCAAGAGGAGACATTTCCTGCGCCAGGTTGTTGAGTTGACAGCCGCCGCATACATCCTCGGGCCGAACGGACAGGCGTTGAACAATGCCGATCAAAGCGTTGATAGGATCCTTGACGCTCCGTAAAGGCCGCACCCATGTGCCGCGGACGTCGGCGGAGATGACCTCTTCGACGACGGCATATCCCAAGGCTTCCTTGTTTTTGAAGTGGTAGTACAGCGCTCCCTTGGTGACGCCAGCAGAGGCCAGAATTGTGTCTAGGCTTGCACTTTGGAAACCCGATCTGTAGATCTCGCGAGATGCCGCCCGCAGTAAGCGCTCCCGCGTCCACTCAGGATCACGCAGCCTAGTCGCTCTACGTTTTGGATTCTTGCGTGCTGCCAACATACCAATCACGTCAAGAGAGCCTAGCACGCGCTCATAAATATGAAGATCCATCTTGCGTTCCGTCGATCGTATTGAATTGCGTGTAAACATTCTGGGTCACGCGAATATCGACGTGACCCAGAATGTCCCGTACATCATCCGCCTTTGCGCCTTCGCGCAGCGTATGCCTGGAATACACGGCGCGGAAGCTCCGAAATGCCCGTTAACGCTGGAATCGGCCGGGTCCGAGTCTCTGCAAAGAGTGGTTGCAAGCATTCGCGGGCAAAATGGAATGCGGGTGTGTACGTGCGAAATCTGCCATCGAGGCGCCTATGCGTCCGTCTATGGGGGTCAAAAGATAGGCGTGAATGTCGCCCGCATGGGGCCCGGTTTGCACCGTTGCCATACCCGAGATTTGTCCGCGCTCATTGATATTGCTAGCCGAGATTATGAAGAGGTTGGAATCCTCGGGAATTAGCGTGTTAAGGTCGGTCATCACACCATCCTGCCAGATGAAGCCGCGGGACCAGTTGAACTTGGAGTCAAAGTTATTTCCCACCACTTGGCCCCGGTTGTTGATGCCGGTGGCAAAGGCGGCAAAATCTCCCGGCAGAACGCCGAGGTTTGTGACTGCGCCGTCCGCGCCGTTCTGCCAAACCGCGGCATAGAAGGTTGTGCCGTCAGCAGTGCCGACTTGCCCGACGATTTGGCCGCGGTTACTAATGGCGTAGGCGAAATTGGAACCTGTACCTCCGAGATCCTGAAGCACGAAGGCTGTGTTGTCTTTCCACATTACGGCGTGCGTCGCTGCGCTGCAGTTTCCCGAGTAGCCTACGGCTTGGCCTCGATCGTTAATCCCGAATGCGAAACCGTCTGGATCGTTACCCACCAGAGGAAGAGCTTCGGCGCTGCCTCTTTCCCACAACGCCGGCAACGCAATCCGATTGTTGGTTGTGCCGGCTGGGCATGTGGAGTCCACGGCACCGTCTTCGGCAAATCCGACGACTTCTCCGCGGTTATTGATGGCGCTGGCCTGCCCATTATTTCCGCCGAGCGTCGGAAGAGCGCTCATGTGGCCGTCTCGCCAAAGAAACGGAACGCACGTAAGGTGTGTGCCGAAGCCGCAAATGTCTTCGCCGTTCGGATCTGGATCAGCTGTTTCGGACTGACCAACGGCTTCCCCGCGGTCGTTGATCCCGCCCCAGTTAATCCAACTGTTGCCGTCGGGTTTTCCAAGCGTGCCCAGGTCGATGTTGAATCCGTAGATGCTTATCACCGCGCGGCCCCTTGAAACTGACGTAAACAAATTATTCTCGGGAGGGTTCACGGTCCCATCCATGTTCTCCGTCCAGCCCTGATTATTGAGGCCCATGGCCATGCTGAAGTTGTCTTTGCTGTTGTTAATCCCCAAATCGGTAATTTTGTAGCTCTGTTGAGCGAACGCATTGCTGAAGCTACCCAGAACAATCGTCGCAACTCCCGGTATCCAGAAATTCCGCAACCGTCTTAGTGCGCTCATATCTTCTCCTTTTGGTCCGAGTAAAGTTTCCGTACCAGTGTGCAATTGAGAGCAGAATAGGCTCGCAACTTCACAAACTCCTGCTGAGTGAGAACTGAGGGAGCATCCGGTGTTCCACGTTCACAACGATTACGTGAGACAACGGGCCGAACACTTCAGAGTTCGAAAACGAGTGGCGGACTAACAGAATTCTGGGACCATCACAAAACGGCTAGAGCGACTGTTTCTCCGACTTTTCATACACACTGGCGAGAGGTTTATGGAATTCGAGAACGTCAGCAGTCAAGAGTCAGGCCGCTCAATTGTGATTGACTTTCAGACGATGAACATACATATCGGTCTGTACGTTAGGAACCCACGGGAAGAAGCCAATCTAATAATCGGGCGGGGCAACACTAACGAGTCATGATGACCAGGGCGTTATCCGAACGGCGGTGGCGACCTCTACTTTTATTGGGCAAGCGGGAACCGGTTTGTTCAGGTAACGTTCCACGACTCCGAACAGGACGAGTTTTTGAGAAAATATCTGGCCCTGTATCCCAGCTCTCTTTAGTCGATCACTCGCGGCATCCACGAATTCTATATTTCGCTCGGGAATGTTCACAAACGTGCTGCGATCCTATTTCTGCAATCCGAAATTGCAAAACTGTGGAATCCAGTGCGTAATGCCGATGTAAAATTTAAAGTTCAAGCCTTCGCTGCAAACACAAGAGCTACAAATACACTATGGAGCGCGGCTTAATATCCGAATTCAATAAGCTGTAATCCCGTGAAATCCGTTTGATGGGACCGTTTGCTGTGCAACTCCAGCAAACGTCGCGGACCTGGGCGAGCGCGGTTGCGCCGCTCGCAGAAATGGTTTCTCGGATGCTGTGGTTAGGCATTCCGAAGCAAGTTCGCCATCATCGCCCCCCGACACATTTGACTCAAGTCAATCGCCGTGAATCGAAAGCTATTCCATCTAAGCCGGTTGTTGCTCCACTGCCGCATGAGCTGCAGCATGTGGCTAGGGCTTCCAAATGAATGCACGCAGGTTCAGTGCTTTCGCTTGAACATTGCGGTGATCTCTGGCGCAAACTCTCCGATAAAATTAATTCCCATGCCAATGGGAACCTGGGTGATCACCGCTTGAACGCCTTTCTCCTGCCACCTTACGTTGCCTGGCTCCCATGCCGTTCCCGTTGCGCTTCCGGCGAAGGCTCCCACGTAAGGAAATAGCTGAGGCCGCAGCGATTTTTCCGTGCGGTCGTAGGTGACGAAGTTTCTTGCAATGGCGTGACGCGTACGCGGCCAGAATCCACTGCAACGGCAACGATCATAGCGCGGCTCCCACCCAAGTAGACCGTCCCCTAGAGAAATAACCGAGTTTTGAATTATGAATTCGGCCTGCCGGGTCCCAAAACGCTTAGCGAATGCATCGAAACCGTCCCCCCATTCGGGATAGGTATCATGAATCTGGTCATGGATGGCAAACAGGGTGGTTTTGACGTAGATTCCGGGAGTCGTATAGGTCTGTCGTAGGTACAGTTTGAACCTACGGTCTGCGCTCAAAGATTCCAGCGGAACTTCCTTCGGAACATACGAGCCGTACAGCCAGTTCACGTTGATCTGATTGTCTTTTTTAGGCTCAGGACTGTTGGGCAACTGATTCTGCGCGGAACACAATTCGCCAAAGAACATCATGAACAAAGTCGCGGCAAGCGCGCGTAATCCAACACTCAAATTGCCGCAGCGGACCTTCGGCCTGGGGACAGCACGCGCTGATTCGCTCGATTTGGTCATGTTGGCACGATATGTGTTATTTGGAGGGATAGTGCATCTGGACGCCGTAACGCCATTGTCAAAAATAACAGGTTCGCGCAGTGTCAAGACGATTTAGGGTGAGTCTTGACTGAGGCGGAAGAGTAGTGCCCGATTAACGTAGCATAAACCGGACGATCGGATTTCGCGCCTTTTCTGTACCTGCTACGCAAGATTGAAGGATCGTGAAATGTGGTGCAGCAAGCCGACGTGGGATCTAGTGACTTGCACGATAGTTGTAACTCACAGTAAGCGAGTAGGATGCCAATATTGAATGAGGGCAGCAATATGGCTCAGATTTAGCAACGACATTTCCTGTTAAATCCTGTGAAATATCGTGGCTCGTCATCAAATATCCCCGCCAAGAATCTCGGTAAAATCTTCGCCAGCCGCCGCCGTCACCACTAAAATCGTCGCCACGAACCAAATTGCAATTTTCGTCGCGGTGAGTTTCGTCGAAGTATCGTGGGTGACCACTGCTGGGCCGTGCAAATAGGGCAGTTTCGCCCTAGCCTATCCCCTATCCCTCAGTGACTTTGACTCCTGGGGGGTGAGCCTTTAGACTTGGTGGTCGTGAGATCCTTTTCGCGCGGGTACGGTGGGTACAGGTTTGACATCAGCGGCTATTTCCCGCGCGCTATTAAGACGATTTGCATCATCTGCGTTTCGGTTTTCTTCCTTCAGGAAATTTCACAACTCTTGTTTGGCCAAGCCGGGTGGAATTGGTGGCTGGTGTGGCTCGGCTTGGTTCCGAGCGAGGTCCGGCACGGATTCATATGGCAACCCTTTACTTATATTTTTCTGCATGGCGGAATCCTGCACATTCTGTTCAACCTTTTGTACCTGGCGATGTTTGGCGCTGATTTGGAACACTCGTGGGGTGCGCGGAAGTTTTATACGTATTTTTTTATTTGCGGAGTTGGCGCAGGGATCATCGAAATCATCGTGAAGCTGCTGATTGACCCCCACGGGCGTGGCACGGCGCTAAGTCCAACGATTGGCGCTTCCGGCGCGATTTATGGCGTGTTGCTGGCTGTGGCGGTGATCATGCCGCATCGGCAGGTGTGGGTGTTTCCGTTGCCGGTGACGGTGTCCATGCGGGTGTTTGTGATCGTGATGGGCGCGATCGAATTTTTCAGCACGATTGGCGCGACGGGAGACGGAGTCAGCCACGTTTGCCACTTGGGCGGGATGCTGGTGGGCTACATTTATTTGCGTCGCGGGTCGTATGGGTACAGCGTGCGGAATTATTTTTCGGATTGGAAGAAGCAGCGGCTGAAGAAGAAATTTGAAGTGTATGTGCGGGACCATCAGGATAAGCCGCCTTCGAATCCGGACAATTGGGTGAATTGAGGCGAGAGGTTTGAGGTTCGAGGTTCGAAGTTGGATTCGGGGGCAACGCGGGATATCAACGTTGAACGGTAGTTGGGGCTACCATCAACGATTGGCTTCAGGGGCTAAAGCCGAGAACAATAAGGTGGGCCTTAGGGCGGGCTGAAGAATCCGTGTGAGAACCGCAAACCCGGTACTTCAGCGTCTGAAGCCGCGGTGATTTTGGTGCGCTCACGCCGTAACTAAAGCCACGGCCTACAAAGATCTCGATTTCTCAAACAGACTCTAAATCCGCACAAATGAAGCATGGTTAGCGGCAGGGCTGAAGCCGTGCCCTGAGGCAAACCATTGGTTGAGGACTAGCCTCCTATGCGAAGGAGGCGCATCAGGTTTGTGGAGCCTGTTGTGCCGAGGGGGGTGCCGGCTACTACGCCTACTATGTCTCCGCGTTTCACCAGTTTTTCTTCCAGCAGGCGCTGCTCGGCGGCTGCCGCCAGCTTGTCAATATCATGGACGCGGCCCATGCTGCGGGGCAGCACACCCCAATATAGCGAGAGGCGACGCCGCGTTTCCTGCATTGGCGAAAAGGCGACGATTGGCGCGCGGGGACGGTACTTGGAGACGAGTCCCGCGGACGATCCGCTTTCGGTGAACACGGCAACGACTTTGAGTTTGAGCTCTTCCGCGGCGTGACAGATGGCCTCGGCGATGGCTTCATTAATCTGCAGATCGCCGGAGCGCGCCGGACGCGGCAGCGTGGTGACGCTGGCTTCGGCCTCAGTGATGATGCGGTCCATCATCACTACTGACTCCAGCGGATAGAGGCCCGCGGCGGTTTCGCCGGAAAGCATCAGGGCGTCGCTACCGTCGAAGACGGCATTGGCGACGTCGGAAGCTTCCGCACGAGTAGGCCGCGGATTTTTCTGCATGGAATCGAGCATCTGGGTGGCGGTGATTACCGGCACGAGGGCGTCGCGAGATTTGGAGATGATGCGCTTTTGGACCACGGGAACCTTCTCCGGGTTCATCTCCACCCCCAGATCGCCGCGGGCGACCATGACGCAATCGGCCACGGCGAGAATCTCATCCAGATTGTCAATCGCTTCGGGCTTTTCCAGCTTGGCGATGACGGGGGTTTCCTTTTTTGCGCGCGCGATGGCTTTTTTTGCGGCGTGAATGTCGGCGGCGGTGCGAACAAAGCTCAACGCGACATAATTGGCGCCAAGAGCAAGCGCCGCCACCAAATCCTGGCGATCCTTGGGGGTCATCGAGGGGATGTTGAGCTTGATGCCGGGGAGATTGATCCCCTGGTGCTGGCCAAGCTCACCGCCGTTTTCCACCTGGGTAACTACATCGGAACCGCGGGTGGCAATCACGCGCAGAGCGATATCGCCGTCGCAGAGCAAAATGCGGTCGCCTTTGTGTACCGATTCCGGCAGCGCGCGAAACGTGGTGCTGACGCCCTCTTCGGTGCCGACGATATGCCGTGTGGTTATGGTGAAGCGCTGGCCGAAACGCAATCGCACGGGCTTGCCCTGCTCGAGGACGCCGGTGCGAATCTTGGGTCCTTGCAGGTCGGCGAGGACTCCGACCGGCTTTTCGTAGCGGGCCGACGCGCGGCGAACCTCCGCGACCATGCGGGCGCGGTCTTCATGAGTGCCGTGCGAATAATTCAAGCGGGCCACGTCCATTCCGGCGTGGACCAGCTTGTCAATCATCTTTGGGGAGGAACTCGCGGGGCCCAGGGTACAAACTATTTTTGCTTTTCTCGTAGTAGTCACTTTTTATTTGGTCACCGAAAAATCACTCACGATAGCGTAGAGGAATTCGATTCCTTTCTGGAAAGAGTCGAGCGGGATGCGCTCGTTGTCTGCGTGAAACCGGGAAAGATCGTCGTCGCTCAAGGGAAAAGGAAGCACGCCGTAGGCCTGTACGTTGCGCATGCGCAGCGGCGCGGAATCCGTGAAGAAGGTGGACATAAGCGGAACAACCGGAAGGCCCGGATAGGTCTCACCTGCGGCGTGGATGATGTTGTTGTAGAAGTCCGAACTCAGTGAAGAAGATGGGGCCGTTTCGGACAAGGGTAATTCGGGTTCGAACTGGATCGCGGGATCGTTGACGAGTTGTTGCAACTTCGCGAGAAGAGGCGTGAGTTGATTGCCCGGAAGCAGGCGAACGTTGACCACGCCGCGTGCCTCCGAAGGAATCACATTCGCGCGAATCCCGGCGCGCAGCATCGTTGGCGCGATCGTGTCGTGCAACATTGCATTCCAGACCGGGCTATCGTTGGAAATAACTCGGGCGGCGTGTTCGCCGCGGTCGCCTGTGTCGAGCGAGCGCATCCACTTCGCGGTTTCGTCGTCTTGCAGCGGAGCAATCGCTTGAAAGTACGCGCGAGTGACCGAATTGAATTGCACGGGGGCTTCGTAGTTTCCAATTTTCTCGATGGCCGCGGCGAGATGGGTGACGGGATCGTCTTTTCTGGGCATGGATGCATGCCCGGACGTTCCTTTGGCGATCACGTCCACATTGGCGGGAACTTTTTCGCTCACCTGCACTCCGATGTATTGCGGCTTTCCGTTTTTGGTGAAAACGCCGCCGCCTTCGTTGATGGCGTAGCCTGCGGCGATTTTGTCCCAGTGCTTATCCACGGCAAACAACATGCCGTTCGCCCCGTAGGCTTCTTCATCGCCTTCGGCGAGGAAGATCACGTCGCGATTCAGGTGCACGCCCGAACGCTTCAGTTGGACGAACACCGCAAGATTCGCAGCCAACATTCCTTTATCGTCGATTGCGCCGCGTCCGTAAAGATAATTTCCCTGAATCACGGCGCCGAAGGGGTCCACAGTCCACTTCGATTTATCCACCCCGACCACGTCCAAATGCGCCAATAAGAGCAGCGCACGCGAGGGATCGGGCACCGCGTTGGAAGAAAGCCGGGCGACCAGGAAACCGCGACCGGGCGCACTCTCAAAGATTTCAGGTTGGATCCCTTCCTTTTGGAGAATGGCGGCTATGTATTTCGCGGCGACCAGTTCGTTACCTGGAGGGTTGGTGGTGTCAATGCGAAGCAGGCCTTGCAGCCAGCCCAGCGCTTCGATTTTGATTTGCGAAAGAGTAGAGTTGGTGGCCGGGGCCGATTGCGGCGTTTGCACCGCAGCCGGCTTGTACTGAGCGCGGCAAGGGGAAATAAAAAGCGAACAGCCCATGAGGACAAGAATCGGAGCCGGAATGCGCGAGCGCGCCATCCTGATTTCCCCCAGTAAGTGAAATTCGTACGCAGAGCAAGCGACTACTCATACTATCATGTCGGGTCAGGCCGCCTGGACGAGGAGACGCGCGGCGTTTTCTGAATTGCAATCGGGCCGTTTTGCAGCGGCGGCGCCTGACCATCCTGAAGGGGTGGTAGGCGCATCCTACTGGGCGATACCAGGTTCCAGAGGGGAGTATGCGTGTGAAAACTTTGAAGACGGGTACTCAGGCAATCTTACTGACGGTTTTGATCGCAACGCTGGCTGTGCCGCCCGCGGCGGTGCGGGCGTACGCCAGGCAACAAGAGGGTCCGACGAAGCCGGCGCCGGCGCAACAGCCCGGAGCTGCTCCGCCGCAGCCCGCAGGGCAACAGCAGCCCGCGCAGGCCGGACAGTCACAGCAGCAGGCGCCGCAAGTAGCGATTACGGTGCAGTCGAACGTGGTGAATGTCGACGCGGTGGTGACCGACCAGGACGGCAACATCATTACCGGGTTGAAGAAGGACAACTTCCGCGTTCTCGACGATGACAAGCCGCAGCAGATTTCGAACTTCGGAGCGAGCGAAGCGCCCATTACGATTGTGGTGCTGATGGAATTCAGCGGCCGCATGGGGAGCTATTTCGGATACCGCGGAAAATACTGGGCGTATGGCTTTATGGAACATCTGAATCAGAAGGACTGGGTAGCCTTCAAGACGTTCGATTTGAAAACAACACTGGTTTCGGATTTCACGCAGGATAAGAAAGCTGTGGAGCAGGAGATTGCGGGACTTTATTTCCCGGACTTCCACGAGGCGAATTTATTCGATGCACTGCTGGAAACTCTGGACCAACTGCGCGATGTAAAAGGAAAGAAGTCCATTCTGGTGATCGCGTCCGGTTACGACACTTTCAGCAAGCACACGCTTGATCAGACATTCAAACGCATGAAAGAAACCGAGGTCACGATTTTTTGCGTGGGGATGGGCGCGGCTCTGGACGCCATGGGAATTCACGAGCGCAGCATGACTGGGCCGGAGTTCGCGAGCGTCAACTATTTGCAGGCAGAAAATCAGCTGAAAACGTTCGGGGAAATGACCGGCGGATATGCGTGGTTCCCGCGCTTTGAAGGGGAAATGAACGATATTTTCAATTCCGTGGCCGTGTTTCTGCGGAACCAGTACACGATTGGGTTTACTCCTCTGACGGCGCCGGACGGAAGATACCACAAGCTGAAGGTTGAGGTGCTGGATGAATCGGGGAATCCGCTGACAACCTTGGACAAGAAGGGACACAAGAAGAAGGTCGTCATCAGCGCGCGGCAGGGTTACACATCGCCGAAGCCGACGGCGGGGGACTGAGCCTCAGGTTCGTTCCGGACCTGGCACCTTGTGTGTTGCCGGCGTCAACCGTGCTCGCGGTCCTTCCACCACTACCGCCAGACCGTTATTATTTCTCCAATACTCTGAGGTCACGGCCCGTCATTTCGCGCGGCTCTTGGACGCTCAGAACACCTAGCAACGTGGGGGCGATGTCGCGCAGGGAGCCGCCCGGGGTTAGCTGCGTGCGGCCGTCTTCGGTTAGCAGAATGAATGGGACGGGATTCGTGGTGTGATAGGTATGCGGGCCGCCGGTGACAGGGTCGATCATGGTTTCGGCGTTGCCATGATCGGCGGTGATGATCCAGGCTCCCCCGCGCGGTCGAAGCGACTGAAAAATCCTGCCGAGGCAATCGTCCACAGTTTCGACGGCCTTGATTGTGGCTTCGAGCTTGCCGGAATGCCCCACCATGTCCGCGTTCGCGAAATTCATGATGATGGCGTCGAAGTTTCCTTTTTCGATGGCGTGGATCACGGTGTCTGCAACTCCGGCCGCGGACATTTCCGGTTTTAAGTCGTAGGTAGGTACTTTCTGCGAGGGCACCACGACGCGTTCCTCTCCTGCGAATGGTTTTTCCACGCCGCCATTGAAGAAATAAGTCACGTGCGCGTACTTTTCGGTTTCCGCTACGCGCAGATTTTTGTATTCGAGCTCGGCGAAGACGTTCGCGAGGATGTGTTCGAGCTTTTCGGGCGCGAGCAGGTAACGCAGCCAGGGCCAGGTCTTTTCATATTGTGTCATGGCGACGAACGCGAGATTTTTCGGCCGCACGGGATCGCTGAATTCCTTGAAGCCGGGTTCGATGAGGGCACGGGTGGTTTCGCGGGCGCGATCGGCGCGGAAGTTGAAGAAGATCACGGCATCATCGTCGCGGATCATTGCACGAGGGGCTGCGGGCTTACCGGGCGCCGCTTCGGTGGTGATGACGGCGGGGACCACGAACTCGTCGGTAACGCCTTTTTCGTAGCTGGCGCGAATGGAGGCGATAGGATCGGTGAATTTCGCGTCCGCGTCTCCGTGAATCATCGCCCGGTAGGATTTTTCGATGCGTTCCCACCGGTTGTCGCGGTCCATGGCGTAGTAGCGGCCGATGACGCTCGCAATTTGTCCGACGCCGTACTCGCGCATTTTCTGTTCGAGAGCGCGCAGAAAATCAATGCCGCTATTGGGCGGGGTGTCGCGGCCGTCCATGAAGCAGTGGACGAGGACGCGCGTGACCTTATTTTCGCGGGCCATGCGCAGCAGCGCATACAGATGCTCGATGTGCGAATGGACGCCGCCATCGCTGACCAGGCCGAGCAGGTGAAGCTGACGCGCGCGACCGCGTTCCATGGCTTCGAGCAGCAGGGGCTGGCGGGCGAATTCGCCGCTGGAGATAAGCTGGTCAATGCGCGAGATGTCCATGTGCACGATGCGGCCGGCGCCGATATTCAAGTGGCCGACTTCGCTATTGCCCATTTGCCCTTCGGGCAAGCCAACGGCGGGACCGGAGGTGTGAATCAGCGTATTGGGAAATTCCTTGAGCAGGCGGTCATAGTTCGGCTTGCGCGCGAGCGCGATAGCGTTGCCCTTGGTTTCGGCGCGGTAGCCCCAGCCGTCGAGGACGGTGAGGACGACGGGTTTCGGGTGTTTCGATTGTTTTGACATGTCGCGGGTCAGAATATCTTATCAAAGACGAGTGTTTCATTTCGCTATGCGAGTTCTTGTAATTTTTCGAAGGCAGGCCGCGTAGTTTAACAGTGGAACGAAGACGCGAGCCAATGAAGACAGACAGACGTTCCATTTCCGACCGAGGTGAACGTCGGGAGATAGAAGGAGTTCAGGATGCAGACCAAGGGATACAAAGGCCTAGGAATGGAAGGATGGGTAGCAAAGTGGTACGCGAAGAACACGCGAAAAGATCTGCATGACTTCAAAGCCTTGGCAAAACGGATATCAGCGAACCTGCACGAAGGATCGAGTGTATTGGAGGTGGCGCCCGGGCCCGGTTATTTTGCCATCGAGCTCGCCAAGATGGGAAAGTACAAGATCACTGGACTCGACATCAGCAAGACGTTTGTGGAACTCGCGCGCAGGAACGGGAGCGACGAAAGCGTCGAGGTTGATTTTCAACATGGGAACGCTTCGCAGATGCCGTTTCAAGATTCTAGCTTCGATCTGATCGTGTGCCGCGCCGCGTTCAAGAACTTCACCGAGCCGGTTGCAGCGCTGAAAGAAATGCGGAGGGTTCTGCGGTCGGGCGGAAAAGCGCTGATCATCGACCTTCGGAGGGATGCTCCTAAAGAGACCATCGACGAGTATGTGGACAAAATGAATATGGGAGCGATCAATTCCGCGGTCACGAAATTAACATTTCGGCTGATGTTGCTAAAACGCGCGTACACGCGAGATGAATTTAATCAGTTCATCTCTGAGAGCGGGTTTGAGAACTTCGATGTTCAGGAAGTGCCGATCGGTTTCGAGATATGGCTTTTCAAGTAGGGCACTGTCGACCGGTTCCGGCCTCGTTCCAGCGCGAAGCACCTGTAGTGAAGCACGGCCGCTACAAATTCAACAACAAATTCAACTTGCACCGCAAAGTTGAGCGCCAGTTCAATCGCAATTTTATAGTTGCAGGGCTTTACGTCCTGGGAAGCGGGCGGCGTTGCCTAGGGATTCTTCGATGCGTAGGAGCTGGTTGTACTTGGCGATGCGGTCAGTGCGGGAGGCCGACCCGGTTTTGATTTGGCCCGTGCCCATCGCGACAACGAAATCGGCGAGGAAGGTGTCTTCCGTTTCGCCGCTGCGATGGGAGACGATGGCGGCATAGTTTGCTTTGCGAGCCATTTCGACGGCCTCAATGGTTTCGCTTACCGTGCCGATTTGGTTGAGCTTGATCAGAATGGCGTTGCCGATGCCTTCGGAGATGCCGCGCGCGAAAATTTTCGGATTGGTGACGAAGATGTCGTCGCCGACCAGTTGAATCTTTTTGCCGCCGGAGTTGGCTGCGCCAGCCCCACCCAATTCGCGCGTAAGAACCTTCCAGCCGCTCCAATCTTCTTCGGCTAGCCCATCTTCGATGGAGACGATCGGGTATTGGCGCACCCAGCTTTCCCAGAATTTCCCCATCTCCTCCGAGGTGCGCGTCGACTTGTCCGATTTCTTGAAGACATATTTTCCAGTGGCGCGGTCGTAGAACTCGCTCGACGCTGGGTCGAGAGCGATGGCGATCTGTTCGCCCGGCTTGTAGCCGGCCGCGGTGATGGCTTCGAGGACGCGTTCGAGAGCTTCTTCGTTGGATTTGAGGTTGGGCGCGAAGCCGCCTTCATCGCCGACGGCGGTGGAATAACCATTTTTCTTGAGCACGGATTTCAGGTGATGGAAAACTTCCACGCCCCAGCGCAGCGCTTCGCGGAAATTCGGCGCGCCCAGCGGCATGACCATGAATTCCTGTACGTCCACGGAATTGTCGGCGTGCGCGCCGCCATTGACGATATTCATCATCGGGACGGGCAGAGTATTGGCCGATGGGTCCGAAGAATATTTGGCCAGATATTTGTAGAGCGCCTGGCCCAGTTGCGCGGCAGCGGCACGCGCGGCGGCCATTGAGACGGCGAGGATAGCGTTCGCCCCGAAATTCGATTTGTTGGGCGTGCCATCGGCGTCGATCATTTTGCGATCGAGCGCGTGCTGGTCGGCGGCGTCCAGGCCGGTGACCACCTTAGCTATTGCACCGTTCACATGGGCAACTGCTTTCAGAACTCCTTTGCCGAGGTAGCGGGATTTGTCTCCGTCGCGCAGTTCGATGGCCTCGTGTTCGCCCGTGGATGCGCCGGAAGGAACCGCGGCGCGGCCGATGGCGCCGCCTTCGACGTGGACGTCGGCTTCGACCGTGGGATTGCCGCGAGAATCTATGATTTCACGACCGCGAACGCTGGTGATCTTTGTGGACATTCGGTCTCCTGAATATGACTGCTGAGTATTTTGGAGCGAGAAGCATCGTAAGCTGTTCGGCGGGTGCGGTTCAAGTTGTTGGCAGCGGCTCGACAAGACGAACAGAGATCCTTCGCTTCGCTCAAGATGACAACGGAACGCTAAATGCCGGGCACGGCCCTCCTTCGGCGGGTCGCTAAAATGTCGTGCCCTACGGGTGTGGGCGGGAGGGAGTGATGTTTCGTTGGCGCTCGCGCAGAAGCTTGCGGCCGCGAGCGCGCATGGCGGGCGTGCCGACGAAGGCCAATTCCTCGATTAGCGGGATGATTTGCGCCTTGCGTTTGGGGTCACTGGCAGCGAGGTCCCAGATGGCCTGCATGGCGAAAGTTTTCACGATACTGCTTTTGTCGCGCAGATAGTCGAAGAGAATGTCGAGAGCTGCGGCGCGCTCCTTGCTGGTGAGTGTGAGGCGAGGAACGATTAGCGCGGCATGCCAGCGAACTTCCGGTTGGGTGCTGCTGCTGGCTATGGCCAATAGTTTTCTCCTAAACGGTTGCAGAAGCTCCGCACGTTGCGCGCTGATCTTTTCGACGGCGTCGGAGACGCGCATGCGGATGACAGGGTCATCGCTGGAAAGGCCTTCGAAGAGATCTGGGAAATAGGCAGGGTGAGCGAGCACCTGAGCGACAACTTCATTCGAGCGGCCGATGGAGCCGCGATTGCCGCCAGCCAATTTCTTCAGGGTGGGGTGCATCGGCCGCGAAAGAACGCTTCGGAAAAAAGAAGCGAGGTTTGGGTCACTCTGGTTCTTCGATCATGGATTCAGGGCGCACGACGACTACTACGCCATTGTCGGTTACGGAGTAGCGGGCGCGGTCGGCTTCGGTGTCATAACCGATTACGGTGCCTTCGGGCAGGCTTACGTGGCGATCGATGATCGCGCGGCGAATGCGGCTGCTGCGTCCGACGTTCACGTGATTGAAGATGATGCAGGAATCCACGTCGCTGTAGCTATTGACGCGCACGTCGAGGCCGAGAACCGAGTGCACGACGCGGCCGCCGGAAATGATGGAGCCCGCGCCAACGATGGAATCGAGCGCGACGCCCATGCGCGAGGGGTCGGCGAAAACGAATTTCGCGGGAGGATATTGCTGCTGCCAAGTGTGCAGCGGCCAGCTTTTATCGTAGAGGTTGAAAACCGGCGAGACCGAAACTAAATCCATGTTGGCTTCGTGGTAGGCCTCGACGGTGCCAACATCGCGCCAATATGATTCTTCTTTTTTATTTTCATCGCGGAAGTTGTAGGCGAAGACGCGATGCTTTTCGATGATGCGCGGGATAATGTCCTTGCCGAAATCGTGCTTGGAATTGGGATCTTCGGCGTCGGCGATCAGGATGGGCACGAGAAGCTGCGTATTAAAGAGATAGACGCCCATTGAGGCGTTCACTTTATTGGGGTGCACACGAGAGGGCTTGGGATTCGCGGGCTTTTCCTCGAATCCGATGATGCGCCAGTCTTTGTCTGTCTCGATGACGCCGAAACTGCGCGCGGCTTGCTGGGTATCCACTTCAAAGGTCGCGACGGTGACGTCCGCGCCAGCTTCCACGTGCTGCTCCAGCATCTTCTGGTAGTTCATTTTGTAGACATGGTCGCCGGAAAGAATGAAGACGTAGTTCGATTGTTCGGAACCGATGGAGTAAATGTTCTGATAGACGGCGTCGGCGGTGCCCTGGTACCACTGCTGCGAGACGCGCATCTGCGGGGTGAGGACTTCGATGAATTCTCCGTGGCCCATGAGCGATGACCAGCCGCGGCGAACGTGGCGATTCAAGCTGAGCGCTTTGTATTGCGTGAGAACAAAAACGCGGCGGAGGTCGCTATTGAGGCAGTTCGAGAGGGTGACATCAATGATGCGGTAAATTCCGCCGAACGGCACGGCCGGTTTGGCGCGGTCACGCGTCAGGGGCCAAAGGCGCTCGCCCTGTCCGCCGGCCAACAGCACACCGATCGCGTTGCGCATCAGAGGCATGTTCGGTCTCCTGAAAAACCAGCGGTCCGGCGAAGCGACATTCTAGCAGCAAACCGAGGATGCACCGCATGAGCGAGCCTTAAAATCCGCCCTTCGATGTAGTAATCGCAGAGATACCCCGCCGCAATTTATTAACCATAGAGTTACAGAAGCGCGGCCATCCGCTTCCGAGCAATTTAAGCCTTGACTTAGGAGGCAGCGGGCGATATTAGAACATGGCAATTGCCGGTTTGGGTGTGAACCGGCTACACTGATGGTATCCCACCAGTGCAACTCAAACAATTAACGGGGAACGGGGGTGAATACGCGTGGCAGAAGTTGTGATTCAAGAGGGTGAATCTCTGGAAAATGCGCTCCGACGATTCAAAAGGAAAGTCCAGTCGGAGGACATTATCAAGGAGATTAAAAAGCACAGCTACTACATGAAACCGGGTGAAAAGCGGCGTGCCAAAGAGGCCCTCTCGCGTAAACGTCTCCGGAAAAAGCAACGGCGTGAGCAAGACTGAACGACCAAGTTGTTCGGGTCCATTTCAACAATTTCGTGCCGGCCGGCATCTGGGTGGCGCAGGTCTTTCAACTGAGTTCCCAGAACGGCAGGCATGGAATGTTCCGCTGCGACTCCTTTCCCAGCACGGTTCCGGAGCAGCGTATGGAATACCACGATAGGGTCCTGAAGTGCGCCGAATGTTCGGCTGAATTTGTCTTCACCGCCGGCGAGCAAATGTTTTTCGCCGACAAGGGCTTCAAGAACGAGCCCAAGCGGTGCAAGGCGTGCAAAGCGAACCGCTCGGCGGGTAATGGTTCTGGTTCATCTCCAAGCGTACAGCGAGTGGAAACCAAGACTGTTTGCTCGCAGTGCGGTAAGGAAACGACGGTCCCGTTCAAGCCCACACAAGGACGCCCGGTGTATTGCCGCGAATGTTTTCAACAGCGGCGAACGCTGGGGCCGACCGCGGCGACGGCATAGCAAGACGCCGTCTCGCGAGGGCTTGTAAGGTCTGGCGAGGTTCCCCAATATGCAGTGAGCCCGGGCGATTGACGGGCGACGCGGCAGAACTGGCCCGCTAAAGGGAACAGGTATTTTCAGAGGCTCTTCTCAGCGTGAAAACGCGGGGAAGGGCCTTTTTCTTTGCGGGCTGGCGTAGAAGGAGGCGCCTGGATCGCCCTCTTTTATTGCCCCGAAAAACATGGCGCAACTGAAGTGCGCCGCTACAAAATTACGACGGTCCGGCGGGACGCCGCTGTCAGCTTGGGCGCAACCTTATGCTGCTGCTTTTGAGATGGGAGTAGGCGCGATCTCGCGGAGGGCAGTGACGAGCGATTCGATTTCCTGTTGCGTGCCGATGCTGACCCTCAGGAAATTGGGCATAGAGGCGAATCGGCGTCCCACGATGATGTTGCGAGCGCGGAACTGGTCAATGAAGGGTTGGGCGTCGGAGCCCATATCAATCATGACGAAATTGGCCTGCGAGGGAATGAACGTGCGGGAATCCTTGGCGAGCTCGGCGCAGAGCCAGCGGCGCGTGTCGTTAATCCGCGTGCGGCACGAGGCGACGTAATCGCTATCGCCGAGACTGACCAGGGCGGCGGCGAGGACTGCGGCGTTGCCGTTATCCTGCGTGAGATGATTGTTGATCAGGGTGATCGGTTCTTTAGCACCGATGACATAGCCCAGGCGCATTCCGGCCATGCCGTAAATTTTAGAGAACGTGCGCGCAACGACCACATTCGGGTTCTTCGCTATGAATTCGGTGGCGCTCGCGTAGCGCGGATCGTCGGCGAAATCGTAATAGGCTTCGTCCACAAGTATCAGGGTGGCGGGCGGGACGGCTTGGATGAATGTGGCCATTTCGTCGCGGGTGACGATTGTGCCGGTGGGATTATTTGGATTGCAGACGTAGACTACACCGGTCTTTGAAGTACAGGCGGCAGCCATCCTGGGCAGATCGTGGCGATGGTCCGGGGTGAGAGGAATTTTCACGGGTTGTGCGTGCAAGGCACGGGCGTATTCGAGCACGGCTTCGAAGGTTGGCTCGGGGGCGACGACGTTCCGACTGGAGTCGAGGAAGGCGGCATCCACGCCGCGCAGAATTTCGGTGGAACCGCAGCCGAGAGCGATATTGTCGCGAGTCAGATTGAATTTCTGGGCGAGAGCATCCTTCACTTGAATATAGGTTTGATCGGGATAACGGTTGGCGATGTGTCCGCAAGTCGCTAGAGCTTCAAGCGTCTTGGGCGATGGGCCGTAGGGATTCTCATTGAAGTTCAGGCGAACGGCGCCCTCGGGAATCGGCCCGCGGCGCTGCGCATCGAATGGTTTCAGCAGCCGAGGGGTCGCAAAAGCCAGAGCAAGCGAGTGTCCGAAGAGGCGCGAGAAATCCCGGCGGGAAAAGATGTTGTGGGTCATGGGCGCTCCCGTGGCAAAATTCGCTCGGATAGTAACCTTCGCTGCAGGGTTAAACAAGGAGCGGATTGGCGCGGACATTTTGGAGTTCGGCGGCCTGCCGTCGCCTTGCGTTAGCGGGCGGGCATAGAATTTCCCGCTAGCGCTTCCCTTCGCGCGGCGGGCGACTCCGGGGTGGCGAGCCTCGCCTCGCGAAAGCGCGAGCAGGCTCCCGCACTCCATATGGGTCGGCGCGCTGATTCTGAGACTAGCCGCCATGCGTGGAGGCCGAGATGACTAAGGGAAAAAAAACAACGCGAACATCAAAGAGGAAGGGCACGGGGCGTGTAAACTCTGGCGCCGAAAATGACAAGGCACTGCGCGAGCATTTGGCAAAGGTTCTTACTTGGGGAGAAGCGCACGCGGATTGGAAGCAGGCGCTAGGGGGGCTAGCTCCGAGTCAGCGCGGGATACGGCCGGCGGGGTCGCCTTATTCAGCGTGGGAATTATTAGAGCACGCGCGGATCTCCCAAGAGGACATTCTGGACTTCTCAACGAATTCGCATTACGTACAGCGGAATTGGCCTGCGGAGTACTGGCCGAAGACAGTCGCGCCGCCGGATGATGCCGCGTGGGAAAAGAGCCTGAAAGAATTTGCGAAGGATACGCAGGCGATGGTGAAGTTGATTGAAGATTCGCGAACGGATTTGTTCGCCAAGATTCCGCACGGGACCGGCCAGACAATTCTGCGCCAGGCGTTGCTGCTCGCCGACCACAATGCCTATCACTTGGGACAATTCGTGCTGGTGCGGCGGCTGTTGGGAACATGGGACAAGAGCTAGCGAACGCTTCTCGCGAGTTCGCAAGGCAGCCGCTATAATAGGTATGAGGTTTGAGGACTATTGATGAGCCGTCAACAAGCAGTGGTGGATTCCGCGGCGACGAAGGACGCGCAAGAGCGCATCTGGGACGCGTTCCGCCGGTGGGGATATCTGCAAGCGAATCTCGATCCCTTGGGTGACATGGCGCCGGTCGCCATGCCGGAGCTCGAGGTCTCCGGTCCCGACGCGGACGCAGCACGGCAATTTTATTGCGGCACGATCGGCGTGGAATTCATGCACATTCCCGAGCGCGAAAAGCGGCAATGGATTCAGCGGCGCATGGAGGCAGAGGTTGAGACTCCCGAAACCGACCGCGAGCGCATTCTGGACTGGCTGGTGCGCGCGGAGATTTTCGAACAGGTTTTGCAGACGCGTTATCTGGGGACGAAGCGCTATTCGCTCGAAGGTGAATCGGCGCTGCTGCCATTGCTCGACGCGATTCTGAATTCAGCAGCCGAGCAAGGAGCCGTGCAGGCCGTGCTGGCGATGAGCCATCGCGGGCGACTAAACGTGATGGTGCACGTGGTGGGCCGCGGCGCGGCCGAAGTTTTTGCGCGGTTCGAGGATGTGGACCCGCGCAGCGTGCTGGGTGGCGGCGACGTGAAGTATCACATGGGGGCGACCGGCTCATTCAAGACGGCCGGCGGCAAGAAGGTCGGAATCCACCTGGTCTCGAATCCGAGCCATCTGGAGGCAGTCGACCCGGTGGCGATTGGACGCACTCGCGCGAAACAAGAGCGTCGTGGCGATGCGGGCTTGCAGCAAGTGGTGCCGGTGGTTATGCACGGCGATGCCGCGTTCGCGGGGCAGGGGATTTGGGCCGAGACGTTGAATATGGCGGGCGTCGAAGGCTTTACGGTGGGCGGCTCGGTACACATCATCGTGAATAATTTGATCGGCTTCACCACGATTCCGCGGGATTCTCATTCTTCGCGATTCTCTTCCGACCTGGCGAAGCGGCTGCCGATTCCTGTTTTTCATGTGAACGCGGAAGATCCGGAGGCAGTCGCGCGCGTAGGACGAATGGCGATCGAATACCGGTACGCGTTTGGGACGCCGGTGGTCGTGGACCTGATCGGTTACCGGCGGCATGGGCACAGCGAAGTGGACGATCCGACAATCACGCAGCCATTGCGCTACCGGAAAATTGAAGCACATCCGCCGTTGTGGCAAATCTACGCCGAGAAAATCGGCGTGGATGCGCAGCCAATTGTTGATCGCGTGCGCGCGGAATTGGATGCGGCGCAAAGGAGTGCGTTGGAACTTGAAAAGAATCCGCCGATGCGGAAGTTGCCGCCCTATTGGGACCCCTACCGCGGCGGGCGTTACGATGCTTCGCTGGAAGTGAACACGGGAGTGGCGCAAGAGGAATTGGCTGTGGTCGGCGAAGCTCTGACGCGCTATCCCGATGGATTTCACATTCATCCAAAAGTGAAGAAGTTGCTGGAGCAGCGCTTGGAAATGGCGCAGGGAAAACGTCCGATCGATTACGGCATGGCCGAGGCCCTGGCTTTTGGCACTTTGTTGAAGCAGCGGGTTCCGGTGCGGTTGAGCGGACAGGACAGCCGCCGCGGAACGTTCAATCAGCGGCACGCGGCGCTCATCGATATCGAAACCGAAGAAGAATACGTGCCGCTGCAGCACGTGGGGCACGGCGAAGCGTGGTTTGAAGCAATCAATTCGACGCTTTCCGAAGCGTCGGTGCTCGGATTCGAGTATGGGTTCAGCCGCGATTTTCCGGAGGCGCTAGTGCTGTGGGAGGCGCAATTCGGAGATTTTGCGAACGGTGCGCAGATCGTGATTGACCAATTTATTTCGGCGGGCGAAGACAAGTGGAACTTGCTCTCCGGCGTGACGCTCTTGCTGCCGCATGGGTACGAAGGGCAAGGGCCGGAACATTCCAGCGCGCGCATGGAGCGATTCTTGCAACTGGCGGCTCGCGACAATATTCAGATTTGCCAGCCATCGACGGCGGCGCAGTATTTTCATCTGCTGCGGCGGCAGGCATTGCGCGCGTGGCGCAAGCCGCTGGTAGTTTTTACGCCCAAGAGCATGCTGCGGAATCCGGTTGCGTCTTCTTCGCTAGCCGATCTTACGGCGCCGCGATTTCAGAATGTGATTCCCGATGCGGGCGACGGGTCGGCGAAGCGCGTTCTGCTCTGCACGGGCAAAATCGGGCACGAATTGGTTGCCGAGCGGAAGCGCCGCAAGGATACCTCCACCGCGATTATTTTCCTCGAGCAGCTTTATCCCTTTCCGGAAGCTGAGCTCGCCGCGGAGATGGATCGGCACGCGAACGCGCGCGATTTTGTGTGGGTGCAGGAGGAGCCAGCCAATATGGGCGCACTGGCTTTCTTGTTGCCACGATTGGAACGGCTGGCGCGCGGGCGCGGAGTGCTTTCAATCAAGCGCTCAGCCAGCGCAAGTCCTGCCACCGGCTCGCACAAAGCGCATGAAATGGAGCAGCACACCTTGCTGACGCTGGCGTTCGGCGGACCGCAGAAGAGCTGAGTTTTTCCGGCGCTTATTTCCGCGAGATTATGAAGCTTTGCGGGCCGGGTACGCGGTGGATTTCGCTGGAAGTAAATCCTGCCTTGCGAAACATCTCATCGTATTCAGACATGGTGTAAGCGTCACCGGCGCGCGTGGTGCCCAGCATGATCATGCTGAAAGCGGCCGGCGCGGGTGGGCTGACACGGTCTTCGTTGGGCACGAATTCCGCTGATATCGCGCGGCCACCTGGTTTCAGCGCGGCGTGCACTTTGCGCAATAGATAAACAATGGTCTGCCTGTCGAAGTGGTGCAAGAAACCGGTGAGCAGCACGAGGTCATAGTCTTTTCCGAAATCCACCTCGAAAGCGTTGCCTGGCAGTTCGTGAAAGCGAGCTGCTACTTCTGCGGCTTCGGCGTTCCCCTTGGCCACTTGCAGAACTTGCGGCCAATCTACGGCAAAGATTTCGGCGTGCGGGTTTTGTTTTGCGATGGTGACGCCGTACATGCCGTGGCCCGCGGCGATGTCCAGCACTTTCCATTTTTCGCCGGCTGCGGCATTGAGAAGCCCCGCGAGAGCTTGCGCCGGGATCCGCTGCAGGCCGCTCATCGAGCGGGCAAATTCCACCCACTTGGCACTGTCCGGTTCCGCGGTACCTTCTTCACCCTTCAATGAACCGCCGGCGCGAACGATGGCGGGCAGATCGTGGTAGAGATTCATAATTTCCGGCAGCGCCAGGAACTTTGCGGCGGCGCCGACGTAGGTTGGCGAACGGCGGTCGAGAAATGTGGCGGAGTCCGGCGGCAGGGCATAACGTCCGTCGTTTTTGGTGAGGAAACCATTGATGACGAGGTAATCGCAGAGAATGCGCATGCCGCGGTCGCTGCCTTGACAGCGCTTGGCGAGGGCTTCGTGGCTTGTCGCGCCCTCGGCCACTGCAGTGAATACGTCCAGCTCGATTGCAGTTTTCAGAGCTGCGGTCTTCTGATAGGCGTTCAGTGTTTCAAAAATTCGTTCCGGGTTTGGCGGTGTTTGCTGCGTGCGCGCTTGTTCAGATTGTGCAGCCATTTTGAGATCCTCCAGCTTATTCGATAAACGCTTCAGTGGGCGGCGGAATTCTCGACGAAGCACCAGTGGACGAAATCCTGCTTGTACTTGTCGACGACGTAGGCGGGCACGTCGGGTTCGTTGATCTTCTGGTAGGTAAAATCGATCTCGCCGCCGGGCTTGACTGTGCCGAGCAGGTAACCGTACACGTTCGTTTCTGCTGCGATCGCGTCTGCTTTGTTGGGAGGCAACGCGTAGCGCACGGCGCCCGCGGAGCCGACAATCCACCCGGGCAGGATGCCGCCATTTGCTCGCCAGTATTCCGTATTGAAAATTCCCGCCATGTAAAAGTGTTGATGGCTGGCGATGACGTAGACGCGCTTGTGCGCGTCATTCTGCGCTTTCAGCAAATCGGCGTAAACGCGTCGACCGCTGGCGATGCCGGCGGGGGTCGCGTCCATGGCGTGATTCTCGGCAATACTATCTGGGAGCGCTTCGTGGCTGCCGACTACGATCGTGCGAGTTTGGGGATTGGAAGCGTCGAGCTGTAGTATTTTTTCGAACCACTTCAGCTGGTCTTCGTCGATTTCGCTGTTGACGGCATTGTCGAGAGTGATGAAGTCAACGTCATTTTGAATCCAGTGGTAGTAGGTGGAAAGTTTGTGAGCGTTGCTATCGTCGCTGAGCCGTTGCTTCCGCAGCGCCGGGGTGTCCAGCCAGTCGGCGAATTGCACCAAATACATTTCACGAGTGTGCGGCCAGACGGTTTCGTGATTTCCAATGCCGAGAAAGACAGGGAGGGTGCCGAAGGGCGCGAGCTGGCTCTGGATGAAATCGTCCCAGACGATTTGCTGATAGCCGCTGATGCTTAGTGGCTTGGCGAGGTGCTCTGGCTGATGCTGAATGTCTTCGTCGAAATCGGAATTCTTGCGGAAGTCCCCGAGATGCCAGTAGAAGGAGGCGTTGTTCTTCCACACTCCGGCAGCGATCGCGGGCATGACTACGTCGCCGCAATTGCGGGAGTCGCCGGACACGGCGAAGTTCCAAGTGGCATCGTTGTTTGTGGGCGCCTGGGCCGCTGCGGAGGTTTGCGCAAGCGCGGCGCTGGGGAATCCACTGAAAATCAGAGTTGCCAGCAGTAATCCCCGTTTCCAGATTCCTTGGGTCATCGAGCCGCCTCTCGGGTGCGGTCTTGTGCGTCGCCGTGCGTTGCAACTTGCGCAAATCATTTTCTTCGAATCAACCGCAAAGTCAAAAGATTTAACGCAAGAGGGCACAGAGTAAAACCGGAGGGCACGGAGAATCCGAGTAAACACGACGATTGATGGCAATCCCGAAGATGTTCATTCCAGACGCTGAATTCATTTGGGAATGCGCGCACATTCGCTTACATTTCTGACGCGCGGCGAGCAGCCTGATTTGCGTACCCTGCGTTTGCGCTTTTGGCCGTTCTTGAATATTCGAGAATCGAGGTGAGGGAAATGCAGATTGAGCCTTTTGAGCTAGAGCGCTGGCAGTCGGTTTGGGAAAACAAAGTCGAGCTGAATATTTCGGAGAGCGGCGTGCATCCGCTGACGACGGCGGAACTGGTGCCCGATCCGGAACAACTGCAAAAGATACTCGACGTGCAGCTGCTGTATCCGCAGACCAACGGCAGCGAGGAATTGCGGTCGTTGATTGCGAGCACGTATCCCGGAGCGACTGCCGACAATGTACTGGTGACTTGCGGCGGCTCTGAGGCCAATTTTGTTTCCACCTGGGCGCTGATCGAACCGGGCGACGAAGTCGTCTTCATGATGCCGAACTACATGCAGATTGCGGGTGTAGCGCGCGCGTTCGGCGCGACGGTGAAGCCACTGTGGTTGCGCGAATCGCTGGATTGGGGAATCAATATCGATGATTTTCCGCGTGTGGTTACCGAGAAGACCAAGTTGATCGCCATCTGCAATCCGAGCAACCCGACTGGCGCTGTGCTGCGCGACGACATGCGCGCGGCGGTAGTAGCGGCCGCCGCGAAAGTCGGCGCTTGGGTGCTTTCCGATGAGGTGTATCGGGGAGCTGAATTCGATGGCGAGTTGACGCCGAGCTTCTGGGGCGGCTATGACCAGGTTTTGTGCACCGCGGGCTTGTCGAAGGCATACAGCTTGCCTGGATTGCGAACCGGATGGGTGGTCGGGCCGCCGAAAATGATCGAGAAGCTGTGGAGTTATCACGATTACACCAGCATCGGTCCCACGATGCTGACGGACCGGCTGGCGTCGGTAGCACTTGCGCCGGAGCGGCGAGCGTGGATTTTGAAACGTACGCGGGAAATTCTGCGGCGAAATTATCCGCCGTTGCAGGCATGGCTTGCGTCGCACGCGGATATTTTTTCGCAGGTCCCGCCGCGCGCGGGCGCGATCGCGTGGGCTGGGCTGCGCGACGGCAGGAATTCGGCGCAGATGGGCGAAGAGCTGAGGGTGATGAAGAGCGTGCTGCTGGTGCCCGGCGAGCAGTTGGGGATGCAATCGTTCGTGAGGTTTGGCTTTGGCGGCGACGCGGAGATTTTGCAGAAAGCGCTAGCGCGCATTGATGAGTGGCTGGGAGAGACGCGGGCGGCGAGCGCGCGCTGAGGAGAAGGAAAGTTCCCGCAATTCGACGCCTGGAGTTCGCGTGAAAATCGCCAGGACTCCAGCGGCTTAAAGCCGTCCTGAATTGCAGTTTTTATGTCGTGGCTAGAGCCACGACCCACAAAGATTCTTGAGTGCCGCACCTTTTGAGGGGCTGGAGCTTATGAGAATGCATGCAGGGCGATGGCTGTCGTTCGTGCTGATGTTCGCGCTGGTGGTTCCGGCTGCGGATGGGCGCGAGCCGGTTTATGGGCGCAAGGCGATGGTCGTCGCACAAGAAGAGCTGGCGACGGACATTGGCGTGTCCATCTTGCGAGCCGGAGGCAACGCGGTGGATGCCGCGGTTGCGGTGGGTTTCGCGCTGGCTGTGACTCATCCTTATGCGGGAAACCTTGGCGGCGGTGGCTTCATGCTTATCCGCATGGCCGACGGCCGCGCTTCGTTCATTGATTTCCGCGAGAAGGCGCCGGGCCGGGCGAGTCGCGATATGTACTTGGATGCGGATCGCAATCCGACCAACGAAAGCGTAGTGGGATGGCGCTCGGCCGGCGTGCCGGGTACGGTTCGCGGATTTGAACTGGCGCACAAAAAATACGGGCGAAAATCGTGGGCCGATCTGGTGAGTCCGGCCGTCGCGCTCGCCGACAAGGGCTTTCCGGTTTCGCGTTGGCAGATGAATTCCTGGCGGCGGGCGGCGCCTCTGCTTTCACAATTCCCGGAATCGCAGCGCATTTTTCTGAAGGGAGGTGCGTTTTACGGGTGGCAGGAAACCTTCAGGCAGCCGGAGCTCGCGCGCGCCCTTGAACGCATCGGGCGTCTTGGTGCGCGAGATTTTTACGAAGGCGAGACGGCACATCTGCTGGCGAATGCGATGGCGAAAAACGGCGGGTTGATTACGCTCGCGGACTTGCACGATTACAAAGCGGTGGAGCGCGCGCCTCTGGAAGGGGACTACAAGGGCTATCGGATCATTACGTCGCCGCCGCCAAGTTCGGGCGGACTCGGATTGCTGAAGATGCTGGCGATGTTGAACACGACCGGCTACGAAAAATATGGAGCGGGCTCCGCGGAGGCTTATCACTACATGGCGGAAGTGATGCGGCGATTCTACGCGGACCGCAGCCAGGACCTGGGCGATCCCGATTTCGTCAAGAATCCGATTTCCGCGCTGCTCGCTCCATCCTACATGCAAGCGCGGCGCGCGACGATTGATCCCGAGCATGCTACGCCGAGCGATTCGGTAAAGCCCGGCCTTCCCGCGGAGCACGAAGGCACGAACACGACGCACTACAGCATCGTGGATGAGGAGGGCAACGCCGTGGCCGTGACGTACACCCTCAACGACGCGTATGGCAGCGGAGTCACCGTGCCGGGCGCGGGATTTTTGCTGAACGACGAGATGGATGATTTCGCGGCAAAGCCGGGTACGCCGAACATGTTCGAATTAGTGCAAGGTGAGGCCAACGCGATTGCGCCCGGGAAGCGGCCGCTTTCGTCCATGGTGCCGACGATCATTGTGAAGGACGGCAAGCCGTTTCTGATTTTGGGCGCGCCGGGCGGGCCCGTGATCATCACCGCCGTCTTACAGGTGATTCTCAACGTGATTGATTTTGGGATGAACGTGCAGGACGCGGTGGATTTTCCGCGCGTGCATCAACAATGGAAGCCGGACCGGCTGGATATGGAAAAGGGAGTTTCGCCGGATACGATCGCTCTGCTGCAGCGGATGGGCTACGCGGTTCAGGTTGGGAATCCGCAAGTGACGGCTCGGGTGGAAGCGATCGAGATCAGCGACGCCTGGGTGCAGGGTGGGCATGACGGGCGCGGGCCTGGGAAGGCTGAGGGGTACTGAATAGTTCGAGTGAACAGGTCAAAGTTAAGACTTGAAAGTCAAAGGATTTAACACCGAGAACACAGAGTAACCGCTGAGAGCACGGGGAAAATTTCGGCAGCGGGTCGAATCGAGATCTATATGGCGCGCCCCCTTTTATTTTTTGGTTTCCTCGCGGTTTTGCCGCGGCGGATAGTTTGAGCGGATGAAGTAGTGGGGCTTATCTAAATCGGCGCGGACGGCTACGTCAAAAAATCCAACCATCATTTCATCGTAGGTTTGATCGCCCCAGCGGACGGCGGCGTCTGGATCGGGGTTGTGGGGATTATTTTTCGAGTTGTCGTACCAGGCTACGGCCTGGAGCACCGTGCCCGCTTGCAGTAGGTGCGGTTCCGCCAGGCGATAACTCAATTGCCAGTAAAAATCGTAATGCACGCGCAGCAACGGTTCAACGCTGCCATTAGAGTGCAGGATGTTGTATTCGAAGCGTTTTCCGCGCAGGTGCATATGCGGGAAAAAACTGAGCAGGGTCGCGTCGTTCGGCAGGGAACCGTGGACTTCCACATGGTAATCGTCCACGCCGGGCGGGATTAGGAAACGATCATTGGTCAATTGCAGTGTCAGGACGCGCTGCTTCGGCGGATGCTTAGCGAAGACGATGCCGATGCTGGTCTGATCTGTGGCAGGCTGGCCGCGCGACATGTAGTGCATCTGAAACACCAGATCGGAGCCCGCCGGGACGAATTTCGCCATGCTCTCGGGCCAATTGTCCGGCGAACTTCCGGGCGCATAGACGAGCAAAATGTCGGCAGTGGTGAAGTGCGTGTCTTCACGGTCTCGCGCGTCGCTCATGTCCGCGCCGGTGAATGGAGTGCCGACCGGTGCGTGCCGCAGCCAGCTCGAGCCTGGAGGGCGAACGTATACCACCGCGTGATGTACGTTCGCGCGGCTTGACGGCCGAATCTCGGACATCTGCACCCATTTGTCTTCGGTGAAGTCCGTCGGCACGATTTCGTAGGTGTAATCAATGTCGCCTTGCGCGGGGAGGGTGACGGGTTTCGCCATCTGTACGACGGCGTCGGGCTGAGGAATCATCCAACCTTGCGGCCACCGTCGCGGCGCGGGCGCGTCCTTGGGATTGCCTTCCGGCGTATCCCCCTTCGCCCAGGATACGAGCGTGTCAATTTCGCGCTGCGTGAGCGATGGATCGTTCGAAAAGTGGCCGACGCCGGGATCGGCGAACCAAGGTGGCATGTCGCGTTTGCTGGCAGCTGCAGCGATGGCTGACGCAAAAAGATGTGCCTGATCGTAGGACATCAGCGGCATCGGACCAATTTCGCCGGGACGGTGGCAGCTTTGACAATGTTGCTGCAACACGGGCAGAACGTTGCGATAGAACGTGGGTGCCGAGGCGGATTCCTGCAGCGCCGACGAATTGTCTTGTGCGCATGGCACGCCCACAATCGCAGACAATAGGAGTGCAGCCAGTGGCAGAGAGAATCTCAAGACAATCATTATGGATGCAAAGTCATCATCGCGGGTTTCGTTTTGCGCGGATCAGTGGCGAGCCCGTGCGTGTCCGTGCGTTGACTTAGACTCGGCTGCCGCCATAAGATGGCGCGCAGCCGGGACCCTGCCCGCCTGCCATGAAAGCGCGTCCACCTGAGAACGAAACGGCGCGACTCGACGCGCTCCAGCGCTACGCGATCCTTGATACGCTTCCGGAACAAGAATTTGAGGACCTTTCGCGGCTTGCCGCTCTGATTTGCGGCACGCCCATCGCGATGGTCAGCCTGGTGGACGCCGACCGGCAGTGGTTCAAGTCCAAAGTTGGGCTGGACGCTTCCGAAACTCCGCGAGACATCGCCTTTTGCGCGCACGCCATCTTGCAGCCGGATGTGATGGTCGTGCCGGACGCGCTGGCCGACGAACGTTTCCGCAATAATCCGCTGGTCACCGGAGAGCCGCACGTCCGGTTCTACGCCGGGACTCCGCTCATCACCCAGGAGGGTTACGCCCTTGGGACGCTGTGTGTGATGGACCGCGTTCCGCGAAATATGTCGCCGGAACAAAAGGACGCGCTCAAAGCTCTAGGCAATCTAGTGGTGACGCAGCTCGAGCTGCGGCGCAGCGTGGCGGATTTGTCGAAAGCGATTCGCGAACGCCGCCTGACCGAAGAAGAACTCGATCAGCTCTTCACGCTCTCTTTAGACATGTTGTGCATCGCCGGTTTCGACGGGTATTTCAAGCGCATCAATCCGGCGTGGGAGAAGGTCTTGGGGATCCCCGTCGAGGAGCTGCTCTCCAAACCTTACAACGAGTTCGTCCATCCGGACGATCGCGCGAAGACGGAAGCCGAGGCGCAGAAGATTGATGAGGGCGAACTAGCGATTTCGTTCGAGAACCGCTACCGCTGCGCCGACGGATCCTACCGCTGGCTGCTGTGGAACGCGACGCCCAGCATGGAGCAGAAGCTGGTGTTTGCGGTGGCGCGCGATATCACCCAGCGCAAAGAAGCCGAGCGCAGGATGTCAACCGGCTACGCGGTAACGCGTGTGCTGGCGGAAGCGGAATCGCTCGACGCAGCGGTGCCGTTTCTACTGATGTCGATTTGCGAAGGGCTCAGCTGGGACGTGGGAGCGCTGTGGCGCGTGGATGAGACTGTCAACCTTTTGCGCTGCATGAATTTGTGGCACCCGCCGAATCTGAGTTTTCCGACGTTCGTCGAAGCGACCCGGAAATCAACATTCAAACGGGGGATGGGCCTTCCGGGGCGCGTTTGGGAATCCTGCCAGCCCGTATGGCTCCCGAACATACAACAGGGTCCGAATTTTCCGCGAGGGTCTTTTGCGATTGCGGAAGGGTTGCACTCGGCGTTCGCGTTCCCGGTGCGATTGGGCGACCACGTGGCGGGAGTCATTGAGTTTTTCACCCGGCAGAGCCGCAAGCTGGAACCCGACGTGATGGAGATGTTCGATTCCATCGGTAGCCAGATCGGGCAATTCATCGAGCGGCGGCGCGCGGAGATGGAATTGAAGCTTTATGCCGATTATCTGGAAGCGGCGCGTCATGCGCAGCAAGAGGATGCGCGGCGTCTGGCGCAATTGGTGAAGGAATTGGAGATTGCCAAGGCCAAGGCGGAAGATGCGACGCGGGCGAAAAGCGAGTTCCTGGCGAACATGAGCCACGAAATCCGCACGCCGATGAACGCCATTATTGGCATGACGGACCTGGCGCTGGAAACCAAAATGTCTCCCGAGCAGCGTCAATATCTGGAGACGGTGAAGAGTTCGGCGGGCTCGCTGCTGAATTTGATCAACGACATACTCGATTTTTCGAAGGTCGAGGCGGGCAAGGAAGAACTGGAGCATGTGGAGTTCCGTCTGCGCGATTCGATTGCAGACACATTGAAATCCCTGGCGTTGCGGGCGCAAGAAAAAGAGATCGAGCTGGCTTCGCATTTTCCAGTGGATATTCCCGATGCGCTCATCGGCGATCCGGACCGGCTGCGACGGATTGTGGTGAATCTAGTGGGGAATGCCATCAAGTTCACGGATCGCGGGGAAGTGGTGCTGCGTGCGAACCTGGAATCGCAAGCGAAGGACGACATCCTGCTGCATTTTTCAGTGACGGACACGGGTATCGGCATCCCGGTGGAAAAGCAGCAGCGGATTTTCGAAGCGTTCGCGCAAGCGGACACTTCCACTACTCGCAAGTACGGCGGCACGGGATTGGGCCTGGCGATTTCGGCCCAACTTTGCGAGTTGATGGGCGGAGTGATGTGGGTGGAAAGCGAGGTGGGCAGAGGCAGCACTTTCCATTTCACGGCACACTTTGGTCGGCCACCAGCGCCGGTGGAGGAAAAAATTGTTGACGCGGCGCCGGTGAAGCTACTCGATCTGCCGGTGTTAGTTGTGGACGACAATGCCACGAGCCGCCAGATCCTCGACGAGATGATCGCGAATTGGCGGATGAAGCCGGTCACTGCGAAAGACGGCCGCTCGGCGATGGAGGCACTAAGGCGCGCACACAAGGATGGCCATCCATTCCGTTTGGTGCTGCTCGATGCGCACATGCCAGCGATGGACGGTTTTGAAGTGGCCTCGCATGTGAAACATGATCCACATTTGCACGGCACGACGGTGATTCTTTTGACTTCGGCAGGACACACCGAAGACATGGCGCGGGCAAAAAGCCTGGGAGCTGCGGCGTCTGTGGCGAAGCCAGTAAAGCAGTCGGATCTATGGGACGCGATCATTACGGCCTTGCACGTGGCAGGGCGGCAAAAGGCCCGTCCATCTGTCGCGCAGAGACGATCGCGCACGGCCGAGCACCCTTTGCGCATTCTATTGGCCGAGGACAACCCCGTGAATCAGGAAGTGGCAGTGCATCTGATCGAGCGCCGCGGACATTCCGTGATTGTGGCCGAGAACGGGCGCGAAGCGGTTGAAGCCATCGAGCGGCATAAGTTCGATCTGGTGCTGATGGACGTGCAGATGCCGGAGATGGGGGGACTGGAGGCTACCAGAGTCATCCGCGAAAAGGAGAAAGGCAGCGGGCATCATCTTCCAATCATCGCCATGACGGCGCACGCCATGCAGGGAGACCGCGAGCAGTGCTTGGAAGCAGGGATGGACGGGTATCTGGCGAAGCCGATTGACCCCAAGACGTTTTTGCAAACCGTGGAGGGAATTTCAGCGCGCTCGGTGGGAAGCGAGTCAGCTGAGAACGAAGAAACGGCGGGACTCGCGGGTGCGCTTGATGGAAAGGCGCTACTCGCGCGGTTCAGCGGGAATCGCAAGCTGCTGCGAAATATCGTGAAAACTTTCCGCGAGGACTGTCCACGGATGATGGGCCGGATCCGCAATGCGCTTACGGCTCGTGATGCCGTGGCCCTAGCCGACAGCGCGCATGCGCTGAAGGGATCGATCGGGAACTTCGGTGACTCGGCGGCGCTAGAAACCACTCGAGAGATGGAAAAAGCCGCGCGTCAGGGTAAACTCGACGGCACTTGGGAGCTCTACGCGACGCTGGAAGACCAGATCGCGTCGCTATTGCCCGCCCTGCACACAATCGGCGCGCAAAAACCGAAATCGCAGCGGCAGGCCCGTTCACAACATTCAACTGGGAGGAAACGATGACGCGCATTCTAGTTGCCGATGACGACCGCACCACACGGTTGCTGCTTTCTGAAACTCTCCGGGCCCAGAAATATACCGTGGTGGCGGTGGAGGATGGCGCGACAACTCTCAAGAAGCTGAAGGGGAGCAAATTTGATCTGGCGCTGCTGGATGTGTGGATGCCTAAGATGAACGGGTTGGAAGTGTTGGCGAAACTGCGCAACGCCAAGACGCGGCCGAAAGTGATCGTGATGACTTCCGACGACACGCCGCAGACATTGCTCAGTGCGATTCGCGAAGAAGCATACACCTACGTTGCGAAACCCATCGATCCACAGGCCTTGGTTATCTTGGTGAAGGAAACACTGGCGAAGAAGTCCGCGCAAGGTTCGATCGAAGTAGTATCTGCGAGCCCCTCGTGGGTGGAATTGGTGGTGCCCTGTTCGCTCGAAGAAGCGGAAAGAATCGAAGCGTTCATGGCGCATCTAAAGACAGGCCTTTCGGAAGATGTGCGCCGCTCGGTCGGGCAGGCCTTTCACGAACTATTGCTCAATGCCGTGGAATGGGGCGGAAAGCTCGATCCCAATCGCAAGGTGCGGATTTCCTATTTACGCGCGCGGCGGATGCTGATGTACCGGATCGCCGATCCCGGCCCGGGATTCAAATTTGCGGACTTGGATCATGCCGCCATCTCCCACCAGGCCGATGAACCCACCAAACACGACAAGATTCGCGAGGATAAAGGATTACGACCCGGTGGGTTTGGCTTGTTGCTGACGCAGGCCAACGTGGACGAATTGCTCTACAACGAGAAGCAGAACGAAGTGGTATTCGTCAAATACCTCGAGGAATAGATCCCGCTGTGGCTCGCAGGAACCGCGAGTGGGCCGAAATCCCCGTAGACGCGTTTCATAGTAGCTCTCCCTGTGTGATAGATTTGAAGTTAGACGGCTGCCATGAAAAAGCTGCTGATTTTCGTCTTGTTTGTATGCGTTCTGGCGCTGATGGCGATCCAGATTTTGTCCAGGACAACCCATCAGGAGCCCGCAGCGAAGGCGGCGCCGCCACCCGCCTGGAATGCGGGGTCGGTACGCGGCACGTTCGCAGGTCTAGAAGTTCATCAAGTGGACCCCTCCCACGTTCAGCTGATTTTTTACTACGACGTCGATAACAGCACGGATTCTGATTATCAGCTCGCAAAAGGGCCGGGCACCGTAGTTATGACTCGGCTGAAATCGAACGGCAGCTTAAGTTCCGACATCGCGATTGAACTCGACCATTCCGTGTTTGTGCCGGCCAGGAATCGGACGCGCGTCTCGTTGCAAAGCACGCAATCTTTTAGCTGGCCATCGGGGATGCAGGCAGGGCAAATCGGGCCTGCAAACCAGGACAAATTCCGGACGCTCGTAGCGCAACAAGTTGGAAACTTCAGTGGATTCGTCCTGTTCGACCAGGCCACGCACACCCAGATTGAACTTCCCGGCGGCTGGCAGGAATTGCAGGCGCCAGTGGCGGCCGCAGGCCTCAATTGAAGGCCCTAGAACTGTTGGCGGATACACATTCTCGCCGCTTTGAAGCTGTCCCATGCCAGCGTAGAATATTCAAAGCGGGGCGTTAGTGTGGACGCCCCTGAATCCCTGGATGACAAGCGCCATCCATGACTGACATCCCGGAACGAGACCGCGGTTCCAGTCCGACATCAGTACCGGTTAAAGACCGGCGCCTGCACGTCCGCCAACGTGTTTCTTCCCTGACTTATGTGGATCTGGGTGAAAACAATGGCGGAATTGTGCTCAACGTCAGCGAAGCCGGCATCAGGATACAAGCGGCCGCTGCACTGGAACTAGGACCTATTTCGCTTCGCTTGCAGCTTCCGGGAAGCCGCAAGCGACTGGAACTGAACGCCGAGGTCATATGGGTGGGCCCATCGCGAAAAGAAGCCGGGCTGTACTTCATGGATCTTTCCGAGGATGCCCGCAGCCAAATTCGAAAGTGGATTGCGCAGGAGACCTCGGCCGAGACTCTCACGGAAGAAGACGACAGTGAGAGTGATGCAGAGGCGGCGCGAGTGGAGCCGGCGCTGAGGGAGCCGGCACCGGTTGAGTCATCGGCGGCGGTCGCCGAAGAGCCTGCGGATGATGACGAGGTTGCTATCGAAGATGAGTTCGCGATCGAGAATGAGTTCCCGTCTGAGAATGAGATTGCTACCGAGGGTGAGATTGTTATCGAGCGTGAGGAGGCAGACGAGGTAGGCGAACAAGCGGTCGAAGAAGAGTTCGAAGACCAGTTCGTGGACGCGCCTGAGGAAGCGCCTGAAGAGATTGCCGACGAAATCGAAGCGGCGGTGCAAGCGGGCGCCACGGAGCGAGAAGTGCCTCCCATGCGGATCCCGGATATCCCAAGGGAACACCCTGCGGCCGCTCTCTTCGAGAAGCCGGCTCCAATCGCGGCGCAAACTCCCGAGTTGCCGGTTTCCACTTTCAACGGAATCAGCGGGACACACGGTGCGCTGAGTATGGGATTCCCTAGTCCGCCACATATTGCTCCAGGACCTTCGACGATCGGCGGGGAAGCACCACTGTTCGTCAGAGCGCACCGCCCTTCTTCGCAAGTCCCGGATGACGATAGCCGGACGAGCTATCGAGTGAAGCTGCAGAGTGGATGGTTCGTTGCCGTACTTGTGCTGTTGCTCGCGCTGATTTCGTTTGTTGCGGGTATGGCGGTTCGGCGCGGAGCTTTGAACAGCGTAATTGGCCAGACCGACGACCCCGCGCATCCGCAGAGCGCACCACCGCCAACAACAGACACTTCGTCAGCCGCTCCGCCTGCTGCCGCTTCGACCGATCAACCATCTGAGACTGCCGCGAAGCCGCTCGAAATCGAGATTGTGGATGCAGGCGGCAGACGATGGGAAGTTCCTGCCGCCTCCGGTGCGAACCATGCCGATGCGAATGCCGCGCATGAGTCATCGCCGAGCGAGACTGCGACGCCCACGCCAGACGAGGCAGCGCCGTCCCGCAAAACTGCTGGGCCGCGGAGTTCCGCCCAAGACGCCACATCCGTGGCCGCGGGCGCGGCCGCCGGCGACGAGAAAGCGGGTGCACCGTTGATGTTGACGCTGCCTGAAACGCCAATCAGCGCATCGGGCTCGGTGGCGATTCGGTCGCGAGGCGTCGTGCCGGTGCCGCCCGGGGCGGCCAAGTCCGCGCAAGAGGGACGCAATTTGCAAATTGGCCAACTCACGAATCTTGTGGAACCCGTCTATCCGCCGGAAGCGCAAAAACGCGGCGTTGAAGGCACGGTGAAATTGCATGCCGTGATCGGCGCGGACGGCACTATTCAGAGTTTGGAGCCACGTAGCGGGCCGGAGCCGCTGATACAAGCCGCCATTACGGCGGTTCGCCAGTGGAAATACAATCCTACGACGCTCAACGGCAAGCCAATCGAAACGCAAGAAGATGTCAGCTTCGCCTTCCGCCTACCCAAGTAGTCTTCCCTCACCATCTCTGGAAGGCCGAGGTGTGCATCGAAAAACGTACGTCCGCGCCTCAGCTTATTTAGCTCCTTCGTGCCGCAATACTGTATTGACGCGCAAGAATGATTGACGATGGGTGCGGGCGCCGTATACGATGACAGCGGTTTCATCCTTATACGGAGGCAAAAATGGCAAAGAGCAGACTAACGAAAGTGGCGGAAGGAATTGGAGGCGCGATCGGCCGCGCGGATCGCACGGCGCACAAGGTGGCCAAAGCTGGGCGGGTGGCAAAGAAAGAGCTGGACGAGCTGTCGAAGGAAGTGGAGTCGCTCAAAAAGAGGCTGCAGAAAGCGACCAAGCGGTTGCAGCACGCGTTGCGCTGAAGCTACGGTTGTCGCTCGTTATATTGCAGACTTCGCTGTGGGGGCGGCGAAGTCGTTTTTATTGGTGGCGAGGTATTACTGCGGCGCGTTGCGTAAGCACTCGAAAGTATGGCAACGCGTTCTGATCTCTTCCTATTTCGCGAACGACGGACTCAGCCTCAGTTCGCTGAGCGGTACCTCCGTTTCAAGCACAAGAATATCCCACATCCGAGCAAAAGCAGTGAGGGCGGCTCCGGCATCGGAACAGGTTCGCCGGTCAGGATTCTCAGAGGCCACTTGATCCTTGGCGTTACTCCGTTATGACGCGGGGTTGTTGCGCCATCGGAAGAATTCAAAACACTCTCGCCGGAACGTCCAATTCCCAAGTCAATTGGTTTTGATCCCGCCGCGGCTAACGACTGCCCCTTTCCAGCCGATCCCGATGGAGCGAAAACTCCGCCGTAAAAGAAAAATCCTCCGACACCATCAAGAGTTGCTGGCGACTCGGACGCCGCCCTTGAGTCACTAGCCGCATCTTGATTGGAACTTTTGTCGAAAGCGACCGCGCCATTCTCCGTTGAAGGTGCCCCGGGAGAATCTGAGGAGCTGAAAAGCTCCGAAAATATCGTGGTGGACGATGGATAGGTGCGGTTTGACGCCGTCGCCGCGTCGAACGCGACTGGATTGCCATCGATCACGAGCCCCGCTACTTCGACGGGCTTCTTGGCCATTGTCAGGTTTGCGGATTGCACCCAAGCTGCGGCTGCGGCGTCGAAAGGACCGGCGTGATCGCTTGCCACGAATTTCACGCTGTCTGCGCGAGCGACGCCAGACATAGACGCGCACATCAAGAGTGCACTGAAAGCACAAACTGCTGAAAATGCAGAAACGGCAGGAAACCGAAGCCCCATTCGGAATCGCATGGCCCCTCACGCGCCGCGAGTTGGTGTCGGCAGAAGTACACTCTAAGTGCGCTGGGCCACATAGCACCATCGGGGAAATCGTGTAACGTGGACAGGGAACTAGGTCGGCATCATCCGCAGAATTACGCAGGCGCGCGTGCAGTGCTTTACCAGCGAACAGCGCGCGAAGATGACAACTTGGCTGTTGAATCGCGTGTCACTAACGGACTCTTTTACTCGAGCTTTTGTTCTTTGGTTTCCTAGGAGCGCCAACGCGTTTTAGTGCCTCGTCGGTGCTAATGAGCCGAGCACCAAGCGCCGTAAGCTCCTCCAGCGTGCGGCGCGATTCCTTCGCGTCCAGTGTCTCGATGGCGTCCCACACTAGGGATACGCGACGGCCGCGTTCCAGCAGGCCTTTGGCGGCAAAACGCACGCAGTATTCAGTCACGACCCCGAACACGATGAATTCGGCGTCACGCGGCAAGCGCGCCAGGAGCGATTCGGCGTGCCGGCTCTCGAAGATGTCGAGCGTTTGCTTTTCGAGAATGATCTGCTGGTATTGCGAAAGGTCGTCCGGGAGCTTTGCAGCGGGCTCATTCGGGATGGTAACGGATTTTTCGGCCAACGCTTCAGGCACCAGTTTGGCGCCCGCTGAGCCACGGATGCAGTGCGGCGGGAATTGCGCGAATTCGGGATCGTCTAATTCATGGATGCAGCCGTGAGAAACCAGGAAGACGCGTCCCTGGCGCGCGGCGTTCGTGAGCTGGCGAAGATTTGGCAGAAGTCTTTCCGCACCGGGCACATAGAGTTTGCCCCCCGGCTTCATGAAGTCTTCTTGCGCGTCCACTTTCCAAAAGACGACGTTCTTTGAAGCTGTTTGATTTTCCATCGAGTCTATTTTACCACCCGGTTGGCAACCGCCGATGACCCGTCGCTGCGTCCCACTCGTGCTGCTGGGCGGGTGCGCCGTCAGCTTTCTTTGGCTGGCGATTGATGTTAGTTTTCAAATGAAACAGAGAAGTCATTCGATTATTCCGCGAAACTTATATGCCTGAACGATTCGTGTTTTCCGGGCTCCGAGAGCTTTTTGCCAAGGCGAACGAGCGAAAGTCTGGCGACCAGCTGGCCGGAATCGCGGCGGGATCGGAACGCGAACGGGTCGCTGCCAAGCGCCAGCTTGCCGATTTGCCTCTCGAAGAAATCGTGCGGCAGCCGCTCATTGATCCCGACGACGATGACGTCAGCCGCCTGATTCTCGAGTCCTTCGATCAAGAAGCCTTTCAGCCGATTGAAAGCATGACCGTGGGCGAATTCCGCGAGCACATTCTGGACGATGCGACCGGCGAACCGGAGCTGCGGAAAATTCAGCGTGCGATCATTCCCGAAATTGCCGCGGCGGTGGCGAAGATCATGAGTAACAAGGATCTGGTGCTCGTCGCGGCCAAGATTCGCAACGTCACGCGCTGCCGGAACACCATGGGGGAGCGCGGCGTGCTGGGCATCCGCGTGCAACCGAATCACCCAGTGGACGACGTCGGCAGCATTCTACTGGCGGCTTTGGAGGGCCTTTTCTATGGGTGTGGCGACGCGGTGATTGGGGTAAATCCCGCAGCGGATTCCGTGGAGACAGTCGGCGCTATCCTGCATGCGCTCGATCGTCTGGTCACTGCTTGCCAAGTGCCAGCGCAAACTTGCTGCCTTGCGCACATTTCAACACAGCTCGCGGCACTGAGCCGCGGAGCGCCGGTCGATCTGTTATTTCAGTCTGTGGCCGGCACAGAAGCTGCGAATCGCAGCTTCGGCGTTACTTTGGCGATGCTGCAGGAAGGCCGTGAGCAAGTTATCGAGCATCATCGCAAGCGCGATGATGTCGCGTGGAAGGGCACGAACGTGATGTATTTCGAGACGGGGCAGGGCAGCGCGCTTTCCGCAGAAGCCCATTGCGGTGTGGACCAGCTCACGCTAGAAGCGCGTGCGTACGGAGTCGCTCGTGCCTTCGATCCGTTTCTCGTGAATAGCGTCGTGGGCTTCATCGGTCCTGAATATCTTTTCGATGAGCGGCAGATTATTCGCGCGGGTCTGGAAGATCATTTCATGGGCAAGTTGTTGGGGCTGCCGATGGGCTGCGATGTTTGTTACACCAACCATGCCGAGGCTGATCAGAATTCTGCCGACAATCTTCTTCTGCTGCTTGCGGCCGCGGGGTGCAACTACTTCATGGGCGTGCCGTGCGGCGACGACGTGATGCTGAATTATCAATCGACGAGTTATCACGACGCGATTGGTACGCGACGGATTTTCAATCTGCGTCCCGCACCGGAATTTCTGGCGTGGCTCGAACAGAGAGGAATTTATCGCGATGGCGAGCCGACGAAATTCGACGCGTCTGTGCGGCGCCTGCTGATGCAAGGGCTGGAATCGTCGCTCGAGGGGATCGCTTGAATGGCCGATGGCCGCGACGAATTGGCCGCGAATTCGGGTTGGTCCGAACTGGTGCGCAGAATTCGTGCGCGCAGTCCGGCACGCATACTTGCTGGACGCGCCGGCGCTGCGTACCGTACCGAAACGCAAATCCAGTTGCGGGAAGATCATGCCGCGGCGCGGGATGCGGTGCGCGCGGAATTCGACTTGAACGCCGCCTTGGGGGCGAGGTTCGTCGAAAGGTGGAAACTCTTCGAAGTTCGGACGCGGGCGTCTACGAAAGACGAATATTTGATGCATCCATCGCTGGGCCGAGAATTCAGCGATACGGCTCGGGTCGAGATTTTAGAGCGCTGCGTGCAGGGCCAAGATATTCAAATTGCGATTGGCGATGGCCTGTCTATGCCGGCCGTTCGAGCGCAGGTTCCGGCGTTGCTGCCATTGCTCGTCGAAGGCACCCAGTCACATGGATGGAGCCTCGGACAAACGTTTGCCGTTCACTATTGCCGCGTGGGCATTTTGAATGAGATCGGCGAGCTGCTTAAACCACGAGTTTCCATCCTGCTTATCGGGGAGCGCCCCGGCTTGGCGACGGCGGAGAGCTTATCGGCTTACATGGCATATGAGCCGCGGACGACGCACTCGGACGCGAATCGCAACCTCATTTCGAATATTCACGCGCGAGGATTGAGTGCTGAAGACGGCGCCGAGCGGATTCTCAGTCTGTGTGCGCAAATGATGAAGACCGGCTCCAGCGGTTACTCTTTGAAAGAAGATCGCGCAGTTCTTGAAGGCAAGTGAACGAGGCCGGCTTAAGCGGATCAGTCGCTGGAAAGCTTTCCCAAATAGAGCGCCATGCCGACTGCCGCGTGCATCCCTAATTTTTCGAGCGCACGGACTTCTTTATGGCTTCGAATCCCGCCGGCGGCGGTGATCGGCAGTACCGTGAGGCGGCGGAGTTTTCGAAACCACGCGAGATTCGTCCCTTTCATCGTTCCTTCGCGGTCCACGTAAGTGGAAAGAAATCCGGAACAATACGGCTCAAGCTCCGGAATCACGTCGTCGGGGCGCAGTGCGAGGCGTTGCCGCCAACCCTGTACAAGGATGCGTCCTCCTTCCGTGTCTATAGCGAGGATCACATTCTTGCGGCCAATACGTTTGCGCAATTTGCCGAGGAAATCGTGGGCGATTTCACGGTCGCAGAACGCAGCGCTGCCCACGATGATTTTTTTTGCGCCCCAGGAGAGCAGCTTCTCCGCCCGTGCGATTGTGCGAATTCCGCCGCCGACGCGAATCTCCGTCTGTGCGCGGTTGGAAAGGATTTTGATCCACCGGCTGTTCGAGCCGGTGCCGATTGCCGCGTCCAGGTCAATTACGTGCAGAATCGGGTAGTCGCGAAAGCGCTCGAGCAGGCCTAGAACGTCGTCAATGGAAAGCGCGCGCTTGCGGCCGCGAATCAGTTGCACGGCCTTGCCGCCTTGCAGGTCAATGCAGGGAATAATCATCGAATTGTTCGCTCATCGTACCGGAGCATCCCCGTGGCTTGGCTCATTGCTCGTCTCATCGGCTGAGGCGGACCGGCACGCCCTGACGGGCGAGATAGTTTTTTAGCGCGCTGATGGATTGTTCTTTCGAGTGGAAAATGGAGGCGGCGAGCGCCGCGTCCGCTCCGCCTTTGCCGAAGACGTCGAGAAAATCCTCGAACTTCTTGGCGCCGCCGGAGGCGATGAGGGGAACTGAGACGCCAGCGGCAATTGTGGCCGTTAACTCGCAATCAAATCCGCTGCAGGTGCCGTCGCGATCTATGGAAGTCAGCAAAATCTCCCCCGCTCCACGTGCGACGCCTTCTTGCGCCCATGCCACCGCGTCCCGGCCGGTCGCTTGGCTCCCGCCGCGAATGAAAATTTCCCAGCGCGCGCCCTTTCTCTTTGCATCCATGGAAAGAACGACGGCCTGCGACCCGAACTGCGCTGCAAGTTTCGAAATTAGTTCAGGACGTTCGATCGCAGCGGTGTTCACGGTCACTTTGTCGGCGCCGGCACGCAGGACGGCGCGTCCGTCTTCGAGGCTGCGAATGCCGCCGCCGGCGGTGAAGGGAATGTTCAACCGCTGTGCTACGCCACAAACTGTTTCCAGAAACGTGGCGCGCCCGTCGCGCGAAGCGGTGATGTCCAGCAAGATCAGTTCGTCGGCCCCTTCGCGGTTGTAGCGCGAGGCCAGGGCCTCCGGGTCGCCCATATCGCGCAAATCCTGAAATTCGATGCCCTTGACGACGCGGCTGGCGTCTACGTCGAGGCAGGGGATGATGCGGTGCGCGAGAGTCATTGCGCCCACTCCACAAAATTCCGCAGGATCGCGGTGCCCGCTTCGCCTGACTTTTCGGGATGGAACTGAACAGCCATCAAATTATCGTGCTCAATCACCGCAGTAAATGGGAAGCCGTGATCGCAAACGGCGGCGGTGTGCGGTTCGCAAGCGGCCGCTGCATAGGAATGAGCAAAATAGAAGTACGCGTCCTCGGCGATTCGTTCGAGCAAGATTCCCGGCCGAAGGCGCCTGACCTGATTCCAGCCGATGTGCGGCGACTTTACATTTTTCGGGAGAGCTTTTACCTGCTGGTGAATGAGATCAAGGCCCAATTCTGCCGGAGCTTCTTCGCTCGACGCAAACATCGCCTGCAGGCCGAGGCAGATTCCAAGCACCGGGACGCGCGAATCAATCGCGGCGTGCAACGCGGCGGTTAGATTTCTTTCGCGAAGACCCGTTACGAATGCCGCGAAGTGTCCGACTCCCGGAAGGACAATCGCTTTGGCGCTGGGAATCTGCTCGGGCGTCGTCACGCGTTCGGTTTCCACACCCAGATGAAAGAATGCTCGTTCCACCGACGGCAAATTCCCCGCGCCGTAGTCAATGATGGCGATCTTCACAGGAGCCCCTTAGTGCTGGGCAGGACGCGGCGAAGCTGGCGATCGCGTGTTATTGCAAAGCGCAGGGCTCGCGCGAACGCCTTGAACATGACTTCGATTTGATGGTGCGAAGAGCGGCCATACATGAAACGCAAATGCACGTTGGCGCTCGCTGCCTGCGCGAACGCCTGAAAAAAATCCTCGAGCAATTCTGTTTGAAAATCACCCACTTTCCGAGCCAGCGGGCGCCATGCGCAGACGAAATGCGCGCGTCCCGAAAAATCGAGCGCGGCCATTGCGAGCGACTCGTCCATCGGCATCAAGTAGTAACCGGCGCGCAAAATTCCACGTTTCGAGCCCAGCGCTTGTTTCACCGCTTCACCGAGGGCGATGCCGGCGTCTTCGACGGTGTGGTGCTGGTCGACGTCGAGGTCGCCACGCGCGACGAGATCGAGGTCGAGTCCGCCGTGCCGCGCGATTTGCTCGAGCATATGGTCGAAGAAGCGAATGCCGGTGTTGATGCGCGCCTTACCGCGCCCATCAAGATTCAGCTTCAGGCGGATCTCGGTTTCCTTGGTTTTGCGATGGAGCGACGCTTTTCTCATAGGCTCTCTTTCAGTTGGCGCAAGACGCGGCGAGTTTGTGAGAGCGTGCCGATCGTGACGCGCACATAGCCTTGGCCGCCAAAATCGCTCGAGCGATCGCGGATCAACGTACCCTGGCGCGCCAGCGATGCGACGACTTGTTTCGCGCGGGCTCCGAGATTGAGCAGGATGAAATTCGCGGCGCTCGGAAAGAATCGAAGGCCAAGGTTTCTGAGGCCGCGTTGCAATTCGTCCCGGCTGCGGTGAAACTCGCTTAATGTGTGGCGAAGGAACGCTCGATCACGCATCACGGCGCGAGCCGCCACGAGCGCGGCGACGTTTACGGGATAAGGTGATTGTGCCTTTCGCAAAACGCCGGCAATTTCGCGACCAGCAAAAATGCAGCCAAGGCGCAGGCCCGCGAGGCCAGCGGCTTTTGAGAAAGTGCGCGTGATCACGAGATTGTTGTGCTGGCGAATCCACCGAAGAATCGTAGTTTCCGAATATTCGAAATAGGCTTCATCCACGACCACGAGTGTTTGGGCTGCCGCTTTAAGGATTCGGCGCAATTCGGCAGGGCGTAGAACGTTCCCGGTCGGGTTATTCGGGTTGGCGAGAAAGAAAATTGGTGAGGCTGAACGTGCCCGAAGTGCCTCTAAGAGCTGCGCCATCGGAAATTGCAAGTTCGCGTCATAGCGCAGCGCCTGGATGCGCGCACCTGCCAGTTCGGCATAGAAGCGGTACATCGCGAAGGTAGGTTCGACGAGCAGTACAGAATCGCCGGGTTCGAGAAATGTATCGACAATCAAGTGCAGTGCTTCATCGGTTCCGTTCGTGAGCAGCAATTCATCGGAGTGTACGGCGAAGTGCTGCGCTAGCTCGCGACGAACGGTTTCCTGCTCGGGGTACATGGAAAGGTCCGCGCTACTGAGTTCCCGGAGCGCCTTGCGCACCGCGGGTGAACAGCCAAGCGTGTTTTCGTTGAAGTCCAGGCGCAGTTTGCCGCCTCGGCCCTCGAGAGGTGGATGGTAGGGGCGCATACGCTCGACGGCGCCTCGCACCTGGATGGCGAGTTTCATCTGCGCACCTCGACGGAGCGCCCATGTGCCAACAGTCCTTCCGCTTTTGCGAATTCTATGACGACCGGCGCCAGCCTCGCGCAGCCCGCGCGAGAGATCCTCTGCACGCTGATGCATTTCACAAAGTCAGCCGTAGACAAGCCGCCGCGTGCGCGCGCGACGCCCCCCGTCGGCAGCACATGGTTCGTGCCGGTTGCATAATCGCCAAAGGATTGAGCGCTCCAGTCGCCGAAAAAAATGCTTCCGGCGCTATCGAAGCGGTCGGCGTGTTCGGCCGCTGCGTCGGACAAGCTCAAGTGTTCAGGAGCGAAGCGATTAATGAACCGGACGGCGTCCGGGAGGCCGCGGGCAATGAGGACCACGCCGTTTTTCGCGAGCGACTGCCAAGCGGGGTTGGCTTTGGGGACCTCAGACAGCTGGCGCTCGATCTCGGCGGCAACAGCGCGGCCAAATGAACTCGAGGTCGTGACGAACAACGCGATGGCGTCCGGGTCGTGCTCACTCTGAGCGAGCAAATCGGCCGCGATGAAGCGAGGATTGCCGCGCTCGGCGAAAACGATTGCTTCCGTTGGGCCGGCCAGGAGGTCGATGGCGCAATCTCCGCTGACGAGGCGTTTTGCAGCTGTGACGTAGCGATTTCCCGGCCCAACGATTTTGTCCACGCGCGGAATCGTTTCAGTGCCATAGGCGAGCGCGGCGATAGCTTGCGCCCCGCCAATGCGCGCGATGTGCCGCAGTCCAAGTGTCGTTGCCGCAGCAAGAAGTTCGTCACTCGGTTGCGGGCTGGCTATGACGATTTTTCCGACGCCGGCCTGCTGCGCGGGAATTGCGGTCATCAGCAGTGTGGAAACGAGCGAAAATCGTCCGCCAGGGATGTAACAGCCCACCGTTTCGATGGGCTGCACCCTCTGACTCAGGCGAACCCCGGGTTCCACTTCGATGGTCCATTCTTGCGGCTTCTGGCGGCGTGCCACGGCGCGAATATTGCGCGCGGCGTGACTTACCGCATCGAGAAAATCAACGGACACGCGGAGCGAAGCGTCGCGCATTTCCTGCGCCGAAAGCCAGATGTTGTCGCCGTTCAGGGCCACACGATCGAAGCGCTTCGTCCAGGAAAACAGAGCTGCATCGCCGCGGCGCTGCACGTCGCGAATAATCCGCGACGCAATCGTTTCCGCTGAGCGATCGTCTCCGTGGCGGTGCGCCAGAATCTTTGCTTCGATTGCTTTTGTGATCTGGAGTACGCGCATCAGTACACGATTTTGTTGAGCGGGTACTCAACAATCCCTTCCGCACGTGCCGATTTTAGTTTCGGAATCAATTGCCGCACGGTCCGTTCTTCTACGATGGTATTAATTGCCACCCACGCAGGGTCGCTGAGTTGCGCGATGGTGGGATTGCGCAACGCCGGCAAGGCCGAGAGAACGCCGGGAAGGTCATCGCGGCGCACATTCAGCATCAGGCCTACGCGGTTGTAGGCTTTGATCGCGCCTTCGAGCAGGAGCACCATGTTCTCGATTTTTTCGCGCTTCCAATCGTCTTGCCACGACGCACGGTTGGCGATGAACCATGGCGCGGATTCGAGGAGCGTATCCACGACGCGCAAATGGTTGGCGCGTAGAGACAGGCCGGTCTCGGTGACTTCCACAATGGCATCGGCAAGCTGCGGAACCTTCACCTCCGTCGCACCCCAGGAGAACTCCACTCGCGCGTGGACTCCGTGACCTTGCAAATATCGCTCGGTCAGGCGCACCGCTTCGGTGGCAATCACTTTTCCTTCGAGATCGTGGACGCTCTTCACGGCCGAATCCTCAGCAACCGCAAGCACCCAGCGCACTCGCCCGAGGCTGGTCTTGGCATAAACGAGCTCGGCGACTTCGCGCACTTCACCATTCGTTTCCAAGATCCAGTCCTTTCCGGTGATTCCCGCATCCAGCGCGCCGCTGCCCACGTAGCGTGCCATTTCCTGCGCGCGCACGAGCATACATTCCACTTCGGGATCATCAATGCTCGGAAAATAGCTGCGTGAATTCACCGAGATCCGCCATCCGGCGCGGGCGAAAAGCTCCACGGTGGATTCCTGGAGGCTGCCTTTGGGAATGCCGAGCTTCAAGCCGCTCATTGGTTTTTCCCCGCGCCGTAGAGTTCCGCTGGAGAAAATACCCGTTCGGCCACGAGTGCGGCGGTGTCGTCGGCTTCGAGCCGCCGAAAAAAGCAGCTGCGAAACCCTTCATGGCAGACCGCGCTGCCCGAAAGTTCCGCGCGGACCAGCAGGGCGTCCTGATCGCAATCCACGCGCAGCTCGCGAAGCAGGAGTTTTTGGCCGCTGCTTTCCCCCTTCGTCCACAATTTCTTTCGTGAACGGCTGTAGAAAGTCACGAAGCCCGTGTCGCGAGTCTTGGTCAGGGCTTCCTGGTTCATAAAACCCAGCATCAGAACTTCGTTGTTCAGGTGGTCTTGAACGATGGCCGGGATCAGGCCGTTCTCCTTTTCGAAGTCGAGGTCCATTTTTTCTCCCGAAAAACAAAAAAGCCCGCTGGCGCGTTTGGCGCCAGCGGGCTGATGAGTCCAGCTAATTTTGCGTCTAGCTAGTCACACCACCGCGGGCACGGTATGGTGTGATGATGATGGTGAAGCGAAAGTGCCCGCACGTTCATGACAACTGAAAATTAACCGATGGTCCGGTGATTGTCAACAGTTTTGGCGACGCGCGGAGATCGTGCCTACTTGCCGGTTTCTTGGAGCACGAAATCCAGGATCGTGGGAGACTTCACTTCGATTGATTTTTCGGCGGAGGTCAGCCGCCCTGATTGCGTGTTGATGCGAAACTTTACGACATTATTGGAATCCTGGTTCGCTGCGAGCAGCCATTTGCCGGTGGGATCAACGGCAAAATTGCGCGGCGTCTTGCCTCCCGTCGGTACAAATTCGATCGGGGTGAGAGTGCCTTTCTTGGGATCGACGGCGAAAACCGCGATGCTGTTGTCGTCGCCGCGATTCGAGGTATAGAGAAACTTGCCGGAGGGATGCAACACGACTTCGGCTGCAGTGTTTTTGCCGTGAAAGCTGCTTGGTAGCGAGGAGATCGATTGAATAGGAGCGATAGCTCCGTCGCTCGCATTGTAGGAATAGACCGTCACTGAGGATCGCAATTCGTTGATCACATAGACGAATTTGCCGCTCGCGGAAAATGTTAGATGCCGCGGCCCGATGCCAGGGTCGGTCTTGATCACGCGTGGCGCACCGAGCGTCCCGTTAGAAGCGTCGAAGGGATACACGAGCAATTGGTCGAGTCCGAGGTCGGCGACGATGGCGAAGCGATTGTCGGGAGACATCGCGATGGCGTGCGCGTGCGGCCCTTGCTGACGTTCAGGATCCACGCTGGAGCCTTGGTGGCGGACGAACGCGGTGAAGTCGCCAATTTTTCCGTCGGGCAATAGGGGAAAGACTGCGACGCTGCCTTGGTCGTAATTGGCCACTAAAACGTAATGCCCACTTCCATCGAGAGTGATGTATGCGGGGCCCGGCGCCAACGAAGAGACCTGATTCAGCAACGTCAACTTGCCCATCGCGGGATCGATTGAGAACGCGCTGACGCCTCCGGTTGTCTGGCCGTTGAAATGATCGGTTTCGTTGATGGCGTATAGATACCGTCGGCTGGGCGCAACCGCGAGAAATGACGGATCCCTGGTCGCGGCGGCCAGTTCCGGCGAAGTGAGATTGCCGCTTGCGGGGTCGAAGTCGCAAACGTAGATGCCTTGGCTGCCGTGATTGGTATAAGTCCCGATGTAAACGCGATCTCTTGTGGCAGGTGCTGCATGAGCTGAAATAAATGCCGCGAGCGCCAAGGTCGCAAGAAAAAACCACTGCATGGTCCTGGCGCGGTGGGCCGGAATCTGTGTCTTCATTGGAATTGGGTCCTCCTGCTCGGATGCTGATTTTCGGGCCGTTCTGGATTGCAGGTGAAACTCATTGGCTTAGGGCTCCGGGATTGGTTCGATACGGCTCAGCAAGAAAATATATCCTGCAATGCCCAGCAGCAAGATCACCGTGGCGGCGACAAATGCTGATGTAAACGCGTGAGTGATTGACGCCACATAGCCCGTGACGATCGGCGCTGAAATCGCTGCTAGCTGGCCGCAGAAGTTGACGATTCCGCCGAGTCTGCCGACACTTTCTCGCGGGGCGATCAGAGATGGCACTGTCCACGCGACCGGTGCTGCAGCTGCAAGACCGCCCAGGGAAATACTGATCCAAATGAGCGCCGTCATCGCAGAGCGTGCGTGCGCGGCGCCTAAAATTCCAAGTCCGAATCCGGTTCCGACGACCAGCACAGTTTGCCGAACCCGGCTCGCGTCACAACCTCGGCGAATGAGTGCATCCACGAGCCATCCGCCCACCATCAAATCGGTGAGCGTGGCGAAAAGCCACGGCAGGCTTGTGTACAGCACGGAGTGCAGCAAGTCAACATGCAGCGAAATCGAAAGATAGCTGGGCAGCCAGGTAAGCAGAAGATAGAAACAATAGTTGTAGGCTCCCCAGCCCAGGCCGAGGCCGTACACTTTCGGTTGGCGAAGCAAATAGCCGAGCGAGGCGCCGTGCGTCGCGCTCACGGCACCTTCCGGCTGGACCTGACCTTGCATCATGAATTGACGCTCTTCCTTGGACAGCACTTTATCCGCGCTGGGGTTGCAGTAAATCCAGTAGAAGAGAAGAAAGTAGAAAAAACTGATCAAGCCGGTGGCCGCGAAACTCCAGCGCCAGCCGAAGCGCAGAAGCAGCAAGCCGAGGAAGGGCACACCGATCGCGGTGGAAAATTTTGCGGCGGCATCCGTGATAGCCGTTGCGAGGCTGCGTTCATTTTCCGGAAACCAGTAGCCGATCGCTTTGGCGTTGGCGGGAAAAGTGGGGGACTCGCCGACGCCGAGAAGAAATCGCGCTCCGAAGAATCCCGCAATGCCGCTGGAGATGGCCGCGCCGAATGAAGCTACGCTCCAAAGCAGCGTACTGATGCAGCCCACGCGGCGTACGCCCCAGCGGTCGAGCAGGATTCCCGCCGGGATCTGCATCGCCGCGTAGGTCCAACTGTAGGCGCTGGAAAGAAAGCCGAAGGCAATCATGGACAGTCCGAACGAAGCGTGCAGCGCGTCTTGAGAGACCGAAAGATTGACTCGATCGAAGAAATTTACGAGCACGCCGAAGGAAAGCAGAAATGCAATTCTCCAACGCCTGCGGGGCACGAGAGAAGGATTGGGGAGGGACTGCGCCAGGTTCAAGCCTCGCTCAAGAAATCAAGAATGCGGCGGCGATCTTACAGCGTCAAGCGCGCACAGTGTCCCATGAACTCAAGTCCGCGGCAACGCTGAGATGGCATCGCACACCCACGCAAGAGCGGCCGACATCACGCGCCTGCACTTTGGCGAACGGAGAAAAGCTTCAGGAACCAGATTGTGAAATGCGGTCGAAAACCAGGATCGTAAATTGTCCTGAACGCAGCGAGGGGACAAAAAGGCGATGCGTCTTGAGGTCCAGTGCCATAGTCTTTGAGCCTGGGGCCGTGGGGATATTTTCAACAAATGTGTATTTGTCCGGCGAATCCTGACGAAAGACGGCGATGTTGCCCTCACCGAGCGAATTAAAAACGAGCTTGGTTCCCAGATCGAATACGGAAGCGTCCACGTGGTCGCCGATGGGATAGGTCGCCACAACCTTGCCGCTGTCCGCGTCCATGACGGCCATGAAGTGATTGCGGCAACCGATGAAGATCCGGCGATTTTGCGAATCGAATGCCATGCTGGAAGGAGATTGGCACGGCGCAACGGGCCAACGGTTCACGACCTTCAGCGACTTTGAGTCGATGTGAACGAGTTCGCTTTGATCTTCGAGATTAATCCACAGGTTTCCTTTGCCGTCGGCGACGGAAAATTCCGGACCGCCACCTAGAGCGATTGTTCCGGCGACCGATCCATCGGCGGCGTTGATGGCCGTGGTGCTGTCGCTCCCTCCATTCACGGCAAAAACTCGATTCGTGGCGGGATCAAAAACGATTGCATCCGGTTTCTTGCCGGTACTCACACGCGAAAGCACTTGTAAAGTTTTCAGATCGAAAACAACCACCGAATCCGCTTTACCGGCGCTGATGAATCCACGTCCGAGGTTGGGAGCGAGTGCGATCCCATGCACGCCGAGCGTGTCCGCAATTGTTCCGACGCTTTTCTGCGTATCGGCATCGAGAACTTCCACCTGCGTGGCGTGAGAGACGTACACTCGGCGCGCTGCCGCGTCAACGGTCAGATAATCCCAACCACCGCCCCCGGGCAATGAGACTTGATTGACCTCGTGATATCCCGAAGGACCAGCCGCAGAGGCGAAAAGCAAGCAGGCCACTAGAATCAGGGAAGAAATCAATTTCATAAGCGCTCCATTCGTTTGGAGAAACAAGTTCATTGGCCTTTGGACGACTCGGAAGAACCGTTGCACTGGCCTGAGCCGGAATCCGCGAACGATTTTCCGGATTCGGCGACGAAGAACCAGTCGTAAGAGTTGGGCCGCAGCACAAGTTTCAGAACGCCGAAGGCATCAGCGTTGCGGATTTCGCTATTGGGTTTGGGCTCGGCGAACGGCCGATGGTTCTTGCCGCCGGTGCCCACGACGAACTCGCGAATTCCGCGCGTGGCATCGGATTTGCCGTCGGGATCCTGCGGCGCAAACCGCTCGTAATCGTGGTCGTGGCCGTTAACGACCACGGCAACTTTCGCGGCATACAGATCCTGCCAGAACGCCTTCATTTCGAGATCATTGCCATGTTTCGCGCCGGAACTGAACAGTGGTTTGTGCCAATACGCCAGCGTGCATGCGGATGGATGCGTCTGCAAGTCCTCGCGCAACCATTTTTCCTGCGTCGAACCGGAGTTGCAGCCACCAACCTCGGCACATTCGCTATTTAACACGACGATGTGCCAGGCCCCGAGGTCGTAGCTGTAGTAGCCCCGCAATGGATCGCCGGCGTTCGCGCCGAAATAGTCGAAATAGGGAGTGGCGCCGCCCGAATGGAATTCATGATTGCCGACTGATGGACGCGTGCGGGCCTTTTGGCGGCCCCATGTGGGGTCGTAACACTTGGCGAACTGCTCCGCGGTGCCGCCAGGATAGGCGTTGTCGCCCGCGGTGAATACCGTGCCGGGAATTGCGGCGAGGAGCTTGGCGGTCGCCTCAGCGCCGGAAAGGTCAGAGCAATCGGCGATATCGCCGGCGCCCACCAGCACGGGATCAGGGTCCGCTACCGGCTGCGCAGCCGGCGGCGCGGGCTTTGTCGCGTGTGGCGCAACCACGGAAGAGCCTGATTGTTTCGCGCCGTCATCGGCGGCCCAAACGACGGCACATCCGCATGCGATGATGACGGCGATGAACGCAAACTGTTTCACCTGTACCTCCGTGGAGGTGGCTTCTGTTCACCACAGCGGCCGAACCTCCGTGTACCGGCTTCAGGGTTTAGAACTTCACGCGCAACATGAACTGAATCTGCCGAGGCAATCCGGTGCCGGTGTTCGGCGAAGCGGCGTTGTCATTGTTGTTGTTGAAGTTGTTGGTCGTGTTGATTACGCCGAAGTCCTTGCCCGGGCTCGTGATAAATGTCTGACCTGTGGGATCGTTCGGGTTCGGCACGTAATCCAACGTGAGGTTGTGGGGGTCGCCAAGCTGGACGTGATTCAGGACATTAAACGCCTGAACTCCGAACTCCAGCGCAAATCGCTCCGTCAGTTTAGTCTCTTTAATGAGCGCCAGGTCAATCTGCCACGAAGACAACGCACGAATGATCCCGTTTCCCGCATTCCCAAATCGAGTCACTGCGCCCGGAACACCGGGAGCGCCAGTCATAGGGTCCGGCGCCTGGATGGCGAGGTTTTGCGGCGGAGCCTGAAACGCGGCCGGATTGATATATGGAACACCATTTTTCCCGCCGCCCGGCAGATATAGAGGAACCCCAGGAACAAGATCAGGCCGCTGGGATGTCTGATCATTGTCATCCGGAAGCTGGTTTGGTGACACGTTGTAGTCGACCGTAAGAGGATGCCCGGTGTGATAGAGGCCGACGCCACTGAGGCTCCAGCCCTCCAAGAGCTTGCTGGTCACACCGCCATGGTTCAAGTAGGCCCTGCCGGGCCCGAACGGAAGCTGATAGACGCCGTTTGCCGTGAAGTTGTGGCGGATGTCAAAAATGCTCGGTCCGATATCGCAGCGCAGACAATTCACGTTCTCCGGCCCGTTCGATTCGCCGCCGCCGACAGAACCGTCGTTGATGGAGTGCGAGAAGGTATAGCGCGCCTGAAACGAAAGACCGCTTTCGAAGCGCCGCTCGATCGTGAATTCCAAACCCTGGTAGCTGCTCGAGCCAATGTCTTTTTTGATGTCAACGGATCCAAATGGGTCGGCGCTAAGTGGATTGGTCGGACTAGGTGTTTCGCCGGCCAAAAGAGGATAGTACTGATCCAAGGGGCGAACGCAGTTCCCAAAAGCATCTACATTGGTAGCGCACAAATTCACCGCTCCACGAGAGAACAGACGCACACCGTGGGAACCGAGGTATTGCGTGGTGAACAGGAAATTGCCGGGCAATTCGTGATCGATCGTTAGTCCCCATTCCTCGACGTAGAGGTCCCGGCGGCCTTCGCGCTGCAAGGCTCGGGGTTGGTTGGCCGCCGTCGAGCCAGCCGGCAAACCCGACAGATCGGGAGCGGCTTGCTCGAACCCGGACTGGAGCGGCACACTCTGCACAAATGCGCGGAACGTGTCGCTTTCAAGGCCAGCATTCAGGTCGTCATTTTGAGCTGCACCGTGATAGATGCCGAATCCTGCCCGAATGACGGTTTTTCCATGCAGTGCGGCGGGTGCCCACGCTAGGCTCACGCGCGGATCAACGTTCCGGTAGTCTGGATTGTAAAGCGACGGATTTCTAGGACACGGCGCGGTATCGATTGGAGCGACCGTGAGAGGAACGTTTCGCGAATGCGAGCCAAGACAAATCCCGTGAAACTGATTCAGGTCGAACACTGTGGTCGCATTGTCAGCTTCGTGGGCCACGCCATAGTATTCGTAGCGCACACCCAGGTTCACAGTTAGCGTAGGGCTGATCTTCCATTCATCCTGAAAATACGGCATGTAAAAAGTGCGCCGCAGCTTATGGCAACACCATGGCGCAAAAAAAGTCAGCGTGCTAAGTTGCGCTCCGATCACAGTGTCGTCATTGCCTGCAAAGGCGAGCGTATTATTGTCGGTTTGGCCTTGATTGAGCCGCACTCGGCGGATTTCCATCCCCATCTTGAAGGTGTTGCGGCCATGGGTGTAAGTCAGGTTGTCAATTACTCCATACGTGGTGCCAACTTCGACGTCCTCGGAATTGTTGTTAATGGTTTCGAAATTCGGCGTCGAGACTGAATAGGGCAGGACGCTTGCTTGCGGGTTGTGAAATGGGGCGCGATTCACGTATAGCTTCGCCTCGTTCGAGAAGTTCGAGGAAAAAGCATGTTGGAGCGCGATGAAATAGTTGGCCGGATGGTTGATAGTTCTCAATTCATCCAAAGAGTTGCCATTCGGTCCGTCGACCAAGCTAACATCCCGCTGCGCACGGCCGTACAACATCGTCTTGTCGCTGAACTTGTAGTCGAGCCGAAACAGCCACGTATCCTCATGTACCGTGGTCGGCTGCACATGTGTGAAATTCTGAGCGTCATTTTGATCCGGTGGGGACGGGATCGAATTGGGGTCCGTAATGGGGCTGAAGGAGCTGTCAGGAAAAACGAATCGCGGTGCGCATGTTCCGACCGTCCCTGTGGAAGCTTGCCAAGGGAATGACTGCAGGATCGGACACAACAACTGCGGATTCGCGGGAATAACAAGCGCGGGCGTCTGAGTAGTGTCTGTTCGGCCAGTGACCAGTGCCTCCTGCAGGAACGAAGCCGTTGGCACGACGGCAGTCGCGGTTACTCCTTGATATTGCCGAAGTCCTTCGTAGTTGACGAAAAAGAACAACTTCTCTTTTATGAAAGGTCCACCCAAAGTCATTCCGTACTGTCCCATGCGGAATGGGGCAACGTTCGGACCATCAGTGAAATTACGCGCATCCAAAACGGAATTGCGAAGGTATCCGAAGACGCTGCCGTGGAAATCATTCGTACCGGATTTTGTTACCACGTCAATCTGCCCGCCAGCCTGCGTGCCGTACTCGGCGTCGTACAGCGCGCTATCGACGCGATACTCTGCAACCGCATCTTCGGAAATTTGCAATCTGGTTTGCGACTTTTGCGCTTGTTCCTGAATTCCTCCGGCGTCCACGCCGTCGAATGAAAAGTTGTTGTCGTCACGGGCGCGGCCCGCAAAGCGAATCGTTCGCTGGTCTCCCCCGCCATCGTCCTGCGCGAAAGGCGCGAGCAGCGTCAATCCAGCCCAGTCGCGGCCATTCGTCGGAAGATTTTCAATTTGATTGCCAGTGATCACGGTGCTAGCTTCCGCCGTGCTTCTCTGATCGGGCTCGGCGGCGCTCGCCTTGACTTCCACGTGTTCATCCACTGCGCCGACTTGCAGGCTGACGTCCGTCGTGTGTGTTTCGCCCACTTGCAATTCGAGATCTTCAATTAGCTTCGTCTTGAAGCCTGTGCTTGAAACTTCAATCGTGTAGACGCCGATAGGAACGCCGGGAAAGCGATAGTGTCCGCTCGAATTAGAAGTCTTTTCCTGGGTCAGCAGCGTCTCTACCGCTGTGATTTTTACCTTGGCGCCGGAGATGATGGCGCCGGAGCTATCCGTTATCGTGCCTTCCAAGTTGGCGCGATCGGTTTGAGCGCAAACCGACCAAGGGAATAGGGTGAATACAGCGAACGCGAGCGTGCCGATTCGGAGGGCGAAGTCTTGGCTAGGCCATACTGATGCGAATCCTCGGAACAAAGGCTTAACGCGCATAAGGCTCTACTCCCTGAACGAGATGCTGGGACTTGATGCGGGTATTAGGCGCGTCGAATGCGAACCTTGCGTGAATGAGTTTTAATGGCGCGTTGAATAGAACCTGAATTTTTTTCAGACTGCAGCGGCGACGGGGGAAGCGTCGCCTGAATGGTCTGCGGCGATACGCGGAACGGGTAGACTCACGCGGAAGACCGAGCCAACCCCCAAGTTGCTCTCGGCAGTGATCTTGCCGCCATGCATTTCCGTGATCCAGCGCGCGATTGCCAGACCAAGCCCGGCACCTCCGGTGTCTCGTGATCGTGCGCGGTCCGTACGGTAGGATCGCTCGAAGATCAGGCTCAACTCGTGCTCGGCAATACCGATCCCCGAATCGCGGACGAGGATTTGAACTTCCTGCGAGGCAGCGAGCAATTCAATCTCGCAAAAACCGCCGTCTGGCGTGTACTTTACGGCGTTATCCAACAATATTAAGAGCAAGCGATCCATAGCGATCGCGTCCGCTCTCACCCATACCGGCGCGCCGGGTGCGTTGAGCGTTATGCTTAGCTGCTTATTGGCCGCAAGCAGCACCGCGCGCTCTTGCGCCTTTCTCACATGCTCATCCAGATCGATCAAGTGAAGTTCCATCCCGGTCGCGCCGGCATCCGCTCTTGCGAGCGTCAGCAGACCTTCCAATAAGTCGGTGGTCTCGATGGAAGTGCGCAGGATTTTCGAGAGCGCCTCGGTGTACTGACTTTCCGTTCGCGGCCGGCGCAAGGTGACTTCCGCGATCGTACGGATAACGGCCACGGGTGTACGCAAGTCATGCGACGCGTCCGCCGTGAATCGCGTGATCCGCTTGAACGATGTTTCGATGCGTTGAAGCATTGCGTTGAGCGTTTCGGTCAGGCGGCGCAACTCGTCGCGCGCACGCGGCACTTCCAACCTGCGGGAAAGATTTTGCACGCCGATGCGCTCGGCGGTCTCGATGATCCGAGTGACCGGCGCAAGCGACCTGCCGCTCAGCCAATAGCCCAGCAGCGACGCGAACACGATCAGCAGCGGGACCGTTTCCTTCTCGATCGCTCGAAAATTATCGAGGGCGCGGTCCAACGGTTCCGTGGGAACTGCGGCATGAATTTCGAACGTCCGTCCGCCCGCTGCCACGCGCTGCATCGCGATGCGATACTGCAGTTGATTCAAATTCGTGGTGAAGAAAGTGATTTGTCCTTCGCGAATGGGAGGCAAGGGAACGCTGACTTGAAGAAATTCCCGAGGCTGGAAGATCCAATTCTGATTTTCGTCGGCTACTTCGAAGAGCACGCCGCTGGGCCACCAACTCGCGAGATCGTCCAATTCTTTGTGAACTTTCGCAGTGCCCTCGGGAGCGCTTTTCGCGAGTAATTGCTGCAGACTCTGCAGATTTACGCTGGAGGCGTCATTCACTGTCACTTCGATGCTTCGGCGAAAGCCGACATCGCTGATCCAGACAAAAACGCTAAAGGATGCAGCAAGTACGACGAAATAGAGCGCGGTTAGTCTCGCTCGTATGGTCATATTCATGGCTTCATGGCTCTGCAGGCGCACGCATCGAATATCCGACGCCGCGATGGGTGTGAATCAGCTTCACATCCGATTCCTGATCAACCTTCTTGCGCAAGAGCCTTACGAACGCATCGAGTGTGTTTTCTTCCACTCCGCGACGGTTGCCCCACACGGTCGCCAGCAGCGCGCCGCGTGGCACCACGCGGCCCTGATTTCTGACGAGAACCTCTAGTAATCGAAATTCCGTCAGGGATAGGTAAATGGGCTGCCCGTTGCGAAAAGTGCGATGTGAAGAAACGTCCAGAACGAGATCGTGCAGTTCCAGTATTTGCTTGCTCGCCGCCGCATTGCGCCGTCCTAAAGCGCGTATGCGTGCGAGCAGCTCGGTGAAGGAAAATGGCTTGGTGAGATAGTCATCGGCGCCCGAATCCAGGCCGTGGACGATGTCAGGAAGCGCGTCGCGCGCGGTGAGCATCAGGACAGGCGTGTCCTGGCTCCTTTGCCGCAATTGCTGCACAACCTCAAAGCCGCTCTGATCCGGCAGCATTACATCAAGCAGGATCAAATCAAATGCGTGGTCTTCCGAAAGCTGCAGAGCGCCCCTGCCATCTTTGGCAAGCTGAACGTCGAGAAGCTCCTCCTGCAATCCGCGCACGAGCGCGGACGCCATCTCCGGCTCATCTTCCACCACAAGAATGTTCATGGGAAGGTACCGTATACGGAGCGAGGTTGCTCACGCGTAACGTGCAGATGAACGCAGTATTACAAGGCCAGTGAGAGCGGAATCAGCGGACTGAAAGCGTCCCGAGCGCACGGCTGCCCTGGTTGCATCTGCATAGTCCCTTTTGGGTCATTCGAACCTGGTACCGGTGTGCTACGGCTGGCCCCGGCGAGCCGCCGATGCGATGCACGAAGCCGGCGCGATAGCATGGGTGAAGGTCATGCGGATTCCGTGCTTCGGCCTCAGAATGACCATCGGACGAGCCTCGATCATTTGGCCCGGAGCCAGCTGAAAATCGTATTTTCTGAGCAGATCGCTCAGAATCATGAGGATCTGCAGCATCGCGTAATTTCCACCGATACAGCCTCGGGGTCCGCCCCCGAACGGAAGGAAGGTGAAGGGCGTGCGCAGCTTGTCGTTCGGTTTGGCGAAACGCTCCGTATCGAAACTCTCCGGATTCTGCCAGTAGCGCGGAGCATGGTGCGCACCGTACACATATAGAATGACCGTCGATCCGCGCGGTATGGCGAGGTCGCCTACGCGGTCGTCCGCGACAGCCATGCGGTCAATCATCCAAAACGGCGGGTAGAGGCGGAGCCCCTCCTGAATCACCTGAGTCGTAAATTCGAATTTGGGAACGTCGGTATAGCTCAGAGGCGCTTCGCCGAGCACGGAATCAAATTCCTGCCTTACCCTTTCGAGGCAATCCGGACGCGAGCTCAAAAGATAAAAAAGCCACGACAGCGCATTCGACGATGTTTCATGGCCGGCGACCAGAAGTTGCATGCTTTCACTCAGGATGAGCTCATCGCTCATCCCTTGGCCGTCGCTGTAACGCGCATCCATCAAAGTCTGCAGCAGATCGTGGCCGGGCGCTTCGTTGCGGCGCTTCCTGATGTATTCAAGCAGAATGGCGTCCGCGCGGGTTCGCATGTCTTCGTGTCTGCGCAGTTCCCCTGAAACGGCAAACCAGGGATTCAGATAGGGCTGAAGGGTTTGCCGAACAATGAATTCCTGGACGGTGCAGATGGTATGGCTGACAAGATCGATGTCTTCGTCTTTCAACCGTGCGCCAAATAGCGATCGGGCGACCATCGCGAAGGTAATTTTCATCAGCTGGGGGTAGATATCGACGGGGCCGCGACGGGTCTGTCTGTCGAAATCCCGCAGCGACTCGGCAAGGGAGTCCTGCATGATTGAGGACAGCGCATCGAGTTGCGTTCGATCGAAGCCTTTTTGGATGAGACGCCGCTGCGTGCGCCAGGCCTCTCCGTGGGTCGTTAGAAGACCTTTCCCCAGGAAGTGGCCCATCCGCTTTACTTGAATTTCGGATTTTTGGTAGTTCTCCGAATTGGTCTTTAACACGTGCTGAATCACAGCGGGATCGATCGTAACGATCGCTTCTTTGAGACCACCCAAATAGAGTCGGAACGTGTCGCCGAAGATTTTGTTGTAGCCGGACAAAACCTGCACGGGATTGCGGAACATCGCGCGAGAATCCGCAAAGCAGCGAAATCGGGAAACAACCGGGATAGGAGCGGATGAGGTCATACCCAACCATCCTGATGCTGGCCTCGCGCCGCAGGTGATTTCATGTCAGTTGTAGGAGGTGGTAGCGGGGCCATAGCTAAAGATAAAATGTGCAGAATCAGTTTTGGTTCCCCAGTTGCTTCAAGAGTATCAGATGATGGCGGATTGCCCGAGTCATGGTGGGGTGCTGTCGATAGGGGACCCCAAACTCTTCGGCGGTCTCCTTCACGATCCTGGTCAGCGGAGCGTAGTGGGTGTGGCACACAAAAGGGCACAGATGGTGGACGATGTGATGGTTAAGCCCGCCCGCGAGCCAACCAACGAGCGGGTTTTCCGTCGCATAATCGGCCGTCGTCGCGAAGATGTGATACACGCCGTTGTCAAACTCACCACGGTCGGTGGGAAAGTAGGTGCTGTCGATGGTGTGCGTTGTCTGGAACACAAGCGTTACGGCTAGTCCGACGAACAATTGGACCAGGAGGAACGCCCCGGCGACCAGCAGAGGTGATTTCCCGAGTACCATCACCGGCAATACAAGCATGTAAGTGAGGTAGAAGGCCTTGCCGGCAAAGAGAATGGCAAATTCGCGCGGAGAGTGATTGGCGCGCTTGAGATAATCGTGGGACGGGAAGAAAAAGCTCTCGAAATCCCTGAAGAACACATAGTCGAGAGAAAACAGCGCATAAAAGAACAGCGCATAGATGTGCTGGAACCGGTGCCACGGCGCGCGGGATTCATGGGGGGTAAAGCGAAAGATGCCGCGTCCCGAGAGCGCATCATCT